>Ga0265297_10000541_pt1 | contig 109727 bp, 147 predicted proteins | sample Munlanlwell13791_FD_192502 | JGI IMG/M metagenome (GOLD analysis project Ga0265297, IMG submission 192502) | Leachate microbial communities from a municipal landfill in Southern Ontario, Canada - Leachate well 137-91 | ecosystem: Engineered > Solid waste > Landfill > Unclassified | place...
GCAGTATTATCATATCCTGTTGCATTATTAAAAAGTGCACCATATCCATTAGCAGTATTATTACTTCCTGTTGTATTAAAATAAAGTGATATAGCTCCATTAGCAGTATTTAAGGTTCCTGTTGTAATAGAATTTCCTGCCAAATATCCCCAAAAAGTATTTAATAATGTTGGGTCTATCCTGCCTGCTTTTTGATTATTTACTCTAATATTGAAAGGCACATTATCCGTTGTGCCTATAAAGTTAGTGCCATCTACTGTGCCTGAATTACCTGTTAAGCCCCAAGCATTCAAAGCACCCCATGATGCTGTTCCAACATTATTAGAAATTAAAACTTTATTTAAACCTTGATTACCATCAACATATTTTATCGTTCCTCTAAACCAATAATTCCCTTTTAAAATAACAGGTTTTGAAAGACTATTTGTCACTCTTACACTATCATAATACAATTGTAATCTCAGCCAATCATTTACCTTTTTAAACTTTATTACTCTGCTAACAATATCAGTTGAAGGAACTGTGTCGCTTTGAGCAAAAAGAATTAAAGGCAAAGACAAAATAAGAAATAAAAACAATTTTTTCATTTTAATCATTTTAAAATTAAAAACATAAAATAGCATATTCACCTGTTATAACTTCTCCTGTAAAAATCTTAACATTATTTACATCAATAGTTTGAAACGGATAAGTTGTATTTTCAATTTTAGAGGCATCTTTAATCACAACAATAATATCTTCTCTTCCTAAATTATGAGGAATCACAAGATTATTATCAACATCAAACCATGCAGGATTAATAGTTCCTCTTTTCGCAAAAATACCTGACGTTCCAGAGCCAGTGCCATTCAAAGTTTTCCAAGTAGAAGTTACAGTATCATAATATTTATGACGCTTCTGTCCAACATTATCATCATACCACAACATATTCAAATTAGTTGGCGGCACAGTTGAAACAAGAATTAATTTAACAAGTCCTAAATTTTTTGTCAACATCTATTTAATTTTACACATCAAATTATAACTGAAATTGTACATAAGCAAACCAATCAATAAGTATAAATCAACTGTCCAATATTGTTAATTGAAAACTTATTCGCATTTTCACCAACAACAATCAAACAACCTTCTGAGTCTATATAAAAGCGTTCTTTCATATAATCTTTTAATTCTATAACTAATTCTCCTTGTTTATAAGAAATATAATTCAAAACACCATCTCTATCAGCAATAAATAAATTTATAACCTCACAAATCTTAGTATTAAAAGAAGTTTGAAATGTTCCTGATGCTCCTTCAACTAACAAAGAATCAACACTTTCTATATTTTTCTTATCTGGCATAATGATATAAATAAGTAATAAATTCTACTTCTTTTCGTTCTTTAATTTTTCTTCTTTTTGTCTAGCGCATCTTCTTTTTGCTGCCTCACTCATTTTCTTTCTCACTTCTTCAGAAAAACAATTTTTTAATCCTTTATTCCAAGGAATTTGTCCTTTTGCGTTTTTATTTCCCAATAATCTCAACCTTAATAATTCTTTATTTTTTTCAGACATTTTGTATTTTCCTTTTCTTGATTCACTTATCTTCCTCTTTGTCTTTTTTGTATGATGTTTATCTTTCATAAAATGTCCATCTCTCTCAATTCTTTTCTTTGCAGCTTTAGACATTTTTTCTTTTACTTTTTTAGAAAACTTTTTGCCATAAAAACAATGATTTTCTCCTGTTTTAGCCTTACTCATTTTCTTCTTAGTCTTTTCTGAATGGTGCTTTCCTTTCATAGGAGAAACTCTTCCTTTCATCATTTCTGAAATATTTTTGAGAATTTTATTCTCGCTCTCTCATAATCTTCAGCAGAAACTTTAAATCTTTGTTGATTATCATCTTTTATCCAACACATCATTGTCCAAGCATTTCGTATCTTATTGTTTTTAGGAAATATAAATGTTAACCATTTATGTGCATAATAATGCTCCTTAGCTGTTAAATAAACTAAATTTCTCTTCTCATTACTGCCTTTCATACAACGTGGTTTACAGTGATGTTCTTCAACATAACAAGTTGGTTTTATTCTACCTTTTGCTTTCTTGATTAAATTAAAATATAATTTTAAATATATGTTTTTCATTTTAATTAAATGCTTGTTAAAACTGTTTGAGCATAAGAAAAATCTGCTTGATTGGGATAAAAAACAGGAGAAAGACTCCCTGAACTGTTTGAGATTATATGTCCTGCTAAATCAATCATTAAAAATCCTCTAAATCTTGGAAGTTTATTCTTATCAATAATTACATCATTATTAGGATAAAACCATTGGTCTGGCACATACTTTACACCATTTGTATCTTTCACTAATTGTAATAAATCGTCCCATTCCACTCTCATAGTGGAGTCCCAATATCTAAAGTCGTATTTCTTAGCAAACTTTATTTGAATCTCTTTCCTCACATCATCTGGATTCACAGAAGAGAACAATTCAACCCTAAAAGAAATATCCACTGGTTGAAATAATTGATTTTGCAAATAAATGCCAAAAGTTTGAGTTCCAAAAGTTTTTAATTCTGTAAGGGCAAAATATTCTTGCCCTTGTAATAATAAAGTATTTAATTCCGCTGCCGTTAATGATATACCATTTTGAGTTAAAACTGCCAAAACCACCTTTCCTAAACTGTCAATTCCATTATAAAAAACTCTTAACACATTAGAATTTATTTTCATAAATACTTGTTCAAGCATAGCAATTGTACCTCTAGAAAGGATATTTGGTCCATTTTTTATTCTTTGACGAAACAAATTATCATCTTCTGCATCTCTTCCCCCTGTCGCTTTATATTCATTAATTACATATTGATGGCCAGATGGCACTGGGGAGACAGTTTTAATTGCTAAGCCTAACACATTTGTTTTAACTCCAGAACTTTGAGAACGAACTTTTGCATAAGTATAACCATCCGCTCCAATTGTAACAGTTCCTTCAAGGTCAAAAACTATTCCGCCATCGCCAGTAAAAGTATTGATAAATTGAACATATGTTGTTCCTGGTGTTCCTACTAATCTTAAATAACAGGAACTTCCTGAAGCAGTAAAGCGTGGTGAAATACCATTATTTTCAGCCACATCATCTAAATAAGTTGAATAAGCTGAATCGGGGAAAACTCGAGCTTCTAAAAGAGCTATATCTTTAATTGCCTTCTGCGAGGTTTTTGCTGCTCCATAACTAATACCACTAAGGACTGACAGGTTATCCACTTTTGTCACCTTATTTGTGTGGTTTAATAACCCTTCAATAAAAAGCTGTTTTAATTCCTCAATAGTAGATATTTCTGTATACATTTTAAATAGTTATTTCATTACTAATAATTTGATTGTATTTTGTTTGAACAGTATAAACTATCTTAACAGCATCTTTTTCTATCTTTATATCTTTAAAAGCAAAAGCACTAATAGAGTCATCAGTTGCAAAAACTTCCGATAATTTACGAAATATCATAGGAAAAGAAAAACTTCCAACAGCATTACCAACGCTCATACTTTGATTAATTCCATAATTAGGAAATTCTGGCACATCGCCTTCTTTCAAATTTATTTTTGTATTTATACTTTGAAGCATAGTGTCTTTATAATTCAAAACATTTAAATCATCAGTCACAAAAGCCATGCTCACTGAAATATCTTTACCATAGGCAGCCTGGCCAATTATATTATCACACACAGAAGCCATATAAAATAAGCTCGAACTATTATTAAAAACTACTTTTAATAAATTTCCTCCCTCTGGTGTATAATCTTCTTCTTGTAAATCATTTTGAACTGCAATAGTTGCCCAATCTTCTTCTTGATTATGACTTGCAAGATCCTCACTTACATTTTCTAATGTTTGATTATAGCGTAAAGGATAATCTTGAGTCACACTCGGATTAAAAGAACCCTTAATAATACTGCTTCTTAAATACTTTGAAATATTTGAAATTGTTAAAAGTTTTGTTTTACATTCTTCAAGTCTTTCTTCTAAATCCCAGTCTTGCACATTACCAAAAGAATTCTTATTTAAAGAGATTGAATTAATTAAAATTTCAAATCGTTCTGCTAAATCATCCAATTGCTTAAAACTGTCCGCATCTGGTGTTCTAACTGCTCCTGAATAATAGCCTACAATGTTTTGATATTTATTTTGAATAAAAAATGCAAAATCAACTAAAAGAGCCTGAACATCTATTCCAGTTACTTTCAAAAATTTATCATATGTGTCTTGGTCTATAATCATTAAATATTTGTTGATATATTTGTTCGTAAACCATTCATTATATCTCCTGCTAATGCTGTTATTCCTTTTGATATTAAAGCAAAAGAGGTCATCTCAATCAAAGATTTGATTATATCTTCTCCTTTTCTTAATCCACTTAAAGGTGCTACTGTATTTAAAGTTAAATTATATTGCCAAATCATATTTTTATCAATACTTTGAGGAAAACTTAAATTAACCACTTCTACAGAATAATGATTTCCTATGGCAGGATTATAAAGTAACAAAGAATAAGGATTTCCATTCTTATCTGTTTGCTTACTCTTATCGCAAATTCTTTCTAATACCTTAATACAACCATAACCAGTCTTAATTTGAGCTGAAAATTCTGTTGGAGTTGAATCTGATGAAAAATCAAATGCATTGGCACTTACAACTGTACTTCCAATCAGCATTCTTAATTTCTTTCCAAAATTACCTTTCAAAGATATTTCATCCACAGTAAAGGTATTCGTTGTTAATACTGTTACTCCACCAAAAGTTTTATAAATATTTTGAATATAACCTTTTCGCTGTTCTATGCTATCAGGCATAACAGGAAAAACGAAAAAATCCTCTGTTTTTCCTTTTGAATTAACAAGTTCCAAGGAAAGCATGTAAAGCTCAAAGTCATTTGGAAAAATACTATTTAAAGTAGCTTTTCCAGCTTCTTTTACTAATGTTAAATACTTACTAACTTCGCTATTTCCTTGAAGAGTCATTCCACTTAATAATTTTATTCAATTATAACTGTTTCTTGTTCGTTTTAAACTTAATAAATTAAGAAATTGTTCCTGTTCCAATACTTGTTGTTGCTCCCATCCCAGTTGAAGGCACAGTTACTACCGTAATACCTGCTGCAACTGTCACAGTACCGCTTTTAATAGCATCTGTAATAATTTGAGCAAGGTCAGAGGCAAATTTTTTTTCTCCTTCTTCTCCTATCTCTTTATTTGTCTTTATGCAATTTAAAATTTGTTCCTCAATTAAATTTTGATTTAACATAAAAATAACATTTAAATTGTTTTTAATCCTTTATTCCAAGGAATTTGGCCAATATGAGCTAAACTCATATTTCTTCTCATTCTTTTTGTATAAAATGTTCCTTTTGCATAAGAATTTCCTTTATTTAATTCGCTTAATTTTCTTTTACATTCCTCAGATTTTGGTTTTCCTTTCATTCTCTCACTCACTTTTCTCTTAAATTCTTCAGATCTTTTTGCTCCTAGAGAATTTTTATTTCCCTTCATAGACTCACTCATTTTTCTTTTAGTTTCTTCTGAGCGTTTCAGTCCTATTTGCGCTTTTGCACTTTTTCTTATATGCTCCTTAGAATTATGCACACCTAATCTTAAACTTCTAAATTTTTCTTTTGCTTCTGGAAATTCTCTATAATGTTTCTTTAGAGATTTACTTATTTTTTCTAATGTTTCTTTAGTTACTTTTTTCCCTGTTCTTAATTCAGAACCCAATTTCTTTAATTCTGCGTAATCTTCAGCAGAAATTTCATATCTAACTTGAGTATTTTTATTCTTAACAAATGCCATACAGAACCAAGCATATTGTATTTTTATATTATTAGGTAACATCTTCGCTAACCATTTATGTGCTAAATAATGTTCTTGAGCTGTTAAGACTATTGTATAATCATTTAATTCTATACATTTTGGAAGTGGATGATGTTTCTCTACATACCCAAAAGGTCTCTTTCTCTTCTCTGCTTTATTCATCAAAGCAAAATACATCTTTTCATATATTTCTATTTCTTTTATCATTTTATTTCAATATTTTTGTTACTTTATTTTTTAAATTTATTATTTGTGTTTTATTCAAAGCAGGCTGAACTCCTATACTGGTCTGGGTTGTGATATTACTAACTTCTGTTATTATATCGTTAAAAAGTCCTTTTAAGCTATAATCCTTATTTCTAATATCAAACTTGCCATCTTTATCAATAGTAATAACATTCCCAAATTCATCGCTATAAGAAAAACCAATACCTCGAGAATAATTAATTAAGGTTTCTGACTCACTATCCTCAACGTCATTTTTTATTATTATATTTAATTCATCCAAAGACTTTATTTGAGTCCTAATTGCTTCCGTCAATATATTCCCGTTAACATTTACGTCTAATTCTCCTTGTTCCTCAGAATTTAAGACATTAATTAATAATTTATTCTTTAAAGAACTTTTTGCATCTACAGTTAATACCAGCAAACCTTCATTTGCATTTCCAGATATTTCTATATTAGAATTTTTTGTTTCCTTTTTTATTGAAAAACTATCAGGCAAAATCGAAGTCAATTCACTATCTTTTGTTAAAACCCCTACTGCCACTGGTTGATTCCATTTTGGAATATTAACCCACACTATCGCGCTTCCTACTTTCTGAATCTTCGAATTAGAATCAAATTCAGGAAAAACTAAATCCACTAAAATGTGTTTTGGTATTCTAACATTATCAATTCTCTCAAATTCACTAATAAGAGAGACAGTTTGTTTTTGAATACACATTTTCCTATAAGTTTCTGGGTCAGACCCAGCATCTGTAGGAACTACAATATAACCAATACCAGCAGAAGCTCTAATTCCCGGGACTCCTCTACGACTAACTGGCCGATTTCTATTAAACATAATTATTTTATTTTTTTCTTCCAAGAAGTAGGTTTTCCTGGATATTTTAAAAACACCTCATAATCTCTTGGAGCTGCTGTTCCAATACCTATACTTGCTTCCTTTACAGGTAAAAATTGTTTTCTTTTTAAAAGAAAATCAAAGATTTCCTTATTTACTCTAAAATTCTCATAAACAGTTTTTATATTTGTTTCATAATCCACTTTTGCATTAACTTTCTCAGGATCTATATGAGTATCTATTATTTGAAAATATATATTAAAATGACTTTCCATCATTCCTCTACTGACGGTTAAGGTTGTCTTTCTATCAATATTATCTGTTGAGATAGAAGCAGAATTTGTAACACCATCAACATAAAACACTTCGCCTGTTCCTTTATATCTAATCACTGTGCCCCTCTTGATTCTTCTATCTCCATTAATAGTTATTGTTCCCTTTCTTGTAAAGGGCAAATACATATTAGTATCAATCAAAAACTTTAAATCATAAAGCGATTGCATGACAAGATAGCCAATACTGTCATCTTGTTTATTTCCTACAAGTGAATGAAATTGAACATAATTAGAAACAATGTCCAACGGTCTTTCTCCCCAAATATCAGCATATTCAGGAAAATGTAATGCTTTTACATAAGCTAAAACAGTGTTCTCTCCTAATTCTGAAAAGGAAGCTTGGGGAGTTAACCGATACCAAGAATAAGAACTATCATTGGCAAAAGTCAAACTATCGCTAATAACATCTTCCTCAAATACATCAATTGCATGTTCTACTAAATCTGCAAAGGCTTCTTTCGTAAAAGGTGGCTGGCGTACAATGAAATAATATTGATCTCCATAAGTATCACCAAAAAATTCAACCCAAGGTTCTTGACAAATTTTATTAATTGCTGTGATGATACTTCCATTCTCATTACCAATGGTAGAATCTACACATCTCCTAGCACCAATATTTGAGCCAGTAGTTTTATCGTTTGTAGTACTTTGTTCTTCATCAACAACTAACTTTACTATTTGCCATATACCTCTTAAATATTTTTCTTCATAAGTTTCAGTAACATTTGCTTCTTCCTCTTCTTTAAAAATATATTGATATGCCATATAAACAGCATCCTGACCACTCTTCCTTAAATCGTTTATATTTTTAGGAATTCTTATATATCTAGATACAAGCTGTTTTTCCAGCTCTAAAATTTCTTGACAAATAGCTTTTAATCTTGGATCATTAATTTCAGTTACTGTTATACCTTCACTCCAATCTTTAGCAGCATCATAATCTTTTTTCTGTTCCTCTGTTAATCCTTCATAATAGCTCTGTCCAATTCTAGCTTCCATGTCTTTAATTGCTTGTTCCCTTCCAGTTTCCACATAAGTATTGTTCGGATCTACTGTTGTTATAATTCTATTTTGACCTGTCAAATCAATACGATTTATTATTTCTTTTTGTTCTTTTGATAAAATATTTTTTGTTGAATAATCAAAAACTCCTGCTTTTTTCAATTGAGAAATAAGTTTTCTATCACTATCAGTCAAAGTGTTTTGAATTAAAAGTAAAGTGAATTGCTTTTTTAACTCAGCAATTTTCGCTCTTATTGCTGCTAGATCTACATCATTTATCACCCAAATAGAACGATACAAATAATCATCAAATAAAGATGGAAAAATATTTGAAACTAATTTTTCTTTCTTATAAATATCTTTAGTTATATTCCAATTAATTAATTTATCTTTCAAAACAATATAATTATTCTTCTTTAAAAACTTTAAAAAAGCTAATAATTCATCAAAAATAGGACTTATCTTTAATACTTCTAGTTTTGCCCCCAGCGTTGTTAATCCTTCTGCAATTCTACATTCATTAATTTTATTACAAACCTTTATTTTTTCTTCTCTTAATTTTGTTCTAGATTGCTCTTTTGCTATTCTGCTTTCAATGTTCAATGCAAACTTTTTACTTCTCCCTAATCCTGCTAAATCTCTTGCTTTACTTTTACCATTTTGATATATTCCAAAAATGTCTTTTTCTGCATCTTTATCACCATAAGGTTCAAATAATTTATCTGAGCAAATCTTAATTCTTGATAAAGTATTTATAATAAATTTCAAAGTATATTCAATATTACGAGTTGTTTCTTGAGATAACATTGATAACTTCCCATCAATACGATCTATATAATCCTGTTCTGCCTCATTTGCAAATATACCACCAGGCACATAATCCAAAGGAAAGAAATAACAACCATCTTCAACTAATAATTTTGACAAATCTCTCCCTTGTATATTAATTGAGAAATTCAAATCTGTTGCACCACCAGACAATTCATTAGAATCTACCAAACCAATCATATCAAAAATATTACCAGGGATATCGCTTTCTGATATTTCTAGAAAATTTGTTGTATTTAATCTACTTACAAAACTTTTATTTTCTATTTGTTTATAAACTGCTGGCGAAACTATTTCTCTCTTTAAAGTTTCAAATCTGATAAAGACAACATCGTTCTCCCCTATTACATTATGAAAAAAGAACTGATTCCTAATGGAACTATCTTTTGCATATAAAGCATTTTTAGAAACAAATTCTAAATTATGTCTATTCTTTAAATAATCAACATTCTGCAATCTCCAGCCCTCTGGTGCCCACATCGCAACCAGCGGAGGCAAAGAAAATGAAAATGTACCACTTTGTTTTGTTACTGTTGTATTCAAATCTTTTATAAATGGCGTAATATTTAAAATAGTTCCATCAAGATCTTTTGTCTGATACATTTTAGTTTTCGATAATGCTTTACACCAAATCCAAACTGTTATTTGTGGTAAACTTTTTAAAAGTGCTGTATTTTTCTCTAATCCTTTATATTTAAAAACAGAAGTATAATTATCTACATCTTCTAACAGTTCTCTATGAATGTCTGCCATAAAAGCACTGTAAGATAAAGAAGGTACAACTAAATTACTTAAAATCGAATAAAAATCTTGATTAACTTTCTTTAATGGTATCGCTAATCTTGTTCCTTTTTTTAATAAAGTTGTATGGGGAGCACTAAGATTATTTTGCTCTTCAATTGTAATTTCCTTATTATTTAATAATTCTATAGTTGAGATGTCATAGCTATACGCTTTCTTTGAATCTATTTCTTTTTTCTGTGTATATTTATATTGAGCTAATTCTTCTGGTGAATATTCTTTATAAATTCTATCTATGTTCTTAGTTCCATCTTCATCCTCATATGCTAACATTTCCCAGTCATTCCAACCATGACAAATTGTTGTTGAATCCTGACCACTACATAAATCTTGAATAGTATTTAAACTTTCAGTATCATGAGGATAAATTATATAATCTGATTTTTTATTCATAATTAAAATTTCTATTTTTTAGGTTCAGCAGGAGTCTCAATGCCAGCCAATTGATTAATTTTATTAACGAGAAATGTCACAACTGGACCAAACATACCAACTGCCTTTTCAAAAGACTGACCTGCTTGAGTTATATTAGTTGCTAATCCCTTCCACATACCTTCTGAATAACGATTTGCTAATTCTGCTTGTTGAGCTTCTAATAATGTGGTTTTTCCTCCTGCTCCTGCGATTACACCTGCTGCTCCTGCTTTTAAATTCACCAACTGCTCTTCAGTCATCTTATCAAAAATAGTATTGTCCATCAAATATCCTTCCCCTAATGTTCTTGCTTGATTCGCTGTCAATCCCATTCTATTCTTTAATGCTAATAAAAATTTATCTCCACTTCCCCAACGCTTATTTAATTGCTTCATAGTGGCAGACATATACATTGGCGAGGCAACTCCTTTTTCTTGTTCTTCCATCAGTCCAAATAATCCCATCCCAGGATTTAACTGAGATAGAACAGCATAAGACATTGCTTGTTGATATTCATTATTAGGAGTCATTAAAGCCTGATTAATGGCTGACAATCTCGCTCCACCTCTGACTCCTGTAAAACTTCCTCCTAATTTATCAAAAGCAGCAACAATATTAGAATTCGCTGATTGATTGACTGTTTCTAATGTTGCTGTTTGTTCTTCTGTTAAGGCATTTTGTGTTTTTAATAATTCTAAAACTCTCGTATTATCTGCCCCATTCAAAACTCCCGAATTAACCATAGTTTGAACCATTGCAACAATATTTCCCATCACCTCATTACCACTCTTATCAAACCTACCATAACCAACATTTTGAAGCAAAGTTCCTTTATCAATACCATAATTCTTCATTAAAGCGATTAAATTCGTTGTATTAGCAGCATAACCACCTCTTCCTTCACCACCTCTTGCTGTTACAAATTCTTCTGCAATTGGCATTGTTTCTGAAATATCAAAACCAAAACCAGCAGAAAATCCAGCCCCTTTTCCTAATCTTGCTCTAAAAATATTTGTTGCTTTTGCGACTTGTTCTGCTTCTTGAACATGTTTCTGTGCAGCAGCAGCTAATACATCACCACCAGGCAATATGCCCCATATTGCTGGTATGGCTTGTTCCCCTGATTCTGCTCCTAATATTCCAGAAAAGGCGTGTTCTACTTTTCCTAATCCTCTTTGAATAAAAGAAGCTCCAAGAATACCTTTCATTACTTCCAAAGCTGTTCTTGGTTTTTTTGTTTCTTCGCTTTCTCGTTCTTTTGAATCTGCTACTACCTTTGCTTGATAAGCTTGTTTTGCTTCTTCTGCTGCATCTTTTGGTTTTTCACCCTTAGCAATAGTCGCCTCAACATTCTTTCTATCATTCTTTATCTCTTCCCTTCCAGTGGATTTTATTGCTTCTAAAATCTCTTTTAATACATTAATTTGAGTAACTCCTGATAAATATTCTTCTCTCGCCTGAGAAATCTCTTTTGAATATTCTTTTCCTCTTTTTTCATATCTACTTCTTGCATTTATTTCTTGCTCACGCATCCATGACTTATCTGCTGGAGAAGCCTTTTCTTTTTCTCTCAGCCATTCGTCAGAATTATAATGCTTGTATTCTTCTTCTGTCGCCTTACGACTTCTTAAAGCTTCTAATTGAGCAGCTTGTTGCTTTATTGTTAATAATTTTCTTTGGGTTTCAATTTGCTTCTCTAAATTTTTTTCTGCTTCTTTCGCTGTTTGGCTTTGAGTTAATGCATCCCGCATCATATCTCGAGCTTGTTCTTTTTGAGCAGCTCGAAACTTATCAAACATAGAAGTTACACCTGAATCAGTCCCTCGAAAATTAACGGTTGTATCCACTTATTCTTTTTTATTATTGTTATTAAAACTATCAAGATCTAAATTTTCAAACACCTTATCAATTTGTTCTTGAGTCATTTCAGTCTCTTTCAAATAATTGCCTGTCAAATTAAATTCTTCAATGTTTTTCTTTTCTTCCTCTATCTTTTTAATAAAGTCTTTAAATATTATTTCTTCTTGATATTCAATTAAAGCGTCTATTAAATTTAATTTTCTGTGCTGTTCTGAATTAAACGCAACGTTGTATTTCTTTCTCCACCATAAATCAATTGGAAACCTGTTGTTCCAATTTATAACAAAACTCTTTACAGTTTGAAGAGAAACCTTTTTTCGTGAATCCATACATTCTTTTTACTCTTCTTTTTTGTCTTCTTTTCCTGAAATGACATCCATCCATTGATTATACCAAGGCAAATATTCTTTTTTGAAGACATCAACGATTTCTTTCATTGAAATTAAATCTAACAGAAAGATATTAGGCACTCTTAAATCTTCAAATAACTTAGGAATTAAAATACTGAAAGTTGCAATACAATCTATATAATCTAATGACATCAGTGAAGCTAATGTCATATTGTTCACTAGATTCCGATATTGACCTTTTGATAAATTCGCCTTATAATTCTCAATGTCAATTAATTGACCGCAATTTGGAAAAGGGCAGTCATAATCATTCCTTTTAATCTTAAGAGTAATAGTTTTTGCTAATTCATTCATAATTTTTACGTTTTTTAGTTTACAATTTATTTTTAATTAATTTATAATAAAATTTTCTTTTTCAAAGACATTTGAGAATTAACTGATGGTTCACAACTTCTCAAACGGTATTTTATTTATTTTTCTATTTGTTGCCATCTTAAAACCAAAATGGGACAAGCCAAATTTATTGTTATTGGTTTGTCCCATTTTAAGCATAATAAACTAATTTTTACTCACCCAAAATTATTAATCAAACAAAACATTTTAGAACAAATTAATTTCCTTTTTACTTTTTTCTTAATAAACTATCGGATAAATGTATTGGAAGCTCTGATTTCGTCCTGAAATTTGACCTTCAGTAATATCAAAACTTTCTGTATTTAAAAACAAGCCTTGAATTTGAGCATAAGGTACTTCCTGACTTGTCATTAAACCAGAAGTATTTGTTCCCGCATTTACTTTTTTAAATATATCTACTGTTATGCCATCCTCCTGAAGAAGTACAGAATCTACAAACGCTTGAAGTGATGCTGTATTACGATAGATTGCTCCTGGGAGTTGGCTCTTACTGAAGTCAATATTAAAAAAATCACAAGTCAAAGTTCCTGCCCATGTTAACGGAGGAAGTTCGGATGGAGTAATACTCCCTATTCCACGAACTTCACCCCTCTGTAGCGTTTCAGTCGCACGAATATTTTTCATTTTTCCTATTGCAACTCCATTTACACGTACAATCGCAATTGCACCTGTCAGAACCTTTTCTGCTGCCATAATTGTATAAATTTAATTATTAATTTTTAAAAATCTCCCTTCCTTATCTCTAATACTTTCTCTTGATTTAAAAGAATCTTTCAAAGATTTACTAATTTTATTACCAGTCTCATTCGTCATACCTCTCTCCCAACCTTCGCTTAAATGAGTCTTTAATTCTTCTGGTTCAATCAGTTTATTCTTCGCCCTATTATTCACCCATATTTTACCTTTTGCATGTAAATAACAAGCAAATGCTTTTCTCTTCTTTGTTTTAATTTCTTCAGAACTCATCATCCCCTTAATCCAACCATTGTTTAAATAATCTTCTAACTCTTCTTTTTCCACCAACTTTCCTACAACAGAATTATTTATCCAGACTCTTTCTCCTTTTTTATCTTTATTCCAAGGAATTAAATGAACACCATACATGGGATTTTTCTCACCTGTTCTACCAAACATAGGATTCTTTTCTCCTGTTATTCTTATACTTAATTCTCTTCTTTGCTCTTCTGTGTAGGAGGTAATTCTTCCCTTAACCCAGCCTTGCTTTAAATAAGATTGTAACGAATCTTTTTTAATCATTTTATTGATTAAGGAATTATTTACACATACAGTATCTTTAAACATCTCTGCTGTTCTTTCTTTTTGTTCCTTTTTCCATTCTTCTGTATGGATATTTTTACCTTTAACATGTTGATTGCCTTTCAACTGTTTAGTCGCTAATTCAGAATGTTTTATTTTCGCTAATTCAAAATCTTCAGCTGAGATCTTATACCTTTTTTTAGTATTTTCACTCTTTACAAACGCCATGCAAATCCAAGCAGACCAAATTTTATCATTTTCAGGAAACATTTTTGTCAACCATTTATGACAATAATAGTGATATTTTGCTGGTATAAAGAGAACGAAATTATTTTTCTTAAAACATTTAGGTAGCATGTGATGTCCTTCAGTATAAACAACATTTCTCTTAGGTTTTGTTTTAAACCCAAATTTCTTAAGATAATTAAAATAAGTTTTAAAATAAGACTTTTGCTGTTCTGTTAAAATAGGAGTTTCCTCTAATGCTTTCTTCATTAGAAGACCATATGCTTTATATAAATTTAAAGTTTTATTCATCAAACAATTATTCTCTTTTTAAATTTAAACCATCAAACTCTTATCCAACATAAGTCCCACAAACAAAAGTTTATTGATTGGTAAGTTAGGATAAAATCCATAAGTAATTTCATAAGCATCTTGAACAACCTTAATTGTAATTTGTTCAAAGCCTAAGATTAGATTAGAAGGATTTATGTCTGATACTGTCCTACTTTTCAAGTATTTCTTTGTCCAAGATTCTAAAACTGCAGAACTGATAGAGCCACGATTAGGACCGTTTTCGCTCTTCATTAAATCAATATAAGCATTATAAATTATTTCTTTGTTTAATTGACCAGCTATTCTCATCACACTCACTTCATAAGAAGTACCATCACTATTAACAAGAAAATTATTGTTTTGAAGTGTTGAAATGCTCTGTCCAATTATCCATTCTCCTGCCATATCATATTTTGTCCAAAGCACGCCATATTTCTGAGCAATCTTCTGATCCTTCTCAGACATATCATGCATATCTTGATCAATATCTATTGATTTAAATGTTCCTGGTGTCGCAGGTTCAAGTCCACATATCCTTCCTGTTACTAAAGCTGCTTTGACAATGGAATCATATTCTTTAAACCCAGCGTTTGCAAGATTTACTTTTTTCATTCCAGCATGTACCACAATAACTACATTGCTATTAAAGTATTGAGCAATATCAGTTGAACTATTTGTCGTCCCAACATTAAAGAAATTAGAATCTTTTCCACCACCAATAACAAGATACAAGCCATATTTAGAATCATTGATTAAATGGTTCTTTAATGCTAAATTTGAATAATGAGATTTTGCCTCACTACCAGTTCTATCAGCAAGTATGAATGAATAATCTGTTGAAATTATATTTTCTAAAACTTTATTAAAGTGTGTCTGGTTATAAGTCTCTGTACCACCAGCAGCTAATTCATAATCAGCATAAACTGCCAAATCTGCAGAATCAATCTTTCCAGTTCCTACAACTGTATAGGTTTTTATTTTAAAATATTCATTAAAGGTTGAATCTATGTCCATCCATACTTTTAATTCTGCCATTGAATCAACTTCTTCAGAAGAACATATCAATTCAGGTACAGAATCTGCTTCAAGAATACCTTGTCCTGGAAGGTCAGTATAAGGTTCGTTATCAACATCTAACCCAGTAAAAGTACCTGCGTAAAAATCAAAAATAAATTTTGTAGTGTCTAACACACCAGCTTTCATCTTTACTGCATAACCTCTTGAAAGTACTGTTCCTGATTTTATACCATTGCCACAAAATCCCTCATTACGACATTGTAATACTAAAGTTCCACCATCAGTCACAACTTCTCCTGAATAAGAGTTATCTCCAAAAATCATAGAAATTTCAGCAGGTGTAGTTTCAGCTCCTTTTACAAAATAAAGTCCCGTAATACCTTTAATATTTAAATCTTTTGAAGGCTGAAAGAGTTTCTTAGCAAGAAGCCAAAACATATTTCCACGAATTTTCTTTCGAAAATCGTCAACATTATCAAAATATTGAATCGCATCTTTTTCTTTCTTTAAGGTTCCAGAAATCCCCGCACCACCATTATAAGCTGGATATTTCCCTGTATCTATTATAATACAATTACCTGAACTTAAACTTACAGGAGGATTTACTATACCTGAACCTATCCTGGAATATACACCTGGAAGTACTACTTGCTTATTTCCAAAAGTTAATTTAACACCCATGATTTTTATATTTTTTAGAATTTATAACTGAATTGTCAATTTTACATTTAAATTGAAGTTGTATTTTGTAATAATGGAGTGCCTTCAAACTCTAAGTGGCTGATTAAATTATTAGGTAAAAGTTTCTTCACAGATACTTCATAAAAGAAATCTAACATCAAGCCTTTAGCAAATACATTAATTGGTACTATTTCTTCTGACAGTTGCATGTCTTGTCCTGATAATTTAATATTTCGTAATCCATTTAATTCTAATATATCTAAAGAACCTACCAACAAACCTTTTAAAAGATTATACAACAATGTTACTTCCAGCACATTATCACTCGTAATTATACAAGCATACTGACATTCATAGATTCTTGTATAAATTGGATTTTCTTTTTTCTCTGTGGTGTCAACTTCATTTTCAACATAGCCTTCGTCTATACCAATGCCTTGTTGACCACTTCTCTCACTGGGTAAAGTGATATGCACAGTAGGCATCACTGCCCTACTGCTATCAAAACCTAATCTGACTTGAAGTTGACGAGGATTATCTGCTTCTCTGGTTAAAAACTCCAATGCACTCTTATAAAAATCAAAGTTTTGAAATTTTATATTATTGAAAAGATAATAAATTATTGTCTTTGTCTTATCTGTATTACTATTTATATCCTTCTTTACAAAAGCAAGTAAGGATTCTAAGAAATTGAATATTACTAATTCAGGAATTACCATTTTTGAGTTTTATAAAATCTTTGAAAAATATTCTTCTGAACTATAATCAATTATAGCTCTTAAATTAAGGTCAGCAAGTGCCTTGCCAGCAAAATCTTTTTTTGTTAAACCTGGAAAAATGAAGCTGTTTGCATCGCTCTTGTCGCTGATTCTACGAAAAGATTTATAACCGCTGCCGCTCGCAGTCTTAGAAATTCCTACGTACACACTGGTTTTTCGTTGATACTCTTCAAACACTTTACTTTTTAAAATTATCTGTTTTCTAACAGTTGGTATTTGAAGTAATGATGGGATTTCTTCTACCTTCAAAGGTCTTGTTGCTCCTGTTACTGGATTAGGCTTCTTACTTGTTACTATTTTAGATATTACTTGTGGTAATACACCTGAAAAGACTTGAGACTCACCAATGGAACCTGCTGTTGCCCAACGAAAAGGAACTGTAATATATTTTCCACCACCTAATTTTATACGAGCCTTGGGGCTGGCTAATAAACCAGAATTATGCACAACAATTCCATTAACAATAAAGCTAGAATCTTTATCGACAGTCAAATCATATTTATGACTATAAACAGTATCTAAATTATTATTTTTTGTTTTAATTTTCTTTATAGAGAAATCTCTCTCTTTAAAATAATAATTTCCATCATGATTATCTAGCACTCTCCTTATTTGCTTAACACAACCAAGAACATCATTGTAAATCTCTTTTCCCCAAAAACCAATATAAGTCCATCCAGATTTTTCTATTTCTTCTTGCTTTTTACGAATTTGTTCTTTTGTATGCCAAAATTCCCCATTAACTTCAATACAAAGTTTTTTTTCTGGAACGGCAAAATCAAAATAATAGAATCTATTTTTAAATTTTTTTGTTTTTTTATTAAAAATCAATCTATTCCTCTTATATGGGTATTGTCTTTGTATTCCCTCTATATCCCTAATTAATTCAAATAATTTTTGTTCTAAATTAGAATTTTTACTTGACTTCCCCCATCCAATATGTGCTTTTTTCTCCAATTCTTGAAACTCTTCTTTTGTATAATTACCAAATCCCCAATTTGAATTACCCTTAGCATTTACATCAAGCCATTCTTGCAATTTCCCTGTTTGCGTTACATGCTTCCCCTCAACATACATTCTTTTATTTGTTTCTATAACTTTTCTACTTATATTTCTTCTCTGTTTTTCCCCCAAATCTGTTCTGCCAAATTCTCTTCTAAACTCATTGTTAACTTTTGCTGCACAACTTTTATTACAATATAAATTTTCTTTATCTAAATTTGGTAAAGAAATTAATTTCCCGCAACATAAACATTTCTTTGCAGAAACAATAATCCTGTGTTTCTTATTATCCAAATCTTTTGCTTTTATCCAACCAAAATTTGTTAAAATTGGATGATTTCCTGTAACAACTAATGCACCCCCACAGCAATTATGTTTAGATTCAAAGTTAATTTTAATTCTATAAACAAATTCATCCTTATTGACTTCTTTATTAATCTTAACAACTCTTCTCATCTTCCCCTTATGCGTTAAAACCAAATCACCAACAACAATATTTTTTATACTTTTAAAACCTTTTGATGTATAAACCTTAGCCTCTCTATTCACTACACATTTCATATCAAAAGCAGCACAACCTTGCTCTATCATATTTGGCAACAAACCTCTGAGGATGACATAACCAGTGTAAAGTCCTGTGTCTCCCAAATATATTGACTTAACATATTGTTCTCTTGTTCCCTTAAGAGATTTACCAGCAACTTCACACCATTTTTGATAAAATGAGGCAGTGACTTGTTTGACACAATAATCCATAAGACCCTCAATCTCTACTCGAGTAAGATTGAGTTCTTGTGACACATCACTTGTATCAATTACTACCTCTATCATGATTTCTCGTTATTTTTTTATTTTGTAACTCCTCTTCTTTTTCTTTATTTTTAAAAATTATATATTCTCTTTCTCGTCTATCCTTCCAATATTTCTTCATCCTCTTACTATTCTCTCTTTTCCACTTTTCTGTATGTTTCTTTCCTAACCATTTTTGGTTTCCCATTTGAGCTTTGCTCATCTTAATGCTTGTTTCTTTAGTATGTTTTTGTCCTTTAAAATATTGGTTTCCAGTATGAACTTTCTTTAAAATATCTTTCAACTTTTTCGGCATTTTATATTTTCCCTTCAAAGCAATGCTTCTCTTTTTCCTAATCTCTTCTTTATTAGGATTATTAGTAAAAGTGTCTCCACCTCTTCCGCCTTTATGCATATTATAACCAAATTTTCGATTAGTTGTTTTAAATTTACTAATGTATATCTTTTCCCAAATATCCATTTCTTCTTTACATTTGCATACTCTCAATATTTGTTTATCAAAATTTTCTTCTCCATATTTCTTTAAAGCTCTATAAAAAGGTAATTTTTTATGATGTCTTTTATTTATAAGACTCATATGTCTCTTAAATCTACTTTCTAAAATCTTAACTGTTTGACCAATATAAGATTTCCCATTTATAATATTTGTTATTTTATAAACTATCATACAACAAATGAATTATCCAAAATTAAATTCTGATTAAAGTTTTGCGAATCCAATACAAAATGTGCTCGTCTACACACTCCTGAAATAGGAAGACGTATTTCTTTTTCCCTACCAGAATCTGCTATTACAAGACTGTTTCTGGATTCTTTATTCAAATCTATTACATAGTACATCAATTCATGTTGATAAGTGATTGACACTGTATTTGAGGAACGATTTTTATATTTTTCATTTAAAAGAAATACATTATCTCTGAAGGTAAAATCAACACCTTCTTCTAATTTTGTTAATTTCCGTTCACTATCTTCAAATAAAAATGCACATTCCACAATTACAGGATTATACACTGTATATCCCATCAACTGATCTTTAAAATCAAATATATTTATTATTTGAGAATAATAAGATTGAGAATCATGTACTGTTATCTTATCCATAAATGAGATCTTTTCATCAGAACGAGCTGAGAATTGACTTGTTCCAGCCATAGTCTCAGACCACTGAGTGAATCTTGTATTTACATTCATGGATTGTAAAACTATTCGAGTTGCTATCTTACTTAACCAAACGTAACCTGTTCCTAAACAATTACGACAACTGGTCTGATTATCAGACCCAGAGGTCTTACACGGGCAAACAATTGCTCTCTCTAATGTGACTAATAATCCTTTTGTATATACAAGGGTATCAAATCTCCAATCTTCAAAATCAACTCTTCCTTGACTATTAACAGGTGCTGGTCTTTCTGGGATAATTAATTTTGTCATCACTTTTAAAATTTACATTACACCAAAACTAATGCCCTTATAAATATCTCGTAATTGCTTAGATCTTATTGCTAATTCTTCTGTATAGGTTTTAATGCGACCAGCAAATGCCCCATTGCCAGACTTTGTTGAACTTATGCTTTGTAACAACCCATCCAATCCTAATGAAAAATTACTGATACCCACACCAATTACTATGTCTCCTAATATTGCAAGCAATTCTATTGCAGCTAATTTCCCGACAAAGTCTACAATATCGGTTGGTACTTTTGTAAAACCTGTGATGTAACTAATTTCCCAGTAGTTTGGGATACTATCGTATCCCAAAAAGCCCAAGTGGGGTGTAATGCCGGAAAATATAACTGAGGCTGGTACTGAGGTTGTGGTATTTCCGGCTGGTACAATATGTATTTTCCTAAATAATTGCTCTTCATATTGACGACGAGCTTTGCTTGCCCACTCAATAGGATACGTGATTTGTTTGACTGTACCTACAAAACCTGTTATATCTAAGGGTGTAATAACAGGAAAACTGCAAGCCATGTATCCCCAAGATTGATAGTCTGTGCGTATGAAATCTTGAGATTCACTGATGTATTTTCGACTAAATTGAAGTTCTAAAAAATGTTCAGCATATTTTCCTGCTGCTAATATCTTTTGTTTAATAGTTGTTTGAGATAATATCGTTCCGTCCTTATTTGTTAGAGGAATTCCATAAAGATATTGTTCCAATAATTCTGAAGGGGACAATAACATGTCTAAATTTTTTGAATATGACAAAATAAGTGTAATTGTAGTCATTTTTAATTTCTTTTAAACTATTATCTCCTTCAATTCCTTGTCTTTCTCTCACAATAAACTTTTTATTTCTTCAGCTGTAAAATTATCTACAAGAAACTTCACTGCAATTTCTTTACTCTTCGAGTATTTCTCTTTTTGTTTTTCTTTTAAACCATCTATATTTTTTATAGTCTTCACCAACCATTTAAAACTCTTAGCAGTTAAAATCTCTTCAACTGCATCTTTTTCATTATCAGATTGTTCCTCAACTTCTTCTACTTCCTTTTGTTTTTTCTTGTTTTTAGAGCCTTCTTCTACCTCAACAAACATAGCTGGATGTTCTAATAATACTTCTGCTGCTTCTTCAGAAACTGAAATTGTTCCTTCTTCAGAAACTTTTACTTCACCTTGTACGGGAACCGTCATTGTTTTTCCCCATGTGCTTTGATCTACCGATTTAATTTTCATCTTGTTTACGTTTTTTTTAGTTTACAATTTATTTGATTATATTTTTCATCATTTTATAACTGAAATTAGTTATCTTGCCAACATTCCTCTTGTCCAACCTTGTTCTAAATAAATATTTAGTTCTTCAGGTTTAATGTATTTGCTAATTTCTCCATTGTTAATACATTTCTTACCACACATATCTTTTTTCTTTCTACTAATTGCTTCTGAAAATTTAATTCTATTTTTAGATTTTAATAAACCCTTAAACCAGCGATGTTCTAAATAAAATTGAAGCTCCTCTGCTTTTACAAATCTACTTATCTTTCCATTATTTACACCAATCTTACCTGTAGAACTTTTTCTTTTCAATTCTCTAGTTTCTAAAGAATTCTCACCTAAACCTTTGCTCCAGCCTTGTTCTGAATAAGATTCCAGTTCTTCTGGCTTTATGAATTTTCGTCCTTCTCCTTTATGAATCCAAATTTTTCCTTTATTATTTGCTGTCTGTCCTGGTTTAAAACAACCAGAATTATCTTTGTAAGCGTTTGGGTGCTCTTTGACGAATTTTTGTTGAGCTAACTTCATATTCTCGCAAGCTTCCTCTGATTTTAATTTTACCTCAGGATGCTCTTTGTAGAATTTCTTGCGTGATTTGCTTTGTTTATTTCTTGTTTCTGAAGAAGGTTTGTGTCCAACCTTAAATTTTGACATTTTCTTTCTATGTTCTTCGCTTTTAGGTTTATTCTTTAAAGCATCTCTAATTTTATCTTTTGATTCTTGTCTCCAAACTCTTTCTTTGCATGCTTTTGCAATTGCTTGCTTCGCTTTCTCTTTATGTTCACTCTTAAATCCACCACCACCTCTTGTTAAATTATATCCTATCTTTGGATTTGTAGCATCTAATTTCTTTATAAAAACTATCTCCCAAGCATTTAATTGGTCATCAGCTTTACAATGTTTTAAGATTTCTTTCTTAAAGTTCTTCTTGCCATATTTCTTAATAGCTCTACTAATTAATTTACCAGAACCAAAATATTCAGGATTATTATAACTATCTTGACCAACATAAATTTTACTATTTATTATATTTGTGATTAAATAAATTATTCTATCTTTCTCTTTTTTCATATCAATATTATTTTACAATCAAAAAAGATTAATTGCCTTAATCGCAAAAAGAGCAGGTAAATTTACCTGCTCTTCTAATTTATTAATTTAAGTCCTAATTACAAGCCAATATTAATAAGTCTAGTCATCTTTTTAGGTGCAAACAAGAGCATTGTACCATACAATAACACCATAAAACGTACAGCAGGGCTGATGATTGCGAGGTCCATTTTCATGAGAGGTGCCAGTTGGCGGAAAGCGTAACATTCTTCATCATTTTGAATTAGGAATGCCTGGTCAGTGTTAGGAAGTATCCTATTTACATCACGAACTACATTACCTGCTCCGCCATCATAACCAGCTGTTCTTTCAGCAGCAGAAATGGTAAATAATGGCCAGAAAGTAGTTGAAGCCACAGAAACAGGAGCTTTCGTACTTCTGTAGATAATAAAACCAGTTGCAGGATTTGCTCCACCAGCAGGTGTAAATGCTAAATCAACAGCACCGCCAGCAAGAATTGCAGCAACCCCACCTGGATTAAGTACTGTAATAGCACCTTCTCCAAAACGGTTTATTGGACATACAGCATAATAATAATTGCCAGCATCACCAGCACCCCATAAACTGTTTGCAGCAGTAGGAGCAACAGGAGTTGCACTAATAGCAACTACAGCACCAGGAGCTAACACTGAAGTGGCAGCTGTTGTAGAGGTCTTTTTGTTTTCTTTATTTAAAAAGATATCATAGTTTAAATTCACACGACCATATTGTGAATCAAAAGCTACAACTCTCTGTCCCATTACACCTGCAGCAACCTGGTCGCTGTTAGGAGCAATAAGTTTATTTCCGTAAAAATTTTTGACAAATGTCGAAAGAACCTTTGGCGGAGCAAAGAAGTCAGAACCAAAACCGTGGTTCTCAACGATACCTTCATTTGCAGCTTCCAGATGAATTTCTTTCAGATAATCACCACGTAAATCAACTACAGAAGGATTATCATTATAATATGCATTTTTATCAGCATAATCAGTGCTAAAATGTTGAGCATATAGACCATTAAATTCTTCCGGAATGATAGCTGAATTAGCACGAGCAATTGCACGGTCAACTTTACGCAAAATCCAAAGAGAGCCATTCTTTACTTCTCTGTCAATTACACTACCAATCATTGTATTTACCAATGTCATCGGATGTGTTACAGATTTTGTTACTCCTAAGAATTTTACTAACTGTGCACGTCTTACATACGTACTGTCTTCTTCATTCGGAAGTTCGCCCTCAACTACAAAACCACCTCTTTCAGCACCATAACTGGTTAGTTGATTAAATTCTTCAACTGTGTTATAAGCTGGGAGCTTCGGTACTTTTTTCCACAGCATTATTTCACTTTCTTTAAAGGTGATAAGTTTCAGAGTTTTATCCAAACTTTCAACTTTCAAAGGAGCACCAGAAGCAGTTGTTGAGTTCAACGTCTGCATTCCTGTTATTTCCTGTGCTTCAAGAGCTTTTGACAATTCATTCAATTGTTCTTGAGTTGTATTAGCATTGCCAGCTAATACTTGGTCTACAACATTAGGATTTTGATAATCCTGCATATTGATTCCTAAATTCATCATATTATTCATAGTTTCTTTTTTTTAGTTTAAATTATACAAATCACAATTTAGTGTACAATCTTATATCTTTTATTGAACAAGTGTTATGCCTTTTTCAAGTTTTAATCTGTTAACGATATCAGCAGGTAACTGACCAGCACTTTCAAATAATGTCATTGCTTTTGCAAAACCGTCATCAATAACACCTTTTTCAAAGGTAGCTGAATCAAGAATTGATAACACTTGAGCTCTTTGTTTGCTTATTGAATAGGTATTTTTTGACTCTTTTGTTGCTTCTTGATTTTCTGGGAAGCGTTCCATTGCTTTCCTAATTGCCTTACCACCTCTTGCTGGTGCTTCTTCAAGTTCTTCAAATTTTCTTTCAATCCTTTGGTCCATATCTTTAAGAATAGTAGCTATGGCTTGAAATTTCAGGTCATTCTTTTCATTTAAACTATTAATTGCTTTTTCAATTATAGTCTCTTCTTGTTCATCAGAATCAAGGGCTTTCTTTATTTTAGAAGTAACACATTTTTTAATTTTCTTTTTAGGAACTTCTTCCTCTTCAACATCATCATCTTCGTCTTCCTCATCTCTGTCTTTTTCGTCTTCATCGATATCATTATCCCTATCTTGGGCTTTCTTTATTGTTTTCTTTTCTTCTTCTTCGTCTTCATATTCAGGCTCGTCTTCATCGTCTTCATCATCCTCATCATCGCCTTCTTCAGCGTCATCTTCATCTTCTTCGTCTTCTTCATTTCCTTCTTTTTTTAACTTTTTTGATTTTTTAGATTTTTTCAATTCATCTTCTTCATCATCTTCATCGGTTTTAGCTTTTTCAATAGTTTCTTCTTCATCTTCTTTGCCAATTCCTAAAGTGTCGTATGCTTTCTGAATCATATCATCAGTAATTTCAGATTTTTCTTCGTTTTTCATAATATTTTGAGTTAAATTAAAGATTTCACATGCTTTTGCAATGTTTATACCTGAATTGTCATCAAATATTTTTTCAAACACTTCCGCTTTAGAAAAATACTTCTTTGATTGTTTCTGTTTTTTTTCTGATGAAATTAAGTCTTTCTCATTTCCATCCACATGCTCTCTTTTAAGAGCTTTTCCTGATGGAGTATCTGTTTCTAATGCTTTGAAAACTATATTACCATCAGTATCAACCAAAACTCTAGTCCCGTCTTTTCTTGTTACATCACAAATATATTTTACTGTACCTCCGTTTGCTTTTTCTTCAGAAAGTACCTCATACTCTAGAACAGGAGTATCGTCGTCTTCAAAATCATTGTCCATACTTTTAATGATTTCTGCCAATGTGTGGGAGTTCTTAGGCAAATATGTAACAGCAACTCCTGTTATGACAGCCTTTGTTATCTTCTTGGGATTCATAACATCCCTTTCCTTAGCAGAACCTTCTATTGAAAATCCTAACCTTCTTGTCTTAGAGTTTTTTTCTAATACCTCAGCAAGTTCATATACTTCACGAGCAATTTTTGAATCAGGATAGAGGTCACATTCTACATACAAGCCCTTCTTCGTAACCTCAGCCTTGGATGGTTCGCCAATCACAGTCTTTGGAGAACCTTTCACCTGGTGATGCCAGTTAACAAGACCCTTTGAGGTAAGGTACGATATGTCGAATCCCTTCGTTACTAAAGTCTCTCCATCCGTGTCAACATCCTCAGTACTAGCGATTCCACCAAGACGCATAATTTCCTTACCTTCTTCGTCTTTTGCTTTACTAATTTGAAGAGGAACCCAAAAATTAAAATTTTTTTCTTTCATTTTTAATAAAAATTATTTCTTACCAACTTTATTTATTTTTCTTTTTCTCGCCTTTTCTCCCAACCTATTTTCGCAGACTCACTCATCTTTTCCAATGTCTCTTTCGTATAAACATTTGTTTTTCCTTTGTGCCAAGGTTCTTGATTTTTCTTAAAACCATGAGTATTTCCAATCAAACCTTCGTTCAATCTTCTTACAACTTCAGGATGTTCTTTAAAATATTTCTTACAAGATTTACTAATTTTCTTTTTTGTCTTTCTTGATAATTTACCTCCCCTACGAGTCTCGCTCATTTTCTTTTTCGCTTCTTCTGGCATCTTTCTTCCTGTTGCTGCTTCTCTCATTAATTGTTTTGTTTTTTCTGAAACAGTTCGACCTTTACCACCTTCTCCTCCATCTGTCATGTTATAACCAAACTCATCACCATGTTTGCAAATATTTGTTTTATATTTAGCTATATAAAATATCTCCATCTTATCTAACAAATTTTCAGGACAAATACAAACTCTCTCAATCTTAAAATTATCTATCCCATATTTTTTGATTGCTTTATGTAAGCGAAAAGCACCTTTTTTAGATTCAGATTTTTCTATATGTCTTTGGAATCTCTTTAAATAACCATCTATGGTTTGTCCAAAATACAATTTATTGTTTACAATACAAATTATCTTATATATTTCACCTTTTCTCATAATCTGTTTTCTATTTGTTCTTCCACCCTTAATCTATATTTATTTTGAAATTATAACTGAAATAGATTGGCTGTTTGTTAAGCGTTATTATTTCTTTTTCTTTCCTTTTAAATATTCAAAACCTTTCTTCGTTAAATGAACAGTCTCATCTTCACCTTCAAATTGATTAAGTCCAACAAAACCTTTCCTCTGTAAATGTCCTAAGATTGCATTATCTGATTTTCCTCCACTTACAGAACTAGTCCAAACTGGATTATTTATAACACTTTCATCATCAGAATCTTGATACTCACTTTTCAAAACTTTTCTTAACACAATAATTTCTTTTTCTGTTAATCCTCCAACTTTCTCTCTCTTCTTTTCTTTTATTGTTGTCTCTTTCTTCACTTCTTTCCTTACTTTTTCTTTTTGCTCATCTGTTAATTTAACATATGCCTTACCATACATTAAATTAGAACGAGAAGCGAATTTCATATTTAATTTTTGTAATTCTTCTTTTAAATTCTCTTCTGTTCCTTTCTTTTCCCCTTTAATTGGTTTTACTTTCTCTGGAATCTTAGTCAATATCCTATCTCCATATTTTACTTTCACATAAGCACCAAGTCTGCCTTCTCGCATCATCATAAATTCTGCTGCCACTTCTTTTCCATCCACCATTATTTTTACTTTATCACCTCGTTTGAAGCCTAATGGATGTTCAATTTCTTTTGCCATGCCATAAGATTTAATTTTATCAAAAATCTTATCTCCTTTCTTTTGCTTATCTTCTGATGAGAGTATTTTTATTGTTTTCTTTGGTTGAATCTTTGCTTCAACTACTTTTGTATCTTCATCTTCTTTTCTTCGTTTATTTTGAAAATTCACTTTTGCTTTTGAATAACCTTCAAAAGCAACTTCATTAAAATGGAGTTTTTTTCTCAGTTTTTCTAATTCTTCTGGCTCTGTATTAATATTATGCTCTTTTATTCTTATCTCTTCTTTATAATATTTTATAGCATTCTCAGTAGATTCAATTAATTCTTCTAGACGTTGTTCATATAGTTTTTTTCTCAAAGTAAAGCCTTCTTCGTCCCATGGCTTCACCCAAACCCCTTGACGTTTTCCTTCTTTATTTATAATAATTTTCTTTTGAAGTTTTGACAAATCCTTCTTCGCCTTTTCAATATCACCCAGCATACCTTCTTCACCTTGCTGGCTTAATATTTTATATTGTAAATCTGTAATTAAAATATTAGATTCTAAAAATTCTGATAGATCTTCTGCTTTAATTATTTTATCATCAAAACTTTTTTTAATTTCCTTATTTCTTTGTTTTGCCATTTCTTCCATCAACTTTAATAAATCATAATAATCTGAAATTTCTCTTAAATGGTCTTCAGCAATTTTACCGTAAACAATTTTTTCAGCCGGAAATTCTCCAGTTTCTTTATAATAATCTTTAATGAATTGAAAAGTATCTTTGTGTTCTTTTTCCACCTCCACACCCAACTTCAATTGCTTTTTATCTAATTTCTTATCTTCTGATTTTTTGTCTCCAATTTGTTCTCCTTGTACTTCTTTTGAAGCAAAAGAATAAATAAAAGACTCAAGTTCTTCAGTTTCTATACCAAGCTCTTCAGCTAACTTATGTACTTCCTCATCAGGTATTTTCTCTCCTTTAAATTCCTTAAGAAAATCTATTACTTTTGTTTTCTCTTTTTTTGTTAACGTTTCCTGAATTGCCTTCTCAAAGCCATGTTTCTTTGCTTCTGAATAGGCAATAGCTAATGCTTGGTCTCTATCCGTAACAATCTCACCACTCCCTGAATGTAGAGTTCCTCTTGCAAATTCTCTCATCACTACAGCTATTTTATCTTTACCTTTTAATTTTTTTCGTTTTTTAGTACCAGCACCAAGTTTATCTGAATGTTCCATTGCCATATCTTGTTCTTTCTTTGCTTTTTCCACTACATTTTCTTCTTCTAAATTCTTATAATCATCTTTAATCTGATAAATATGCATAGAGCCTGGAATATCCTTTTCTGGGTCATGTTTCAAAAATGCTTTCAATTCAAAACTATTATCATCTTTATGTCCTGCTGCCATCCAAGCTTCTAATAATTTCACTCCTCTATAATGAGTAACAATTCCAATATTTTGTCCTTTATATTTCTTTGCTATTCTTTTTATAAAATTCAAAAATCTATCCTTAAAAATATTAAAAGATTCCCCTTTAGAATCTACATCTTCCTTACCTTCTTTAGCAGGAACAGGTTTATCTGGATGATTTATGTAAAATATTATCTTTTTCTTGTTCTTAAAGAAATCCTCACCTTGAAACTTTCCTAAATTCCAAGGGCGCAAATCAAAAGTATAATCTTTTACAGGCAAATCAACCTTCTCAGAAATAATATCGGCTGTTTGTTTAGATCGTTTTAAATCTGAAGAGAACAACACATCTAAGTCATCCTTTTTTAAAGTTTTTGCAACATCTTTTGCATTCTTAATGCCCTTCTTAGTCAGTGGAATATTTAAATGACCTCTGACAAAATCTTTAGAATCATTGTTTTCTGCATTCAGCTTTGTATTGCCGTGCCTAATTACAAATATATTTGTCGTTCCTTTTTTATCTTTAGGAATTTCTTGTTGAATAGCTTTTTCCATAATATTTTCTTCTTTTAATTCTTTATCTTCTTGATTAATATCCGTACCATTTTCTTCTTTTCCTTTTTCATCAAAAATCCATTGCAAATTTTCTGGAAGATTGTATTCATCAGGGTCAAGCGACTCATCAGAAAAATCATCAGTATCATCATCATTTTCTTTTTTCTTAATCTGATTATTAATTTCTGATAAAGTGGGTACTTTCCAAGTTTGTTCTTCTTCTATAGCCTTTAATATTTCTTCCTTATTTACACCAAGCTGTAAAATCCAAGCATCTATTATGTGGGGATTTACATAACTTGATTTCGCCATGCTCGGTGAATTATTGAGTTTTTTTGATACTCGGTTGAAAGTATCTTTCAGCTTATCACTTATCAATCTTTTTATCTTCGATTTTTTTTCTGGCAAAGGTGGCGGAGGCATTGAAAATAAAATATCCTTGGCTATGCTACTTGCAATATAGGTTCTAAGGTCTTTTAATTTAAAACCCTTAAAACCTAACTTCTCACGAAAAGTATCAAATATTTTTTCTTTCGGTACATCAAATAAAAATTCTTTATTTTCTTTCTTTGCTTCAAATTTTCGCTGTAATAAATAATCAGCTAATTTTTGATTCTTAATTGAAGCTACATTATGCTTATATGATTTTCCTGTAAAGGAAAAATTAATTTTATCTCCATCAATTTCTACACTATCTGGTGATAAGGTTGACACACCACGATTTCCTGTTTTCTTAAATAATGTTTTATCTCCTGGTCTTAATGCTGTATTTGCAATAATATTAATGATTGCTGCTGATTGGGCAACATCTTTATCTTCATTATCATAAAAATTATCTGTCTTTATTTTTACCGCTTTCACCGAAGAGTCTGTAATTTTAGAAATTCTCTTCCACTTTACTTCTGCATTACGTTGTAAAAATTCTCTTGTATAAGCAGAACGAATCTCACCTGTTTTTGGGTCTCTCCATTGCATCACCCAATGGTTTAAAGGATCGGTCTCATCGGTTTTTACTTGCTCTTGAGGGACTCCTATTGGTAAACGATTTAAGTTATGTCGTTTCGATATCTCTCCAAACCATTCTATTTTCTTTGGCTCTTTTGCTTGTTTTTCTTTCTTTTCAACTCCCTCACCCTTATTTTCTTTACCTTCAGTTTGTTGATTGTCTGTTTCTTCTTTTGTTTTACTTGTTTTTCTTTTCTCAAGTTCTTTTTTTACCGCTTCTTCTATCTTAGGATCTTTTTTATCTCTTTCTAAATAGGCTTTCAAATCTTTAGTCTCTGTTTCCTTTGCAAAATCAGTTAAACTCTTCTTTGGTTTATTTTCCTCTTCCCCACCACTCTTCTTTTTATTGAAAGATTCAGCTTCCTCTTTACTCACCCATTTTGTTATTTTTTTTCCATGAACATCTGTACTACTTCGTTTAACTAATTTCCCTTCATGAGATGGATCGCCTTTAAACTTATTTGTGTTAAAGGCTTTTTCAAAAAGAGTTTCATAAGATTTCTGAATAATATTCTTCTTCTCTTTTTTATTTAATAAGATTCTATATGCTTCGTCCTTCTCCATTGTTTAATCAATTTCTTTACCATTTACTTTAATCTTAATCTTTGATTCTGTTCTACGCTTTACTGATATAGGTTTATCAAAAGCTTTAGTTTTATCATCCCATTCCATTCCAATAGATATTGTTTGTAGGGTACATCTGCACCATGGGTGCATCGGTCCTACGACTGGTCGCATTTCAGCTTTCTTTCTCCCAATGTTATTCCCATTAAACACTAATTTTTGCAAGTTAAATACAATTGGTTTACTGCCTAATCCTTTTGTTAAATATGCTTTTTGACAAACCTCACAAGCTTCTGGCTTTACATCTTTATAAACCAAAGCATCTTTACCTTTTGTTTTAAGGATTTGCATCGCTCTTCCCATATCAAAAGCATCATGCATCACATAATCAGCTACACGGTCAAAATCTTTTGCCCAATTTCCTGTACTTTTTGATAATTCTAAAGAGAGTTCCTTAATTGATTTTCTTTCAATTATAGCTCTCTCTATTTGTTGTTTAATAGCTTTTTGGGCTCTAAATTTCTTCCTCTTATCTCCATCAATTATTATTTGAGTAAAATCTTTGCTCATTTTATCTCCCAAACCTTTAATGTCATTATAAGTTTGAAGTTTAACATATTGCAAGGCTTCTTGTTCTAATTGAGTTAAGGGTAAAAATTTTTGTTCTGATAGAAATTTCTTGAATTGATTAAAGGTTAATTCTTTAATTCCAGCTTCTTTTACTGCTGCACTGAGCATACCAAATTTAAACTGTTCTTCGATTTTACCTTCTTTTGGAAAATCTGATTTTTTAAAACCAACACCGTTTAATAGTTTTTTATCTTTCTCAGTCAAAATCTCAGAACCCACTTGCTTTGCAATAAATAACAAATGAAAATGAGTTACTATCTCTTTAATCTCTTGTATTTGTTCTGAATTTAGCATTATTTAATTAATCTCCTGTCCAAGTACCCAATTTCGAACCTTTTCCTTCTATAAACACTTTAGCTTTCTGACCATAGCCTTTTGCTGCTGCTTCTTCTTGCCACTGCTTACTTGTTTTCTTGCTTGCCTCTTCTCTCTCTCTTCGTTCTTCCTCTTTTATTGCTTTTTCTCTATGTTTTTCATATAACTCAGAAAAAGTTTTTTCAATTTTCATACCCTTTCTTATAATATCCTCAATCTTAGGTAAATTTTCTAATGCTACTTTTTTGCCTTCTGTAGTACCATGTTCTAATTCATTCTCATAACGTCTTCTCCATTCTCTCGAATTAGACATTATTTGCCTAAACTTTACATAATTAACTGATATATCTTTTGATTTTAAAATTGACGTGTCTATACTTTCATCAGACGCTTTTTGTCTTTCTGTTCTTTCTTTTCTTTCAAATGGTTTTATATCTCTAAATTTTGAATAAACTTTTTGTAAAACACTTTGTAATTCCGGAGTTAATTTAGATGATTCTTTATTTTTATTCTTCTTCTCTTCTCTAACAGTTTTTAAGGTTCTCTGAATAAAATCGTCCTCAGATTCTCCTGGGTTAGAAACATAAGTTTTACCTTCATATTCAATGTTCAATAATTTTTGTTCTTTTTTCTTTGATTCTTTTGATTTTGTGTTTTCTTTTGGTTTTCTCTCAACCTTTTGCAGTTTATCCATTCTTCTATACAAAACTTTTCCATTGAAATTAATCAATTCAAAAGCACCTCTTTTAGTATCTCGATGCTCTATATATGTTCCCTCTACTAAACCACCATGAATACTCGGAAATTTAACAATATCGCCTTTTTTAAATTTTAATTCTTTCTCTTCCTTTGACTCTTTTAATTTTTTAGGTTCTTCTTTTTTCTTTGGCTCTTTTTGTTCCTTATTTTGACTAACTTTCTTAGTCTCTTTCTTCTCCTTTCCTCTAGCTGTATTAAAATAAATAACATTCCCTTCCTCATCAATTTTAAACTTCTTTTTATTATCTTCAAGCTTCCTACCTACAGTCATTAATCTTTTTGTCATCCTACCATTCCTGGTTACATCCACTAATTCTTTATGCTTCCCTTCGCCATAATCTTTCTTTGATTTTGCTTTTTCAATTTTATCAAAAAAATCAAAGTCTTCAGATAAAACATTATATGCTTTTTGGATTTTATTATAATTCCTTAATTCTTCTTCCTTCTTAGTAAGTTCTTCTTTAAACCATTTTAATTCATCGGGTCTCTCACTACTTTTAAATGCGCTTATCTGTTTAGTCAAAGTCTTAATTCTTTCTCTCAATTCTTTTTTAGTAGGTTTTTCTTCATTATTTATTGTTTCTTTCTTTTCCTCCTTTATTACTATTTTATTAGGCTGTTGAAAAGCAGCATTCAAACTAATATCTTCAGAACCAATCAAGCGATGCTGATAGAATGTGGTCCCATTTTTATTTGTTACCTTTACATTTTCATAATGCTTTGCCTTTTCAATATCATTTTTATCAAACCAAAAATGTTCTCTCTTTCCTTCTTCTGAGATTTTAATAATTTTAATTAAATTAGGATTAACTCTCGCTTTCTTAATATCTGTAATAAGTTCTACATGAGTTAAAATTCCGCTCTCAATTGCTTTATCAAAAGCTTCTTCAGTCAAAATTATCTCTTGTTGAGTGTTTAAAAAAGAAGCGTTTATTTGCTTCTTTATTTTTGCTTGATGTGTTGAAAGGTCTTGAAAATCCATCTTATATCTTTTTAATTTTTATAAAAACTTCTTTTAATACTTGTGATAAAATTTTGCCATATTCCTGTTTAAACTCCTTCTCTAATTCTTTTTGAACCTTATAACGTGGCTGTTCTTTTTTATGTTTTTTTGTCGCAACCATAGATTTTACTTATCTTGAATATGATAAGATATAACGATCGTCCCAAACATTATCATAATTCATATTACCATCAGCATATTCAGTTATTACAACACCAGAAGGTGCTACCGCACTAGCAGTTGTAATCCTCAATATTTTCCATTCTGGTCTTGAAGTAAGAGTCCCTAATGCTGCATATCCCATATAAGTAATTTTAGTTGTCTTAATATCAACAATAGGAGCAGGCTGACTCTCAGTTAGAGTTTTATGTACTGGATAAGCGTCTTGGTCTTCTAATTTCATAGCTTTTTATTTTTAAAATTATTTTTTCTGTTTTAATTTATTCTTATAAACTGAAATGGCAGAAGCGTAATTTGCCTTCTTTCCACCTTTTGTTAAATGAGTCACAGCTTTTACCCAAACTCCTTTATCTTTAACAAAAGCAGGAGGATTCTTTATCAAATGTTTTAAATCAAATTTGCCTTCTTTTTTAGTCCCTTCCTCTTTCCCCTCAGAAGTCTCAATTTTCTTTGCTTCTACTTTCTTCACTTCTTCCTTTTGTGGTTCTTGTCCTGGTCTCAAAATTCGCTTGGGTAATCTTGCAAAAATCTTATCTCCATATTTTATAAATACATATTCACCACGCTTTCCTGTATTATGACTTTTTACTACACCCTCAACCATCTTACCTTCTTTATTTAAGAATTTCACTTTATCTCCTGCCTTAAAATGTTCTCCCTCTGGGGTAAAGTCTTTTTTACTTTCTTTCTTTTTTTCTTCTTGAGTTCTTGGTACTATATTCCCACTCTCATCAACAGTATATTTACTTTTTTCTTGCCTTTTGCGTTCTTCTTCAAAACCTCTCATCTTCGCTTCTTCTTCTTGCTTTACTCTCTTTATCTGTTCTATCCAAGTTTCTTTCTTTAGCTTGTCTTCCTTCTTATTTTTGGTTTCTTCTATCCCAGTTTTATTTTTCTTTTTAAATATTACTTTAAATGCTTCTTCAACGAAATCTTTTACTTCATAATCATTATAATCCAATGAATCTATCATTTCTTCTATTGCAATTTCTTGTTTTTGATTTAAAGCCTTTCCAGATTTTTCTTTCTTCTCATTCTTCTCTTCTTTTCCTTCTAGTTTAGCTATTGAATTTTTAACTGATTTTATTTGATGAAGAACAGCTTTTTTGTTCATTTCAGATGTCTTAGGCAACATAGTAATATATTTTTTAAGGTTTTGTTTTTCTACCTCAAGTTTATGTTGTTTTTGTTCTTCAGTTTTCGGTTCTTTTTTAACTTCGTCTTTCTTCTCACCACTAATTTCATAATTATTTTCTAAGTCAACATTTTGAAAGCGAAGTTTTAAATGAGACGGCTCTTTTATAACTACAGTAACCTTTGGTCCAACACTAACAACTGTAAAGGTTTTATTCACACCACTTTCAAGTTCATGTTTATCATTATCCACACTAAATTTATATAATTTTGATATCTTAGTTCTAAATTTCATACCAGGTTGTAATGTATTTTTTAATTCTTCTTTAACATCTTTCTTCTCACCACTTTCTACTTTTTTATTTTCTCCAATAATTCTTAATTCTCCATTAGGGTTGATAGAGACTTTATCAGCTTTTAATTTCTCCTTTAAAATTCTCTCTTTTGCTGATGGATTCATCCTATTTATTTGAGACTTTGTGAATTTTAAATTTAAAAATTTATCTTCTTCTTCAGAACCAAGTTCTTGCCTTCTCTGAAAGGTTTTATTTTTACCGTGGACTGTTACCATTCCCATATGTTTAGCTTTTTCCAATTCTCCTTCCTCTGCTTTCTCTATTTTTGTTTTTTCGCAATGAATTGTAATATCTCCTTTTTTAATATTTAAATCTTTTGTTTTTTCAGACCAACTTTCTGGGAGGATATCTTCTTTTCCAAGTTCTTTTGCTCTCCTCTTAATCCATGCCTTTGCTGCTGCAGGGTCTTTTGCTCTACCAACAGATTTTATTGCATCTTTCAAATCTTGGCTATTCCTAATAGGAAATGAACCATCCTTCATTGCCTCTCCTTTCTTTGAAAGGTTTTCACGTTCTTTAGTTGAAAAATCTGTTTTGTTTTTAGCTTTCTCAATATTATTATCAACATACATAACAGAAATATTTCCTGCTTTGTCAGAAACTTTTAAAACCTTTAAAGATTTTAAATCATTCCACGCTTTATCTATCAATTCCTTCGGTTTACTGTTTGATAGTTCTGCTTTCTTTAATTCTGTTTGAAAAATTCCAATTGCTTCAGAATTATAGTATTTCCAACCAAATTCCTCCACTGCTTTTTGAAATAATTCGTTAGTTACAATGATTTCTTTTTGAACACTACCACCTACACGCTGACTTACCAACGCTTTTTGTAAAACATCAAATTTTGCTTCCATTTATTTTATTTTTATTAAATTATTTTTTTTAATTACTCTTCATTAATCTTCTTTATTCAAATTATTTAAAAATAATTGAAGACTTTTTTCAATTGGATTAGTTTCCTCTTCTTCAGGAACAAGAATAGGATTTTGTTCTTCCATTGATTCTTGTCCTTCTTCGCCACCGCCTTGCTGTTCTTGCATTTGATTCTGTTTCTCCATTTGCAATGCATTTGTATAGACCCCGTCTAACAAAATATCTCCTCCCTGCAAATCTTTTAAACCATGAGATCTTCTCACCTCATTAACAGTTTTAGATACTTTTGATAATTTAGTATCTAAATCTACTTCTTCTTGAGGAGTTAATCCTGTTAGTCCTTCAAAACTAAATTCATATTTTCCTTTATAAAATTGAGAAACCAAAAACTTATTTAATCTCTTTTGTAAAAATTTCAATATTGGAATTAAACCTTTATCTCTACTCCATTTCAATCTCGCTTCATTGTTACCTTCAAACAAAGACTTCTGACCACTGTTACCACCTTGAGAAAAATTGACTTCTGATGGATCCATGGCGAAAACTGCACACGCTAAAGTCAACAAATATTGTTGATATTTATTATATTCCATCTCACGATTTGACTTTTGCAAATCTACCCATTCTGCTTTATCTGCTTCTAATATTGGAGTTTTATGAGCATTATAAACGCCACGCATTTGAGAGTTCCACATTTGTTTGAATTCTTGAACCTTACTTTCGTTCAACATTCCTGAAACTCTTAAAATCCCTTTTGGTGCACTGCCTTGTTTGAAAAATCTCCTATTATATTCATCTCCCCATAACATAGCTGTTACAGTTGCTGTTAGTTCTTCCAACTCACTTACACCATAACCATTTAAATAAATACTTGTGTCTGGGTTTCTTACACCAAAACACATTTCCCAAGGATAAAATTCTGCTTTTACTTGTTGTTGATATACTTGAACATAATTAGGATAATAACCTTTTATTTTCTTTCTATTAGAAGTTTGGCCTGCTTGATAATTATCATCATCATAACTATCTGCTATGCGCATCGTTGAACTATCTACTGCATAAAATTCACACGGCACACCTTTCCTGTTATGAATAACCTCAAAACACATCTGGTCGTATGTCAATGAATCTCTTATTATTTTTCTAACAAAACCATCAAAATCATCAGCTTCCCAGCTCTGACCGTCACCACAATTCTCAAGAAACTTAATTATCTCTTCTACTTCTTTTCGTTCTTCTTTTGTTAATTCTTCATTTTGATCTTCTCCTTCAAAATTCTTCTTTTTCTTTATTTTATAGCCTATGCCAAATCTATCTGATTGTGGTTCTGCAAATGAAGCTATTTGGTTAATTCTTGTTCTAATTATTGCATTTATTATTGGCGTTTTCGCCATACTCTTTAGCATATTATAGCTTAATGCTGTTGGTTTATCTTTAAAGCCAAAAGAAGCATTAAATGCTTGAGGGTCAAAAAGAAAAGATTTGCGATCTCCAGTTTCTCTTGTCTGTATCTGATTTAAAACTTGAGAAGCTTTAATGATATCTGAAGGATTATCTCCAGTCATCATACCTTCTAAAAGTTTAAATTTTTTTACTTCAAGAATTTGTTGAGCTTTCTCAATTTTTGTTAAAGTTGCAGAAGACATTCTACCAATTTAAGAATTTACAACTTTATAACTGTTACAACTTAAACAACCTGAGTTTTTGGCGTAAATTTTTGACGTTGTTTACCAACCTTAAATTTCATTTTCATATATTTCTGAAACTCACAAAGGCTATGCTCAATTTCTCGCAGTGTCAATCTCTTATATTTATTTTGAAGATAAGGAAAATCTTCAAAACCAAACAGCTTTAAATAGCTTTCTTGCTCATCTCTTAAATGATAAATAACTTCTTTTGCATCTTCATAGTTACCTCTGTTAGGAAATATCCAACGCACACCTGTTACAGCACCTGGACCAACGTTAACAAAATCATTCTGATTAAAACCAACTATCTCAGGGGAGAAATAATCAAAATCACAATACAGTTCATAAGTTATAAAATCATATAAAAAAGGTACTTTTTTTAAAACATCGATTAATTCCTTTGGCTTCTCTGATTCTAAAATTCTTTTTACAATTTGATTTTCTTTAATAAATTGGAAACTCCTAACAAACAGTTTCAAAACTTCCTTTTTAAAATTATCGCCTTTTGGATAAAATCCTAAACTCTTCCCAATATACATAGTCACTGGAGAAGGTATAAATTGATAAGCATTGCAAAAAGGCTTTTCAATTTTCATACAAACTTCTACTATCTTATTTAAATCAGTGTTCTTTAATCTGCATAAAGGTTCTATCTTATCATAAGTTTCTGTTCTATTAAAAAATCTAAAGATGATACAACCAAAAATTTTATTTTTAGTACTCAATTCCTCATTTCTAATTACTGTATTAATTAAATATTGGCTGTTTCTGTCTAATTCACGATAGGCATTTGTAAATTTATTATCTCTTAAAATTGAGTCTTTTGACCACGGAGCAGGGAGCTTCTTAATAAACCTTCTACAATATATAGAATGACGCTCATAAATCCAATACCAAAATGTTCTTAAATTTTCCTCGCAGACATCTAATTCTGCATCAGGCATAAATTTTAATACATTTGGTTGTAATTTAACTGTCTTTTTAGCTTTCATCTATTTTACAACAATTCTTTAAATTCTTTTGATGTTAACTTCAACAACTTTTTATCAATCTTCTCACTACCGAAAGTTATTTTTGGAACTACATGAGTATAAAACCCTGGATGACCATTACATTCACGACAAAGAGCAAGTTTACTTCTACCAGCGTTCTGTAAATGTAACCGATAAAAATTAATCAAATCACTGTTCCAAATATCTATTATGTTTTCTTTCAACACATTACCTAATTTTATTTTACTAAAAAAGTCATTGCAACAAATCAACATATTCCCTTTCCAATCTATAATTGGTCTTCTAAAAGGAAAAACGCAAATTTTATTTTGATTGCCAGGTTTCATTCCTGCTAATTTGCCGTTCAAAGCACCACCATTATTTTCTAATAAATTATAAATCTGACTCTTTTTAGTTGAAAACACAGAGCAGTTTCCAGCTGTAAGATATTTGGTCTTATCAATAAGATCTACTACCTTTTTATCTTTACCAACTTTTGTGTACACCTCTCCTCCAAGAATTAATCCTCCAATATAAGTTTTAATCTCATACAACCATTCTGCAATCTTTATCACTCTGTTTCTATCTGAATAGACATTTATTTCCATTTGATTCAAACCAGCTTCAAATAAAATTCTAATATCTTTATCACTCTTAAATAAATCTCCATTCGTATTAAACATAATACAAACATTTGGAAGTTTCTTTCGTATATATTTTATCTTTTCAATTAAATTCTTATCTAACAGTGGTTCATTATAAGAGTTCAATTCTATTCTTCCTTTATAATTCAACTCTTTTAATTGTTTTATTATTTGACTAAAAACTTCATCAGTCATAAATTCTTTTGGCTTTTCATAATAACCAAAACCACAAAACTCACACTTCCTGTTACAAAAAGAAGTTGTTTGAATCAAAATTGTATTAAATTGAGGAACTTCTTCCTCTTTCCTTACATTTACTACCTTTTGCATATTGTTTTATCTTTTAAATGAAAAATTTCGTTTATCACCAATACCGTACCAAGTCCTTGATGCTTTCTCAATAAACTTTTTATCAGCTTTACCTGTTTCATATTTCTTATACCAGCCTGTTGGTTTACCTTCTATTACATCTATATATTGCTTACAAACATAATCAACATCAAAGTGTTTTAATAATTTATAATTATTCTGTACAATTTTATTATATTTCTTCTCAGACATCGCTAAACCACTTAACATCTTATCTGCAAATTGTTTGGGAGTAGCGTCATAAGGAATCATTAAATAATTTTCATCAGGTTTGAATATATCCCCAATACCTTCTTCATTATTACTTAAACCAAGATTTCTACTTATTGGTACAATACCATTCATTATCGCTTCAATTAATACTCTTGAAAAATGTTCACCATATTCCTTACTGATTGTGTAATAAGCTGTATCTATGAAAAAAGAAGAACTTTTAAAGCAAACATCTCGCTCTTCAGCAGACATCCAAAACAAAATAAATGTATTACATTTTTTAGCCAATTTTAAAATATACCGACCATAATATCTCTTATTAATATCAGGATCTATTTCTGGATTGACTAAATATTGCTTCTTTACCTTTGTCTTAGACATCATATAATAATATTCCAATCCCTTACCACCTATCAAAAACTCTGTTTCAGGATTTTCAAAATAAACATGAGGTATAGCTCTAATTAAATCATCAACGTGTTTTGATGCTTTCCAATTTTGTAAAGAGAAAAAAGTAGGCTTCTTTGCAATTGTATGAAAATTACTCTTTGAATAATCTACTCCATCTAATATTTGAGGATTAAATATCATACAACGAGGAGTGTCAAAAACACCACAGGCATTATAAGAGGCTGGATGAACAGTGATAATTCTATCAAAATAAGGCATTATAAAGTATAGCCAAGAAGAATTTGCTCTTATATTCCCATCATGATGAAAAGCAATATTAACAGGATGCTTTAAATCCAAAAGCATTGGCCAAGTTGTATCTTTTTGGTAATCTTCTTGTTTGAACCAAAAAGGTGTATGCCAAAATACTGCGTCATAGCTCTCTAATTTTTCTTTAAATTGCTGTTTTTGTTTTAATGTTCCTAATGGAGTTGTAGGCACAAACCAACCAAAATGATTATGAAAATATTCCCCTGTCCCTATTCCTTTATCTAATAAATAAACTCTTTGTTTTTCTATTTCAAGTTCTCCGTTCAAATATTCTTGAAGTTTCTTGATTACAAGCTTCTCGTTTGATTCTGCTTTACTTCCGATAAAATAAAAATCCACTTCATGTCCTAATCTTTTTAGACCATAAATGGAATGTTCAACATGCTGCATAAATCCTCCATAAATAGAGGAACCTCTATGCATAATATAAGCAATTTTATATTTTCTCATCCTCGAATAACTTTCTTAACCTTTCTCGTAAATCTGTTGAAGAAAAATGATGTCTTCTTGAATTATAATAATTCTCTATTCCTTCAATGTTTTTCCCTGTATGTTCTTTATCTTTATACTCTTCCCCAATGATTCTAATATCAGGTAAAAGCACTAACAACATATCAACCAAATCTTCTTCAGACTCAAAAGGAATTATATAATCAACACATTCAATAGCCTGTAATTGAAGAAATCTTTCAAACAAAGATTGAATAGGTTTGTTCTTTTTCTTTCTACTAATCGTAGGATCCGAAAGGATACCGACAATCAAAAAATCACACTTTGATTTTGCTTCAGCAAGCATAGCAACATGTCCAGCGTGTAAAAGGTCAAACGTGCTGCATGTAAATCCAATTTTCTTCCCTTCTGCTCTCAGTTTATAAATTTTATTTAACATATCATCTTCATTTTTAATCTTACTATTTCCTTAAATTTTGATTTTAATTCAAAATTTTTTAAATATTTAATAACTCTTATCCACTGAGTGAGTTCTAATAAATCTAAATAACGCTCCTCGATTTGATATTCCTTAATAAAACATTTTTTGAAATAATGGTAATGACTCATGTTATCATCTCTCTCAAAAGAATATAATAACTTTGAAATGTCTAAAAGATAAGAACTGTAACTATCAGGATTGTATATCGGATCTATTAAATAAAGTTGACCTTCTTTTATCTCTCTAATCAAATTATCCACTGAAAAATCACCATGACAAAAACTTCTTCTTTCATTATAATAATCTTCTTTCAAACGTAAAGCATCTAATACTTTAAAAAAATCTTTGTTCGCTTCGCAATGATTTTTCATCCTCTCAATATAACTTGAAAAACTAATTTCGCTTGGTATTGACTTGAAAGAATTTATTATTTGAAATAGCTCTTCTTTCCTTAAGAACAAAAAATCTTTTGATTGAATATATTGCAAACAAATAGTTTCACCTACTACACTATAAACTTCTGGAGTATAAACTAATCCTCTAATTTTTTGATACCAAGAAGCTTCTGACAGGCTATTCTTTGAATTTTTATAAACTTTATTCCCTCTCCTTTCGACAGCAGCCCCACTTCCTTCTTTTTTTGTTAAATCTTCTATTTCTAATTGCAAAAATCCTTCTGGTGTGAGAGATTTATCATCAACATAATAAGCAGCCAAAATCTTATTAAAAGATAATTGATGATATTTGACACCATATTTAGCGAGCCAATTTTCAATTTGAGTTTGATACTTCTGTTTTGCTCTTTCTCTATCACCTTCGCAAGAAATAAAACCACGAGCAGTCATTATTATTACTTCCCATCCTGAATGATATAGCTTGTTGATTTTCTCTATTATCAACAAATTTGGTTCTGCGTTCTCAAAATCTCTATTCGTTGTTTTAGAAATCGTATCATCCAAGTCAAAAACAATTCTTTTATAATATCTCATAAATTTAATTATTTTACCTCATTAACTTTGAAAAGAGGCTTTCGCCTCTCTTCAAATAGGTTTTTATCAACTCCCTCCGTATTGAGAGATGCAGAGCCACTTTGCAATTTAACCTCATCCTTGTGGCAGAATAAGATTATTCAGATAAAAAACCATTTTCTTAACAAATATAACAATCTTCGGAAATATAAGGCAAGCAAAAATGCTGCAATTTTCATTCTATTATCAAGTTTTATTCAGATCTTGTTTTTAGAATATAGTCTTTTTAGTATACATTATTAGACCTTTCTTTATAGCGGCAACACCTACAATGATATTTAACCGCTTTGTAATTTCCACTGAAATTTTCGCGTCTTAAAAGAAAGACTGCTATATTTATTCAAAGAACTTTTATTTTTGGAGAAGTAGTAAGGTTCGAACTTACATCTATGCCTTTAGAAGGGGATCGCTTTAACTTTAAGCTACACTTCTCGCCAATCTGGAGGAACCAGAATGAATTAATAACCTTTTTTTGCTATTCCTTCTTTAATAGCAGCCAAAGCATTTTCTTTCGACAGTATTTGAACCATTTTACTGCCACCTTTTGCTACTCCCTTAACCATATAACCACCACGAGCAGTTTTTACGATTGTAGGTGTTCCTTCAAAAGGAACTTTCTTTTTCAATTTTACATTGTAGGCTGTTAAGCCTTCTGATTTTGCCATTGTTTTTTTTGTTTTTTAAATTAATATTTGAATTACTTTTATATATAACTGTGTTTATCTTAAAATTTTAATTTTTCTTCTCTATTCTTTCACTTTTATCCTTATTCGCTTATCAAATATTTATTCTTTATAACTTCTTAAGATTCTTTTGTTGCTTCTTCCATATGAAGCAAAATATCTTTAAAATTTTTTGCTCGATTTGCTTTCAATCCATGTCTTTTTGCAATTAAATTAAATATTTCACAATTAACTTTCGTTAATTTCATTTGACTAATTTCTTTAATTACTGTTAAATAAGCAATTTCAATGGTTTGCATTTTTAAGTTCCTCCTTATTTAATTTTATTTATATTATCTGCAGTGTTTTTATCAAAACGAATTTCAACGAGACGAGGCAAAAACAAACTCTTCTTACCAAACTTATCTTCAATTTTTGAATTGTATTTGACTGAGATTATCTTTCCTATAAAATAATTAGGGTTCTTTGCAATTTCAGTTAATTGTTTATCTGAAAAGCCTGAGCCAACTTCAACACTTAATAATTTATCAGCACTTTCACAAACAAAGCCACCAATAGTTGCTTCTCGTTTCGTTCCGGATTTTCCAGGAAACACACTAACAACTTTTAAATCGCAAACTTTTTCTTCCTTCATCTTAATCCAGGATTTACTTCGCTTAGTTTCATATAAATGGTCTCCTAATTTTAAAATTAAGCCTTCTCCACCTTCAGCAACCACCTTACCATAAATCTTTTCCACATCTCCCCAATTCTTCACAGGATATTTGCGTACATATTTTATTTGTGACCAATCCTGCTCCCACGATTTCGCTACCTGAAACAAATTGCCTAATAACTTCTTTCTTAAAATGTATTTTAGTTTTCCAACACCATCAGCTACAGTTTGCATTTTATCATAATCAAAAACATGATAAACAAAATTCTTATCAATTTCTTTCGGTGCAGTTCCTTTTAATATTTTTGTAATTAACCCTGATACTGACTGTCTGTTTTTCCCTAACATTTCGCCATCAATAAAATAATGGAAATTATTTAAAGGAAATATCATACGAAGTTGTTTGGCTATGTTTTGCATACAATCCATATTTAACTCCTGAAAGTTATAAGTATAAAAATGCTCAATTTTCCCTCTCACCATTTCACACCAAATTCTTACACCATCAAACTTCTCCTCAGCAAAAACAGATTTTCCTTCTTCTAACCATTTCTTAACTACCTCTTTGTTATCTTCTGCCTTCATCATTTCATTATTTGGAATAAGGTTAAAACCCAATGCCTCATTTATAATAGCTCTTCCAATTCCTATGTTCACATTCTTTGTAAAGATTTTTGCAAGCATTCGCTTTTCCTCCTCTAACAAATCAGTCATTTCAATAAAAATATAAACTTCTTTTCGAATTTCATCAGTGGCAGCTTTTAAGGAAATAAGCTTCTCTAAAAGTTCTCTAAAATTTTCAAAAGTTTTACACCCACCTTCTGGTCTATCCTCATAATCTTCCTCACCTATCCTTTCAACTTTATTTATATGAGTGACAATAAGCGGGTCAAAGCAAAGTTTTAAAACATACCTCAATTCTAAACAATCATTTTCCCTTATTAATCTTTGTTTTTCTTTTTGAGAGCCTTCTCCAGTAACACTTTCTAACTGAATAAGTAATTGTACAATAGCTTTTAATTCCATTTTTAGTTCCTCCTGTTTTAATTAATTGTTTTTATTTTATCTGTTAATTCAATTACATAACCTTTTAAAGACTCAGGACAATATCTAACAAAAACTTTGTTTTCTTCCCAATCTTTAAAATTTATTTCTTTAAACCATTTTTTAATACTATTTGGAATAGAAGAAATCTTCAAACCTCGATTTACTGCCATTGCAATACGACTCAAACAATGCCATGCCATTCTTCTATCCCATTCTTCTATCCCACCCATTTTCAGTAATACCATCTGCTTACGAGCAAACAAATCACAAGCAAACTCCTGTTCAAATCTTTTACCCACGTTCCCATCTAAAATATGTTTTACTTCGTGCATACAAACAGCAAACCTATCAGCATTGGTTGGGTGTGGTATTTGAATTTCCTTCTTCTTACAATTAGCTCGTCCTGAAGAGGTAGTACGATATTTTACCACTTTTATTTTATAGCATTTCAGCAAAGTTTTCAAATGCTTCTCTGCTGCCAACTTATCAAATACTATTACTTCTTTTCTTTTTGTTTTCATTTTAAATTCCTCCATTTCAATTAAACAAAAAATTTAAAATCAACTATTTTACCGTCTCTCGTAATACCTTTATAATAATTACCTGAAGGATTTATACGAGTAGTATCAAAACGAATTTTTTCATTATTTAAAGCATTAAATATTTTCCCTGCTAAGATCCTTTTATTCTTATGCTCTGTTTTTAAAATTGCTATTGAATGGATTATCAAAGCTGTCTCAGAAGTTATTGTATTATCAAGACCTGTTTGATACATATTCTGAAAGGAAATCTCTTCGAATAATTTATTAAAAACAGGATTCTCACATAATTTATTTACAAGCCTATTGGCATTAAAAATTTTAACTTTATAGAAATTTTTATAAGTTTCAAATTCTTCTTCTTTTTTCTTAAAATCTTCATCAAATCTTGATGTATCAATTTTTGTTTTCATTTTTTTTGGTTCCTCCTTATTAAATTAATATTCTTTAATCACCATTCCATATTGTTAATTGTTGAGTTATCATTTCAATATTATTATTTAGCCAGTCTTTTGCATCTTGTACTGATTCTGATTCATGCTTTAAAGTAATCCATCTCCATTTACAATTTTTATTCCCGTCTTCCAAAATATCCTTCTTTAAAACTTGTAATCTTATTTTAAAAGGTTTACGGCAATCAATATTTCCGCATTCTTTTTTATTTAGTTTAATAATAATATCGTCATTGGAGAATGCTCTCCACTGACCTTTTGCTTTTTCTGTTTTAAATGTAAATTTCATTGTTTGGTTCCTCCTTTTTAATTTTACAATTTTAGTTTTCAATTTCAATTTACAAACTAATTAATAACATTTTTCAGTACAAACAAAATTTTTTCATACTTATTTTTCAAGTATGTTTCAAACTACTGATTCTCAGTAATTGAAAAACACCTTTTTCAAGGTGATTTTCAAGTTTTAACAAAAAACAAAATTTAATAATGAACTTAATTTTTAACTATGTTCTAAATTATTTTTCAAAATGACTCTTCTCTGGGAATAAACTGCTAATCACACTCTTTAAATCTTCTGTTAAGCCCTTATCATTATAGCCTGCAACTTTTTTATTTAATAATTCTAATTTAATATCTTCTATATTGTTAAAGGGCTGCTCGAAATTAGCTTTAAATCCTTCAGGCACTTTCTTTCTCTTTTCGGCAACATTATTAAAATACAAAGTATTTATTGTAAATCCTGCTCTTTCCACTCCCCATTCATACTGGTTCATCACCCACTCAAAATCTTTCTTATTATATAATGCTGGTAGATGAGAATCATAATGGTAGATTGGCTTTCCTTGTAATATTAAAACTTCAAAAGTTCTTTTCAATCGAGTCCTCCAACGATTCATAAATGCCCAATTAATTTCACTCAAATCTCTAATATACATTGGAGAAAAATCTGATGCCACACAAGGTTGTAAAAGCAATTGATCGTCGCTCATCCTGACAAAGTTCTGAGTGAGCTGTTCTCTCTTGCAAGCTAATAAAACCTTTTGAATCAAATTAGCATCTTTATTAGCTTTAAAAGTATCTTCAGCTGGTATATGGATTACATTTTGAATAAAGTTTGGAAGATAGCCAACAATATAGACTTCTCTTAAATCTAAAAAATTTTTCTCTAAACTCCTCAAACAATATCTAATTTCATTATCATTCCACCCAGCTTTAATTCCTAATGGTATAACAACATCTATCTTCTTATTAATACTAAAATCTATTTCAGGACACATTATATTTCTTATTTTGATTATTGAAAAACAAAGAACAGATTTTATTAAGGATTTATTTTAAATGTTGTTTTGATTTTCTTCCCCCTTCTAGCAATCTATAATAGTGAAAAACGTAAATCCCTTCCATTAACAAAATCTTTTTGCCTATGGCTAATACTTTTCTAGAAAAATTATTATCTATTGTTAGTATTCCCTGTTCTAGAAAGCCTCCCACTCTCTGCCAGGTTTTCTTTTGAATTACCATCAGAAATCCGCTTATTGAACGAGGAATTTCTTTTACTTCAAGATACTTCTCTTTTTGTAATTTTAAAGCTAAATCTATATGATATTTCCAATCTTGATTTTCTGAAATGACTCCATTATATCGTTGCCATGGATTTCCCACTCTATTACAATAACAAGTAAAAATTCCAGTATCAGGATACATTTTTATAATATCTTCTATTTGTTTTCCATAATCAGAAGTTAAGAACATTATATCACGATCTGTTAGTACTCCATAATCTGTGTCTTGAGGCAATAGTTGCATATATTCATTATATGCTTTTCCTACATTACCATTTAAATCATAAGGTATAAAATAATATGTCATAATTTTTCTCAAGTTTATTTAATTTTCTCTTCTCCCAACCTCTTTTTGCTGCCTCACTCTTTTTTTCTTTTTGTTTCTTCAGAATCTTCTCTTCATTTGTCATTTTTATTATGTTATTACTAAATTAGTACTAACAACACATCATTTCATTGACTTTAATCTCTCCACTATATCATCGGGGAGAAACAATTGAATTTTTAAATCTGTTTCAACAAAAGGAAACACAATATCGCTGAAAAATTTGCTTCTCTTTTTTGAAATATTATTAAAACCATGAGTATCTACTCCATATAACCAATCGTCAGTTTCATTAATAAATACTCTTTTTGGATCTATATTTTTTACTAACCAGCCATCTACTTTTGCTCTAACAGCTTCAAAAGAAAGTTTTCTAACATCTTCAGTTTTAGCACCCATATTCAAACCACCTCTTTGAATATTTTTTTTATCTGAAAATAAAATGTGTTGTTGTTTTTGAATCCAATAAAACAAGCCTTGATTCGCTTTATACCAATCATTTCCTAAATTTATTGCTTCCATTGTTGTTCTCAACCTATTAGGTTCTGAATAGCAATCAGCTGCTTGAAATACAAAAGCAACAGAATTTACGTCTGCTCGCTGTCCTAATAATCTCCATTTTTGGCTTAATGGAACCCAACAAGGCAAAGAAATATACAATATTCTTCTACAACCTATTTGTTTTAATCTTTCAAAATAAGAATCAAAAAATTCCTTACCACAACTATTATCATCAGATTCTTCCACCACTATTATTTCCCAGCCAAAATCAATTCCTTTTTGCCTGCAAAGTCCTTCCATTGCCAGCCAAGCAATATTTTTACTATTAAACACTGGCAGACCAACTGTTAATTTTATCATCGTTTGAAATTATTTAAAAATTCTATTTTTACCTCTTCAAATCCCACTGACTTCTTAAAGGTTCTTAATCCTGGTAAACAAGCCTTTAAAGTTAGATAATTTAAACACTTTACTTGCTTATAATTCTCTATGCAATCTTTAATTATAAAGTTAATTAAAAGATTCATTATACCAAACTTTAAATGTTCTGCGTGTCCTAAGATTTGATTAATTATTGCAAATTCATTCATAAAATTCACATTACACCAGGCTACTAATTTATCTTCTTTTAACACTCCAAAATATTTTATTTTATGAACATCGCAACAATTCAGAGTTCTCGCCTCTTCAGGATATTTTTGATATTTTGCTGACATTCTTTTACCTTGTCTAAATTCTTTTGAATTGTTAATTTCAAAAATATCTTCTAAAAATAAATTATAAGAAATCTCTCTTGCCTCATAATTATTCTTCTGAGATTTAACAATCATATTTCTACTTTTACAACCTATTTGTTTTAAATAGGCTTCATAAGTTTTAGAAATTATAATTACTGCTGGTAGATATTTATGACTGATAATTTCTTCACTAATTAATACTTCTCCAAAAGGTCTATTGGATTTTATCCAATTTTCCCAAATAAAGAATAACTCTTCACAACCTTTTTGACATCCTTCTGCGCTTCCAATTAAATCAATTTTCATAAATCTAAATACTCCTTGTAAGTCATAAAGACCACGCCTAAATTTTTAAAATGAGCAATAAACTTGTCATAATAAAAACCTGACAACTCTCCTATATTTAAACCTTCTGGTACATAAGGATTATATAAGGTTGGAATGAATTTCTTATAAAACTAAGTGTTATGAGTTAACATTGCTAAAGTTTGCTGTTCTTCTAATTTCTTTGTAAAAGCTCTTAAAAATCTATTAAAACCAACAAAACCATCTGTCTTTAAATAACCATCTAAAGTTAAATGGAAAGGTGTCAAGATCGACTTGAATTTATAATCTTCTGGTTTCATAACTACCATATCGCTACAAATATAATTCAAGCCTAATGAATCTTGAACCAAATAGCCTAACGATTTATTCCATTTAAAATTACCACCACAAGCAGAAACTCCTAAAATATTTAAATCTAAAGACCTTACTTTTTTCAATTCTTGTAGAGGTGAAGGCAATTCTTTTGAATTAACATGATTTGCAAGATGTAAACCAAATTCCCAACCATTGTTCTCTAAAGTCTTATAAAAGTTTTGATATTTCAATTCAGAAACTCCCCTGTCATATCTTAAGAATATTGTCGATCTAACTTCATGTTTCCTCTCAATACTAAACATCCTATCAACATTAAGATTTAGACCATGAACCCAATCAAAATCATGTCTTAAAATAATAATCTTCTTTTCCTTAAATACTAAAGATTTAACAGTTTCCATTGGTTATAACCTTTGACAAACACCATGCTGAATATGCTCTTACTCTAAAATTAGTGTGCTGAAGAGAGGTCAAAATCTCTTTGTCTAAAATCAACATTCTTTTATTTAATTTTTCTTCTCCTAAAATCGTTAAAAGCTCATTTTTATAAAGATTATAAATTAAAAAAGTTATAGGTATAGACCAGCCTATTGAGCCAGAAGATAGCCATTTCTCTTTATCTGAAAAATTTATTAAACTTTTTAAAACTATTTCTTTTTTATAAATCAAAAATTTCAATCTATAAAAATGATAAAGCATTAAGCCTAAATGAAAGCTATCTTCCAATTTCATTTTTTCCCATTTCTCTTCTTTAAAATATTGATAAGACCAATTACCATTTTCTTGGCTTGATTCTAATAAATTTACTAATTTTTTAGCTCTATCTAATTCTCCACACTCATTAAAAACCAAAGCCGCTGCTGATGTTACATTTGGAACAGCATAATTTGTTTCTTCACTACAATATTTTTGCCAACCATTTTCATAGCTACCTATAGATTTTATATCTTCAAAAATCTTATCTGTTAGGTATTTAAATCTTAATTGTTTAAAAAACTCATAGCAAATCCATAAAGTATAAGTGTATAAATTATTTTCTGAACAACGAGCCACATTAACTCTGTTTCTCTTATTTAAAATAAGATTTCTTTCCAATACTTTTATCAAACAATCATGATAATCTAATCCAAATATTTGCTTTGCACTTCCTAATAAAGCAAAGCCATCGGCAGAAGATTTTTCAAAAAAAATATCTGTTTCAGGAAACCTTACTTCAGATATTAATTTCTTAATATCAGATAAAATAATCATCTTACAATGCTATCAATTAAAAATAACTTATTATTATTTTTTGAACTCAAAGAAAACTCTTCAATATTTACAAATTTTAGCTTCTTATATCTTTTTCTAATTTGAAGCTTATTTTCAAAAAGCCTAACATGGCTCTCATTTTTAAAATTAGGTACTGAAAATATAAATCTAACATTAGAAGGCAACAATTTTATTACTTCCAAATCTTCTTCTAAATGTTCCAATACCTCGCAACAAATAATAGTCTCAAAAGGCAAATATTGTGCCTCTACACTATATATATCTTTTACCTCAAAAGCACAATTAGAAGCAAAAGCAGAATTTAATTGTTTTGCTTTCTCAATAGCAACCTCACTAAAATCTATACCTTTTATATAATTCTTCTCCTCTCTTAAAAGATAATTTGCTAATTGACCAACACCACAACCTATTTCTAGAATACTTTCCTTTTTTGTTAATATCTCTCCAATCCTCTTCCAAATAGGAAAATATATTGTTTGTTCTGGCTGTTTAAAATACATTCCTTTTGAACCGCCCTTCAAATAAATCTCGTCATAAAATTCTCTATTTTTTTCCATATTCTATTTTTCTAAAAATCCTCTGAATTTTGTTTCTCTTCCTTCTAAAATATCAAACATATTTACCAATCTTTCTCCTGCTGTATGTTTCTTTTGATATAATATTCTTCCTTGAGTTCTTACTCTCTCATAGCTCTTTTGTTTTGAAGTTCTTGAGTAAAACTCAATCATCTTCTTTGCTTCCTTTAATTTCTTAAACCAAACCAAATGTTTATGATTTTCAAATAAATCTTCGATACCAGGAAACCAAGACACCAAAGCAAAACCACCTGAAGAGAGAATATTGTATAAGCGATTGCTTGTCACAGAATGCATTGGTAGACTAATGCTCAAATTAAATTTTGAGTTTCTATAAAGAAAGCTCTGGTCTTCTGTGGTTCTTTCTCCGCTAATTATCTTAAGCTTAAAATTTTCAGCAATACCGTCCAATAAAATTTTTCTATTACTATGCCAACGAGTTGAATTATTTCCTATAAATAACACTTCCCAGTCTATCTTCCTTCCTTCTGTTGCTTCTGGAATTAAACCACACTGAGGCATATAAAACACTGGCTTTTTAAAATATTCTTCATATAGCTTATTATATTCTAAGTTACAAAGAAAAATATAATCACAACCGCAGCCACAATTATCTTGTTTAATTAATTTTTCAGGCGGATTCAAATCACACATCCACCATCCCACTTTTGCTTTCGTATTTATTTTAGGAAAAGTTTTATTGTAAAAAACAATCAAACTATCGTAATCCTTGACTAAATTTATTTCCGAAAAATCAAAGATCTCTATTCCTGTTGACTTTGCAGCATTAGCGATAGGACCTAATCTTTCTTTCTTTTCTTTTATTATAAAAGCTCTTTTAAGCATAGCGAACTCTTAAACGAATGTGCTTCCTTCTTCTAACTATTGGCGAATTATAAAGTTTATCCCCAAATTCAGAAGAAATTACTCGTAAATTAATTTTTAATCTTTGTAATAAATAGGAAAATGAAATCTGGTCTCTTTTACTAAATTGAGAAATCTCTTCCCACCATAAATCATTGAAGCGATTTGTTCTAAAATTGCTTTTTCTTAATATTAAAGCTGTATGATAAAGTCCTGAATTAGTCTTTATTTTATCTCTCACATACTTTAATTTTTGCTCATCAAAAAGCTCTTTCCTGTCTAAATTCAACCTTCTACAAACATTTAATTCTTCAAACAAACAAATTCTTTTAGGATGTTTAAACAATGAAATGTCTGTATCTTTTGGTAAATTCTTTAAACAAAAACTCTTAATATTTTCTATTAAAAGCTGATAGCAAGAATCAACCCAAATATTTATTTCATGCTTTGGTAAATATTTTTCAGGATGAGTCTTAATGAATCTTGCCGCTCTTTGAGGATCTCCATCAATCGTTTTATAATTAATGATTTTTTGCTCCCATCCAAAACAATTATTTAATTTGTCAGTGAAGAGGATGTATCGAACACCCTCTTCTTTTTTCTTTGGATTGAAAACTCTGTCATAATTACCAAAATTACAACTAAAGACAATAATTTTCATTTTACAATTTTAAGAACTCATCTACAGAAATTAAGTTCAGCCATTCTTTTTTATTTTTTTCAAAGCCTTTAAAATCTACTTCGCCTTCAATTACTAACTTTGTCTGACGACCTCTCTGAATTATACCACATCCCATGTCAGTTTCTATGGTATACATTTTCAAATTTCCTTTTGTTTGACGACAATATACAAAAGACAGCCAACAGTCTCCAGTCCACGCTTTCACGATTCTTGGAACTTTTTGCATATCTTCATTGACAGGCAAACAATCATGCACAACTATGGTTCCACCTTTATTTAAACAAGCCAAAGAATTGTTAATGTCTTTTAATACTTGTTCTGAGTGGTGTAAACCATCAATAAATATTATATCAAACTTCTCTTTATTTTGAGCAAAGAACATATCAGAACTCATTCGATGAGTTCCACCTCGTTCAGGATCTACTCCCACTTTTGTTTTTATATTTATTGCATTAAAGGTTTTATCCTTTTGAGTGCCAATCTCAAGATAACTATTGTAGTTATTCTTTGAAATAAAATGGTGTATTATTTGAACTCGATTCATAACTTCAATTTTTATTTAAAAATATTAAAAAGAAAGACTGTGATCTGCAGGATCGTAGATATGAGTTTTTACCTGATTGTCAATCTTCCAACAAAGCATATCCTGAGCGATAGCAAAATCTTGTAGTTCTGTTTCTGTATAGGCATGTCCTATTTTAAAAGGAGCATATAAATCTGCTTCAGCCACAACTACATCATCGAGTTCTCTTTTTATTGTTGCTATGATAATTCCTTTATCATCATTTTTAAAGCCTTCTATGGTTACCTTTTTTGACTGTGTAATTCCAAGACCATGTTTTTCTAATACATAAGTAATTTTTCCTGCTTGTCCCATTTTTATAAAATTTTTAATTATTAATTTTTACAATTTTATTTTAATTAAAAGTCTAAATCAGATATTTGTTGAGTAGTTAATTCATAGATTTTTTTATCTTCCAAATTTCTTTCTAACAAACCCACTTTCTTCTCGTCTCTAATACAACCAATCACTTTCCTAATTAACGTATTATATTCTGAACAGAGGTCAGCTTCTTCTTTTGTTGTTGCAGATTTTACATTATTACCACTACTTTCAACACAACAACTTTTCTCATTGGTATTAAAATAGGTTTTACACCATTCAAACATCTTCAAAGAAGCAACTTCCTTCTCAACATCTCGACTTTCCCATTCATCTAATTTACGTGTTGGGAACTCTTTGAGCTCGTCCAAAATAACCTGCATTCTCGCTTCACAATTATCTTTTAATCCTATAATTGAAGCAAGTACACCAACTAATTTCTCCTTTATTTCTTTTCCTGTTTTCTTAAAGGTCATTTTGTCAGCACCATAATTAAAAGAGTCTGAAGACTTCTCAATATCATTGTCAAGAGATTTTTCTATTTCTTTTTCTTTCCCCTCTGTTTCTTTTTTGTCTTTATAATTATTAATATATTCTTTTTTTAATTTTTTCCACAAATCTTCATATTTACTAGGAATTTCTTTTGAATCATATTTTCTAGAAGAACTTTTCTTATTTGAATCTGAAAGATAATTATTCCCAGAATAATACTCCATAAATTCTTCTCCTTTTTTGTTACCTTTTACATAAACTCCATATGTAATAAGAGAATCTTTATTAATATGACCTTCAAGAATATCACAATCAGGATTATGGTTTTCATGAGAATTAAATACTAATTTTTTAAAACCTTTTTCTTTTCCCTCAGTTTCTTTTCCTTCTTCTTTATTAATCTTTACCCAAACACCTCTCCTACGACCATTTTTATCAACCACTATCTTTTTAACAAGTTTTGATAAATCCTTCTTTGCCTTTTCAAAATAATCAAGTCCATCTTTTTCTCCCACTGCCTTACAAATCTCATTACTTTTTGCAACCACATCTGAAATATATCTCCTCAAATCTAACTCAGTATAGATTTCCCATTGTTCTTGCTTTGCTTGTTTTGCAAAGTCTTCAAGAGACATCGCTTTTTCAATATTAAAATCTGTAAAGTTAGAAAAATCTAATCTTCCACCACCATTTTTAAAGTCTTCGAAGCTTAATGTTAAGTTCTTATTCATATCGCTATTATTTTAGTTTTAAATTTACAATTTTATAACTGTTTCAGAACAAAAAAAACTAATAAATCTTTTGCCATCAAATATCTTCCAAAAATGTTAGTCCGACACCATAATTGATTTTCTTTGCTCCTATTTTCGATAAATAAGTTGAACTACAAGCATCGTCATGAGTTCCCACACTTTCCAATCCTTTATCTGTAAAGGCAATGGAAGAAAATTCTGACAGCATCAAGTCTGTTTGGTCACAACTGTATTGGTCTCCACGAGGAAGATGTATTTTTCCTCGCTCAAAATCTAAACTTAATCCTGGCCAGCCTTCTTTTAAATCATTTTTTGCTTTTCCTGTTGTATGCGGAAAAATAGGCAGTCCAGCATTTTGACCTTCTTGAGTAAAAATCATTTGAAAAACATTTGCCTCTGCAACTATCACATCTGGTGAGAAATTTGAATTTAAAGTTTTTAAAATTCCTATCTGTTCAGCATAAGAACGTCCTTTCTCTCGGTAAACATGCATTAAATACATATCATCTCCATCAATTCCCCACGTTGTAAAAAATGAATAATCAGCTGCCACACTTGCACTAAGAGCAAAATCACAACCAATTACTACTTTATTAAACTTTCTAAAATAGCTTCCTCTGTTCTTAACTAATTTAGCTTCTCCCATTCCAATAAAGGAGCGTTTCAAAATATTGAAAGGGAAAATGGTGCTTGACTCTGAAATTGGACGACATAAAAGTTCTCGGGAAAAAATTAAATTCCCTTGTTCTTCTCTTTTTTCTAAAAGTAACTTTAATGGAAAACGGTTCTTCCAAAGTATTCTTCCATCAGGAAATATTGCTGGATATTCAAAAATCTTCCACCCTTTTTTCTGTTTTAAATCTCCATATAAATCTTTCTCATGAAAAGGTGTTCCAACTACAATCACTTGACCTTCTGGAACGATAGCATTCATTATAACAGAATGAAAATAGTTTGTTGCCTTTCTGCGCTGAAGTTCTGAATAAATTACATTATCTTTTAAATAATCGTCAACAATAATATATCCTGGGTGTCGTCCTCGAAAACTACCGCCATAAGATTTAATTTTTAATTGAGCTCCATTTTTACACCGTATCGCTTCTTTTCCCCAAAAATCTTTATTTTCAGGAAAAAGTTTCTCTCTCAATATTGCACTCTCTTCTATAGAAGTTTTAACTATCTCTAAAAAATCTTTTGCTAATTCATTCTCATTAGTTAATAAAAAACCCTTAGAACAATTAACTAATTCTTTTCTTGGTTTTCCAATAAAATCTCTTGCTGCTCGATATCTATACATTTTCCAGCAAGGTGTTGCATTACTAAAATAAAAAGATTTACCATGACCACGAGCAGCGAGTATTCCAACTTTGTCCCATTTCATTACTTCTTGACCCCATTCAAGATGGTGCCAATTCAATTCAAAATCAGGTAACGTTGATAAAATAAAATAATTCAAGTTTTCAATGCGAAAAGTTTCTTCAACGCTATCTTGAAGTTTCTCTAAATAAAATAAATTTGCATCTTTTATTAACCCTAATTTTCCATATAAGGTATTAAAGGATTCTTCTCTTAATATTTCAAACAGCTTTTCAACATCATTTTGGTTTCCAGAAAGCATTTGAGCTAATGCTGCATCAGAAAGGTTATCAACAATTTCTCCAGTTACACGATTCACTTCTCTCAATTGTCCTAAAGTAAGAAACTTTGCTTTATGACTTTTGATAGGATTCAAAACCTCCAAACTATCTTTAATTCCCATCCCAATTAATTAGTTTTTATTAAGAAATCCTTTACACTTCAATTTACTAATCCACCTACTATTTAAAAAATATAATATATCCTGTCCATTTACCTCTAACATTACATACTGTAGGATTTGAAATTAATAAATCTACATGACTTCTTAAACTTTTTTTACTTGTTGTATGAAGTTTCCACTCTCCATTTAAATATGGTGCTTGCGGAATATGCAAAGTTATATTGTTTCCATAACCTATTAATTGCACAAGTTCTCTGCTTGCTCCACACCACCTTTGTGGATTTTTAGGATTAATTATGCTACCATCTGCACAAGTATAAGCTAATTTACCCTTTCCACATTGCTCTACAGTTGGATTAAATACAGTGACTGTCACTTTAATTGAGTCACAAACTGGTTTGGCTAATTCAATCTGTTTCAATCTTAATTCTTTTTTATTTAACGGTTTTATACAAAAATATAAAACAATTATAAAAATACACCCAAGTATAAATGCAAATAATAGTATTCCTACATCTTTTGCTGTTACTTTTTTCATTAATTCTTTCATTGTTTTTATTTTTAAACTTTTAATTAATTCTTTTCACTCTCTTGTGCCATATCATCGTTAGCACTGTCTCTAAGCGAATTTTTATATTCTTCTTGAGTTATATTTTCCTCTTCTGTTTCAATTATTTGTTCTTCAGCTTTTTGTTGTTTTTCAACTGGAGCTTCTTCATTTTCTATTTTTAAATAACCTTCCACAACTTTTTGTTTTTCATTTTCTATTGATTTTTTCTCTACCTGTTCTAATCTCGCTTTTAATTCTTCAAATTCTTTCTCTATAGCGACACATTCTTTCTTTTTATTTACCAATACCTCTGTTAGGTGAAACAATCTTGCTGCATCGTTTGGTATAAATTTAAACCAGCCTTCGCCACTCACTTTATCTTCCACCACCATTCCGAAAAGCTCTAACTGAATTAATAATAATTTTGCATCCGCATATTTCAAATCAAAGTTATTCACCAAATCCTTTATTCTGAATAGTGTTACTTTATATTCTTCAAATTTATTTCTCCAAATCTCAACATTTTTTATGTTTTCAGGATCGCTTTTAAATTTATTCTCATCAAACTTACCTTTTATTTTTAATACTTTAGCATGAATTGCTGATAGATTTGCATTATACATTTCTTCATCAAGAAAAACTATTTGTTTATCCGATGAAAATTGAGAAACTATTTGTTTCTGAATTTCAGGTTCAACTTTTTTCAAACCAATTACGACCACTTCTTTAGTTATTTCCATTTTATTTATTTTTAATTAAACATTAGAACTATCTTTGTTTTTTTATCCTATTAGCTTTTTGAAAAATTCTTTATCATTCTTATTATTCTGGTATATTAGTTTTATATTCAATAAAATTCCCCTTGCAATCATATATAATAACAACATAAAATTCAAATCTTTTTGTTAAAGTATTAACAAAAATAAAACTTTCTGAAATCATTTTCCCTTAACAATCATTAATTTTTATTTCGTATCTCCTCTTAAGATTTTTATAATCTTTTTAATTTCTTCAGGATTTACTTGATGCTCTTTTATCTTCCAAACTTCTGTACTAATCCTTATTGCCATATCTCTAAGAAATTCTTCCAACACAGCATCATTAGTTCCATCATCGTCATCATCGTCTCCACTATCTATTTGTTCCCATGATAAAAACCTCCCTCCAGGAACATCAAAAGTAATTGTTCCAACAGTACCTACTGTTGCTTCTCTTCTTGCTTCTAATTCTAAAGCATTCAATACTCTTATTGCAAGAGCTTCATTCTTCAGCTTCGCAATCAAGATTGTTAATGGTTGCCTAACAATTCCTGCCATCTCTTAATTTTTATTTATGAATCTTTACCAATTTATTAAAATTCAAAATGCTTTCTAAATTGTTCCACTTCACTGTTACCAGCTTCTTTCTCTTTTAAATCAACTGTTTTTATTTTTTTATCAGTTCTCAATAAGCCAACATAATATTCTAATAATTTTTTTGTCATTATTACATCTGCCATTGCCCTATGTGCTTCAGGAGCTTCAAAACCTAATTTCTCACTTAAATTTGATAATTTATGTTTCCCTGTTATGTTTTGTGCCATTGCTAATTCTAAGGTATCAAAGCATTTAATAAGATTATTACTTGAAGAAACATATTCATTTAAATTCTTTCCAACTCTCTTAAACAAATAATCTAAAAAAGAAATATCAAACCCAATGTTATGTCCTACAATTAATGGAAAATATTTTCCACGGTCACCTTTTGGAGTTAATTGTTTAAATAAACTTATCAAGAGTCTCACAAGTTCTTCCGGCTCAATTCCTTTATTTATTTCTTTGAAAGTTATTCCTGTCTTCGCAAGTGCCTCAGGTGTGTAAATTAAATTATCGTAACCTTTTACAAAAGTTTCAAATCTGGTGATTTCTTTAAAGGTCTCTACATCAACAGCTATAATTGCTATTTCTGTTATTGGATTCTCGGTTGCTAATAAACCACCTGTCTCAAGGTCTAAAATTACAAAAGCTCTTTTAAATTCCATTTTAATTTAATCTAAAACTTTTTCCCATTGTTTAGAAAAATGTTTCTTTCGTTTTTGTATTCCTATAACATATAAACCTTTGTTTAAAATAGTAGGTTTATGATCAGCTACCTCAGTCACTTGATTTTTATTCCAATATTCTTCATTTAAATTTTGTAACCTTGTATGGTTCAATGTAGCTCCATCACTACCTACTTTAACTAAGAAAGCTTCTGGTATATCAGGGCACTCCATCAGTTCATAATCACCACATAAAGCATGACAGTGACCACTCTTTTCTGATTTTGCAAAAAAAGTTTTTGGTAAAACTTTTACACTCTTAGGTAATTCTTCAATCGAAAAAATTTCTACATCGCCTTGATGAGCTTGAAATTTTCCATTTAATTTTAATTTTTCCATTTTATTTTCTCCTTTATTAAATATTTAACTTTGTTTAATTTCTTAAATCCCAACAATAACTCAATTCTTTTGGGATAAAAGTTGGGCGATGATATTTTGCTGCATCAATAACACTATTAAAACTACTATCAGTAGGTATTAAATAATTTGTTCCTGTTGATGGACAAGTCATCTTCAACCAAGCTAATGCTGCTGGTGATTTTCCTTTTAAATCTTCTTCTCCTTCAAATAATTCTTTTGTTTTATATAAAATTAATGTTTCAGAGCCTGTTTTATGTTTTATTATTTGCTTATCCACTTCTTCTGCTCCAAGTACAGATAACATACTACCCTCTCCTTTATTTGCTTCTATTATCTCATAAATACCTGCTTTTATATCCTCATTTTGTTCATTTATAAAATCTTTTTTCGTTATTAAACCATTATTGCACTTTAAAAATACATCTGATGGAATATTTCGTCCATGAAGGAAATAATATTCACATTTAGTAGCTTCTGTTAAATATCCCCATTCTACTGCTATATTCCTTGTATTATGTAACCTGTTTTGTTCATCTCTATAAACTTTTTTAGGATATTTACAAACTACACAAACAGCTTCACTAAATATGGCTGAATAAATATTTGACTCTCTTTGCAGTTTAAAACATTCTTCAAAATCTTTTTCTATTGTTAAAGATAGTTTAAATTCCTCTTTTATAAATTTATACCAACTATAAAAGCAATCAGAATAAACGTTTAAAGTGAATAGGTATGAATTATTATAGTCTTCAAGCTGACTATCAAGCTGACTATGAAGCTGACTATCAAGCTGATTATCAAGCTGATTATAAAGCTGATTATAAAGCTGACTATCAAGCTGACTATAAAGCTGACTATCAAGCTGTAGGATTTTTATTTCTTCATTTAAAGGTATTTCATTTTTAAAATTAAACAACAACTGTATTAATTGCCTTAATTCTTCATTGTTTTTTAAATAATTAAACAATAATTGCTGTTCCAGAATATTCTCTGCTACTATAATAGTAGGTTTCTTATATCCGCATTTTTCATAATTCCAATTAACTGCTGCTGCTGCTGATTCAATATTAAATTTCTCATATCTTTCACCATCAAACACACCTTCTAATGCTCGTTCAATATAAGAAGGTATTTTTGCTTGAATTTTAGGTGTAAAGTCTTCTAATGTTTTCATTTTAATCAATTTTGATTATTTCTACTTCTAAACCTTTTAACTTTGACTTCAAAGAATTATATTTTTGGGCTCTTAATTTTTCTGTTGCAAAAGAAAAACACTCCTCTTCGCCTAAATAATAAATAATTAAAATATCAAAAGAAAATCCTGTTGGAAATTCTAAATTTTGAGAATCTTTTATTTTTATGTTTTTAATTAAGCGATAATCAATCAAAAAATCTTCAAATTCAATTAAAATCTTAACATATTTTTCTGTTTCTCCTTTATTCATTCAAAATATTTATTGTTAATTGTTTCTTTCTTTTAAAAATTATTCCTCATCTAACTTAATAGGCTTTTTAAGTTTCAAATTTCTCTTTTTTGCTCCTCCCTTACCAATTGGTGCTACCCATTCTTTCTTCTCTTTTTTTATTTCTTTTGTTGTAATAGCAGAATCTACCAAATTCTCTTTACTTTGAATGGCGAATTTTTCTGTTTCAATCTTCGCTTTTAATAATTTTCTAGGATCTGTCAAACCTTCCGTATATCTAACACGAGAACTTTCTCTTAATTCTCTTAAAATTTGTTCTTCTTCTGATTCTTTCTTCTCTACTTTTCCTCTTATATGGTCGAAGTCATAGGTTTCTGTCGTCGGATAAGAAACTCCTTCATAATCTTGTTCCTCACCTATTAATCCTAAATAATTCGCATAGTAGCTTCTCGCTAATTCGCTTAAAACAAATAAAGGATCTACACCTAATTTTACAGCTACTCTGGAAAGAATAATTTGATTCAAATTCACTGTTTTAAATACTTCAAGTTGTAAATGTTGATTAACACGACTTTCAATTTGAATATCTAAATTTCCTGTAAAGGTAATTCTGTCTCCTTCTATTTCTTTTCTAATCTGCTCTATGTTTCCAATTAATGTTCGGTGTTCCATTACACCGAAATTCTTCTTATATTTCTCTTTCATTGATTGATAGAGCCATATAAGTTCTTCTAATCTTCCACGCTTTGTTCCTAAGCGTGTATCATCATGAGTGGATTTAAAAGTTTCTATTCGCTGAGTGATCTCTTCAATATGGTCTTTTCTCCAAGTTAATATTGTTCCATAAGTTAATGGCATCTTCCACTCTTCCACCACAATCTTATGTACTTCAGTGGCAGAAAACATACGACCAAATAAATCCAACAACTCTTCCATCTTAGAATCCAACGAACTGCCTTTCTTAAACCTTGATAAATTGTCATTAAATATTCCTTTTCCAAAGGCTTGCAAACAGAGGCAATTCAACCTACATCTTAAAGAATGAAAGGTTTTTCTTTTTGCTTCTAATTGCTTTTGTTCTTCTTCTGGAAGGTGCTCTATTCTCTTATGAAATCTACCTGGAAAGAGATTTAAGGTAACTATTGCACCATCAGAGCACTCTACTTCTGACTTCTCGTGGAATATAGGATTAAGCCTTAATTTTTTGACTTTCTCGTATGCAATCTCATTTACAACAGGAGGATCTCCTTGCTGCTGTCGTAACAATTTGACTTCCTCGTTTAAAAGTCCTGCCTCTGAAATCTTTTTTGGCTTTTCAAACTGTTGTTTTTTTGGTTTTTCCAATTTTACTTTTTGTTCTATAATTGTTTAACAATATAATAACTGAAATGACATATAAAGATAGCTCTAAAGAAGGTCACATTCAGCTTCAAATAACAATAAGTTTTGTTCTTGCAATAGTTTAATTTTAATGTGTTCATAATTTAAAACATTTGAATCTTGATTAGTATCTTGTAGAATTTCTTCACTTTCCGATGAAAAGGGATCTGTTTTCTTAAATTTCATTAATTTTTGTAATTCTGTAAAGGGTATATCAGCCACTATTTTTATTGCTAATTCACGAAACAAAATATTCTTCTGTAATGGGTATATTCCTAAATAATTCAGGAGATACTTTCATACTAACTCTATTTTTCATAAACTTATTTTTACCTATTATTAAAATGTTTCATGTAAAAAGAATCGTTTTATTTTATAACAAATAGTAGGAGTTAGACCATTAAAATTATCTGTTTGAAAGAAGTGATTTTGTTGTCCTAATAACATATCTGAGTCGTCGTCTATTATTACATATTTATAAAAATCATAATAATTACAGCCAAATGTTTCCTTTGTTATATTTTCAACTAACCATTTATGGATTTCACATCCTCTGGTTCTACAATCACAAAAACCTGTTTTACTAATAATCTTAAACGTACCGCCACAATAATCAAAAATTTCCTGAAGTTGCTCAATTGTTTTTCCAGATCTCATTGAAGCAGACAAAACTACGACTGCGTTTGTTTCTTCACATAATTCATTAAACCAGCCTATTCTTTCTATATCAATTTGACTTTTATAATAATTTAAATCTAAAATATGTGAGTCTTTAATCTTCCCTCTGATATTGTGTAACTTTCTCAAATATTTCTTAACAACTTTATACAGCGGAACACCATCAAATCTATTTAAATGATTAAAATATTTAGTATAATATAATTGACAATTAAACACACCATCTACATCAAGAAATATTATGTTTTTATTAAACATTTTTAGATTTTTCAAAAGTTTCCATAATTATTCCTTTTTAATATTTTTTGTCAATGCACTTAAAAATATAATATAAACAAATAATTACAAATTAGATGAAGTGTATTATCTGTGAAGATTAACAGCCAAATCGTTATTGCAAAAGGTCTTTCCGGTAAAAATCCAAAATTACTAACATCTAAAGTATGCCATCCATCGCATAAATTTTCACCTTCTTTAACAACATTATTTCTTATTGCTAAAAAATAAGCAACAATGTTAGTTTTATCAATTATAAAATGAGTTAATCCAATTCCGATAACAGCCTTCCAGTTTGTAATCAAAAGAAATGGTAAAGCATAAGTAATGCAGTGAAAAAAACAATAAATCCATCCTTTTAATGTGTTATTCTTTTTATTCAATGCCACATAGTCATTTTGAACTATAAAATCGCCGAATAAATGTAATAGTAATTGTTCCATAATTATTTTTGTTTATATATTTTATAATTTATTTAACATTTCATTCAAAGGCAGCACAAACACAATTAGATTCAGGATAAAATATTTTCTTAGGAACTTTTTCTAAACCATCTTCCATAGTAGTTTCTTTAGAAATATTATTCGGTATGCCTTGACCAAATTTGCACCAAACAAAATTGTCATCTTCTTTCACTTTAAACTTACAACCGCCATAAGTATTACAAGGTTTTTCATATAAGAAATTTATAATTCATTGATTAATTGTATTATCTCATTGTAAACATCTAATTCTCCAACATATAACAATTGTCTATTTCCTGTTGCCATTATAAAATCATGTTGAATTTCTTTGTTCTTAGAGTTTATCCATGAATCTAGTCTATCTCTCTTCTCGGTAATTATATTTAATAATTTTTCTGATTTATTCTCTAATATTACATAACCTTCATTCCCTCTCATTATAGAGTGATGTGCAGAAAGAAATTCTGCTGTTAGTTCTTTTCCATTATTTGTTATAAAATTACCTTCTTTTAATTGGAAAAATATCACTTTAGAAACAGGCAAATCATTAATATTTTCAATTTTACTCATAGCTTAGATGTTTCTTTATTTTTTAAAAGGTTTTGTTTTTGTAATTATGTTTTCTCTACATTCAATAGTTCTTTCACCATCCGAAAGTTTATAAAAATTACAGCGTTCCATACTACTATCATCGTAATAAGGTTCAATATTTATAACCGTCCATCGTTTATCTTGACTATCCTGATCAACACCACAAATATAAACAACATCTAATATCTTAAATTTTGGCGGATTTTTGATTTTCCAAATTTGTTTAAAAAGAATCAAATAATCATTTTCCAATTCTTCTATCTTCTTAAGAAGTTGCTTTTTAGTTATCATAATCATAGTTTTAAATTACTGAATTTCCAACAGTTTCTATTTTTTGTTTTATTTTACTTTCAATCAAATCTAATAACTTTGAAATCTCATCTATTTCCTGAATGATTGCCTCTGTTCTTGAAAATCTTTTTTCTAAAATTGAAGGTTTTATTTTTGAAAAATCTCTTAATAACTTCGCCTTCGAATTTAACAAACCTCTCTTTATTCTGAAGAGGGTCTCTGTGTCTTCAATAACTAAGCAGCTCAAAGTTTATTCCTTTTCTCTAAATTCTCTTCTGTGTTCAATTCTCGTCTTCCAGTTCCTATTTGAATGTTTAAAATTCTTATAACCTTTTCAGCTTCTTCTTTTGTACATTCTAAAATAACAGTACTTTCATTACTGGTTCTGCTTTTAAAATATATAATCAAATCTTTGATTGTTTTTAATTCTTCAGGTTTTAGTAGTCTGTAGTATTCTAACAATTTTTTAATTTCTTCAATAGAAGGTGAAACTACTATTTCACTTTTAGTCATGATTACTTTGTTTTTTGAAATTTATTACAACCAAAACCTTGAGTTGTTTCAACTTTATTCAAAACTACACTCATGCGCCCACTCTCTACAACTCTTGAAAGTCCTTTAAAAATTTCATTTGGCTTTTCACAAATCTCCTCACAACTACCTGTTTGTTCGTTTGTTTTTGAATTTGATTCCCAAAACAAACAATTCTTACAAACTCTAAAACTTATTTTCTTTTCTATCAAAAATTCTATAGCTTGTCTTTTAGTCATTTTCATTTTTTGATATTTTAATTTCTTTGTTTTTTAAGTTTCTGATTGTTTTGTTTTAACATCATTAAACCATTTTAACCATTCCAAGAAATGTTCTACTTTTGTTACTGTTATTTTTGCTCATATGCCTAATTTTTATAAATATAGTTATCTCTGATAATTAATTTTCGTTCAACTGATGCGATTGTATCATGAATTGCTCCTCCATGCGAAAACAAAGCAATCTTCTCAACCTTAAATCCTCTATTTAATCCCATTACATTTGAATGATAACCAAATGTAATTACTTTTCCACCTTCTTTCAATACATTTTTTATCTCATCTTTTAATTGTCTAAAAGGACTACATTTAATGCCTTTATACATTTCCATACTTTTACGGTAAGCATAAGGAGGATCAAGCAATACTGTATCAAATTTTTTGCCTTTCCAAGTTCTTAAAAATTCAACAGCGTCCATTCTATAATCTGCTAATGCTTCTAAATCTAAATCATTCCTAATTTCATTAATATTTAATTTTGTTTTACCAGCAAATAAATTCAGCGTTCTCCCTTCGCAATTATCTTCTACCCATTCTCTTATATTTCTAACTCGAAATGTATATCTATGCAATGGACATTTAATATAATCAAATAAAGGAGTTTCACTGTTTTTCATAAATTTTACTTTAATAATCCACTGATTGTTTTTCTTTCTCTTGAGGCTAATTCGTCAACCACCTCATTCCAACGGTTTCCACTATGTCCTTTTACCTTTACGAATTTAACTTTGTTTTTATAGTTTCTTAATTCCTTTATACACTTCAACATTGCTTCCCAAAGATCTCTATTTTTAATACCAAGATAATTCATTTCCTGCCAACCTTGCCACCAACCCTGATGAAGGCAATTAACAATATAAGCAGAATCACTATGAATTAAAATCAAAGAGCGATTTACTTTTTGTTCTATTAATTCTTGGAGACAATTTAACACAGCGGACATTTCCGCACGTTGAGAAGTTGTCGGAGCAGCAATCGTTCCAGAATATTCAGTTCTCCCATTTTCAAAACGTATGAGAAATGCCCAACCTCCAAATCGTTCTTCATCAGGCAAACGATTGTTGCAACTACCGTCAGTATATACAATAATTTCTTTCAATTTAAAATTTATTTTTCAAGTACTTCGTGATTCTGAATGGAGATTTCCGCTGTCTTTAAATTGCACTCTTTACAAGTACATTTTTTGGTTCTTACTATTATGGTTTGCTTTAATTCTTTAAATATGGTTTTCAATTTTTCTAAAACCAAATTTATGTTTTGTTCTTCAACAGAAACTGTCATCGTCTCATTAAATATAGACACCACAGCATAATTATAAAGATCTCTAATTATTAAAATTGATTCGTGGTGATTAACTTTTGAAGAACCTTCAAAAGAGGCAATCTCTTCGCCTTCCTTTGTCCAAACCTTAACAAAATTTATCATTATTTTATTAATTTTTAAAATCCAATATCTCTAAAAACTTTATAATGGTAATAAGGAAGATGTTTCCAAATCCGTTCAATAACTTCTTTTTTAATTTCTTCAACAGTAAATTCATCTGAATAATTACACCCTCTTTCTTCTACAAATCCTTTTACTTTAAAGTAAGGTATATTATTTTCTTTAATCTCTATTTTACAAATTTGAAAAACTATCTCTTCTTTTGTACCAATAAATGCTTTATTATCTTCTAATTTGACTGCACAATAAGAATATGTTGTTATAGACCCTGCCATAAACTTTTATTTAATTATTCAAAAATATTATCTTTATCCTTTTATAACAGCTAATGGTTTTAATTCTACTAAAATCCTTACAAGATCTTTCTGATTCTCCATCACAACATCAATATCTTTATAAGCATTCGATGCTTCATCTAAATCCGATATATTTTTCATCTCATGAAGAATGCCTTGCTCATCCATAAGTCTAATTTCATCCTCGAGATTTAAAGTTCTTGTTGCAGCAGCTCTTCCCATTTTACGACCAACACCATGTGAACAAGATTTAAATGATTGTTCATTACCAAGTCCTTCAACAATATAAGATTTTGTTCCTTGAGAACCAGGAATAATCCCAATCTCATGTAATCTTGCTGAAGTTGCTCCTTTACGATGAACTAAAACATTAGAATTAAAATGATTTTCCCATCTTGCATAATTATGTTCAACATCAATAAACATATTACTATTAAAAGGATAAACTGTTGACTTTGGAATAACTTCAGAGAATAAATCTATTATTCTCTGCATCATTAAATTTCTATTTAAAAATGCAAATCGTATACAAAATTCCATTTCAGCAATATATTTCTTTGCTTCATCTGTTTGAATAGGTAAAAATGCTAATTCTTTTGATTTTTCAATAGAGGAATACCATTGTTTATTTAGTTTCACTGCGATATTATTGTAATAATCTGCAACTTTTTTACCCAAGTTACGAGAGCCTGAATGGATCATAATCCAAATATGTCCATCATTACCTCTTTGAATTTCAATGAAATGATTTCCTCCACCAAGCGTACCAATTTGATATCGAGCGGATTCAAATTCTTGAAGAGTAATAAAGTTAAAATCAGAAAGATTCGTTCCGGAAACCAAAGGCATTAATTTTATATCTTGGGGTGCTACATGATGATTAAATCCACAAGGAATTCTTTCATGTATTAATTCTACTATAGAGGATAACTCATCCTTAGATATTGAAGTTAAGGATGTTTTAACTGCACACATTCCACAGCCAATATCTGCACCTACAGCGTTTGGAACGACAACATCCTTTGTTGCAATTATACCACCTATTGGCATGCCATAGCCTTTATGACAATCAGGCATTAAAGCCACATGCTTAAAAACAAAAGGCAAATTTGCTAAATTATGAGCCTGTATTAATGGTTCAGACTCAATATCGGAACACCAAGATTTTATAGGCACTTTTAAACCGTTTGCAATTACTTCTTTCATTTGTTATTTTTTAAAAATCTTGTTGATTCTAATACTGGTAAGTTTGTTTCTGTTGGAACATAAATAACATTATTTGATTTATCTATATTATCAATCCAAAACCAATGCAAATAAGCATCAGTTAATGACGCTCCAATTATTTGATTTGTTCTTGCTATTCCATGTGCTCTAACAGTATCAGCAGAAGCAAGCATATATGAACTTTCTAATTTTGCCTTTGCTTCGCAAACGGTTACTTCTTTTGATGATTGAGCATGTGCAAGTAACGATTCACCTTCTTTAGTTTGATTATAAACCTTATATTGTGGACATCCCCACATACCAAGAATTATAAATCCAATAATTCCAAGTATAATAGATGTACTCCATCTCATTATACTTCTTGCTAATCTCATTCCTTCAATTGTATTTTCATCATACTGTTTCATTTTTGTTTCTCCTATTTTTTAATTAATAATTAAAATTTCTTACATTTTTTATAATTTTTAATTATTATTTCAAATGTTTCTTTACTAAGAAAAAAATTATTTACTCTAATTTTATTTTTTAATGAATAAAAATTACACGCTGGTTTATTATGATTTTTAGGATCATATTCTATTACAGAAATAGCTATTTCCTTAGCTTTGTTTATTGACAATATTATTCTCTTATTATAAAGTCTTGTTACTATTCCGTTAGAATAAATTTTATTTGTAAGTCTTTTCATACTTTATGTTTTAAAAATATTTTGTCAATCATTTCAATAAGGTCTAATACATCTGAATTTTTGCGTTTTTCGAATTCTTCTTTTAATCCTTCTAAAAGTTGCTCTCTCGTTATGCGCTGAGGTATGTTTAATGTATCTAACAAACTACATTGCGTAGCAACAGGTTGTTTGAGACGATACGCAAATTTTCCTTTTGTCACTGAATGAAAACAAATTTTATTTGCATCAGTCCTTTCAAACAAATTTGTATTACTATAAAGGAATATTAATATGTTTGACCACGCCCAGCCATGATATTTATAATCTAACTTCCTTCGCAAAATATAAGAAGTATACCAGCAGCCATCGTTCATTATGGGTGCTATTATCTGAAGTAAATTATCAACGGTTCTTTTGTTTGTTGTTTTCATATATCTGTTAAATCTAAAAATAATTCAAGTTTCTATTTGTTGCGCTTAATTTTAAAACTTCTTCCCATTCCCATTCGTAACATTTCTTTAATATAACTTGAGCTAATCTGTCGCCTTGTTTGAATATAAATGGTTGTTTTGAACAATTATGTACTATCAATTTTATTTCATTACGATAGTTTTCGTCAATAGTACCTGGAGAGTTTAAAATAAATACGCTTGTTGTCGCCGCCAGGCCACTACGACTTCTAATTTGAAATTCATAACCTTCAGGCAATTCAACAAACAAGCCTGTGCCTATAACTTTTGTATCACCTGAATGTAAACATACAACAGGATCAGTTCCAGGTAAATCAGCTCTTAAATCCATACCAGCATCGCCTATATGTTCATACTGAGGGAGGGGATTCTTTGATTTGTTAATAATTCTTACTTTCATATAGTTTTTCTTCTTAAATATTGCCCCGAAAGATTTAATTTATTAACTTTGTTAAATAAAAATCTCAATTAATTCTTTTTTTTCTTATACAGGAAAGAGATTGCTTCGTTTTTTAAAAATTCAGAAACTTCTTTTTCATTCATGGGTTCTTCACCAAGCAATCGCAAACAGCTCTCAAAACCCTTTATAAAATTTATAACATCTCGCCAATCTTTTTTCTCTACACTTCTTAAAAATTCTATGTCTTTCAAAGATAATTCTCGTTGAAGCTCTTTTTTAAAGGCGTTTTTATCAAAAATTATGGCCATTTAAGACTGTTTTTGTGTTTAATTTTAAAATTTTAAGTATTTCCTTATTAAAGGAATTGATAATGTCAAACAGTCTTCTTTTCTACTGTTTTAATTATCTATAAAGGTACAATGTTTTTTACAATTTTATTTTACTGTTTTAAGAATATATTGAAATTTTTTGATTCTTACTAAATGAAACCTTGTTTGTTTTTTTATTTTCCAACCATTGCTCAAGCTCTATCACTGTAGACTTTGAATTTTGACCAATTTTTAATTTTATAAAATCAGAAACATTATACCCGATAAATTTATACATTGTTCCTCCGTCCAATTCATTAGTAGGATTATCCTCAAAACTTTTTATTAACCAATACTCAAACTCCTTTAAATTCTCTACTACAAGAATTTGATTCCCTTGTCCAACTATTGTTTCTAATATCAATGTTCTTATTTGCGAATCCATAACAAATTAATTAACAAGTTCGTGTTTTATTTTATTTATCTTCTCTTTAATTGAATTAAATAATCTATAATATTCATTTTCATTAATAGAATTATCTTTTATAAAATCTTTAATCTTAATTTGCTCTATTTTCGATAAAAAAACTTTTTCTTCTTTTTCTGTTAAGTTTAAGATTTTGCTATAATAGCCTAAAAAATCTGCTCTTGATTCTTCTGTTATTTTTAAATTAAGAAAATTTTTATGATTTTCAATCTTTAAATTCCTCAAATAACTTTCATCCATTATTCTCTTCAGACCTCTAGTCAAGGAAGTATTAAAATACCAAAAAAAATCCTTACCACTCTTAGTATTAAAAGAACTTTGAATACACCGTTCAAAAATTATATAACATTCATTAATCAAATCCTCTTTTGTGTAAATGCAAGGTTTATCAAAATTTCTTATAAAATAAAAAAAATTATTTATATTTTTTATAATGATTACACCCATGCTTCTAAACAAAGACAATTTATATTGTTCTACTATTTTAGCATTTTTGCACTTACGACAAATCATTAAATAACAATTAGTTTTTCTTTTATCAAAGCCTCTTTCGATTTTAGACAAAGAATAATAAGAAATTTTTTCTATTTTCACTATGCTAAAATTTTAAATTAATTTCTTAATTCTTTCCTGTTTTATCGAATCTTCTTATCATTTCTACTTGTTTTTCCTTTACATTTTTCAAAAAATGTTGATGGCTGCGCTTTTTCAATTCAGCCTTCTTTTGTTCTGGTGTCATAGAACCTATTTTTGCAAAAGAAATAGACAGCAAATCACTCCTAGAATCTTCTGCAGAGTTTATTCCTTTACTATAAAGAATCTCACCACATCTATCACAAGCTTCTGGCTCAAATTCATCGCCATATGGTTTTGTAATTATTACCATTTTATGATAACCATTACAATTTATATTATTACACCAATATAAAAAATCGCAAGAATCCTCTGATTTATATACTTTCATCACATTTTTATTTTAAAATATTCTTTATTTAATTTAATTCGTTTATCGCTAATTCTCTTATCCACATAGCATCTGCAACGTTATCGTCCGCTCCTCTATATCCTAATTTTTTTATAGCAGCCTGAACCATAAGTTTTTTATTTGCATTTCCCTTCCCAGTTGCAAACTTTTTTATCTCACTTGCGGAAAAACCTCTTGTTGGAATATCATTCTCAATACCAAACTTCTCTATCACCCCCACAAATTTACTATGGGAGATAACAGCATTAGCATGAAAACCAGAAGGTCGTTCATAAACTATGTATTCAATTTTTTCTTTTTTAACTATTTCTTCAATATTATTATTAAAGCGCATCAATTTTATACCAAATCCCGCTTCATCCCTTTTTAATTTAAAATCCCAGACCCCATACAAACCAGAAGATGTTGCGAACCCTGTTTTTTCTGCGGGATCAATTGCTAATATTCTTAACTGCTTCTTTTTTTCTTTCATAACTTCATTTTTATTTTAATTTAAAATCTGTACCATTCTTAATCACATCAGAATAAGTTAAATTACAATACTCATCAATCCAATCAGCTATAAAAAATAGTTTTGTACACCCAACCACTACACCAAAAACAATAGGATCTTTTGGTTTTGGTTTTTCTGTATAATACACATTTTTTATTTTCTCCTTATCATAATACAAAATATAAAAATTATCAAATATCTTTAATTTATCAGCTTTATTTATTTTTTGACAAACTCCATTTGGTATTATTTTATCAAAATTATCAATTTCAACCAAACACAACCCTCTTTTACTAGATTTTATAAAATTAATCAAAGATTCTTCTGTTTGATATCTATTAAATTCAGTAGAAGCAAGTTTATTCTCTATTTCAATTATTTCCTTATCATCTAATAATCCTTTTCTTGCTTTTACTTGCATAGAAGTTTCTAAATCATTTAAAAGTTTTTTAATAATTTCTTCTTCTTTTAAATTAATCTTTAAAGTAGTAAGTGCTGCTCTTATCTTAAGAAAAGTCTCAACTGGTTCTTTTGGTTTTGATTTCAAAAACAATAAAAATTTAATATAAGATTCAACTAAATTTCTTCTAAATTTATTTTTATAAATTCTTTTTATAGTAAAAGGTATTCCATCCCAAATATTTTCTGATCTAATTTGTTGTTCCCACGCATTGTTTCCAGTTATATCAGTCAATACTGATGTTACTCCATCTGAGAGGGGTTTCTTATCTTTTGATAAATTATAATTAATCCTAACTGGATGTAGCATTAATATTTGTTTTAAATCATTTGATAACATAAGAATATATTTTTAATTTATTTTCTTTTATTCTGTAATCATTTTAGAAACATTGTTTTTAAAACTGACTAATATCTGATTGTCCCATCCAATGTCGTTATTGTGATGACTCACCACCAATGTCGTTATTTCACTTTTTTTAAAAATTTCAAGCACTGCTGCCTGTCCTTTATTATCTAGTCCTTCTAAATATTCATCCATTAACAACAAATCTAAACCGCCACTCTTTGATGTCGAGTTTATCATTCGCTGAAGGGTCAAAATGCCACAACTATTAATGCGCTGTTTTTGACCACCAGAAAATCGTTTAAAATTTTTATACGTTCCATCTCCTTTTCCCACTAATATATCTATCTTTTCAGATATTTTTCCATTCTTTAATTTTTTGTAACCATTAATAATGATGGTGAGATTTGTTTTGAATTGTTTTAAATATTTGTTTACATAACCTTCAATGAATATTAATGCTTTATTTGCTAAATAAGTTGAAAAGCCTGAGTTTCCAAAATTAACTTTCCAAAACTTTAATTCATTCATCTTATTCTCTAAGCCTAACAACTCATCTTTCAAAATAGTCATTTGCTTTTTTATTTTTCCTATCAATCCAACAAGCTCTATAATTTTAGTCTTATTAATTGTGTAATTTTGAATGTCCTTAATGGTCTTCTCAATCTTCTCAATATTATCTTTCTTAGTTCTAACACTTTCATTAAAAAAATCTAAATCATTCTTCTTATTATTTAGCTTTCTCTCAAAACTATCTAATAAATCTACTGATTCTTTTTGTTTACTCAATTTCACTTTTAACTCCACTATATTTTGCTCAAATTTTTCTATTTGAGATTCTACAGCAATAGACTCTTCTTCATACTTCTTAAGCAATTTTTTTACAATTCCTAAATTTATTTCTGGAGAGGTAAACGAAAATTCATGGCTACATTTAGGACAAGTTATTGATTGCTTTAATATTTTTTTATTTTCAACAATTTTATAAGAAAGTGAAGCATGATTTTCTTCTTTTACTTCAAGTTCTTTTCTCTTATTTTCAATATCTTCTTTTATCTTTTTTATTGTTCCTGGTTTTTGTTTTTCTTTCAATTCCATTAATTGAATACCTAATTCATTTACAGAGTCTCTTATAACTACTCGCTCCTCTATTGTATCTTTTAAAACCTGCTTTGTTTCTTTTAAAAGATTATTCTGTACCTTTAATTGTTCTTCTATTAATTGCTCTTTATTCTTTTGTTCATTTTCAAGCTGTTCCTTATAAACTTCCAACTTTCCTTCAAAATTAACTAATTTAGAAGACGCTTCCTCATATTTAATACTCAATTTTTTTAAATCTTCATCTATAAATCTTAAAACTCTCTCTAACATCACTGAATTAGTAAACCTGGCAATGATTCTTTTCTTCTCACCATCAGTAGATTTAAAGAAAGAACTACTGTTCTCTTGATTAATTAAAAAATAATCCAACAAATCTTCTTTAGAAATCCCTATTAATTCCAATATTCTTTTATTAGCATCATCAACAGAAACTAAATTTTTCTCTATTTTACCGTTTTCTTCAATAGTTACCACTTCAGATTTTCCTCGCTCAAACTTCCGTTTGATGAGCAATTCCTTCTTCAAAAACTTGTTGACTAATAATCCTTCCAAGAAGCATGTTTTTCTTCCATCTCTGATATAATCCTCTTTTAAAATATCACGATTTGTTATGTCAAGTAACAATATAGAGATTGCTTCTATTATTGAAGATTTTCCGGAGCCATTTGAGTCAGCTCCCTCATCATCTAAATTTAAACCGTATAAAAGTGTGGTTTGGTTTGATAAGGGTTCTATTAAAGTATCTTTATGAGAACGAAAATTTTGAATTTTAATATAACTTAATTGCCACATAAAGTTCTACTGTGTCAGAGTTTCTTTAAATAACATAACCCTGTTGACATTTTATTTTTTTTAATTTTATTGTCTTCACAAAACTGATGGAAGGATTCAATTATACTACTCTTATTAAATCCTTCAAAAACTATTTCTTGCACAACCTCAATAGATTTTGTTATCTTAATGTCTTCCTTCTTTACATCAATACCAACTTTTTCAAATTGTTTTTTATCTATTTGAACTAATTGATCGTCACTACCCTTAAAAACAAATCTCACGAAATTTTCTGAATTGGCATATTTTTCTTTAGCTTCCTGAATCTCTTCTAATCCCACTTCTCCTAATACAAAAACTTTCTTTATATATTTCTTAAAGTTTAAAGATTGATACTCAAAGCTGCCATCATCATAAAGTACAATAAAACCTTTCTTATTATCTTCTCCATAATTTTGAGGACATAACCCTCCGATATAATGAATATTGTTCCCTATTTGCTGACGATTATGGTAATGCCCAAGAAATACATTTTTGAATGGCTTTAATAAAGAAGGACTCACACCATCTTCTACTACAGAACCATCATTATTCTTAGCACCATTAGCTGAAAAATGTGATATTAAAATTTTATCTCCTTCTACACTATCAATTAAAGATTTTAATCTTTCTGTCATTTGTGTTTTAAAATAAGGTAAAAAACAAACAGAAAGATTCTCAATCTCAACCACCACTTGTTTATTAGCTAAAAAGAAATTTGAAAATTCATTATACACATCTAAATAAGATTGTTCACTATCAGCATCTTGCTTATCGTGATTGCCAGGTACGGCAAAAATCTGAAAATCTTTTAAGCAATATAATATTTTCTGAAAACCTAATAATGTTGGTAGAGGTTGTCCAACACGAGACTGAAATATATCACCAGCAATGATTATATTATTAATTTGATTTTCTTTTGCATAAACCTTAATCTGTTTAATCAAAGACAAAATAGAATCTGAATTAAGTTTTGTTAAATGGATATCTGATATAAGAATTGCTATTTTCTTCATAATTTTTCTATAAAATAACCAACTAATAGGATTCTTCTTTTTAAAATTAGCTTACTCACCTGCTTTATTTCAAATACACAGTTGCTTAATTATCCTAATTTCCCATCGTTATGTGACTTTGCTTATTGCGATAGGTCAAATATATTTCCTCATCACGATTATTAGTTGATTATTCTAACTCTTTTTCTGATAGGACATCTTTATGTCTTTCACTTGTAATTTTCTGATGTAGTATTGATAAAAATTTATTCTTATCCTTATACAACTTAAAGAATGTTCTTGGTGAGTTCCATGACATTTTTAAAAAAGAATATTTTGTTGCACTTTCCTTCTTTATTATTCCTTTTTCAACACCGTATTCAATATCCTCACTACTTAAAACTATACCTTCACCTAATAATATAGTGAATTCAGTCTTTTTACGACTACCAAAATCATTCTTCTCTACTTTTATAATACCAGTTTGAGCAACCTCAACATCATCAAGTCTAATCCATTCTTTAAATATTGTTCTTATTCGAGCGTATGGGATATACTCAATCCAACCTCCTCCAGTACTATTATAACCACCAGTGTTAAAATCAGCAATTAAGTGATTCAAACAAATAAAAATAATATCTTTTTCATATAATTGAGCTAAAATTGATTTTACACTAGATTTGGCTGATTTTGCAAAATCAGCCATCTTAACATGTTTGAATTCAGTTGCAGTACCTTTTTCTGCATTCTTTCTGGAAATTGCCACATTTTCTTTAAAGGTGGAAAGTTCGCCTCTGGCGAGGGTTGACCCAATCGAATCCCAGAATGCATATATTTTAGGTTTTCCAGGAAGTTTCTCTTCTTTCCAAATAGCTTCTGTCTCATCAATTAATATTTGAAATCTAAAAAATAAATCATCAACAAACTTACTTTTTATAATAATTACATTCTCAGTATTTACTCCAATTTTTTCTGCATATAATTTATTATCCCTATTCTCGCTTGATAATATCACACAAAGACCATCAGGATATTTTTTCTGAAAATTCTTCATTATTTGCAAAGCAAGAGTGGTTTTCCCTGACCGTGATTTTCCTGCTATTTCAATTATACCAGGACAAAAACCTAAAGTTCCCATATTATAATCAAAACATGGTACTCCTGAAGGAATCCACACATTTTTTTCAGAAAACATATTCTTCTCACTAAATTTAAAGGTATCTCCACCTTTTTCCATCCTTCTAATCACTTTATCTACTATTCCCATATGTTTATTGTTTTAATTACTAATATAAATCTTCACTTTTATTTGCAGAGTAACCAGGATTCGAACCTGAATGGTTTTAACCATTAAGAATACCAATTATCTCTTATTACTCTAACCAACCCCTTAAACAAAACTTTTATAAAATAGAGAATACACTCTTCAGATTATAAAATATTTAAGGCTGGGATTTGCTTCTTCCCATATCTATTAATCGTCGTCATCGTCTAAGACAATCTTTTTCTTCTTTTTCTTAGGAGTTTCGTCCTCATCCTCTTCGTCATCTTCTTCATCGTCATCATCGTCCTTATTTGTTTTATTGAGACGATTTTTAATATCAGAGAGAGTCATTTTCTTTTCTCCTGTTTTCTTTTTCTTTGGTGTATCATCCTCATCATCGCCTTCAATTACCTTTTTCTTAGGAATCTCATCGTCGTCATCGTCATCGTCGTCTTCTACTATGACTTTTTTCTTTTTCTTAGGCACTTCATCCTCGTCATCATCGTCAAGCACAATTTTTTTATGTTTCTTTTCTGGCTTTTCATCTTCATCATCCTCATCATCGTCAATCACCACTTTTTTCTTTTTCTTTGGTGTATCATCCTCGTCATCGTCGTCATCAATTCTTTTCTTCTTTAAATCGGCTGATGTTGTAGATTTTTTAGAATATTGTTTGCGAACTTTTTCTTTAATTTCTTCAAATTCTTCCGACTCAAAAACATCCATATCATTTTCCTCATCAAAGAATTTTAATCCTTCCAAAGCTAATTCAAAATTTTGAAGATTATAATTGTTGCGATAAATTTCTGTTAACGATTTAATAGAATCAAAATCTTCCAATTCTTCTTCTGTAAGGGCGGTAGGCTTTTTTGCTAATGTTACTTCATATTTTGCTTTCTGACCTTTTTTCTTTGGAGTATAAGTAATAATAATTGCACGACCCTCATCAGGGTCAGTAAAAGGATCTATTTCAATAGGGTCGTCAGCGTCTTCTACAGTTGCCTCTTTATTCATACCATCTCTAACCATTTTCTTTATTTCAAGAAAACCAAATTCAGATGATTCTTTTTCAACCTTCTTTGCATACATAATCCAAGAAGTAGATGGCAAAAGTCCTTGATTCCAACTAACTAATTTGCTTAATTTTTCAGCAGCATCTTCATCATCAGAATCAGCATACTTTGCCTTACACGACTTGACATACTCTTCTATGATGTCAAATTTCGTTCCTCCATGAACTCTACTATTAGGAACAGTTTTACGTTTTTCTTCACCTTCTTCATCTTCTACTGTTATCCAATGCACAACTCTTGTTTGATAATATTGTTCCTCACCAGGATGTTTAGGAAAAATCCTAAACTTATTCGCTCCTGGCTCAATACTTAAAAAATCAGACCTGGAGGATAGACTCGCATCCTCTTCCTTGATTTTGTTCTTTAAGACAGCAACTTTAGTTGCTGAATATTTTTCTCTTAGTCCCATAGTTTTGTCTTGTTTTAATTAATAAATCGGTTTATTTTATAGATTAACTTTGTTTTAATTCCTTACTCTTTTAACGATTTCTTTCTTGAATTTATTTGCACTCCATTATAAATATTTCTAATAATTGTTGGATCTATATCACCTGGAGATATCGTTAATGCTAATTTACTGAGTAGATCAGATTTTGATTTTGCGCTCCAATAAATCGATGACACGTAATCACGTTCCTTCACAAATTTATTCAAGATTTTACTTTTTAAATAATATGTTTTATCTATTCGACGCAAATCATCTATTTTATCGTTCGTGATTTTCTGTTTAGAATCAATCAATTCATTTCTTAAACGCTCATTCAATTTGCTCCTATAAACTTTAAAATCTAAAGTTTTTTCTCTAACTGTATTTTCAGCTTCAGCTAATAAAATTCCAAGTCTATTAAGAAACACTGAAAATGAGGATAGCTCTCCTAAAATTTGCGCATAATCTATCCTGAGTAGGGAATCAAGATCAATTTCTTCATCTTCATCCCACATATTAACCTTTATGTTAATTTCTTTAATCCCATCATATTTAACTTTTAGCTTTTCCATAAATTATTTTGTTTTTCTTAAATATTTTACTAAACTTTTTTTCTTTTAAATGAAGTATCCTCCCCAGCTAAAATTGACTTTGATTTTTCTATTCCAATTCTTTCCCTAAGCACACATTCAAGTAAAATGCAATAATTTATTAAATCACCCAACTTTTCGTCAATTAAAGATTCTGCTGGAACTTTTTCTTCTTCTATTCTATCTATAATGTCCATAGTAGAAATAAAGTGTTTTACAAGCTGTCCAAAAAGAACTCTTTCAGGAATTACATTTAATATTCTAGCTCCTGCATGATAATGATGCAACCGATCTCCAGCAAAAGAATATTCATTTTGTTTTTTTGCAAGAATATCAATTATCTTCTCGCAACGAGCTTTAACAATTTCATTAAATTCTTGTTCTTTCATAAATAGTTTTATAAATAATTTCTAAACTAAAGGATGTTCTCTAAATTCAGATCCTGGTTTTTCTGTTTGGACTTCTTCTTTATTTATGCCAACACCTATAATTTCTATTCTGCCTTCATCAAACCATTCAGTCTCTGCACGTTTTGCTTTTTCACTGTCATATTTTTAGCCTGCAATACCATATGTATTACAACCGAATAAATGTTCGCATCTGCATACAATTATGCCTTCGTATCCAGTAATTTTATCCTTTGCTTCTTTACCTAATTCATGTTTAAAAATTGTTTCCATAATTTTATTTATTTTAATTAATAATTTATTTTAATGTTTTCCCATCATTTAATTTTTTAACAATTCTTCAATTAAACATATTAAACTTAATAATATTGAATCGTCCAAACGCAATCTTTCTTTATTATTTTCAAAATATTCAGAAGGACTTGACAACCAACTAATAAATTTTTTCAAATATTCATCCAAACATTCAAGACTTCTACGATATTCTATTTCCACTCCCTTATTACCTAATCTTTTTTCTTTTGTTAAATAAAAAACACAAGATAGCCAATCTCCTACTTTTACAATAAATTTGACTAATTCATTAGATTCTATAGTTGACTTTTTAAAATAATCATTTAACCCTTGTTTTAACTTCTCATTCATTCTAAATTTTGTATAATTATCTAATACAGTTCTAATTGACTCGCCATTATAAGAATTATATTTTACTGTATAATTAACATCAAAATCAAAAATTTCACAAACATCATGAAGTAAAGCATAATCCATTACCTCTAATAACAAAGATTTTTTATTAATACCTAATTCTTTTGCTAACAATCGGCTAAATAGAAGTACATTATAAGTATGTTCTCTAACGGATTCTCTATTAATTAATAACAAACCGTTGAAACGATACAAATTATCTAAAATAATTAAATCCTTATCCTCTAAGAACTGTTGAAAGAAATTTCTTTTCTCGTTCACTTTTTTCATATTTATAATTTTTCCAGCGTTGATATGTCAAACATATTAATTTTGAAGAAAACTCTTTTGCATTATAACCAACTTGAAAATTTTTACTATTATATTTCTTAATATAAAATTCTTTTAATTTTTTTAGAGCTTCTTTTCTACAGCGACAAAGTATTTCTATTGTAAAATTATCATCACCAAAAATCCTTTGAGCATTTCTGAAATAACGATTATCTATAAATCCATAGCCTTTTTCGCTTATACTTTCTGCAATAAATACTTTGTTATTTATAATATTTGTTATTTTAAAAATCTTCATAAACACCAACCTTTTACTTTCATAAGAAAACTTTGTTATTTTACTTATTATAACACCACTAAATAACGTTGTTTATAAATTAGCAAAAATTAAACTAATCCCAATCGTTCCATTTCTTTTATTGCAGCATAATGATTAAATGCTTTATGTCCACATGTAAATTGAATGAATTTTTCTTCACCTATATAAATTGCTAAATGATGCTTATTAGGAGACAAAGGAAAAGATTCTACGTCTTTTTTATCATATAATCTATAAACACCACTCGCAAAGTGGAGCATTTCACAATTTTCAAAATTTATAAACTGCTTTGCTCTGTCTGAAAATCCTACCTTGGCTATTTGAATTAGTTGTTCTTTTGTCATAATTTTTAATTTATATACAATATTACCTATTCACTATTCAAAAATCGTATCTATGCAATTCTTGTAATTCAGCCACCTTTTCATCCCAAATTTTTGCTGATTTCGTTTCGTAACAATCACTACATAAAAATTCAGCAAAGTAACCAAATGATTCTTGTTTTTTACTACTTGGTTTCCTTTACTTACATAAAGCACACAGTATTGTAGCTTTATCTGCTTGTTCACACTCAACACAAATTCTTCTATCATCAACTAATATGTTACTTGAATAGACCAAGCTAGCAGCTTCCATTTGTGCTTTTTGGTTTATTTTTATATAATGAGGAAATATACTATTATCCTCAAGTTTACTTATCATAATTTTATCACAGCATTTACATCTTTCTGCCTCAATAAGCATTTCAACATATCTACCTTTTTCATGAATTTTTGGAGTATAATTTTCCATCACTTTTTGTTTTAAATTAGTAAAAATCAAAATATATCTACATAATTAATAACAAAGTGCCAACCTTATCATAATAGTCAATAAAATCAGATTTTATCTTGTTATCCCTTTTAATACGTTGTTGATATTTGTTTTCTATTAAATTATATTGAATGATTATTTCTTCAAATAATTTTAATATAAGATTTTTAACGGACAGTTTCATTGTTGATTCCGATACACATTTAATTATTATATCAATCTTTTTTTGCATATCTTTTATTCATTAATTTTCCTGATTTTCCAAATGTGTGTTTTCATCAATAATTCCTGCTTCCAATAAATGTTTATAAATTTTATTTAATGTTTCTTTTGAATGTTGAGTAAATACATTTGGAAAACCATCCTCCGATACCGTAATTAAACAAATCGGTGTTTGTTTTTTTCAAGCATAATTTTGTCCAAAGATTTAATAATTCTTTATTTTCCATAGTTTTATTTTCAAGAGTTATAATTTATTTTATTTTCATACGCTATTTGTTCCTTAATAACAAACATATTTTCTTTAATGTAATTTTTTACATCACCATAACATTTATTGTTTTCATACAACCACAACAAATAACTGGCTGGGATATTAGCCATTGTATCACCTTTATATTTACCAAAAGGCATTATCGAATTATCATCCATAATAAATAAATTAAAATAAATTATTCCATAATCCAACCCACATAAAAAGGAAAAACTGTATTATTATTGATACAAATGAATAAAAAGCGTTATATTTACCTTTAGCTTCTCCATGTTTTGCACAATTTAATATAAACCCACCAAATAGTAGGCATAAAATAATAATCTTAGCTATTTTCATAATTTTATATTTAAGTTGTTAATTAATTCAATTTAAAATAAATTACTCCCCAATCCAAGCTAACCAGCTATTAACTATTGCATAAAACTTTTTAATTATTAAGCAATTATCCATAAATAGCCATAACATACTACTAATGATAGTAATTAAAATAAACAATACTATTACCAATGGTACAGATAATATTTTTAAAAGTCTTTTTGCTGTTGCTTTCATATTATATTATAAGTTTAAAATTTTTAACTACGGCAATAAAATAGTTAGGTGTAATACTAAGACTCACCTCTAAGTTCTCTGCGTTCTAAAACTTCACTTTTTTCCGTATAACCATCAATAAGTGCTTCGCCTATTTTATCCCATGACACCCACAATTCAGTGCATGTTATATTACCTGTTTTTAATTTTGCTCTCTTGTTTAGATGAAGCATTATACCTTCTTTTGTTACATTACTATATCCAGTAATAATAATATCTTTAATTTCGCTCATTTTAATTTATATTTAGTTAGTCATTTAATTCGTTCTTTGTATGTATCTCCGTCCAGCATTTCTGATTAATCCATGTTGTTAGCACTTTCCATTCTGGCACAAATTTACCAACTTCTTTAAAAGCCTTGCGCCATTTTATTTGGTTTTGTAAAGCTGGTAGGAGTTTAGGTATTATCTCATTCCAATCCTTATTTTTATTTGTAAAGTTTTCAAACTCTTCATTTAATCCTCTTTTAGTTCCAATATAACTAACTCTGAATTTTTCAAATTCTGCTTTTAAATTTTCATTAAGATTAAGATTTTCATTAACATTTACATTATTATTAGCTTTTGTTTTGCTTATCTTTCGCTTCCGTTTCGCTTCCATTTCGCTTTCTTTTTACTCTTGTTTTGGTTGTTTGCCGTTAATATATCTTTGTCTATTTGCCTCTAATTGAGGCTTTATAAGAATAAATATTGTTTTAGAAATTCCGGTTAATTCAACTTCATTAAAATTTAAAGAGAACTCAAAAATTGCTTTAAAAACTTCATTTTGGTTTTGTTCTGGAAGCTCTTTTATTGCTTCATAAAAACTCCTGTAAAAAAAATAAAACTATCTCTATTTTCCATAAAATAAAAAACCGGAAGGGTGCTGTTCAGGTAGCGGTACAAAGACACTCCCTTGCAGTTTAAAACTGCACACCCAAACCGGAATATTTTTATTGAGATTAAACATTGTACTATTGTAATTTGAACATTGCAAATATAAACAAATTTTCAATATAAAAAATAATTAGTGAACTTTTTTGTTAAAATTTTTTTTATAATAAAGGAATTTTCCTTAAACAAACTCGTGGTTTATATCTATATATTTTTTTATTTGTGTTGAATCTTGGTTGTTATCTACAATAGTTGCACAAGCTAAAACATCTAATTTTCTTAATGCTTTTTTTATTGCTGATAGTGATTTATATTCTTTAATTTCATGGTATTTAAAATTACTATCTTTAAATCGTGCAGAAAAACTATGTTTAATATTAGGATTGGAATTTTCTACTTGCTGACCTGCAAATTCAGCGAGAAGCATTACTACTTCTCGGTATGGTATATTTCTTTCAGAATTAGTCCATCCTCTTTCTTTTAAATATTCTATTACTATTTCAAAATCTATACTCATATTTTTATTAAGTTTTAATTTTCTGTTTTTATAATCATTTTACTTTTGGTAATTCTTTAAAACATTTATCACATTGCCTAACTCCATATATGTAGCGTTTAGGTTTTTTGCAAGAGCAAACTGAACTATTAATGTATAATAAGCGTAATTTCGCCTGATCCTTATCAAATATTTCTAATGTTTTCATAAAATTTTTTTAATCTTTTTTTAAAGTAGAGCAATATTGTTGTTTACGCAAAGCTAACATTAGTCATCCGAATAAACACAATGATATTCGATAGTTAATTTAGCTTCTCTTGTAAATTTAAGATCAACATACTTTCCTTCTCTAACAATCTTTACTTTTTTACGCTTAAATTTCGCTTCAAGTTCTTTATTATCACTTATTATTTTAATGCGATAATCTTCTTTAAACTTGTTGTAATCGACTGGATAAAGTTCTTCCACATCAAGTGAAATTTCATCTCCGATTTTAAATGGATTTGAAGTTAAATCATACATTGATGTAATTTGAGTTTCTTCTTCGTTGTCTAAATAAAAATGTATATTCATTTCGTTTAAGTTTATTTGATGTATATTTTATCTGGAAGTTTTTCGATTTCTGTTTTTATAAACTTTTTTTTAATCTTTTTTTAAAATAGAGCAATATGGTTGTTATAAACTATTAATTTCTTTAATATAATCGTCAACATTTATTTCATCTAAGAAATTACACTCATCAAATTTATCTGATAACCATTTGGAATAAGAAATTAACAGTTCACTTCGTTGCATAACAGCAAATATGGTTAATTTTTCAACAGCCGTATCGTTATCAAACCCCCCCCCATTCACCAGTATCTCTATTATAACAGTTACATTCATTTATTATTTTTTTTATTTCTTTTTTCATGTTTGTGTTATTTACGTTAAAACTAACCATATTTGCGAACCGTTATATGTAATTTTAATCCGAAATATTCCCGACAATTTCAAAGTCACCGATATGGTCTCCAAAAAAGAAATTACCATCGCATCTATGGCATGAAATACAAATGTATTTAGTCGTAATGTCTAATTGAGCAAACTCAAATCCGTTACAATTTTCACACCAGACGATACATATTCCATCGGCATCATAATCACCTTCAAAAACCTTTTTGCCATTTTTGTCTTTTTGATTAATAAACTGGCTTAATGATTTTGGCTCAATGCCAATCCATTTATTTTCGTCAATTTCCATAAAAATATCATCTCGTTTTCTTTTAATGGTCATACTTTCGACCCATTCACCAGTATTAATCGATTTTCCTTTAAATAATATTTCTCTTTTCATAATTTTTCCTCCTCATTATCAGTTTCAAAATGTTCAGGATTCTTAATTCTGCCTTTATTTGCTCCGTAGCCTAAGAGTATAAGAAAGGCTAACAAGGCTATTATTATTACTGTCATAGATTTATTGGTTTAAAAGATTATTATAAAAACATTCTGCTTCTTTGTCTGCTTTTTGCATTTATAAATAATAATGTATTTGCTATTAAACATATAAAACGAAGCTCTTTCAAAAGAAGTTAAACCGCCCTCAACCAGTTTTTGCATGGGACTTTTAATTTCAAATTCCTTTATAATTTCGTAGTCATGTTCACAAAATAATTTCATTTTATTTAAAATATAATAGGTTTTATATCAATTTCTCTTATTTTTAAATTTTTAGCATAAACAATCGCTTCTTTATCTGTATTACCTGGAATTCGTATTCTTCCTTTACAAACACCATCTTTAAATACAATTATATAATATTTTGACATATAATTTTTATTTTATTTAAAATATTTACATTTTTCACAATTACCTAGTGCTAAAAATTGATTACAATCAATCGGTCTATTATTTTCTAAACAAACCGATTTTATAACACCAGATAAAATTAATTGTTTCATTACATAGTTAGCACCAGCAATAAATCCATCATATTGCCCCGTTGCTACTTCACTTGTTAAAGTATGATTTGCATACTCTTTTGCTTTTTCTTTAATATGGTTCTTCGTTATCATAGTTATTAAATCTTAAATTACAACTAATTTTATCTGTAAACATTATGGAGTAATTCGCTTCGCTTTACGACAAGGCGAATTTTTGTTTAAAATTTTTAGTGCTTTTTCTAATTGTTCAATTCTAATTTTAGTTCCATGAATTAAATCTTCATCTTTTAAATGTTTGAAATTATCCAAATGGATTTTCTCATCCTTTAGTGCGTCTGTTAATATAAAAATAGCATACCTCATATTATAAAAATTTTAAATATTTCAAAAATTCTAAACCTTGTCTATTACTCTTTCGTTAATAAAATTAATGTAATCCTCTTGCGACATCTCCACTAATACAGAGTTTTTTATTAATTCTTTCGCAAATACATTCTTTTAAAATTAGTAATTGTTTTTATCCTCGCCCAGAATAAAATAGTCGGTTATTATTTTATCTATAAATTCTGGTGGCAGTATTAATATTTTTTTCTTTGCCATATTAAAATATTTTAAAAATCATCAACTATTATAATATATAGAATAAAACTTACCACTAAAATAAGAGATAACCAAAGCATTATTCCAAATAATAAATTGTTTGGATACCTACTAATGCCATTAGGACAAGTTACCGATTCAGAACTTTCACTTTTCTCAAGTAAGGTTTCTCTTAATTTCATAAGCATATTACTTTTTAAAAGTGGCGATGCAGTATCGGGGATAGCAATAAGTTCGTTATATGAATTCTTTATGTTAATATACCAAAATCCTATATCTTCATTAGGAGTTTTATATAAAACAGATGTATAACCAGTCGTTAATTCATTTTTTTTCGGCATAATCAATAGCAATTTTTAATTGAGATGTTGCTATTTTAATTGTATTTGCGTCCGCCGCTCTTTTCAGATAACCTTTGCATTGTTGTTCAAATATAATGCTTTTTACAATTACTGTTGTTGCAGTTGATAAAAAAATAATCATCATAATTACTGCTAATACTGTCATTAATGTTTTCATTTTTTTAATTTTTGATTTATAATTTGGTTTATTTCTTTCTTTGCCATAATCTTAATTTAAAAAGGATATTTTAAATCATAACTTAATCTAATTCTGAAAATTGTCAATGATATAATTAGTCCGCATTCTTTATCAAATTTTATATCAAATTCTATTAATGAAAAATGTGAAGCATAATAAATTGATATTTCTTTATACCATTTATTAAAAGATATTGATAATATTCTTTTCATATAATTTTTTATTTATTTTTTAAATTATAGTTTGCCATTCACACTTATCACTTATTGCGTTGCTTTCTTTCAGATCAACAATCATTTTAATTAATCCTTCGGAATGTTGCTGCTTGCGGAGTTCACTCAATTCGTTTTCTCTTATTATCTGCTTGTTTTCAAACAAAATTAAGTATCTTTTGATGTCTGGTGTTTTATTGGTTGTTAACAAGTTTGTACACGATAACCATTCTACTAATGTTTTGCAATTAGTCATTTCTTTACCTTCAAGCGAAATAAACCATTCTCCGCCATCGTGCCAGATTTTATATCTTTTCTTTGTATCTAAAGAATTAATAACATCTTGAATATTTAATGAAACAGTAATATCAGATTTAAACATATTTTATGTATTTTTAATTAAAATAGCTTTTCGGTTCGGAATATCCACTTCATAAATTGTCCCGCATTTACAATGACAAGGAGAATGTCTATTGACATCAGCTAATACATTATCAGGGCAATTATCTAACTCATAAACTTCCAAAAAACAATCTCCACTTTTAGTTTGGAAATCATTTTTCTTTCCGCATTTTGGACATTTTACTAAAACAGTATCAAATACTCCCATAATATATTTATTTTAATGATTAAATTTTAAATTTATTAATCACAATACTGTGACATGGTTTCATAAAAAGTTTTTACCATCTTTTCAAATTCTGGCAAGTCAATATCTTTACTCACATTCATATCAATTCTGTTATCAATATTAATTAATCTACATTGATACATTATGCTAATTCTTATTGCCATTGATTTATCATTTTGAAACCTTCTTAAATTATAAAAGAGTATGCCAACTTCATATATTTTCTTTTTTCATTTTTTTGTTTTTATAAAATATAAATCTCAGTGTTATTATTTGAATATAAAACGTTTTGTTTATTATAATTATCATATTTTATTTTTCCTGAAATAGTAATCAAATCTTTATTCTTTTTAGCCTCTTCTAACTTTTTCTTATATTCTTTCCACTCATCAGACCATATCGTGATTAGAATCTGTTCATAATTACTAAGAATTCTCATGCTACCAAACTTACCTTTTTTAGTTTTTCTTTCAACAAGTGTCAGTATTTCTCCTGCCACTGATGCTCTTTTATAATCTTTTTCAACATCAAAAAAATCTTCTGAATTAATAAACATACCAGCGAGTTTCTTTGATTTTTTCTTAATTATTTCAGGAAAACATAAAATGCCAAAGCCTGTAAGTTCTCGTTGTTTTCGTAAAAAATTAAAACCTTTTGAATAATAACTTTGTTGCTCTTTAGTTATTAAATCACCAGTAATTTTATGCAAAGATTCTAATAATTCAAATCTATCTGCTGCTTCTTCTATTTCATATAGATTATCAAAAGCTCCAGAAAGTATCAAAACCTCTACAATATTCTTTCCACAGTGCTTTCCTTTCATTCTATTAATAAAGTTCTTGAGACCCTTAAACTCTCCATTCTGTTTTCGTTCCCTTACAATACACTTCACTATTGCTTCTCCGACACCTTTAATACTCTTTAAAGACCAATAAATTACATGACTTTCAACATCACAAGTAAAAGTTCCTTTAGAATAATTAATGTCTGGAGGAGACAGTGTTAAATCTAAATTTCTCTTCTTTATTTCATTTATCAATGCAGGTATATCCTCTGGCTTATTATAATTAAAACTAACACAATAAAACTCTTCTGGATAATAGCACTTAAGATATTGACACCAATACGACATTATAGAATAAGAGGCAGAATGCGATCTGTTATAGCCATAGCCACTAAAAAATAATAATTTTTTCCATATTTTTTTTGCTTCATTTTTCTCACAACCATTCTTTAATGCTCCTGAAATAAATTTCTTTTCAAATTCTAAAAATTCTTCTTTTTTAAAATGCTTTATCATTGACCTTATGCGATCAGCCTCAGACAAAGAAAAACCACCTAAAATATGCACTGCTTGTATAATTTGTTCTTGATAAACAAATAAACCATGAGTTTTTTTAGTTATTTCTTCTAACATATAATCAAACTCAGGCTCTTTTTTACCATGTTTTATTTCACCATACAAAATATGACTATTACTTTTCATAGGACCAGGGCGAAACAAAGCGTTCATGGCAATTAAATCTTCCATACTATCTGGCTTTACAAATTTACAATAATTCTTTAAACCGCCAGTAGAAAATTGAAATACTTCTTCATTAAAACCTTGAGCAAATATTTTAAACACTTCTTTATCATTCATAGGGATTTTTTCTAAAATAATATCTTCTTTCCTATGATTCTTTATTAATTTCAAAATCATATCAAATTTATCCAACAAATTTAATCCTAATAAATCTTCCTTTAAAAATCCTGCTCTATCTATATACTTCCCTTCCCATTCTGAAACAAGTACATATTGATTAGTTTTCTTATCTAATATCTTTCTAACAGGAACCCATTCAAATATATCTTTTCTTTCTCCATTAATATCTTTTCTTGGAACTATTAACACTGCTGAAGCATGTATAGAGTTTGTTTTTGGTTGTCCCATTACATTTTTCAACTGATTAATTAGCTTAAAATTTTCTTGAATAAATTTTGCTAATTCTATAGATTGTTGAGCATACTTAAATAAATCTTCAAATTTATAATCAAGTTGATCGTCTATCTTTTTAGTTAAAAAATTCATTTGAGAAGGTGTAAAAGATGTGTTAACTCTTGCAAAATCTTTTAAAATGCCCTTTAACTTTAATCTTGTAAAAGTACCAACAGAAGCAACATAATTCTCACCATATTTGCTTTCTAAATATCTCTTAACATCGTCTTTCCTTATGCTGCTATAATCTACATCAACATCAGGTAATTGGTCGGAACGTAATTTACTCTCTTTTAATATCTTAATTATTTTTGCCATCCATTCCCCCATCTTTCATATTTTCCCCAACGAAATCCACCAGCTTGTTCTTGTTTACCATATACACAACTTATAATTTCTCTTGCTTTTATGCCTGTTTCTTCAGAAGCTTCTTTCCAATCTAAATACATCTTAATGTATTTTCCTCTTAAATTCATTTTAATAATTTTTTGAGATTTCAAATATTTCCAATAAAAACCACCTGCTATTTTTGTAAAATTACTACCACCAGCACTACATATTGAACCTCTATTAATCCCTGTCTGTCTAGAAGCATCCCCAGAACCATCATATTCTTTTATAAATTTTTTATTTAGATCAAATTGTAGTATTTTTTGTGACATTCTTTTCCTATTTTTAATTTTTTGTTCTTCAGACCATTTATTATTAAAATTAGGATTATTTTCTCCTTTATTTTGTATTTTTTTTATTTTTCTTAAATTCTCTTTTTGTTCTTCAGACCATTTATTACCAAAATTAGGATTCTTGTCTCCTATTAAATTTTTTCCTAATTCACTCAAATGTTTAATTAATTCTGGATGTTCTTTATAATATTTCTTTCTTAATTTTGAAATTTTCTTAAGAGTCTTTTTCCCTCTCTTTGTTTTATAAAATTTTTTTAAAGATTTTTTAAATTTTTCAACAACTTCTGGGATTTTCATTGGTGAGCCAGAACCAAATTTATTTGCTATTCCAGGAAGAATATTATAGCCTATCTTATTATCTGTAGAGTTAAATTCTTTTATAAAATATTTTTCATATAAATCTAATTGTTCTTGTGTCTTACATTTTATTAATGTAATTCTTTCAAAACTTTCTTCTCCATATTTCTTAATAGCATATTTAATATTTCTTCCTGATCCTATATAATTTTGATCTTCTCCAGAATATTGTCCAATATAAATTTTGCTATTAATTAAATTTGTTGTTAAATAAATAATCCCTTTCATAATTAGCTTTAACTAATTTATACCTGATATTGACTAAGACTTTTAAAATCTTCTTTTGTTAGCTCTTTCCCTTCTTTTAAAAATTCAAAATCTTTTTCTGGAATGTTAAATTTTCTTCCATCATCTAATTCAACAATCAATCTTTTCTCCAAAGTTCCTCTCGTTTCATTCAAAAATCTTTCAAACAATAAATCATATTTAATCGGATCTACAGTTGTTATATCAATTAAAAAAGCAACTAAAGAGCCAGCTACTGAACCACGAGCATTGCCAACTCTTATTTTATTACTCTTTGCCCAACTTATTATATCAAAATTTATCAAAAAATAATCAAGAAAACCTAATCTTAAAATAAAATCTCTTTCATATTGCATTCGCTCTTTATATTCTTTCAATTTACTTTTTTCTACCTTCCCTAATATTTTCTTTCGCCACCCATCTTGAATTAAATAATCAAACAATTCAGTCTTATCTCCCTCATAAGGAAACAAAGGTAATTTTGGGATACCAAGTTGTATTTTAAAGTTACATTCTTCAACAATTTTATTTACATTATTAATTGCAAGTTCTAATATTTGCTCGCCTTCTAAATCATTATATTTCTTCCCTTCTGGAAAATAATCAATTAAATTTCTCACTGATTCTTCTACATCTTTATAATGCTCATTTTTACTATAAGGTCTAAATTCTCCTGCAAGTTTTCCTAAACTTAATCTGGACTCATATTCTTCTGGTTCAAGATAATAAGAGTCATTTATTAAAACTGGTTCTATTGTGTCAGCAAACTCCTCCAAATATTGCTTGATGGAAAACAAATGTCTCTTCTCAAACTCAAGGTTTTCATATTTGACTGAATCCATTTGAAAATATACTTCATCAAAGCACTTCTTTAATAACTTAACATAGCTTTTATTCAAAAAACTTTCCTTGAACAAAACTAAAATTAAGCCTGTTCCAAATTCCAAAAATTGTTTCTCTTTTATAAATCCTTCATTGATTACATTTATTTCTTTATTTATCCTTAATAAATTTTTCCATCCTTCTTCATTTTTAACGTATAATTTTACATCATATTTTTCATTTTCAGTGTTTTCATCATAAAGTATTGTTACTGTCTCTCCTAATATTGGTTTTATTCCTTTTTCTGTACAGGATATTTGAAAAGGTAATGTTCCTGCTAAAGAATTTTTATCTACTATTCCTAAACTTTTATGCCCTAAAAATATTGCCTTTTGACACCACGCTTTTGCTGAATGAGAACCTGAAAGGAGTTCATATTCATCGTGAACACCAAGATGATTAAAAATAATTTTATTTTTATTCTCCGCTTCTCCAAGATATTTAAAATCAATCAAAACGCAAGGAACAATTAAATTTCCTTGTTTGTCTTCTAATTCTAAATTTACTTTTGAATAATAATATTGACCACCAAAAAGAAAAACAACAAATTCAATCCTATTATTTTGTATTGATATTTGTTCTTTTTCTGTTAAAACCAAATTAAAATCCTTATCAATAATAATTTCCTTTTCAGATAAAAGTAAAAAGTTGCCAAATCCTTTTATTGAATTAATATTATCTTCTAAGAAATCTTGTTGAAGCTGTATTTTATTTCTTTTAACCCAATTATTAAATCGTTCTAACATTTTATATTTCTAAGATTTTTAAAAATTTAAAAAGTTCCAACAAAATTATCTCCTCTTTTGTTTAACCTTTTATAAAAAAAATTTCGAGCTAACATACAAAAATCAGCTCTCTTATAAACTGAATTATTGCTTAAAAGTTCTTCTATACTTTCCAAAGCTAATCTTCTTCTATAATCAGTATTATTTGCATCATCAATAATACTGTGCTTATAAATTATATAAATCTTCAATAATTTAAAAATTATAAACAAACCTTTTGAAAAATCTTTTAATTCTTCTTCAAATCCCACTTTCTCAACTTCAGCTTTTATTATTATTCTTAATTGTTGAAGCATATTACAAGTCATTATATCTAATTCATCTAATCTTATCACAGGTGCTTTTGAATTGAAATTAAAATTCAAAGGAACAGTATTTGCATTCGAGTATAATTCTCCTCTTAACATATCAACATTATTACTAATAAACCATTCAAAAGAATCATACATATTTTTTGCAATAGAGTTATCAATATAAAAATGCAAAGACTGGCTATTATGTACCTGCTCGCCTTGTATTATTCCTAAACAATTTGCCATTAATTCTGATAAAAAACTAAATTGAAACACATTAGTAGGTAATCCCCAATGTACATCATTTGACCTGTTTTGAACGGTTGTAAATAATTTATTATCTCTTATCTTTAACATCACCATACAATTGCAAGCTAGATCTTTTGATTTAACTCCAAGGTCAAAAAAAGGATTCCACAAAGTTAAAACAACTCTCCTATCTTCAGAGTTTTCACTAAACATTTTAATAGCTAATAAAATTTGGTCTATAAACTTTCCTTCTGATTGCGTCTCAATACTATCTTGACCATAATAGCGCAATCTAAAACCATAAGGAGCATGAAATGCCTTTCCGTTATCTGAAAAATCAATCATACGAGAATTAAAAAACTTAAGAAATTCTACATCTTTTTGCCCAGTCCAAATCCACAATGCTTCTGCTAATAGAAAGAAAATATTAATGTCTCTGCCAAAACCGCCTACACATCTTTTAACAGGCTTTGTTATTATAGTTTTAAAATTCAATAATTCTTTTGTATTGCCAAACCTTGATTTCTGTTCTAAAGCTTCTTCAACCATATATTTATTTATTAAAGGATACACCTCTGAGAATGTCGAGGATTTTGAGCAATTCAATATTTTATCTAGCATATTTTATTATTTTTTTTACTTGTTTATAACTCTGTCTCAATAAATAACTTTGTTGGCAATAAAAAAGGCGACCATACGGTCGCCTCTTTCAAAATTTAAAGAAAACTATTTGTTTTGTTTTTCAACAGCATCAGGACGGCGAAATAGTGCTTTTCCTTTATAAAGAATAACAACGTATTCACCACGATTACCATCGATATGTTTTAAGTAAACCCCCACCACTTTCTTTTCTTCTTTAATGAAGACAATCTTATCGCCTTCTTTTAATTTAGAAGAAGTTTTTGTTTTTGATTCAACTTTCGGTTCTACTTTCTTTCCGTTCTTTTTGTTGCTGGTAACGGTTTCAGCTTTTTTAGTTTCAGCTTTTTTGCTTACTTCTTTTGTTCCCGATTTTTTAGTTTTTGTTCCCATGATTTCAATTTTTAAGTTTAACAATTTGGTTTTACAATTTTAGTTTACATTTTCGAATTTACAAGCTAATTAAAGGTATTTTTCAGTACAAACAAAATTTTTTCATACTTATTTTTCAAAATATTTTATAATTAACAGTGAATTAAATTATTATAACATGACATTTTTATATAAAAAAAAGCGTTCAAATTGAACGCTTTTACCTTTTTAATCAAAATTACCCCTACCTTTTTCCTTTTTTCAATGATAATTTCGATTTCTTTTTAGGAACTTCTTCCTCTTCAACATCATCATCTTCGTCGTCCTCATCTTCGTCGTCAACAACCTTTTTAGCAGGTTTTTTAGTTGATTTCTTTTTGGGAGCTTCTTCCTCGTCGTCTTCGTCTTCTTCTACTACAACTTTTTTCTTTGGTGTTTCCTCTTCGTCTTCATCGTCTTCATCATCCTTTTTAGCAGCCTTTTTTGCAGGTTTCATTTTCTCTTCTAACTTCTCACGATTTTTACCAAGTTTTTTATCAACACCCTGAAGTTTTTTCACCATAGTTTCAATGATTTCTTCATTCAAAATTTCAACCAATTCAGATACACTTACATCTTTTATGAAATGGAAAAATCCTGAATAATCTTCAACTTCAACTTCAAAAAGACTTTGTATATCCTTCACACCACGAAGAGCGATTAATCCACAATTGCCACGAAGTTCGCCATCAACAACCTTTGCATTAAAAAATCGAAGCATTAACTTATTTGCATTTTTCATCGGTAAATGAATTGAAACTCCAGTTGAAATAGGTTTATATTCAACTTTAAGATCGCCAAAAATTTCTTTAAAAGGTAATAACAATTTTTTATGCGCTTTGTTTTCAATATCAAATCTCTCTCCGGATATTCTAACTTTCTTTACTACCTTTTTAGCTGATTTCTTTTTGGGAGCTTCATCCTCGTCGTCATCGTCGTCATCTTCTTCTTCGTCTTCATCCTCTTCGTCGTCATCGTCTTCTTCAACAACAACTTTCTTTACTACCTTTTTAGCAGGTTTCTTTTTGGGAGCTTCATCTTCGTCTTCTTCGTCATCGTCTTCTTCATATTCAGGTTCATCTTCTTCGTCGTCCTCATCTTCGTCGTCAACAACCTTTTTAGCAGGTTTTTTAGTTGATTTCTTTTTGGGAGCTTCTTCCTCGTCTTCTATTACAGGTTCTTCAAAAAAGGCAGAATACATTTCTACCAAATCTGGAAGGTCAGTGTCTTCTACACCTTCAATTTCTTCTTCTTTCAATTTCTTCAGAACGATTGCTTTCGCATCTTCTTCAGTTCCTTTCTTGCTTACTATATTTAAGCCAGCAAGAGTTTTTTCCATTTGTTTCGTTAATTTTGTCATAATTTGTTTTGTTTTAAATTATTTGTAATTTGTTTTGTTTTACTAATTAACTTTGTTTGTTTTTATTTTTAAAATTTAATTTTATTCTTTTCCCCTCTAAAGTCTCAAAAAATTTTAAATATGTCTTACGACTTTTCCTACTGGCAAAATGCATTATAATAATTTTACCTTCTCTTAACTCAAAAAGATTCTGCTGTTCCTTTACTAAAACTATCTCACCTACTTTGAAAGACTGAGGGGATTGCTTATTCCAGTTAGCTTTCTGAATTTCAGGTCTTATTCTTAAAACCTTTGGTAAGGGACTCTTTATTAATTTTTCCATTTTAATTCCTCCTTTTTAAAAAGTTAAAATTAATTTTAACTTTACCTGAAATGTAAGAAACAAACTCATTTGTCACTGCCCAATAATAAAAAATTAAACTTACTATTAGCGAAATTATATAAGTACTCAACAAAGCCCAAAAAGGAACTGGTACTGACAAATAATCAAACTTACTAAAGTTTCTTCTAATCCATTTCTTATCTAATTTAGGATATAGCCAATCAGCAAATTTAATTAAATTCAAAGTATCATGAACAGCAAAATAATTACGAGTTTCAATAGGAAGGTCATATACCTCAGTCCAAGATATCACTTTTGACCACTGAATTATATTCTTTTTATCTACACTTAAACAAATAATATATTCATTCATATTACCACCCTTCCAGTAAGCTTCTTGCATATATCCAGTGTTATCATCTGCATTCAACCAAACTAATACCCATACTCTTACTTGTTTCTTCTTTCCTAGCATTCCATTAATCCAATTAAATTTTTTCTGAATTATTTTTAAGTTAGTATTTGAAATTCTTATATTAGAATCCCCTAAAACAGCATCAAGCGATGTACTACTTAACTTTGGATAGTCAAATAATTTGTATTGCTTCTTATCCTGTTCGTTAACTTTTGGATAATTAAATACACTTTGAGAACACTGTACCTTATTAGTATAAGTATGTTTACTAGCATAAAAATCAAAAGTTTCATAAGTGCCTGGCCAATCTACAGAATATTTATTCCCATCTTCTGTATAATAATCACGATGAAGATCTGTAAATACTTGCTTCACATTATATAATTTTACATAATAAGAATAATTATTTGCTGAAATGGCATGTTTCATTCCATCATTTAAAATTATATAATATTCTGCTGAATGATATTCTCTGTATGAACAATCATAGGTTTCTGTACAATAAGTTGTATTTCCTTTCACATCACTACCACAAGCATAAGAACGTGTACAGGTCTTAGTTATCCATTCATCCCATGGCTCGTAATATTCAACAGAGGTAACATAGTTACCCCAGTACTCAGTATCATTTACAAGAGATCTTCTTCCCCATGTCTGAAATAATAGAATCACACCAATGGCAATGAATATAGGAATTATGGATTCCCATATAGTTAATTCATTTCCCTTCCAAACAAAGAATATTATTAGAAGAGTTATTGGTATTATTAAAGAAAACCAAATTGGATCCATAATTATTATTTTTTAATAGTTAAGCCAAGATCAATATCATTCTCTTCACCTTTAGCATAAACATCTTTAGTTGCAGAAGAGGTTATAATTTCAATATGAACAGTATCATTTCTATTAACAATCCATTTCGCTGGCCATTTATTGAGTAAAGATTTATATTCTCTGTTATAATCAATTAGTTTGGTCTGCTGTTCAAAGAAGTCTTTTCTATTCGCTTCTATTACAACAGAAAGTTTATCATATAAAGAACCAGCTGCTGAAAGGTCAAAAGTCGGATTACTTTCTGTTATCCACTTCATTAAAGAACCATCTCCTTTAGAATATCGTCCTTCAATAAGAGCAGGATATATTTCCTTAAATGCTTCTTTTGATACTTCAAATTTAGCTTTTGCTAATTCAGCTTCTTGTTTAATAGTTTTAAACATTTTATCAAAATTAGCTTTACAAACATCTTGTTGCGCTAATACAAGATTCTTTTTATCAACTTTTTCATTGCTAATTGAAACCACTGTTCCAATAATTATAATAACAAATACTGCTACCACACACAGAGTGATAATTAATGGTAATTTTTTCATTTTTAACCTCCTATTTTAAATCTTTCAAATTATCAAAAAATGCACAAATCGTTTTAAAAGTACGAAGTCGCGCATTAGATTTATCTGAATTATTATTAGGAAATTCATTAGGATTATTCCAAAAATCTTTCTCCCATTCCTTACGAGTTCTTAAAAAACATCCCAATTGAATAACCTGTTCTTTTTCTTTATTAAAATATCCACAGGCTGTATATTTATAACCATTAATAATAAAAATTGCATTATACTCACCGATTTTAGCATATTCACCGATTTTAGCAAACTTACCGATTTTAGCAGACTTACCGATTTTAGCAAACTTACCGATTTTAGCAGACTCACCGATTTTAGCTAATCCACCAATTTTAACAGACTCACCGATTTTAGCGTATTCACCGATTTCAACAGACTCACCGATTTTAGCATATTCACCGATTTTAGCGTATTCACCGATTTCAACAGACTCACCGATTTTAGCTAATCCACCAATTTTAGCAGACTCACCGATTTTAGCGTATTCACCGATTTCAACAGACTCACCGATTTTAGCGAATCCACCAATTTTAGCAGACTCACCGATTTTAGCGTATTCACCGATTTCAACAGACTCACCGATTTTAGCGTACTTACCGATTTTAGCAGACTCACCGATTTTAGCGTATTCACCAATTTTAGCAGACTCACCGATTTTAGCGTATTCACCGATTTCAGCATATTCACCGATTTCAACAGACTCACCGATTTTAGCAGACTCACCGATTTTAGCGTATTCACCGATTTCAGCATATTCACCGATTTCAACAGACTCACCGATTTTAATATTTAATCTCAAAAATTCTTCTTTTAAATCGGAAATAATTTCATATTGAAACCTTTTCCAATAATAATTTTCATCTCTTAAATAAAGTGTTTTCATTTTTAGTTCCTCCATTTTTGATTTTACAATTTTGATTTACGTTTTCGAATTTACAAGCTAATTAAAGGTATTTTTCAGTACAAACAAAATTTTTTATTACATATTTTTAATCAACAGCAGAATAATTAATTACAGTAAATTTTCTTCTTTCTGAATTAAGTTCTTTTTCAAATGATTTCAAATGATTAACCTGTTTTTTAACAATCAGATTTATTTTTTCTTTTTTGAATAACTTCTGAATATAATTTATCGGATAACCTTTTAAATATAATAAAAATGCTGGCTTTTCATTTCCAAAAAGACCAGCTAAAAAATCAACCTCACGCACTATTATTTTTTGTTTCTTAAAATCAATTAAAGTAAAATCATCAGCAAAACCCACATCAGTCTTAAACTCTTCAACAAATACTAAATTTTCTTTTGATATTTGAGTCATCAAATCTTTTACTCTATTAATCAATGCTGTCCTTAAATAATAAAGAACAGGAATTGGTTTATACCTTCCTGTTCTTTCAAATTCTTTCCATTTTAACTTATAAGTTCTTAATGAAGTCAAAATTTTTAATTTTAAATCTTGAACTATATCCTCTCGCTCATAGCCAATGCGCTCAAAACTAAACAATTTTTTTGCATAAATATTTGCTAAATATTCATACTCCTTATACAATTTGTTTAAATCCATGGTTCCTCCTTATTTTAATTAATAATTTATTGTAGTCTGTAGGAGAATTGAACTCCTATTCCCAGGTTGAAAACCTGATGTACTAACCATTATACGAACAGACCGATTTTAAAAAAGAATTTATTCTCACTATTTTTATTCTACAATTTTTCAATTTACAAGCTAATTAAAACTTTATTTTTTTAATTGCAAAATAAATTTTTAAAAAGTTTTCAACTATTCTATAAAATCCTAGTCAGTTCATGCAATTTGATGACTCTTTTTTCTTTCTTACCTTTTACTTTCAAAAAAGCAAAGTTCTTTTCAAAATTTACAGTTTCAATTTTACCTACAAATTTTTTATTATCAATTAAAAATCTTACATCAGAACCCTCAATATAATAATTTTTTATATCCTTCTCAGTTAATTCAAACTGTGGTAGTCCTCCTTTTGCTAAGGGATAGATTTTTTTTATATATTCATTTCTTATTTCCTCAGAAGAAAATATACTGTCTATTTGATTTCTCATAGCTATATTTTCTATCTTTTCCTTCTTATATCCCATTAATTTACGATAAAATTCTTTATCTTTTATAGACACTGATATTTTTGCTCGTATTTCTGAAATATAATACTCTTGTTGTAAAACATCTAAGAATTCTAATGGAGATAAGTTTTTTGTCTTTGTTATCATTTCAATCAACAACTTTACAATTTCATGTTTTATAACTGAATTAAATCAGCTTCTTCTTTTCAACAGTACCGCACAAATATTCGTTCACACTCTTTAAATTATTAAATGCTGCTTTAATTTCCTTATCAGTAGAATCACCCCAATCTTTCTCAGCAACAGAAACACACCAAACATTAGTAAATTCCTTTTTTAATAAAATTGCATGCTTCTTAATGGTATTTATTGCATCTGGATCGAAGGCAATAATGATATTTTTAATTCCCTTCCTCTTCAATTTCTCTATTTGATAAAGGCTTATATTTTTACCAAACATAAAACAGCACTTCATTTTCAAATCATAATCTAATTGCAACGCTCTGTCTACTGCTTTTTTGTCAAAAACACCCTCAACCAATATTACAATTTCAGTTCCAAATAATATTTCTTCTATTCCACCTATTAATTTTGAAAAATCTGTTTCATCAGAATTTTTCCATCTCAAATAGCGTTTCTTTAGTCCTTTTGTCTTATAATTATAATTAATTGTCTTAATTTCTTCTTTTGATAATCTTGAGCGAGCGATATAGCCTTTTACTTCATTATCTTCTTTTATTACGATTATAATATAATTCTTTAATTTTCTCTCTCTTTCAGTTTCCCCTATCAAATATTTCTCAAAGTCTTTTTGAGTAAATCCTCTACTTTTTAAATAATTGTCTTTTTTGAGTCTCTGGAAACCCTTTGGAAGAGATTTTTCTGGCACGTATAAATCTTCTTCGGTTAATGCTTTTTGTTTTTCTTGCTGAAATAGAACTAATTTATTTGATAAGGTTTTTGTTTCTAAAGACTCTCCCTCTAATAGAAATTCTTTATTTAGCTTTTTTAGTAATTTCTTAAGATTTCCAACTCTTCCGCATTTCTTACAATCCCACGCATTCTTATAAGTTCCTAATTCATTCTTTTTAAAAATCTTAATTCTGTTTAAATAAAAGTGTCTTGCCTCATTGCAAAAAATGCAGTCTGAAACTACATGATCTCCTTTGCTATTAAGGAAACTATTTGGTAATAATTTTAAAAAATCAATTTTCATCCATTAAACTTCTTTATCTATAAAGTTTTCTATTGTTTTTTTACGGTCATAAAAACGAAGTTTCGGAAAATTAGTACACAAATAAATTAAAAAATCTCTATCTCCGTCTCGAATCTTATCAGCAAAAAGTCTCATCACTTTATTTTTGCGTTCATCCTTTGTTTGATTCATTGTAATTAAACCATCAGTAGAACGCAGTTTTCCTTTACATTCTGCAGTATTATATCTCGTTAGCACAAACTCTGGGTCGTTTAATTGTTCAGGGCTTACAGAAGAAATTTGTGAAAAACTAATTAAATCTGCTTGAAATTCCATTGCAATTTCTTTACAGCCTTGAGCTACTTTATTTAGTTTATGATGTTCCTCTGACGGTTTATACCAATGACCATTGCCAGGATCTAATAAATCTAAATAATCTATCACAATCCTATCTATATGACCATAAGATTTATTCATTTCAATTAAACTATTTCTCACATCAATTAAAGTTGCTTCGCCAAACCTTTCAAAAGCTTCCACATAAATTTCACCCTTACCAATATTTTCAATAACCTTTTTTGCTTTCTTTAATTTTTCTACTTCTATATCTCCAGTCTTTATATCTTTATATTGTATCCCTGACCATGCAGCATCATACCTATCTTCTACCTGACGTCGTAGTCCCTCTAACTGAAAGTGGGCAATTTTATATCCTCTTCTTGCAGCTGCTATCCCTGTATGAACAGCCAAAATACTTTTACCAACATTAGAATCTCCTAAAAAAAGAAAAAACTCTCCTTGTTCGGCACCACCATTTGTTTTATCATCCAGCTCATCAATTCCAAAAGGAATTTTTCTATATTTTTCTTGTGTTTTCTTTAATATCTGTCTCTTCATAAATCCTTCAAACACCTTTTCAAACTTCACCGCACCTAAAGTAAAATTTGAAAATTCTTCAGCTTCTTTAACAAAATAATCAAACGCTTTTTTCTTTTGGTCTTCATTGTAAAGATCTCCTAAAGAATTATAAATCTCAACAAATCTATTTTGCTTTAAAAACAACTCAAAACCATGAGTGGTACTACTTAAATCAGGAATTACTACTTCTTTAATTTTTGAAAGAACTCTATTACACCCTGTTTTATTTCTTGTGAGTAATTGAAGTTTTCCTATTGATGTTAAAGATTTATTAAGACTCCATTCTGCTTTTATATTTTTCCATAGCTCTTTATAAACATCATCTGGAAGATAATTCAATTTAAGATGTTGAAGAGCCATCAAAAGAAATTGTTTATTGGTTAAACATAATTTAAACAATTCATCAATAAAATCCTCATTCAATAAATTCTCAGCCATAAAAATTTCATTTTATAATCCTGACGCAGTTTCTTTTAATTCTTCTAATGCAGTATCGACTATTTCCCTAACTTTTTCTTCAAAGGCTTCTTCAAGCTCCTCTTCAGTAAAATTCTCATTATTAGTTTTTATTTCTTCTCGCAATTCCGCTTCATCATAATCCTCGCACTCAATACTTTCAATATCAGAAGACCATGATTGTAATGCGTCTATGCGTTCTTGTAAGGTTTCTCCTGAAGAAGAAGATTGAAGTTGCTCAGGCATATTATTTAACTTATCCTCGCATTCGCTGCTTAAATTCTCAATCTCATCAACAAATTCTTCTTTTAAAGAATCAAAATCATCTTTAGTTCCAGCAGAAGATTCAGAAATTCTATCTTCTAAATCATATAATTGACTAAGAAAATCTGATTGAGTTAATTGACTTCTTTTTGGATAAGTTTTACTATAATGTTTACCACCAAAACGAAAAGACCACCAATAATAAGATTCTCCCTTCTTAACTATAAAATCATTATCAGTTAAAGTTTCTTTTCTACTTAATTTTTGTTTACCTTCATATGTCAGCACATCTTTGTATGCTTTCTTAACTTGATTAACTTTTGCCATTTTTGTTTTTAACTATTTATATTTATTATAAAATCTATAACCGCTAACCAAACCGCTTCTATAAGCGTATCCGCATTAAAACATCTAAATCCATTTAATCTTACCATTATCTGCCCTGTTTCTTCATTAATCATTCCAAATGTTCTAGGTATGGGATAATCAATATATTCCTTCCCGTCTCCTATTTGCATTCTGCAAATTTTTTCTAATACTGGCATTAACCAATCCCATGATGAATAATATCTTAAATCATCTATATTAATTGGAGAACAACCGCCAGCAGGATTATTAATTTCTTTTAAATTAAAAACTTGTTCGACACCATCAATATCTTTTTTGATAATCGCTCCCATAAACACAGCAATTAATTTATTATTTTGTTGTATCTCTAAATTTGTCATATTTATTCAAGTTTTCGTTTTTTATATAATTTAGGAAAATTATTTTTTAATATCTCTTTACAGTTAATTGCCGACAGGCACATCAAACAATTCTTTGATAGATTATTATACAAACTGGTATTTTGAACACACCACATTAAGCCTTCTTCTTTATTCAAAAATCTATGTTTTTCGCCTTCCTCGACATTATTAATCTTTAAGAAAAAATCAACACTCCTTTTTGCTTGAGTAAATTTAGCAAGTATTTTTTGTCCTATATCCTGACGAATATTTCTTGAGAATATTTTTGAATGATATTCATCATAGCGAACAATCGCTTTCTTGCCAAAAATCCATGAAAAATAAATTACATTTTTACCAAATTTAGTCTTCATGTCTCTCCAATAATTAAATTGATATTCACAATAATATACAACAAAAGCAGCTCCTAAACTACTTTTATTAATTTTACTTTGAAAATGGTTTTTAAATTTCTCTATAGTTTTATTGTCTGCATCTTTTAAATAAACTACAAAATCAGGATTCAAAGTAATTTCTCTTATAAATTCCTGATAGATTTCAGAGCATAAATCCTCAAACTTCTTCATTAACAATTTTCATTTACGATTTAATCTCACAGTTTTATTTATAATTTTCTTTATTTCTTCTTTTTATTTCTTTTCTTTCTATATTTAGGGTCTTCCCAAAGTTTTTTAACAGACTCACTAATTTTTACTCTCTGTTCTAAAGAAATAGTCTTTCCTAAATTAGCTCTTCTTATATTTTCTTTATGTTCTTCTGTAAGTTTCATTCCTATTCTCGCTTTGCTTATATTTTTACGATGTTCTTTAGAACATTTTTTATTTTTTCTATTTTTACAAAATTTTTCTTCTGCTTCAGGGTGTTCTTTAAAATATTTTTTTCTAGCTTTACTTATTTTCTTTTTGGTTTTCTCTGAATGGTGCTTATTTTTCATAGGGTGTCCGTCCCTCTCAATTTGTTTTTTTGTTGATTTAGACATTTTCTTTTTTGCTTTCTTTGTATGGCATCTTCTCTTCATTGGACTATCTTGTGTTAAAAATCTTCTCTTTTGAGCCTTACTGCAATTTTCTTTTTGTTTTTCTGTCCATTTAAATCCTGAAGTTCCCTCTCCTCCATCTGTCATATTATAACCAAAATCGTGACCATATCTATTTATATTAGTTTTAAATTTTCTAATATAAATTCTTTCCCAAACTTTTGCTTCTTTTATTGTTTTACAAACTCTTATCACTTCTTTTTTAAAATTATTTCTTCCATATTTTCTTATAGCGTTATGGAAACAATAATTGCTATTAAACTTGAAAGTATTTTCACAATGCCCTTTCCATCTCTTTTGTAAAGTCCCACTTGAATAACCAAAATATTTTTTATTATCAATTATGTTTGTTATTTTATAAACTATCATAATAAGCATTTTAACTTATTATAACTGAGTTAATCTTCTTTCTTATCTACCTTATTTATTAAGCCAATTAAGACAAAATGTTCCAAATAATTCTAAAATATTTTTTTCTCTCATATCAAATATTTCTATATTTACTGCACCCACTAATTTCTCATAAGTTTTTATTCTATGTAAAGAATGTTCACAAAAATATCTATCTTCATTATCAATAAAATCCACAAATAAACTCTTTTTCTTTTTTTCAGTGACACCTGTTACTCTTCCTCTAATTTGTGTAATAAGACTACTCTCAAAACCTCCAGAAATATTTAATAAAATTTGTGCTTCAGGCAATGTAATTCCTTTTTTGTAAATATAAGAACTAAATAAAATATTATTATTTCCTTTTAAAAAATTATTTTTTTCTAATTCTCTTCTATCTACAGTATCTATTCCTGATATGAATGGATACCCACTTTTTTTAGATAACATTCTCCCATGTGTGATATTATTAGTTATCAACAAGGTTTTTATATTATTTTCATTAAAGAAAGCCACAACCTTCAATATTATTTCATTTCTTTGTTTATTTTTTATTATTAGTCTCTCAACTAATTTACTATAAGTTCCTACTTGTCTTTCATGTTTTAAATATAATAATAAAACCTTATTCTCAGCAATAACACCTCTTTCGATTAATTTCTCTTCTTTAATTTCATAAATAATTCCACCAGTAATTTCTTTTACATTCACAGCAGCAATCTTATCATCCTTTAATGGTGTTGCTGATAAGGAAAGCAAATATTCAGAATTTAATCTTCTAATCAATCCTATTTTAAATTTTGATTTTGAGAATTCGTGCACTTCGTCTACAATTCCTAGGACAACACTATTTAATAATAACAAAATTTTTTTATATTTTTCAGGATGTTTTTCTTTATTTCTATAAATGCTTTGAATTGTTTGACACATAGCAACATTAATGTTTTTTAAATCAAACACATTTCCTTTTATTTTTCCTATTTCTTCAGGATAAAGATTTAAAAATTTTGAAATATCATTTATTGCTTGACTGAATAAATCAGTAGAATCAGTTAAAAAAAGTATAATTGAACCAGGTTTCCTTTCTAAAATTAACCTAATTATTTCTGATGCGACAAATGTTTTTCCACCCCTGGTAGGGATTTTGATTATCCCAATTCGTTTTTTAAAGAAAACCTTAATTGCTTCTCTTTGATAATCTCTCTCAGGAGGCAAAAGCTGTTTTGAGAACTTTATCCAACTAATATCTTGGTCTTCATTACCTTGAAATTCATATTTTATTTTGTTCTTCTTCAACGCTCTCTCCACATATTCCCACAAGCCATAAGAAAAACTTTTCCTTCTTTTATTAAATTTCTTTATTCTGCCATCCCAATGGTGTTCTTGGTACTTATTTGAAAACTCTGCACCTGGTATTCTGAATGAAAGGCATTTTATTAAAAGCCTTAATTCAATACTATTATAATTAAAACAAAATACGTTTCGTTTGATTTTCTTGAAAGTCAGCACAATCTTAATTACAATTTTTATGTTTTTCTTTGAATTTTTAACTTCTTCTTGAATTAGCTTATTATAATCTCTCAACATTCTAATTTCTAAGCCTTTCTTATTTGTTAACTTCTCTACACTTTTACAAATTTCACAACTAACTATACATCTGGAAAGGTCTACAATAATATACTTCTTGTTAGGCTTAATTTTTTCTTCTTCAAAATGTAAATCAAAAAGCTTAATTACATTTTTTTTTCTTTTTAAATAATCATCCATACTTAACCCAACACCATTAAAATTAACATTTAACATTACACTATTTTAAATGAGGATTTGTTTTTCTCGCTGATACAGGATACCAACGGATGCAAATTTTTATATAACTATTTTCTTTATCAACAATAACAACTGTAGATTTTTGACAGTTCTTATAAATTTTATATTGATTATAAGTACCACTAGAAGTTACATAAGAATATCCTAATTTAAACAACGCTTCTTCATCATATTTCCAATAACTGCTTACTCCATCAGTCCATTCTTTTTGTTAACTTGATAAATCAGAACCACCGATAACCTCGTTTTCATAATTAGCAATAGATTTTTCAGTTTGAGCGTGACACGGAACACAACCTGATAAGGTACAAACAGTAACGATTAAAAGAATTAATTTTTTCATAAATTTTTGTTTTAAAATATTTTATTATTTTTATTATGTCCAATAATCCTCATACTTCTTGTTCTTCTTAACTATGTTTTGTTCTTTTTCTTTCTCTAAAAGCTCAATCTTCTTTCGCTTTAAGGATTTCTGTTGTTTAATTTTCTTATTCTTCATTGTTTAATCTCGTTCCCACTTATGAGCATTTTTCTTTAATTCACCAAAAGTAGTTTCTATATTAAAATGGCGTTCTTTGTTTTTCACTACCTTAAAACCATATTTCTCACAAACATCATGAGCATAACGAAATTTAGAAACAATTATAAACGCTTTTGCTGGTGCAGCAGCATTTCCATTAGCATTACCACCATTTCTATAATGGTATAAATCTAATAAAGTTTTAAAAACCTCTTGCTTCTCGCCTGTAATATTACAAAATAATCTCTTATAACCTTCCATTATTGGCCAAAGCTCTGTATCTAATTTATGGCGAGTTTCAGCGCAGCGATCTAAGATTTCAAAAAATTCTTTATCAGTAAATAATTTTTGCTTATTAACTGAAAGGGCTAATTTTTCATTCAAAGAACACAAGGCTTTTTGATTGTTTTCAATAAAAGATTTCCGAATTATAGCTGACCTGCCATTATATTCAATATCATCATCAATTTTAGCTTTTTTATCGGGTGTAATTTCTTCATATTTTTTTAAGGTTCTTAATTTAACAAACTCTAGCCACATCTTTTTTGAAAACTTAAAATCATCACCAAATTTTTCAAGAATTTCACCATAAGCGTCCAATTTAATACTGTTAGCGGCTTGACAAATTTCACTTTGTAATTTGTCTGCCACTAAAATTATCGCTTTCCCTTTTTCTTGTTTAGTTTCATAATCAGAAAGCGACAATTCTTTCATCATTTGTTTTGTAATGTCTTCTTTTTGCATAATTTTACAATTTTAATTTACGATTTATAAATTTTTAAATTATAACTTTGAAATCCAAAGTATTAAGATTTCGACGATTTTTTGGTCTACAAAACTCCCTCAATTTATTTTTACAATAATTTCTACAATTAACATCCTGATTTTATAAAATAAAGCGCAAAACGATTTTTAATCATATTGAATTGAAATCTCTATATTTTCTCTCGTTAAACGATTCTTTAAATAATCTTCTAAATCAACATCAGCCACAGAATTAACTGGAGCTGGTAATATAGTCCGCCTCAGCCAAATACCTATTGCTTCTCCAACTGCTAAAGAACTTGCCAATAATATTTTTGTCCCGACTCTGGATGGTTGAAAAAATGTTATTCCATAAGGTAATGCTCTTGAATTTTGAATAGTTCCAATCTTATTATCTACAAACGCTTCCTTTCCTATTTCTAATTTAGCATTCTTATCTGTCAAAGGATAAGTAAAATATAAATAAATATTTGTAACTGCTGCACTGGTAGTGTTCTTCAATGATATTGCTTTTGTTTCTATT
>Ga0265297_10000542_pt1 | contig 109564 bp, 94 predicted proteins | sample Munlanlwell13791_FD_192502 | JGI IMG/M metagenome (GOLD analysis project Ga0265297, IMG submission 192502) | Leachate microbial communities from a municipal landfill in Southern Ontario, Canada - Leachate well 137-91 | ecosystem: Engineered > Solid waste > Landfill > Unclassified | place...
GCAATCCGATATCTTCGAGGAGCGCCCAGGCTTTTTCCGTGCCGACATCAACCCCGGCGGCGGCGTCAATGACCACTATGGCGTTATCCACAGCGCGCACCCCGGAAAGGACCTCGGAGTAGAAATCGGAAAACCCGGGGGTATCCACTATCTGTATCCGGGTATTCTGATAATCACAGTACATGAAACTCGCGCTGATGGAAGATTTTCGCTCTATTTCATCCCAGTTATAGTCGCTGACGGTATTGCCTTCGGCGATAACGCCCTTGCGCGAAGTAGCCCCGCAGCGAAAAAGCAAAGACTCAGCCAGGCTGGTCTTACCGGATTGGGCGTGCCCCAGAAGAATAAGGCTCCTTTTGTTTTTGGCATCCATTATCCACTCCTTTTACCGCGCAGGCTACAGCGCAGCTTTCTGTAATTTCCCTTTTTCAAGCCGGATTAAATCTTTTTTAGATTTAACTGGTTAGATATTAGGGCAGATTTATATAAGCAGAAACTGGATTATCAAAAATTGTCTATCCGGGCAAACATGGATGATTTTATTATAAGTAGGATTTACAGGATGGTCAAGGAAAAAACTATTCCAGATAGGTGTAAACGGTGCCTTCGTAATTACGCAGGACGTATTTCCCCTTGGCCTGGGAAAGGATGTAATTCGGGCTGATCGGGATCTTACCGCCGCCGCCCGGCGCATCAATTACATAAGTAGGCACGCCGTATCCCGAGGTGTGGCCGCGCAGTTTTTCGATTATATTGATCCCCGCGCTTACCGGCGTGCGGAAATGCTGCGTTCCCCGGACAAGGTCGCACTGATAAATGTAATAAGGTCTGACCCTGATCCGCAGAAGATCATGCATTAGTTTACGCATAGTGCTGGGCCGGTCGTTTATCCCCTGCAGCAAGACTGTCTGGCTGCCCAACGGGATACCCGACTCCGAGAGCATATCGCAGGCTATCCTTGTCCGGCGGGTTATCTCTTTGGGATGGTTGAAATGTATGCTCATCCAGACCGGGGCGGACTTCTTAAGCGTGGCGATAAGCCCTTCAGTGATCCTCTGCGGCAAAGTTACCGGGACCCTGGTCCCTAACCGCAGGAATTCCAAATGCGGTATAGCCCTAAGTTTCCGCAATAATTCCCCAAGCACTTCGTCTTCCAGGGTAAGAGGGTCTCCCCCGGAAATAAGAACGTCGCGGACTTTTTTATTAGAACGGATGTATTCTATCGCTTTATCCCACCGGGACCCGGAGTTATCCGGCTGCTCTTCATTTCCAACCAGCCTTCTGCGGGTGCAATGGCGACAGTACATAGCGCAGGCATCGGTAGCCAAAAGCAATACGCGGTCAGGATACCGGTGCACCAAATGAGGCGCCGGCGAATCGTTGTCTTCCCCGCAGGGATCGGTCATTTCATAAGGCCCGATCTTGAATTCACTGGCCGTAGGGATACACTGCCTGCGGATAGGACAATTGGGATCATCCGGGTCGATCAAAGTAGCCCAATAAGGAGTAACGGCCATAGCCATGCGGCCCTTGGCGTTCTTTAAACCTTCTTCTTCGGCAGGAGTAAGACGGATGACCTGGCTGATCTGCTCCAGGCGGGTGATCCGGTTCTTCATCTGCCAATGCCAGTCTTCCCAATCCAAAGGATTAACATCCTTATAAAGGCTGATCTGCTGGTAATCCCGGGATTTCCTGCCTGGGCGAGTTACGGGAAGAATATTCTCGGTTTGCATCTTCTGATTCTCAGTTACCGCAGCATTACCCATTATTCACCTTCCTCCTTTGAAAGGCGCTCATTAATATGGAATCGATTATATCCTCGTATTTCATCCCCGCGGCATAGGCCATTATCGGAAAATTGGATTCCTTGGGATTCAACCCCGGCAGCGGATTTATCTCCAGGACATATGGTATATTATCTTTGCTCAACCGGATATCCGTGCGCGAAATGTCATAACACCCTACGGCCCGGTGGGTCTTTAAAGCGGCCTCTTTTACCAGACTCTCCGTCTCGCTGTCTAAACGGGCAGGGCAATGGAACGTTGGGGTAAGCCCCTGAGAATCGTCGCCCTGGAACTCCTTCATCCTCCAGGAATAGAAAAATTCTCCGGAACGCGCACAACTGGAAAAATCTATTTCCAGGATAGGCAGGATCAAAGCCTTTCCGTTCTCCAGGATCCCCACAGTCAACTCCTTGCCCTCAATGAATTCCTCAACCAACACTTCCTGATGATAAATACTGCTAAGCTCTCTTACCTTGGCGTAAAGATCGATTTCATTATTCACCACGTTAGACCTGCCTATCCCTTTAGCCGAGCCCTCCAGGTTGGGTTTTAAGATAAGCGGGAATTTTAACTGGGGATCCAGGATTTCGTCGCCCTTGCTGAAAACCTGAAAAAGCGGCGTGGGGATATTATCCGCCTTTAGTATCTTCTTGGTCATCGCCTTGTTCAAGGCCAGGGCCAGGGAAAACGTATCCGAGCCAGTATAAGGGATATTTAAATATTCAAGTATCGCCGGGATCTCCGATTCGCGGAATTTACCGTGTTTGCCCTCGGCGATATTAAAGACCATATCTACCCGGTTATGCATGAAAAAATCCATCAGGTTAGGCCGGTCCGCATCCACGGATTCAACCGTATGCCCCCGGGAACGCAAAGCGTTCCTGATCGCATTAACGGTCTCTTCCGAATCGAACTCAGAGAAATAATCCAGCGGCTTCGTATTATCGTCTTTCTTAAGATTATACGTGAGTGCGATCTTCATCAATTTGTTTTATACCTCGAGATTGCGGCTTTCAGTATCCGGCCGATGATCGCCTCATAAGAAATCCCTATATTCTTAGCGACCAGCATAAAAACATCTTCGGTAGATAGAGACGGCAGCGGGTTGATCTCCAGCACATACGGCACGCCTTTCTCATCGACCCGAAAATCCACCCTGCCGAAATCGCGGCATTCGATCGCGTTATAGGTTTTGATCGCCTGCTCCATTATCTTTTTCTTCAAGCTGTCGCTTATGGCCGCCGGGCAGACATACTCCAATTTATCGTCATGAATATGGCCGAAGGTATAAAATTTATCTTTCAGGTTAAGTTGCCCGTCGATCTTGATCTGCACGATCGGCAGGACCTCAGGAGGGTCGTTACCAACGATCGCCACGGTGAACTCTTCGCCGCGAATAAACTCCTCGACCAGAGCCGGTTGCTTATAGGTCGAGATCACATGCTCGACCTGTTTCATCAGCTCTCCCCTATTTTCCACCCGGGATGTCTCGGAAAGCCCCTTGGAAGAGCCCTCAAAACGCGGCTTGACAAAAAGAGGGAATTTCATATGGTTAAGGCCGTTAAGGGAATCGCCTGATTTTATCTCCATGAACTTCGGGGTATTGATCCCGTCGGCGATAAAGACCTTCTTGGCCATGATCTTGTCCAAAGACACAGCCAGGCTTAAAGCATCCGCCCCGACAAAGGGGATCCCGGCCATCTCCAGGAGCATAGGCACCTGAGACTCGCGGTTCCGGCCGATAAGCCCTTCGGATATATTAAAGACGATATCCACATCCAGCTTATCCATATTCCCCATAAGACGGGATGCATTGCCTATCTTTTTTACCTGAAAACCGTTGGCTTCGATAGCCTTGGCGATTATCTTAACAGTGGAAGGATGGTCGAACTCGGCGTTAGCGTCCGGCGGGTCATTTTTCTTGAATTCGTAATCTGTCTTTAAATCGTAAGTGAGTCCGACTTTTTTCATATGGTTTATATAAAAAAAGGCTCTGTTGAAAAAGAGCCTTTGACCTTATTCTGTTTTTTCAACTGCCTGCCTTTCCTCCTCAATTCCGGATGATTTCTTTCAGCTTCATTATAATTTTTATCATAACTGCTGTTTTTGTCAAGGGTTTTCTCTCGTCGATAAATACGCTTTTTAAAATAATTTTTTTAAAATTACCGCCGGAGCGCGATCTTCCGGGGGTTAACGGGACAATTCAACCTGTCCCCAGGTGGCCAGAGTATCGCTTAAAATTATCATTATCCCCCGGACCCCTTTTATAGAACTGCCGAAGGCGATAGCGCGGCCGATGTCATCCCGGGATTTTACCATATTACAGACGGCGGTAGCCAAGGCATCCGCCAATACCGCGCTGTCCGCGATGACCACCGCGCTGTCCGCGTTGCCGAAACTTACCGAATGCCCGATAGTCGCCGAAGAAGTGCAGATCCCCAGAGGAGACCGTTCCGGCTGTATCTTCACGTTTATTTTATTAAGCCTTTTGTTTTTACCCGCGTATAAACCGACCTTGACCGGGCGGGTACTCTTCATAAATATATCGCCGCCGTTCTCGATGATCACATCGCGGAAACCTTTAGCCAGCAGGTCCCGGCCCAAGAACTGGGCGATCGCCCCGGCGACAGAAGCCATCGGCCCGACATTCGCCTTTGCCGACTGAACAGCCATTTCTTTAATTATCCGGTGGCTGGTCGATTCCACGGCTATCGGTTTAAGAGCCGCAATAAACCTGCGGTCTTTATAATTGACATACTCTTCGATCTTATCCCGGTAAAAGATTATCTTTGATTCAATAAATCTTTTATCCGCCGGCTTATCGGTCAATATTAAAAGGTCCGTGTCCTTGACCGCTACGCGGATCTTGAACAAATCGCCGGCATTAACCCTGCCGCGGTAATATCGTTTCTTATATCCTTCTGTCTTCATAACGGTATTCTCAGCGGCCGGAATTAACGCCGCAATCAGCCAGGTCTTGGAGCAATTGGCTGTACCCTTTGAACACAAATGCGCGGATCCCTATCCTGCCGGCCGCTTCGATCATCTCCGGACGGTCATCCGCGTAAAAAGCTTCTGTCGGATCAACCCTTAGAATGCTCAGCGTTTTTCGGTAGATCATCGGGTCAGGCTTGACCAAACCCAGCTCATATGAAAGCAGGATTTGGTGAAAATGATCGAAAACAGGGAATTCGGATCTCAGGTATTCAAAATGCAGCTGGTTTGTGTTTGAAAGGAGGGCTACGATATAATTAGGATACAGCCGCCTGATCAATTCATAGACCCGGCGGTTATCAGGCTTAAAAAAGAATACCCCATTCCAGATATCTTTAAACTGCTCAAAACCCATCTCGAGGCAGAGCGCCGCCTTGACCTGGACGAAGAATTCTTCCGGCGGGATACTGCCTTCCTCAAAAGGCCGGATCAATTGCGGCCGGGAAAAGATCCCGTAGATATCGCCTACGCTCTTGTTCGCGCATCCGGAGAGCTTTTCTGCGGATACGCGGGGATCCAGATCGATAAGTACATTGCCCAGATCAAAGATCACCGCTTTTATTTTGCCCGCCACCTAATTATTCTTTCCTTTTGTCTTTTTAAAAAGATCCAGGAATCTGTCTTCGTATTCCTTATAAACGCTCCACTTGTCCAATTCGCTTTTTAACTCATTGGCCTTTGAAATATCCAAATCGGCCTGGGTGAAGAGTTTTTCGATCTTTTCTTTTATCGACTGCGGCAGTTTGGTCAGCTGGCTGAGAGACTTTTTGATCTTTTCTATTTCATCATCGCCTATAGGACCCGGGGCAGGGGCCAATTTCAGATGGTCAAAAAGGCTGTTGATCTGCGCCTCCATGGCACGGGCCTGAGTGATCAACTCAGACAGATCCAGCTTTATATTCAATATCTTATTTAACGCATCCAAAACCGCGTACGCGGCCTTAGGGTTCTCGATCTGTATCGTATATAAAGGGATCTCGCCTAAAAGACAGAACCCGCCCAGCCCTTCTTGTTTAGCCATACCCAGAAAAAGGCCGTTCAAGCCGCTGATCTGCCCTTCGCGCAAAAGGTTTATGTCGGATTTCTTAAGTTCAGCGATGATCTTCTGCTCGGTAGCTGTGAACCAAACGTTCGCCGGATGATTATGGTCTACAGGCTGAGGCATTGCCGCGAAACCTATTACCTTTTTTATTTTAAAACTTTTCGCAAGGGCGATTATTCTCTTGCAGTATTCTTCGGCCTTAGCCAGATCAGGCTGGGCGTCGCTGAGCATAAACACCAGGTCGCCTTTGCCGGATTTATCTTTGTGGTAATAAAACCTGCTGAAAGGCAGCGCGGGAATATCAATCACGCCTTCGCGGATAACGCTTTCGGTCAGGTAAAAGAACTCTCCCGAAGGGATCTCGGCAAATTCTTCCGCTTTTAATTTATCGATCAGATATGATACAGCTTTAAAAGCCACCTCACCCATACCAGGCCAGCCCACAATAAGGCAGGGATTTTTCAATCTTGGTCTTTTTTTTATCTTTATTCCTTCCATACATCCCTCTTGTTTCAAGACCCGGTCTTCTAACCTATTTGCCCGCATTGGTTTTCAAGACCGGGTCTTGGTATCGTTGTAAAAAATTCACCAGCACATCCGCTCCGCGGTAAAGATTTTCCACCCTGACGTATTCATCAGCCATATGCGCCTGGCCTTCCGAGCCAAAACCCGTGGCAATGGCCGGGATACCTTTATCCTGAAAAAAAGTTATTACTGTGGCGCCTTCAGACCCGCGGATCATCGGCTTTATATTCATCCGGTTCATCGCCCCGGCCAGGGATTCCACGAGTTTATGCTCCCGCGGGATAAAATAAGGCCTCTGGATACCTTCAACCTCTATTTCAAAATCACGGGTATATTTACGGACAGTCTTTTTTACGCGTTTTAGGATATCCTCGCCGTATTCCCCGGGTAAAAAACGGAAATCCAGCTCGAACTCGCACCAATCCGCCACAACATTCACCTTATCCCCGCCTTTAATGGTCCCGATATTCAGCGTCGGAGGATGAAGATATTTATTCTTTTTCTTCGCGAAACCCAGCTTCTTCAGCCCGGCAATGATCTCCAGGGACTTATCAATGGCGTTAACCCCCAGCCAGGGGTAAGCCCCGTGCGCCTTCCGGCCTTTTACCTTGACCTTAAGATGCATCAGGCCTTTTTGGGTGATCACGATCTCAAAATCATCGGCATCAAGGACGACTGCCGCGTCCGGCTTTAATATACCCTTCTTCAACAGCGGGATAAGCCCGAGCTCTGAGCCGCTTTCCTCATCAGCGGTAGCGGCAAAGATCAACTCATAATCCAGGCGGATGTTATTTTCAACGATTATATTTATCGCCTCCAGGCCGCAGGCGAGATTGCACTTGCAATCGGTAGTTCCCAAGCCGTACATTCTGGGCCCAACAATTTTGGCCCTGAACGGATCAAAACTCCAGCTTTTGCCGACAGGAACAGTATCCAGATGCGGGGTGATCAAAAGCGACCGGCCGCCCTTTTTCCCTGGAAGGCGCCCGATGATATTGCCCCTTCCCTTCGCGAAGGCATATTCCGTTGTCCTGACCCCCAGTTTATTTAGATACCCGCGGACAAAAGCCGCCACAGAGAGTTCATTGCCCGGAGGATTCTGGGAATCCCGCCTGATCAGGTCCTGCATAAGTTCAAGCAAACGTTTTTTATTAGCCATTTATTTACGCCTTAATCAGTGCCCGCAAGAAGAGCAGTTATGCGAAGAGCATCCCCCGCATTTCGATGAAGAGCTGCCCGAATCTGAACTAAAAGCGAAAACGGAGAATAACTTCTTCGGTTTTCCATGGCGGCATTTAGGGCAAACCACTTCCTCGCCTGCCCTACGGACCAGATACTCGAATTTATTCCCGCATTTTACGCATTCAAACTCATAAAGAGGCATGGTTGTATCCTTAAATATGCCCGGGCGTCTCCGGGGAAACTATTATACCAGAAGAAACTATAAAATCCAGACTGTTTACTTAAAACGCCTGGCTTATCCCGAACCAGAGATGCGGGTCTTCTTTGGGGTCATTTATGGCCCTGGCGAAATCTATTCTCAAAACGGCTTTTTCCAGGAACCCGACCATGTCAAAGTGCAGCCTCAGGCCTACTCCTGCGTCTTTCTTGAAATCCGCGCTATCAAAATCAGAATACCAGGCCTTGCCTGCATCAAAAAAAGCCACAGCCTGGACCTTATCCAGGGAAAAGATATTCCCAGGAGAATACATCTTAATATCCGTGGAAAGCGGGAGGCGGTATTCAAGGCTGGAAAGGAACATCTGCGAGCCTTCTATAGTTTTCATCCCATAACCCCGCAGCCCTTCAGCCCCGCCTAACTGGAATAATTTCTTATCCGCCGGTCCGCCGCAACCCAGCTTTATTTTACTGGCGGCAGTATGCTGATATTTCGGAAAGATCAACCGGTAATTATCCAATTCCGCGCTGCTGCGCCAGAAATCCTCAGTCCCTCCCAGAAAATGTCCGGCGAATTCCTGAGTAGGAATAACCTTCCAGCCGCGAACCGGATCGGCATACGGGCCATACCTGCCGAATGTCCCGGTTACCCCGGCAATAGCCTCTTCTCTTTTACGGTAATGGAGGTTATTAATTTCTTCTTTGCCGTTGAAACTGGCGGTGCTTTCCAGTTTTTGGTCCCGGACCAGGTATATAGTGAAATGATCGTTGGAATCGAACACCCCGTAACTTGCCGGCCAGAGCTCTTTACGCAGGTACAGTTTACCTCCGGAGACGTCGTTGCCCGCTTTGCTTGATTCATAGTCGAAAATCTCGAAACCCACGGCTGTCTGCTGGTTGAATAAATGGGGGAATTCATAGCCCAGGGTGGAATCAAAGGCCTTTCCGTTAAAATCATATACCGAACTGAGCCTGACCAGGCCGTCAAAAGGTTTTTGCGCCGAAGCCCCTAACCCAAGTGAAGAGCCGCCAACCTGCGGCCCGGCGACCAGGTTATAAGAATCCTGAGGCAACAATACCGGCAACTCATACACGAATAAATAAAGCGGCACCAGCTTAAAATGCGTTTTTTTGGGCCAGGAGTTATTTGTCCGGTCAAGATCAAGGGTAATAAGATCATCCGGGTCAATCTGCACTGACTTTATTTTATTTTCCCGAAGAGGAATAAAAAAATACTTATTTTTACCGTCCCAGTCATAATCCTTACTGCTGCCATCTGCGAATGTGACCCGCGCGGCCACAGGCATCTGGATCTGGCCCCGGTTCTCCAAGGTAACTTTATCCGGCCGCACTTCCTTTACCGCGTAATCGCAGATCTTGCTGGTCTTCAGCCACTGCTCAAAGAACCAATTTAAATCCCGGCCTGATTCCTCATTACAAATACGGATGAATTCCTTAAGGCTTATATTCTTAAACCTGAATTCCGAAGCATACCTGCCGATCACCCGGTTAAACACAGCTTCGCCTATCTGGCCTTTGAGCATATCCAGAATGGCCGAACCCTTGCCGTAGGTCAGGGCAAATATCGAAGAAGGCTCCTGAAAACTGGACAGCTCACCGATCACCGGCCGGTCAAGCCCGGATTTAGCCATAAAAATATAGCGCAGCGCTGTAGAGTCCCGGAAAGAGAAATTGGGGATGAACGGTTTAATTAATTTAGGAAGGTCCAGGACCTGGGCGTTCTTTCCGTACCGGGATTCCAGATACTCCAGGACCCAGTAGGAATTCATCCCCTCATCCATGAACATCTCACGGTATTCGTCGGAGCCGATGATGTTATAAAACCACTGGTGGCTGGTCTCGTGGGAGATAAGAAAATCGAAATAACGGTCAAGGAACCGCGGCAGTTTGTACACCCGGGTATCGATGAATATGAAAGCGGAAGACTGATCACCGCCGTAACCCAGATAATTAGGGACGATGCTGAACTGGCTGTAAGGATACTCCCCGAAACGCCGAGAATTGAATCGCATCAGGTCGCGGGCGTTTTCCGCCGCGTCCCGGGCTCTTGTTTCATCCCCTTTGAGATAATAAGAATTGATCCTGATCCCCTGATCATCAAGCGAGTGAACCAGGAAATCCGGGGAAATCCCGACGGCGAAATCCCTGACCGGAGCCTCTGTTTCAAAATACAGGCTCTTTGTCCCGTCAGCATTGAGCTGTTCGTTATTAAGAACGCCGGTCGCGGCAACCACCTCTTTCTGAGGCAGGGTCAGTTTCAGGCTGTAATATGCCGCGTCGCTGAAATAAGGATGGTGGTAAATATAAAAAGGGTAGTTGTGCCAACCCTGGTTGTCATGAACGCTCAACAAGGGATACCACCGGTTCAGGCTGATGATCTTCCTATGCCAGCCGAACCTTCCGTAGCTGTGCGGGATATCCACGTTAAAAACCAGGTTTATCTCGCAAGATTCTCCGGGATCCACCTGGCGGACTAATTCGACCTTAAGGATAGTCTGATCTTGGCCGAATTCCGAGAACTTAAGCGAATCCTGGCCTGAGAATGCCTTTTCGACCCGCAGGTCCCCTGACTGGAACCCCTCGGGAAAAGGATTAACCTTGAAATATCCGGCGTAACGATACAGAAAACTTATATCCGACTGCGTATATTCCCTGTGAGGGTAGATATGAAAGCAGGCCTCGTTCAAGGGGATATCGCTATTATTCACGAAGACCACTTTCTGCCGAGCTTTTATTTTGTGCGCGGCGGTATCGATAACGGCATCTATTTCATAGCGGGGGAATTCCCCGGCGAGGAGATAACGGGAAGGCAGTGCCAGGATAAGAAATACGAAAAACAAAACAACTTTAACTTTTATCGCGGATCCTGTCATTTTCTTTCAACGGGCATATACGGCACTTCGGATTGTTCTTAAAACAGAATTCCTTGGCCAGCCTGACGATCAGCGCGTGGTATTCCTTGAATAATCCGACATCTGCGGGGAGATTGCGCATAAATATCCCCTGAACAGAATGATACTCCGGGTCCGCGGCGATGATCTTATGCCGGGAAAAGATTCTTTTGGTATAAGCATCTACCACAAAAACCGGTTTAGCCAAAGCGTAAAGCAGGATCGAATCCGCAGTCTCCGGACCGATCCCTTTCACCGAAAGCAGCTGTTCACGCAGTATGGATGTTCTTACCGCGGCCATCCTTTTCACGCTGGCCTTGTAGTCCCTGATGAAAAAAGCCAGGAAATTTTTGATCCGGAGGGCCTTAAGGTTGTAATATCCCGACGGCCGGATAAATTGCGCCAGCCTTTTATCGCAAAGACCGTAAAGTTTCGCGGGGGACAGGACTTTATTCTTCTTAAGGCTTCTTATCGCCTTTTCTACATTTGTCCAACTGGTATTCTGGGTAAGAATAGCTCCTATCATCACCTCAAACGCGGAGTCCGCCGGCCACCAGTATTGCGGCCCAAAACGAGCGAATAATCTTTTGTAAATATCCTTAAATCCCAGCTTCATTCCTTGATTTCCAAGGGATTGTAATGATAATAAGCGAATATCGTATATGCGGTCCCGGATACGGAGCCTGTGGCTTTGCCTTTAGGAGTGGACCAGCCGTGGCCCGTGTCCACAAAATCACAACTGGCATAAGGAAGACACCCCTCCCCCTGGCCTGAAGGCGAAGGGCTGTTTATTATCATATTGCATAACTGCGACAGGTATTCATCCGCTTTTTCCTGGTAAAATTTGGCTTTGGCGGCCATATCCTTCTTATGGTAATATTCACTCATTATCCTGAAGGATATGACCATCTGCGCGGTCCATTCCGAGGAGACTACGCCTCCGCGGGCCAGATGCCGTTGCGGGGCGAAATCGAATCCTTTTATTTTCACATTCCCGCCGCCTATTCGGGGATAAAAAACCTCTACCGCGCAATTAGTCTCGGCGAATTCCATTATTTTATCCGGATTCAACCCTAATTCGCTTAATTTCTCCGGGCCTATGGCGGCTATAGACCAGGCATACGTGTCCGTGGCAATAGTAGAGTCTCCTTTGCCGCGCATGATCGGGATATCCTGCTGGTTATAGGTATTCCGGATCAACCAGTTCAGCATTTTATCCCTGGCGTCCAAATAAACCTGCTTTCCGGTCGCCTTATAAAGCATATTGAAGAACGCGTATCCGTCAAGATTATGCTCGGTGGCGTACCAAGTTACATCCGGCCCTCCGCGGATACCCCCGTCCTTATCTTCAGCCTGCAAGGCCATTATCGGCTGAGCAATCTCTTCGGCCAAATGCAGGTATTTCGGGTCCCCGGTTTTATGCCCGTACTGCAGGACCGCGATCCCCAGCCAGATATTCGGCCCGCAGTGCAGGATATATTCAGCGGGAGTGCCGTCGCTTACATAATAAGCGTTATAAAACATCCCCCCCTGCCTTTTAGCCTTTTTGACGAAAAAATCCATGAGCTTATTAGACCGCTCAAAATCGGAAAAATTAGTATATGCCTGCAAGGCCAGGGACTGGTCGTATATGAACGCCCAGTTAGCCAATTCATTGTCTCCCTCGAAACTCATCACCATTCCGGTACGCTGATTCTGATGGACAGTAAGCCAGCGGTACATCTTGTCGAAATTGGCTTTTTCCAGGACTACCTTGCGTTCATCCAAGCGCAGAAGTTCTTCGGTAACCTTATTTTCTTTATGCTGGAGGCCAAGCAATTCTTCCTGGAACGCGGATTTTTCTTTGGCCAATTTCTCTACTGTCGCGTTCAACTCCTTGAGCCGGTCCTTATTCTTCGCATCCTCGAGCCTGGCCCTTTCCTCCTCCTGTTGAACCTTAAGCTCGCCCTGCCTGGCCTTCTCCTCCAATAAGGCTTTTTCCTCATCAATGTTCTGAAGCCGTAGCTGCAGCGCCCCTATTTTCAGATGAAGATCTTCTTTTTCCCGGCTTATATCTTTTATTTTCTGCTTGGCTATACTGGATTCCTGAAGGATATTGACTAATTGCTGGACCAAAGCCTTATTTCCTTTTACCAACTGCATATTTACATATCCGCCAATAACAAAACCTGCGATCAGGACGGATATTATAGTCAGTATAAAAGGCAGGAATAGCTTCTTGGCCCGCGCGTATTGAATGATCTTTGCCTGGGCTAGCGGGTTTATTTTTTCATAACTCAATCCGATGAAAAAACGCAGGCGGTCTTCCGGGTCTTCCTTGACCCAGGCGATCCTGGCCTGCGCGTCGACTGCCGGGCGGTTCAATGGCATACGTATGCGCAATAACACGGCATAATTGCCTGTCTTTAAAAGCCCCCGGACATGGCTGTCGAGATTGCCCGAGTCCAAAAGGATACCACCCTTGCTTATATTGTGCGTAAAACCCTGTATCCAGTCGGACAAGAACTGCAGGCCGTCGATACTGACCAGCCTGAATTGCACGGGGAATACCGAATCAAGCCTTATATATTGCCTGCGTTCGGCGGATAATATCTTTTTTGCCACGTTATTTGATCCTTTCCAGGATTATCCGCTGTTTGATCTTCTTGGAAAGCTCTTCCAGGGATTTCTTGAAAGCGGGATATTCTTCTTCAGATATAATATTCTCCTTCAACTCCAGTTCCTGGCGGAGATTAATTATATTCCCCGCATATTTATAGCGGACGCTGAATTTAAGCCAAGGGTTGTCCTCATTTATATCCGGCGGCATATATTCTACCACAAAACCCGCCGGGACGATATATTTAGCTCCGCGCCTTTGATATCCAGCATATCCAGATCAAGCGGATAATTTCGCTTATCGCGGGAAACTATCCCCGTATTCACATCTACCAGTTGAGGCATTATCCTTAACCGGCCGGCGCAGGTAAAATATTCAGGGCCGTGGAACCGGTAACTTAATTCCACGGTTTTATCCAGGTCATCAAGGTTTTTTATATCGTAATCCTTAAGGGTCGCACCTATGGATATGCCCTGTATCTTCTTCTCGATCTCCGCGCGGATCAATTCGGGGAGAGTATAAAGAAGCCAGTAACGCTGGAACTGATCATACACACCCCGGGTACGGATAGTTTTCTGCGCGTCGATACTTTCATCGTTGTTGACCTTTATGCTTACAGCCTGCTTAACCGTGTTATCCTCCGCAGGGGCCAACGGCGTGTTCAATATTTTATACCCATCCTCGCCGCATAATAAAACTTTTCTCGCCTGATCACCCAGGGGGATATCGCCGAATGAACAGACCTGGGCGGTGGTATCAAAAAAAACCGTTTTGCCGTTCACCTCGGCGCAGGCTATGCAGTGGTTGAAGATCATATTAGGCAGATCCTCATTCAGGTCGTAATATTCCTTTGTCCCGATCAACACCGGCCAGGCGCGTATTCCCGCCTGCCTTAACATCCCCGCGAGAAGAATCGCCTGGTCTTTACAATCCCCGTATTTATTTTTAAAGATATCCGCCGCCCGGTGAGGCTCATATCCAGCCTTTCCGTATTCCACGGCCACATAGCGTATCTGCCGGGCGCAAAAATTATAGACAGCCCGGGCCCGCGCTTCTTCTGATCCCAGGTTTTCAGTCAATTCCTTCACCTTTAACCGTATCGCGTCATCCGCGGCCATTTTATCCTTAGCCAGCGGCCACCACCAATTATAGACTTCATCCCAGCTGTCAAAGGTAGAGATAAACAACGCCGGGTTTATCCTGGTCGACGGGATCATATCGGCTTCCGGAATGATCTGCGGTATATTCTCAAAATGCCAGCTATAAACCCTGCTGGATTTGGTTTCCTTTATGACCGGCTTTAGCTCAGCCCCGAAGTTATTATATTTTTCATTAAGATACTTCAAGTGCAGCCGCCTGTCCAAGGGCAGCTCTACGGTGAAATCAGCGCTGGCGATCGGCTCTGAGGACTGCACGGGGTAAATTTCGGCAAAATGTTTTTTGTCAACCAATTCATTACTGTATATTTTTACCTTGTATTCGATGCAGGCCCCCTTGGTCACTCCGGGAAAGGATATGATAAAAACACGGGCATTGCTGTAAAGCGGAAAGTTAAGATATTTACTGACGTCGCGGATATGCCTTGTACCCACATTGACTACTCTGCCATCGGGGGCTATGGTCCTGGCAAAATCCAACTCGACTTTCTCATAAGTAGAGTCATACTCGACAGGGGCTTCGGAAAACTCATTCTTGCCCCGGTCATTAAGGACCTTGACCACATAATGGAAAGTAGAAACCTGCCGGTTATCCGGCAGTATCCTGATCTTTTCATCGCAAAACAATATCTGAGCTCCGGCCTGGGGATACTTTTCCGCAACAGGCGCTTTTTCTATAATATCGGCTGTTTGAGGACTGATCTGCCGTATTTTTTTCGAAACGCCGGATTTTTCGATCAAGCCGGTCCGCTCGGCCGCTTCTTTGGCGAACTTCCCGGCTTTTATCTGCCCGTATATCTCCAGCGCCTTATCGAACAAATTGAGTTTTTCACAAGTAAGGCCGTGGTAATAACGGGTTTCGTCATCCGGGCTGTTATCGCGGCTGAAAAAATCAAGCGCCTCGGTAAAACTGCCCAGGCGGTAACTGGCTATCCCCCTTAATTTCATCGCTCCGGAAAGATCCGTCGATTTTAATTCTTCAACAGCCTGATGGAACTTTCCGCGGTCAAAATAAAGCCCGGCCAGTTCCAAACGCAGCGCCCCGTCATCCGGGCTCCTCTCGATCATTCCGCGATATATATCCACCGCAGCCCGATAATCCGTCTGAGATCTATTGGCGAGAAACCGCGCCTGACTCCCGGGACCATTGCCGCAACCGGCGACCATCAAAACTGCCGATAAAACTAAAAATAAATTACCGCGCATAATATATCCGCCTATTCTATTCTAATATCCAAGATGTTATCGATCCGGAATGTCCGCTCTTCGCTCTTTAAACAACAGAACCCCACCAGATAATTGCATCTTCCGTCCTGTTTGATTTGCCTGGGGATCACCCGGCGTTCGGTTGTTCCGGCATTCACGGAAGAAAGGTATTTGATCTTCAGTGTTGCTGACCCGGCGATAGCTTCTTTTATCAAAGTGAGCTTTTCTTCATCCCCTCCGCAGCCGGGGACCTTCTCCCCGAAAAACCCGACCAGATAACGGTATTCAAGGATCGACTTCTGTTTCATCACCTCAACGAGGCGGTTAAAGATATCCAGGGTCATTTCCACGTCGGACATGGCCCGGTGTTTCTGCTTTTTCTTGATCCCCAGCGCTTCAGCGACCGCCCATAACGGATAGCGCCCTAACCCCGGCAACAGCTTCCGGGACATTGTCAGGATATCCACCACATCCGTTCCCTGTGGCAATTCCAACAGGCTCAAAGCCAGTTCCTCCCTCAAGAAACCCATATCAAAACCGGCGTTGTACGAACAAAGGCAGCTCCCTTTTATGAACTCCAGGAACTTCGGCAGAACCTCCGCTGACAGGGGCGCGCCGTTAAGCATCTCCGGAGATATCTTATTAACCGCGAATGCTGCAGGAGAAACCGGCCTGCCGGGATCGATAAAAGATTGAAAACTGCCCAGCCGCTTTCCGGAACGTATGCGGATAGCGGCTATCTCCACGATCCTGTCCCCGGCTCCCGGATCCAGTCCCGTAGTTTCAGTATCATATATGGTGAATTCTGCTTCTTCGAATTTATTATTCATCTCTCCCCGCGGCTATATAATTAGCGACCAACTCTTGCGGACGATAAGATAATTTTACCCGGCGTAAGCCCTCCATGCCGCAATCGTCCATAATATTTATATACTTATACCCGCTCATATCGGCGCAGAATCTTCGGAATATATACTGGCTTAACCCCCGGATACCCAGATCAGTCACCTCAAAGAGGACACAGAAAGTCTCGTTGTTCAGTTCAAACCCGAAGGTGAACCCTTTGACTTTTCCGTCGATCAAAACCAGCCTGCCGCAAGGGTCAAGCTCATCAGATCCGGCCAAGAACTCCTCAAGGCAGGTAAGATTATCCGCGAGCATCCCCTGGTACACGCGATCGCCGCATGCCTGCCTGCGCCCTGACATCCATTCGGAGTAAAGCGCCAGGCACTCGGCTTTGCGCTCCGGAGAATACTGGACGTAATCAAAATCATACCGCTTTATGAATTGATTTGCCCCGGAACGCTTGGATTTAAAATGGTCTCCCTTAAGCTCTGCCAGCGACCGCCTCAGGTAAAGATATTCCCCGGGCTTTTCATAACAACGCAATCCCGAGTCGCGGTAAAATCCTATGTTGTTCCCTTCTATATTCTCTATCCGGGATACGGCCTTGTTCCGGTTAAGTTTATCCATTATCCCAAAAGCCTTATCCAGCGTATCCCGGGATATCTCATCGCCCAGAGGAGGCAGATACATAAATACCCCCGTATTGTCCGCAAAGAACAGGCAGAGATTATCATTGATCAAAACCCAGCTTATATCAAAGATTTTGCGCCAGATGAATATATTGACAAAAGAATAGGCCGACAGCCGATGACCGGAAAGTCCCAGGAAATCGCCAAAAAGACGCTTATCGTTCAATGATAGCTTATTCCGGTCCATAAGTTAAATGTTTATCCGGGTCAGATTTAAAACGTCTTCATAGGCCTGTATAAGGCAAGGATTGTTTTTCAAGATATTAATAAATTCGGGGCTTTGGCAAAATCCGCCCATTTCCAGCAGAGAATCAAAAAACCCTTTTTTGCCCAGGTTATCCTTAATGAAAACACAATTCGGGTCTATCCCCAGAAAAACCCCGGCCGGCGAACGGTTGATCAAAAAAGGATAAAGCCGGCAATCAAGCGGACGCTTAGCGTAAACCCGGCATTCATTGGTTTTAGTATCCAGGAACCCGCAAAGATAACTCCCTCGCCCGGGATCGGGCAAAACGGATATTTCAGCAAAGCGCTCTTCCTCTTCGGCCAGCAAGTGCGGCAGCCACACGGAATCTTTCTCGGCGAACCGGCAGCACCCCCGGCAGGAGAGGCAATATCCTTCGGGTATCAGATCTTCAAACTCAGGCATATTATTTTACAGTGCTTCCTAATCGCACTTCCTTGGCCGGGCTGATTATAACTATGCCGTTCTCGTCTTTGGCCGCCAGGAGCATACCCTGGCTCTCAACGCCGCGCAATACCGCCGGCTGAAGGTTATCCACGATCACGATCTGCTTGCCGACCAATTCTTCCTTGGCATAACCCGGCTTTATCCCGGCGACGATCTGCTTGGTCTTGTCGCCGGCATCCACCGTGATAACGTATAATTTATCCGCATCCGGATGGTCAACTACCTGCGTGATCCTGGCTACCTTTAATTCTATTTTTTTAAAATCCTCTATAGTGATCATCCCCGCCTCCTTATGAAAAAAAGCACCTCTAAAAAGGTGCTGGCCTAAAAGCTTGAATGGCGCCCCGCATATATACCCGAGGGCTGTAACCTTGCTAGTTCTTTCTCTTGTCTTTCACATAAACACTGCCGCCCAGGCTTTTTGCGTAATGCTTGAGTTCAGCGGCTATCTGGCTGATATGGGCGACATGGGTGAAAGTCCGGCATTCGTTGGTTATTACCGCTACAGCTATGCCTACCAGCGGGATCTGGCAGAGATCGCCCATCCTGTTCTTGGCTACGACGTAACCGCGTTTTTTGTCTTCTTCATTATAAAATTGCCCCTTACCCGCCTCAAATTTCTCGACGACCTCTTTGGCCACATCTTCCCATTTATCCGTAGTAGTAATAAAGATAAAATCGTCCCCGCCGATATGTCCAAGGAAATCACTGGCGGAGCCCCGGCTTTTCAAAGCCTTGATTATTATCTGGGCGGTATAATAAATGATCTTATCCCCCATCTCAAACCCATAGCCGTCATTAAACTCCTTGAATTTGTTCAGATCCACGTACCCCACGGCGAAAAGTTCTTTGGACTTAAGCCTGGCTTCCATCTCTTTCATCACTGAGATATTCCCAGGTAGTTTCGTCAGGGGATTGGCGTCCAGGTCGCGGGTCATCCGGACAAACGAAGCCTTGACCCGGGCCAGCAGCTCCGCCGGCTCAAAAGGCTTCTCCACATAGTCATCCGCGCCGGCGTATATGCCTTTTATCTTGGCCATTGAATCCCTCGTTTCCATGAGCAAAATGACATTGCTGTGTTTTAAATCAAAGCTGCTGCGGATACTCTTACAGATATCCATGCCATTGACTTTTTCGGAGGTAAAATCAGCTATGACAAGATGGAACGGCTCTTGTCCCAGGATTAAAAATCCTTCTTCCTGGTTATTAGCCACCTTGACGTTATATCCTTCGCCCATAAGCAGGGCGCTCAGGAACTCGCTGGATTCTTTTTCACTCACGATAAGCAGGATATCGCCTTCTGATGACGCAGAACTCATCTCGCCTCCTCTAATCTAAAGATTCAAGCAGTTTCTTGCACGCCTTTTGAATATAACCCATAGCCTCGTCGGTCAAAATAAGGTAGAAACTGCCGTTTATTCTCGCATTAGGTTCAACAAAAACAGCCTCGGCGAACAGAACATTGGCATCCTTGGAATAAGGGGCCATTACCATATTAAGCGATTGCTGGATCGAACCGCTGACCAGAGTCGGGATGGAAGGGATGACGATCGTTTTTAAGATCATACTCAGGGCCCCTACATACGAAGAAATAATGACGTTGCCGACTTCCTTAATTACCGACAAGCCCATTTCGGTGAATCTGCTCCCTTTCTTATCGTCGGGGTGAACGCGGTAACAAAGGTCGACAAGTTTAAACGCGCTTTTTTCTTCCAGGACAAAAATTATCTCGCCTTTAAGGCCGCTGAGAATATTACAGGCTACGCTGATTACGACAGTATTGGCGGCGATCTTCTGCGAGATCCGGCTGGTAGTAACGATATCCAGAGAAGGCATCTCAACATCTATTTTAGTCCCCAGGATCTCGGAAAGGGCGATGCTTCCGTGGCCTGCGGCGATACTGCCGACCTCTCTTAAAATATCCATTTCGTCTTTCATCAAAACTCCTTCCGGATGAAACGCCTTAGTATCTTAGAAGCAATCTTCTCAAGATACTAAATTATCACAGGAAAACCGCTTAGGCAAGCCCTTTTAACCTCCCGTCTAAAAACAAAAAGCACCCGCAAGGGGGTGCTTCGGTGTTACTTTTATCCCTCGCGTAAGCGCTCAAAACTTATTACAGGTTTTTTCGCACGCTTAGGGATCAATTCGGCCATATAACTTCCGTTCATCCGCTTCTCTTCTTTCGGAAGTTATGGTCTTATTAACGGGGTCGACGAGATTTGAACTCGCGATCTTCGCCGTGACAGGGCGACGTGTTAAACCAGGCTACACTACGACCCCATAATTTACTTTCAGGATGTTAATTGTAAGCTAAAACCGGACTAAATGCAACTTTTATTTGTTTCCGGTAAAAATGGGCGGTACAGGACTTGAACCTGTAACCTTTTGAATGTAAATCAAACGCGCTAACCAATTGCGCCAACCGCCCGCAAAAAGAGTATTTAATACTACCACATAACCCGCGGAATTTCAACCCTGTTTAAGCCCCGGTAAATTTCCCCAGTATGCCCAAAGTAAAGGCCATAACGAACAAGGCTACGGTCTCAGTCATGCCCAATACAACTATGTAGTTCCCGAACCCTTTATTTGTCTCGCCCATAGCGTCGCAGGCCGCGGCCGCGCATTTCCCCTGAAAAAAAGCGCTAAGTCCCATAGCCGCTCCGGCAAAAGCCCCGATGCCCCAGAGATATTGGCCTTGGGTAGAGATCTCATATATCTTATTCATTACGATCATGCCGTATATGGTCTGGGTAAGCGGCGCGCCCACAAAAGCTACGAGCATAAACGAAGCCGCTTTATTCTGAATATAATTCTTTTTCCAGGCGCCAATAGCCGCCATACCGGCGCTCCCCGCGCCGGCCGCAGAGCCGAAAGCCGCCAAAGCCAAAACCATTGCTAACCCCAGATCCTTGAACTGCATAAGAACGCTTGGTTCCATTTTATCCTCCTTAGGTAATTACTGTTCAGGCCTATTCTCTTCCCGCTAAATGCCCCGGCTTAGCAGTCTGCACCCGGCCGTATAGAAACGTCCGGGGTAGCCTTGTGGCTTAAGGAACTCGCGAAAAAAGAATGCCCTTGCACTATTTTATTCTTTCAACGGGCTATACGCGACACCGCTCCAAGACACTTGGGCGTGACTGGAAAATTCCAAAACATTAAGCCTAACCCCATGCACCAGCACTGACATCGGCCCCAATGCAATATTCAGGCTATGCCCGATCACTGCGATCGCCGCGCTCGCCAGAACAGCTAAAACTCCATTTCCCAGCCCGGAAGCCATGACATTGGCTGTATCGGCTATAGCTACTCCGGCCAGACCTACCGCGAAAAGACGCACATACGAAACTACGTCGGTAAAATTGTTCATCAGGCTGAGGGCTATAGTCCCCATTCCTTCGCCGATAGCCTTAAAGACATTCCGCTGGGGGTTGGTGAACAAGATCACCAGCCCGACCCCGGCGATTATCAACCATTTTACCTGGCCGGGTAACGGCTCCGAAAGGATCAAATTACGAGCCAGGAAGAACGCGCTCCAGAGCACCCCGATCCAGCCTATATCCGCCAGTGCGGACAGGGAAGGTGATTTCAAAACCGCCCTCCAGGCATGGGCGATGGACAAATGCAGCGCCCCCAGGAAGAAACAAAAACTCTGCATGAACTTTATATCGTTTAGAAGCGGGACCAGCGGTTTTACCCCGTGCCTAACCAGCCATTCCTGGCCGAAAAAAGTCCCGGTTAACATCCCCCATACAACAGCGCAGGAACTTAAAAGATAAAAAAGCGGAAAAACATTCCCGGAGGACTTATTCTTACCCGTTTTTTTATGCATCAAACCGGTCAAAATAAGATATACCAGGCCATAACCGGCGTCGCCTATTATTATGCCAAAAAATACGCTGAAGAAGATCAGGAACAAAATACTGACATCCAGCTCCCTGTACCCTGGGGTGATCCCCAAAAGGCCCAGAACAGGCTTGATCAACTCTACCCATTTGGGATTACGGATCAATGTCGGGACATTATCGTCCTGCGCCGGCTCACGGATAGAGATCGCCCATTTATTGTCCCTGGCAGTCGCCTGGAGCATCACGCACGCGTCAATAGGGGCATACCCCGCCAGATAAGCGCAGCACCCGGACCGGCCCATCCCGCTCACGGCCCGCTGGAATTCCAGTTCCTTTTCCAAAATCCTGCGTGATCCGCCTATCCCCGAATAATAACCCGCGTATTTTTTCAGCTCTTTTTCAAGCATTTTCTCCAGGCGGGAATCTTCTTCTAACTTACTGCGCATTTGGCCTAAAGACGCCTTGGGCAGAACAATTTCTTTGGCGGGGACCTCGACTTTGTCCCTGGATATAACCAAACAATTGACAATACCGTTGCGCTGCGAAATCTTTTTAACGATCACCCCCTGCGGCAGGGCATACAATTCCTTTAAAGACATCCTATATAGCCGGATCAATATATCCTTCCGGGACAGCCTTTCAATCAGCGAAGGATCAAAATCCCCCCATTCCTGCCACTCGCTGATCCGGATCTTAAGCAACCGCGAATATTCCCGGAGTTGATCTAACCGTTTATCCTGATCAATAATATGCCGGCAGATATTCCTCCAGTCCGCTGCTTGTTCTCTAGGCGCATCCTCGATATCCCGGCAATAACGGGATAAGATATCTCCCGCGGACTTTGCGAGGTTTATATCTTCCTGCAGGCTCGTAATATCTTTCCCTTGAGGCACTTGCTGATGCTCTAAGTGCATCACTCCCAATTTACGCAATTGGGAAATAGTACCGCCAGCGTCTTTCGCCTGGCAGATGCAATAGACCTTCTTCATCGCTACGATCATGCCGCCACCTCGGCCAGATCCAGCTCTTCGATCTTGCGTTTGGCGATCTTACATCTGCCTACCGCGTTAGCCATCTGGTCTCCTATATATATCTTTATCCTGCGGATAACCTCTTGCGCCTCCGGGATCTTCACCTTCTCGAAAAGATTCACCCTTTGGGCAGTGATGCGCAGTTCCTGTTTAAGGATATCCACCGCCTGTTCTATATAGCGGATCTCTTCATTCAGGCAAACCAACTCCCTTAAAAGATCGATCGCGCTGTCCACCCACGCGGGGGTCAAAAACAGATCATATTCCGCCTCGCTGAAATCCACGCGCTCAAGGACAGAAAGGTCAACCCCGGCGATATTCCTCGCGGAAGTGATCATCTTTACCGGACTGATCCATTGCGCTAAAAACACATCTTGCTCCGCCAAAAGCCCTGTCCAGGACAAAATAGAAAGCCTTTTGGAATTTTCCAGCCGGCGCTTCTCTTCGGCCAGAGAATTCCAATGCAATATCTCCATCTGTAACTGCTGTTTCTTAAGCTGGAGCGTCGGCAGGTAACGTTCGAATTGCCGCAGAGAATCGCGTTGTTTTTTTAATTCGCCTTTGGTTAATTTTATCTTGGCCATGCGATATTACCTCTTCGGCCAGTATTGTTCGATCAGCGCCTTCTTGATCGCGGTCTCTTCGGGGGTAAAGCACTCGCTTAATATCTCCCAGCCGCGGTCCAGGGCTTTTTCCAACGGAATATTGACCTTTAAAGACATCATTTCTGTCTCAAAAAGCCCTCCGTATTTTAAAAGCTTCCTGTCCCAGGCGCTCATCTGAAAGCCCATAGCCTGCTTTTCCAGGGCTTCCCGATAGCTGGCGAATAACTGGATCATAGTGTCCATAATGGTCCGGTGGTCGCAGCGGGTTTTTCCGTTAACCTGCTGCTTCAACCGGCTTAAAGAACCAAACGGCTCGATAACGCCGTTCTTCAGGTAAAACTGCCCTTCAGTGATATAGCCGGTGTTGTCCGGGACCGGATGGGTAACGTCATCCCCGGGCATAGTGGTGACCGCGAGTATCGTAATAGATCCGGCGGAATCAAAATCCACCGCTTTCTCGTACCGGCTGGCTAACTGGCTATAAAGGTCTCCGGGATAGCCGCGGTTGGAAGGGACTTGTTCCATGGTAATGGAGACCTCCTTGAGGGCGTCGGCGAAATTGGTCATATCCGACAAAAGCACCAGGACCTTTTTCCCTTTCAAGGCGAAATGCTCGGCCACCGCCAGGCTGATATCCGGTACAAGCAGGCATTCCACGGTCGGGTCAGAAGCGGTATGGATAAAGAATATCGACCGGGAAAGCGCGCCTTGTTCTTCAAGCGTTTCCCTGAAAAAAAGATAATCGTCATATTTAAGCCCCATACCGCCGAGGATGATAATATCCACTTCCGCCTGGATCGCGATCCTGGCCAGCACATCATTATACGGCTCTCCGGCGATTGAAAAAATCGGCAGTTTCTGCGATTCCACCAGGGAATTAAAGACATCGATCATCGGGATGCCTGTGCGGATCATTTTATTGGGAATGATCCTCTTTACCGGGTTTACCGGTTGGCCGCCGATATCCACGGGATTATCGGTCAAAACCGGCCCCTTATCCAAAGGCTGGCCGCTTCCATTGAATATCCTGCCTAACAGGTCTTCGCTGGCGCTGATGCGCATAGAATGGCCGAGAAAACGGACAGGGTCCTGCGTAGAAACGCCTTTACTGCCGGCGAATATCTGAAGGGAAACGCGTTTACCATCCAGGCGGATTACCTGGCCCAGAGAAACCCCGCGGGAAGTGGTTATCTCGGCGATGTCATTGTACCCGACGCCGTCGGCCTCCACGGTAATCACGTCCCCGGCTACCTGAACGATATTAGTATAGATCTTATTCATGGTTGTTCTCTTTCCCGATCTTGCGTTTTTGCTCTAAAAGAAGCGTTAATTCCTTCTCGATCTTTGCAAACTCATCAGACCTGAACTGGCTGGAATTCCACCCCTTAAAGAGCTGGCGCAGCTGTTGAAAGAACTGCAGCGACTTTTCCTTGTTTCCAAAATCGAATTCCTCCTCGAGGATATTATGGATGAAATTGAACACATATTCCTGCCGTTCCGCGGGGCAGGACTCATCTACCGGGTCAAAGGCGTTCTGCTGAAGATAGACAAAATCGAAGAATTCGCCTTTCAGGTAAACAATGTAATCCGCCAGAGAAGTGCCTTCTTCGCCGACAACCTTCATCATCTGGCTCACCTCGTGGCTTTTGCGCAGGATATCGCGGCCGCGTTCCTGCCGGTCCTGCTTAATTATGCTCGGGTATTTGCTCCAACTGATCAGCGGATCGATCGCCGGGTACCGCCGGGCATCCGAGCGCTCGCGGGAAAGTCCGTGAAACGCGCCGACCACTTTCAATGTCGCCTGGGTCACCGGCTCTTCGAAATTGCCACCGGCAGGGCTTACTGTGCCGCCTATAGTCACTGAACCTAAAGACCCGTCATTGAGCCTGACCAATCCCGCGCGTTCATAAAAAGAGGCGATGCGCGATTCCAGATAAGCGGGAAAGGCCTCTTCTCCGGGGATCTCCTCCAGCCTGCCGGACATCTCGCGCATTGCCTGCGCCCAACGGGACGTGGAATCCGCGAGCAGCAGAACATTCAACCCCATCTGGCGGTAATACTCGGATATGGTCACCGCGGTGTAAACGCTGGATTCCCTTGCCGCGACAGGCATAGAACTGGTATTACAGATAATAACCGTACGGTCGCTTAACGGTTTCTTAGTCCGGGGATCGATCAATCCCGGGAATGTCTTTAATGTCTCCACCACTTCCCCGGCGCGCTCGCCGCAGGCGGCAATGATCACGATATCCGCTTCAGCGTGGCGGCTGGTCAACTGCTGCAGCACGGTCTTGCCCGCGCCGAAAGGCCCAGGTATACAGAATGTCCCTCCCATAGCTACCGGAAAAAGCGAATCGATCAGGCGTATCTTGGTGACTAACGGCTGGCTGGAACGGATTTTTTCCGCGTAAGCCTTGATCGGTATTTTTACCGGCCAGCTCTGTTTAAGATAAGCTTCCTCTTCCTTGCCGTCCGGGCGCAGCATCCGGGCAACAGGATGTTTTAAATCATATTTTCCGGCGGGAACCACGTCCACCACTTCAGCCAGGCCGCGCAAACCGAACGGGACCATGATAAAATGCTTGAATATTTTTTCCGGGACAAACCCCAGCTTATCCCCGGCCTTTACTTTATCGCCTTTTTTAACCAACGGGGTGAAATCCCATTCTTTCTCTTCGTCCAGGGGAGATAGATAAGCCCCTCGTTTCAGAAAAAATCCGTATTGGCGTGCCAACTCCGGCAAAGGGTTCTCCAAACCGTCAAAGATCCCGCCCAGCATACCCGGGCCAAGTTCTACCGAAAGCAGTTCGCCGGTGAACTCTACCGGTTCCCCGACCTGCAGGCCGGCGGTACTCTCATAAACCTGGGTCTCCGCCAAATCCCGCCTTACCCGGATCACCTCCGCTTTCAGGGCTTCATTGCCGTGTTTGATATAAGCGACTTCATTCTGGATCACCAGAGAATCCGCCTGGGCCGTGACCATATTACCGCTGATCTTTACGATCTTGCCGCTTCTTCTATGCTGCATGATTAAACCTCTCTATGAATTTCAATGTTTTTCGCTTAATTCCATAACCCGCTTAAGCTGGGCCTGATTGTCCGCTCCGCTGATATTCGCCCAGCGCAGGAGTATGCGTAATTTCAAACAGTAGATGATCAGGGCGTCCAGATCAAAGTAATGCCCAAAAGAAAGCTCTTCCAGCTTTTTCCATCTTTCCTGGTCGAGGAACTTCTCCGCTTCCGCCGGCGAAGGGATGCGCCGGCTGTTAGCCGCAATATGGACAAGCCCGCTATCCCCGGATCCGTCCGGGCGCAGATATTTAGCAGGCTCGATCTTCCTGCGGCTGGCGCGGACTTTAACCAGTTCATTGCGCAATCCGGTCTCGAATGCCTGCCATTGTTTTAATGTCGGCTGCCTGGCCGGATGATCCAATAACGCTTTGCCGGCGCAAAGCCCTAAGGTCTGATAATCCTCTTCCGGAATAAGGTCCCGGCACATTCCCATAAAACGTTCCAAGGAATATTCTGGTTTTGCCCCGAACTGGAGCACAGGAAGACTGGAGATCAAATAAGTATAGAACTCCGGCATTGTTATTTTGTATCCTTAAGTATCTGCTCAACTTTAGGCTTAACTTGCGTTTGGAGGTATTGCACCAGGGCTTTTTCGCTGAAATCAAAATGTGACTTGCCCGCGTCGAAACTGATCATGAACCCGGCGCGGATATCATCCCCCTGCCTTAACTCTATCCCGTTCTTAAGCTCGTTTTTAAGTTTATTCAGGAAATGCCCTTCCAATTTGCTTTTATCCGGGGCGCTCAGATATACCACAGCCTGTTTCCCTCCCTGGCCGCAGCATTCCTTAATGATCCCGGAGATCATCTGCGAAAGCTCTTCGGCAGTTAAGGCCACAGCGACATCTTTGACTATAACCCGCTCCAATAATCCCAGTATACCTTCTTTAAGGCCGAGCAGAAAGTCCCTGCCTGCCTGCTGAAGCTCCGCGCGGGAACTTTCCTTCAGGCGCTCGACTTTTTCTTGAGCGTCCTCAACGATCTTCTTGGCCTGCGCCTGGGCCTTGCGCACGATCATATCGGCCTCTTCCTGCGCCTGTTTCTCAATCTGGGCCGCTTTTTCCTGGGCGGCCACAACGCCTTCCTGGTTTATTTTTTCAATAAGTTCTTTGATCTGGTCTGACATAAAACACCTTTCTATTTTTTACCCCGTCTCATTGATAATGCTTTTTGCGGCCTGAAGCGGATCTTCCGCCTCGGTTATCGGCCGACCCACTACAATGTAATTAGCTCCGGCGGCAATCGCGTCTTTTGGGGTAGCTATCCGCTTCTGATCACCCGCCTCGGCGCCTTTCGGCCTGATTCCCGGAGTAACAATAACAAAATTATTGCCGCAAGCTTTACGGACAGCCTTAGCTTCATGCACCGAGCAAACCACTCCGTCCAGACCCGCCTTCTTAGCCAGTTTCGCCCGGCGGACCACTTCGGATTTGGTGTTCATTCCCGATTTGTCGCTGGTCAGGACCGTGATCCCCAATAAGATAGGCTTCTTGATCTTCAGTCTTGCCGCCTCTTCCTGGGCTGCCTGCGCCGCCCGGCAGAGCATCTCTTCGCCTCCCGATGTATGCAGGGTAAACATCTTGACCCTTAACCCGGCAGCCTGGCGCACTGCATTAGCCACTGTATTAGGTATATCGTGGAATTTCAGGTCCAGAAAAACCTCAGCGCCTTTCTTCCGCGCCATCTCGATAACTTTCGGTCCATAGGCGGTAAAAAGCACCGGGCCGATCTTAAAGACCTTTATCCGCGGGTAAAGCATCTCAACAAAACGCCGGGCTGTTTTTAAATCTTTAGTATCTAAAGCGATGATTGTTTTAACTGCGGTCATTCTTTCAAACTCCCGGTCAAAGCTTTGATATTCTTTATCCTGTTTGCCCTTAAATATTTACCCAGGCCCTCTATGATCTCGCTGGAGCTGCCGGGATCGACAAAATTAGCCGTACCCACGCTCACCGCGCTTGCCCCGGCAATAATGAATTCCAGGGCGTCCTCAGAAGTCATTATCCCCCCGATTCCGATGATAGGTGTCTTTACTTTCTTATAAACCTCTCTGACCATACGAACTGCTATCGGCTTGATCGCCGGGCCGCTCAAACCGCCTGTTCCCATAGCGATCTTCGGCCTTCTTTTATTTATATCGATGCTCATCCCGTAAACGGTGTTGATCAGCGCAAGGCAATCGCTGCCCGCTTTTTCCGCGGCCAGGGCGATCTCGGTGATATCGGCGACATTAGGCGAGAGTTTGGTGATCAGTGTTTTTCCGCAGGCCTTGCGCACAGCCTTGACCAGGCTATAAGTGGCTTCCGGGTCCTGGGACACCAATTTGTTCTTTTTCAGGTTGGGGCAGGAAATATTCAATTCCAGGGCGGCAATACCGTCCAGCTTGTCCAACCGCCTGGCCAGGGAAACGAATTCTTGTGGATCGGTTTCCGAGGCTATGCTGACGATCACCGGAACCCCGGATTTTCTCAGAACCGGCAGTTTCTCCTCAATAAACGCTTCTATGCCCGGGTTCTCCAGGCCAATGGAATTAAGCATCCCCGCAGGTGTTTCACATGTACGCGGAGCGGGATTACCCTGCCGAGGGTTAATAGTAACAGTCTTTGAGACCACTGCGCCCAATTTTTTCAGATCAAGTAAATCCGCGAATTCCTCGGCATAACCAAAAGTTCCGGAAGCGGCCATCACCGGATTCTTTAATTTCAGTTTTCCTAAACTGACAGACATGTCTTGTTTCATTTTAAGCCCGCTTTTTTAAAAACTCGGCTCGACGCAAAACACCTTATATTTATTGAAATCCTTTAATCCGCCCTGGATAAAACTGAGGTTAGTCAGATACTTCAGCTTAAACCAGGTCCAGAATTCCGATCTCGGTTCCATATCGAAATTCCACCTGACATACAGATACGCATAGCGCCAGGTCAAAAGAAAAGCCAGCAGCGTGAAGAGCAGCCATCCTAAGCCTCCGGCGATAAAACTGAAAACCAGCCCGAGCAGGAATAAAACGGCCCAGGCGTGCATTAAATGAAAGTTCCCCAGGTATATGAACCCCCTGACCGGGGAAGGTATTTTTATCGACGGGCAGCCTTTCAAGTTCTGAAAGATCACTTGAAGGGCGTTCTTCTTCACATATTTCTCGATCAACGGCAGATGCGCCTGTCCGTAAGTAACCCAGACTTTCCTTAACGCCTTAAGGTCTGCCCGGTGCATATGATCAACCTTGGCCAGGGGAGCAAAATAGAATTTCCAGCCCTTAGACCGGTGTTGATAGCTCAAGTCCATATCCTCGCCAGTAGGCCTTTCCCAGAACTTGGCGCCGATCTCTTTCATCGCGCTCCTGCGGTAAGCCACGTTGCAAGTGCCGAAGAAATACGCCTTATGCCCGCCTATATCGCAAGGGCTGGGCTCCTTGGGAAAATCCGGGTAATAACCCTCTTTAATAAAGCCATACCGGGGAGAGACCATATTGAAGCGGAAATGCTGGCACCAGGCCTCAACCATATTATTCGGATCGACCTTCAGGGTATACACCTCTCCCCCTACCGCGGCTATCTTCGGGTCACGGTTGAAATGCTTGATCATTTCATTTATCCAGCTTTTATCCGGGGCGCAGTCTCCGTCGGTAAAGAAAAGAAATTCCCCCTTTACCACGCCCAGGGCCTTGTTCCTGGCAAACCCCGGGGAAGGACAGTTCGGGACTTCCACCAATTTAATGAACGGATATTTCTTCTGCCAATTTTGAATGATCTGTATCGTTTTATCGCTGGAGCCGCCGTCCACTATGACCCATTCCCAGCTATCATGGGAATAATCCACGTTAAGCAGGTATTCGAATGATTTCTCAATAGTGCGCTCAAAATTCTTGACCGGGATAATGATGGAAACAAACGGTGATTGAGGCATCTTTCCCCTCCTTGCATACGTATGCAACACCGGCGTTTCCAAGAACGCCGGGTGTGATTATATACACCCACCCTCACCACACTATTTCTTCGCCGCGAAAAACCGGGCCTTCTTTACAGACCCTCTTAAAACCTTCGGTTGTGTTCACCACACAGCCCAGGCAGGCGCCGATCCCGCAAGACATATGCTCCTCAAGGGACATCTGGGCTGGAATTTTATGCTTTGCGCTGATCCGGGAGACTTCTTTTAACATAGGCCTGGGGCCGCAGGCGTAGATAATCGATAGCCGATAATCGATAGTCGATAGTAATTTCTCCAGCAACTCAGTGACCCTTCCGTGAAAACCGCGGGAGCCGTCATCGGTGGCGATCTTAACAACACAACCCTTTTTCTTGAATTCTTTTTCGCAGAGGATATGTTCCGCGCTGCGGCTGCCGATAAGCACCAGCGGCAAGCGGTTTGCGGCAAGCGGTTTGCGCGAAACCAGTTCTTGCGCCAGAAAATTCAACGGCGCTACCCCCATTCCACCGCAAACAAGTATATGCCGGCGCTCAGATATATCCTTTGCCTTATAATCAAACCCCTTGCCCAAAGGCCCTATTATATCCAGTTCTTGCGCAGGCCGCATAGCGGAAAGGATCTTTGTCGCTGGGCCCAGGGCTTCATAAAGGATCTCAAGCTTTTGCCCGGAAACAGCATGGATACTCAACGGCCTGCGCAGAAGCGGCGCAGCGGGTCCATTTACCCGGAGCATAATGAACTGCCCGGGGCGGGCGATACGGCTTAAACTCCCCGCGTCTAGAACAAGACGGTAATAAGCGCCGTTGATCCGGCAATTACTTCGAATTTTTATTTTCTTTTGTAATACGTTCATATCTTTCAGCCAAGAAAACGATCACAATGAAATAAAGCAGGAATATGGCCAGCAAAACAGCCAAATCCGCCACAATGGTCCATTGGTTCCCGGCTCGGATATCCTCCCAGGATTCGACTATCAGGGCTGCGCAGAGCACTATCAGAATGCTGGGCAGCTCTCTTTTAAACCAGCTTAATTTTACCGGCAGGCAATCCGCTATATCGGTCCTGAGCAAAAAACCCGGATCAGGCAGTAAGCGCGGCACCCTGCGCATATAATCCTTATATTCTTCGCCGAAACCGTTTAATAAGACCTTTTCTTCGCTGATTATCACATGCACGTAACGCAGGATAAAAATTAACGCGAATATCGCGAATACCCAGGGATGAAAAACGAACAGGACCACGCCTGAACCGATCAGTATTATGCCCAGGTACATCGGGTTCCTGACCAGTGAATACGGCCCGCTGGTGAGCAAAGAATGCCCGCTGCGGGAAAGTTCCGCCTTATAACCGCGGCTGGAAACCCGCAACAGCTGGCCCAAAAGGATCAACCCCATCCCAAAGATCTCAACCAGATCATCCCACGGTCCAGGGGTATGCCGGATAAGTTTGAAGATAAAAAAAGAGCAGATTAAAATAGTAAAAAAGATAAAAATGCCGTTTACCTTTATGCGCTTCTTCATTATTTTTGACAGCGGGGACAAAAACAAGTCCCCCGGCCTCCCATAGCGATCTTCTTGATCACGGTTTTACATGCCATACACGGCTTGCCCTGCCTGCCGTAAACCTTGTGCTTACGGCTGTAATCTCCTCGTTTGCCTGAAACACGCACATAATCGTCGATCGAGGACCCGCCGCATTTTATCGCCTCATCCAGGACCGCGACTATCTCTTTAAACAACAGCGTTTTTTCCGCTTCCGCAAGGCTGACTGCCGACCTTTCCGGGTTTATTTTAGCACGAAATAGTATTTCTGCAGCGTAAAGATTTCCTATGCCGGCAATAAAGGTCTGATCCATTAAAAGCGGCTTGATCCGCGTCTTTCTGCCGGAAAGAAGTTTTTTAAAACTCCGGATGGTCAGATCAAACGGCTCCGGGCCCAATTCCTTGATGAATTTTAACTCTCGCCAATCATCCAAAAGCCGTAATTCCGCAAACAGCCGCTGGTCGTTAAAATCCAATGTATTATTGCCGGATAACCTGAAGCTGACCCTGCTAGTTTTTCCATTTCCGGGATAAACCAATTGGCCGGTCATTTTAAGATGAACTGTCAGGGCTTTACCGTTGGAAAGCTCAAGTATAAGAACCTTGGCCCGGCGCAGGATTCTTTTTATGACCGCGTTCCTTAAACCTGCCGCGAACTGCGTTGGCCCGGGCTGGCGGATCACCGCGGGGTTATTTATGGCCACACCGAGGATCTTTCTCCCCAGCACAGTTCCTTCCAAGTCCCGCTTTATAGTCTCTACTTCAGGAAGTTCCGGCATTGTCTTATCGGGTTTGCCTAACCGCTGATAAATTTAACCCATAGCTCTCTTAGCCGTGGCCCATCGCTCTCGCAAAAATAAATCCCCTGCCACGCGCCTAACATCAATTGGCGGTTTTCCACTATAATAGAAAGACTCTGGCCAAATATGGAAGATTTAATATGGCTGTCGGAATTACCTTCGCTATGGGTATAACCGCCGGACAAAGGGACAAGTTTAGTAAAAGCGGCGAGCATATCTTCTTTCACCGCGGGGTCAGCATTCTCATTTATAGTCAGGCCAGCGGTTGTATGCGGGCAGAACAGAACACATAGGCCATCGGGAACGGCACATTTCTCCGCTATCCCCCTTATTTTCTCAGTAATATCCACAAATTCCATGCGGTTCTTGGTCTTGATCTCTATCTTTTCCATACGGACTATTTAGACATCTTCTTATGATAATCCTGGATCGACCTTACCTCCAACTCTTTCTTTATCAGCGTTTCGATACCGTTAACCGTTGCCTGAGCCCCGGAGATCGTGGTAGTGTACGGTATATTATAAAGGACCACATACGAACGGATCTTAAGCTCATCCTGCCGGGGGATCCTGCCTGAAGGGGTATTGATGACCATTTGGATCTTGCCGTCTTTCATCAGGTCCAGTATATTCGGCCGGCCTTCGGAAAGTTTGGGCAGGATCTTCACGTCTATCCCGTTCTTTTCCAGCGCCGCGGCTGTCCCGGAAGTCGAATAAACCTGGAATCCAAGGTCAACCAGCTTCTTGGCGATGAACACCACCGCCCTTTTATCCCGGTCGCGCACTGAAATAAACACATTGCCTTTCTTAGGCAGGTTCTGCCCGGCGGCGATCTGGCTCTTTATATATGCCCTGCCGAAATCCTTGTCGATGCCCATGACCTCGCCGGTAGATTTCATCTCCGGCCCCAGGATAACATCCACTCCCGGGAAACGGTTAAAAGGGAATACCGATTCCTTGACCGCAACATGCTTAGTAACAATCTCTTTAGTGAACCCCAGATCCTTGAGCTTCTTTCCTAACATTACCTTGGTCGCCAGTTTTGCCAGAGGCAGGCCGATGGCCTTGGAAACAAAAGGCACGGTCCTGGACGCGCGCGGATTGACCTCCAGCACATAAATTTTTTCATCCTTGACCGCGTATTGCACGTTCATTAACCCGACAACATTAAGTTCTTTGGCCATTTTATAAGTGGCTTCGCGGATCTTATTCACCAGCCCCTGCGATAACGTGTATGCGGGAAGGACCATCGCCGAATCCCCGGAATGAATACCCGCCTCTTCGATATGCTCCATGATCCCGCCAATGACAAAAGTACTGCCGTCGCCGATCACATCCACATCCACCTCGATGGCGTCTTCCAGGAACTTGTCGATCAATATCGGATGTTCCCCGGAGACTTTAGCCGCCTCGATAATGAACCTTTCCAAGAGGCTTTCGTCATAAACGATCTCCATTGCCCGGCCGCCCAGGACATAAGAAGGCCTGACTAACACCGGGTACCCTATCTTCCGGGCTACTATTTTAGCCTCTTCAAAATTAAAAGCGGTTCCGTTCTCCGGCTGCAGAAGATCAAGTTTATGCAACATCTCCTTGAATTTTTTCCGGTCTTCGGCGATATCGATGCTATCCGCGGTCGTGCCCAGGATATTTACCCCGGCCTTGCGCAAAGATAACGCCAGATTTATCGGTGTCTGGCCTCCGAACTGGACGATCACGCCCATCGGTTTTTCCAGCTCGATTATATTCATTATATCCTCAATGGTCAGCGGCTCGAAATAAAGGCGGTCAGACGTGTCGTAATCGGTCGAAACCGTCTCAGGGTTGCAATTGACCATAATGCTCTCTATGCCTTCTTCCTTCAGCGCATATGCCGCATGGCAGCAGCAGTAATCGAATTCGATCCCCTGGCCGATACGATTCGGCCCGCCTCCTAAAATGATCACTTTTTTATCCTTGCCCGGCCGGCCTTCATCCTGGCTCTCATTAGTCAAGTAAACATACGGCTGCTTGGCGTTGAATTCGCCGGCGCAGGTATCTACTAATTTATACACCGCTTTCTTATTATTCTTCTTCCTGTGTTCACGCACCTTACCCTCCCTGGAATTCAATAAATAGGCCAGTTGCCTGTCGGAAAAACCGTCCTGCTTGGCCTGCCCCAGGAGATCTGCGGGAAGCTTTATCTCATCCTCAGCCCGGTTATTCCTGAAGGCCTTGATCTTCTCCTCCATCTCCACCAGTTGTTTCATGTTATCAATAAACCAGCGGTCGATCCGGGAAGCCGCGTAGATATCGTCCACGGAAAACCCCGCTTTAAGCGCGTACCTTAAATAAAATATCCTTTCATCATTAGGGACGGTTATCTTATCTTTGATCTCTTTGAGCAACCCGCTATCCGGATTTTTCAACGCTTCGTCGGATATTTTATCCTTACCATCCGCCCCGAAACCGAAACGGGATATCTCTATGGAGCGTATCCCCTTTTGCAGCGCTTCTTTAAAATTCCTGCCGATAGACATAGCTTCGCCTACGGCTTTCATGGAGGTATTCAAAGCCCGGTCTGACCCCGGGAATTTCTCGAACGCGAACCTGCAGATCTTGAATACGCAATAATCAACCGTGGGCTCAAAGAAAGAAGTGGTCTTTCCGGTGATCTGGTTCATTACCTCCGGAAGTGTATAGCCTACGGCCAATTTTGTGGCTACCCTGGCTATGGGAAACCCGGTGGCTTTTGATGCCAGCGCCGATGACCGGGAAAGCCGGGGATTGACTTCGATTATCACAATATGTCCGTTATCCGGGTTCTGGCCGAACTGGATATTCGCCCCGCCTCCGGTAATCCCGACCCTGCGGATTATTTTTTTGGAAAGATTCACAAAATTAGTGTATTCTTCGGCGGTCAATGTCTGGGCGGGGGCAACCACCATGCTATCCCCGGTATGCACGCCCATAGGATCCACGTTCTCCATCGAAGTGATCATGATCACATTATCCGCACAATCGCGCATTACCTCAAATTCGATCTCCTTCCAGCCAAGAACAGACTGCTCAACCAATATCTGATGCACCGGGCTGGTCTCAAGCCCTTTGGCCAGAAAACGCTCCAATTCCTCCTTGTTATAGACAATAGACCCGCCGCTGCCGCCAAGGGTATAGGCGGGACGAAGTATAAGGGGAAACCCTATGCCCAGGCCGATCTTCATCCCTTCTTCAACGCTGCAGGCGATGCCGCTTTTAGGAACAGCCAAACCGATCTCCTGCATGGCCTTTTTGAAGAGCAGCCGGTCTTCGGCGCAGGAGATAGCGTTGACCGACGCGCCTATTGATTCCACTCCGTACTTCTTCAATATCCCTTCCTTCATCAGGAAAAATGCCAGGTTTAAGCCGGTCTGTCCGCCCAGGGTCGGCAATATCGCATCCGGCCTTTCTTTGGCAATGATTTTGGTTACGTAATCGAACGACAAAGGCTCGATATAAGTTACGTCGGCCAACCCCGGATCGGTCATTATCGTCGCCGGATTTGAATTTACCAGAATGGTAAAATACCCTTCTTCTTTCAGGGCCTTGCATGCCTGAGAACCTGAATAATCGAATTCACAGGCCTGGCCGATAACTATCGGGCCGGACCCGATCATAAGCACCTTTTTAATATCTTTGCGTCGAGGCATTATTTGCTCCTTTCTAACATCTTCACAAATCTATGGAATACCTGATTGATCTCGCCAAGCCCGGGGCTGGACGGTATATACTGCGCCCCAATGAACCGCATCTTTTTGCTTTCGATCTCTTCAACGGTCCGGTCATTCAGATTATACTCAGTAACCTTTACATTCTTAATCTTAGCCAGGCTTTCATTGTCCACCGCATAAGAATGATTCTGACTGGTTATCTCGCCCTTATAAGAAGCCGGCTTATTTATAGGATAATTTACCCCGCGATGGCCTAATTTCATTTTCGTTATCTTAGCGCCGATACTCTGGGCTAAAACCTGATGCCCGCAGGAAATTCCCAGAACAGGGATCTTCCCGATCACCTTTTTCACGTTTTCCGCCACACCGGATAACCCGGGATCCTGCTCCGGGCCGTTCGAGATTATCAAACCCTGAAATTTAAGCCTCAGTATATCCTCGGGAACGGTATTGTACGGCAGCAAAGTTATTCCCATCCCCAATGCCTGCAACTGCCGGATCAGGCTGTTAGTCGCGCCGATATCCAATATAGCGATCTTTTTTGCTTTAGGTTTGGCTTTAGTCAAAACGGTTATTTTACCGGTGGATATTTCCGGTAAGGCGCTTTCCGTCTCAGCCTTGTGAAAAGACTGCATCTTTGCAGACAACTCTTTAAGATCGAAACAATCGGTGGAAATGATCCCGAGCATCTCGCCTTTCTGCCTTATATGCACGGTCAAAGTGCGCGTATCCACTTTTTGTATCGTAAGCAGTTTGTTCTCGGCGATAAACTGGTCAAACCCGGCTTTAGCCTGCCAATTAGAATAAATATTGGCTTTTTCTTTGATCACCAGGCCGGAAAGCCAGACTTTCTTTGATTCATTGAATTTAGGCGCTACCCCGTAATTGCCGATCAAGGGATAAGTAAGCACCAGTATCTTGCCATGGTTTGCCGGGTCAGTCATCATTTCCTGATAACCCACGACAGCGGTATTTAAAACCACCCCGGCGATCCGCTCGCCTTTTGCCTGATTAACCGACTCGCCCCAAAAAGAACGGCCGTCTTCCAGCATCAAAATAGCTTTCATAACTTACTCCTGCGTTAGAATTTTTTTAACCTTGGCTATTGCCTGATCCGCTGTTTTAGCCTTGATCACTCCTTTTATGTCCCAGGAATTAAAACTAATAACCGGTATGCCGAATTGAAGGCAGTAAGCAATCTCAGAAAGAGTCCCGGCTTTTCCGGGTAAAGCTACGACCACGTCTGCGCTGGAAACAACCAGCACGTTCCTGGCTAATCCCATACCAGTAGGAATAACCAAATCCACATATTCATTAGCATCTTTTTTGCTGTAAGTTGGTATAATACCAATCGTTACACCTCCGCCAGCCTTAAACCCATTGCAAACCGCCTTCATAGTTCCACTTAAACCGCCAGAAACGATAAAACCAGCCACTTTTGCCAATTTATAGCCTAAACTATGGGCCAATTGCTCCACTTTTGCCGTACAATCATGCCCACCTATAACACCAACTATTTTTTTACGCATTTTTCAAGACCCGATCTTCTAACTCTTTTATTTTCAGCGATTTGCAGCGCGAAGCTTTTTATTATTTATGCGCCTGACAGGAGTTGAACCTGTACCACTAGCTCCGGAGGCTAGTGCCCTATCCATTGGGCCACAGGCGCATTAATGCAGTACATTGCGGAGAATAACACTATACCACAATTCACCCGGCATTGAAAAGAACAAATTTCGATTATTTTGATTAGAATAAACTCAATTGCTGCTCGGTTCCACCAGCCGCCGGACCGGAAGCGTTGTTTTTCTTAACCGAGATTATCCCATATTCACCATCATACCCCGGTTGGGCATTAACCTGACCCAGGCGCATTTTTATTATATTCTCAGCCAAAGGCCGGAACATCCCTTGGCGCAATTCCTCGTCCTTTAAATATAAAAGTATATTGAATTCAGTCCCGAACTTGGCTAAAAGCCCCATATATTCTCTTTCTACTGCCACTGAACCCTTTTTGACCCCCTTAACATCGGCTATGATCTCATCTAAAGGAATCAGACTCTTGAACGGAATCGCATTATCCGGCGTAAGCCCTTCACGCCTGTCCGCCAGGCAATCTACGCGGTTAAGCACGCCAACAGTCAGCGGTTTATTACATTTCGGGCATATGCCTTTATGTTCTTTGGTCTCTTTGGGCGAAAAACAAACCCCGCAGTTGCGATGACCGTCAAAATGGTACTTACCCTCTTCAGGAAAAAATTCAATAGTATACAAAAACCTCTTCTTATCTTTGGTTTTGAGGACTTCCCGGATGGTCGTGTAATCCATCTCGCAGTCGAACACATTGGCTTCACGGCCGATCTTTTGCGGGCTGTGGCTGTCGGAATTGGAGATAAGGGTAAACCTGTCCAACGCGGACAGCCTCCAATTCATTGCCGGATCGCTGGAAAGCCCGGTCTCCAAAGCGAATATCTTAGACGTCTGTTCTTCAAAGCAATCCTCGATCCGGTCAAAGCCGGACATCGAGCCGAACAAAGAAAACCAAGGGGTCCATATATGCCCGGGGACGACCATACAGTTCTCGTCTATATCAAAGACGATCTTGGCTAATTCGCTGGCGTCCACTCCCAATATCGGCCGGCCGTCTGAGGCCAGATTACCCCTGCGACCCAAGGCCTCATTGATCTTGTCAACGGTCTTAAATGACGGCGCGAAAATAAGGTTGTGTATCCTGTATACCCTGCCGTTCTTGGAATATATACTGCTGATCTCGGCGGTGAGGATAAAATAAATATCTTTATGCTTAAAAAGACCGTTGCCCAGGTCTTCCAGATTTTGCTTCAATTCCTCCAGCCATAAATGATGGGTGAAATCGCCTGTGCCCATCAAGGTGATACCCTTCAATTTGGCCCATTCAGCCAAATGCCGGACATCCATATTCTTGGAGGTCGCCCGGGAGTATTTTGAATGAATATGAAAATCCGCGATAAATTTCATTGCCCCGCCTTATACGCTATTTTACCGGCGCAAATAGTATATTCCACCAGCCCTTTAAGCTTCATCCCGATAAAAGGCGAATTCTTGGATTTAGAAACGAACCCTCCTTTTTCCACGATCCATTCTTTATCCGGGTCGATTATAACGATATCCGCCGCCTTACCGGTGGTCAATGAACCTTTATCTATACCCAGGATACGGCTGGGATTAACGCTCATCCTAACCACCAGATCAGACCAATCTAATACGCCTTTGCCGATCAATTCGGTCACGCTGACGGCTAATTCGGTTTCCAGTCCGGTCGCCCCGAACTCCGCCCGGTCGAATTCAATCTCTTTTTCGCTTACCGTATGCGGCGCGTGGTCAGAAGAAATAGCATCAAGGATGCCTTTTTTCAATCCCTGGATTATAGCGTCCTTATCCTTCCTGCTTCTTAACGGCGGGTTCATCTTCATATTAGTATCATATCCCCGGGCAGCTTCTTCGGTCAGGGTGAAATAATGCGGGCAGGTTTCCGCGCTGACCTTTACGCCCTTCTTCTTGGCCTTAGCGATGATCTCTACTGACTCAGCGCAACTGACATGCGCGATATGTATCGTGCATTTTGTCTTTTCTGCAAGCTGTATATCCCTCTGCACCCTTTTATATTCCGATTCGTTTGAAATACCCCTTAACCCCAGCCGGGTAGAAACAGCGCCCTGGTTAACCACCCCCGAAGCTGAAAGAGCCTTATCCTCGCTATGACAAATAACCAATACCCTCGCCTCTTTGGCTTTTTTCATCGCTTTAAAAAATACCTCGCGAGATTCCACGGACGAGCCGTCATCGGAAACAGCGATCACCCCTTCTTTCTTTAACTTCGCGGCATCCGTGATCTCTTCCCCTATCCTCGCCCGGGTGATCGCGGCAGCGATCAAAACATTAGCGCGGGCGGTTTCTCTGATGATATCTTTCAACAAGTTAACGTTCTCTATGGAGTCAATCGCCGGCTGAGTATTGGGCATCGCCAGGATAGTGGTAAATCCGCCCTTGAGCGCGGCCATGGTCCCGGTTAAAACCGTTTCTTTATCCTCTCTGCCGGGCTCGCGCAGATGCACGTGCATATCAATTAATCCCGGGGCGACGATCTTACCCGAGGCGTCGATCGTCTCGTCCGCCGCAAAGGTTATATCCTTGGCCACCTTCGATATCCTGGCTCCTTCCACCAATATATCCCGGATATCGTCTAAATTATTCGCCGGATCAACAACCCGTCCGTTCTTAATCAGTATTTTCATTTTTTATATCGTGTGCCTGGGAGACCAGGAAAAGCACAGCCATGCGCACAGCGATACCGTTAGTCACCTGCTCCAGTATTACCGACTGCGGGCAGTCCGCTACTTCGCTGGACATCTCTATCCCCCGGTTTATCGGTCCGGGGTGCATTACTATAATATTTTTCTTGGCTTTAGCCAGCCGCTCCTCAGTGATCCCGAATTTCTTGAAATATTCCATCTGTTTAGGGAAGGCGTTCTGCTCGTCCCGCTCGAACTGCATCCTTAACACGTTGACGGCATCGGCATTCTTTAGGGCCTCGTCTATATTGCTGGTCACTGCCGCGCCCATCTCTTCTATGCCCGGGGGGATAAGCATCCTGGGAGCGCAGACCGTAACCTTGGCGCCCAGTTTGGTCAATCCCCAGATATTCGAGCGGGCGACGCGCGAATGCGCGATATCTCCGACAATGCTCACGTTCAACCCCTCGATCCTTCCTAATTTTTCCCTCAAGGTGAATATATCCAACAGCGCCTGCGTAGGATGCTCATGCCAGCCGTCACCGGCGTTAACCACGCTGATCCCCAGACTTTTGGCCAGCATCATCGCCGCGCCGGAATAACTATGGCGGATGACGATTATATCGGCTTTCAACGCCTCGATGTTTTTCCCGGTATCGATCAGGGTCTCGCCTTTTTTAACGCTGGATGTTTCAGTGGATATATTGATCACGTCGGCGGAAAGCCTTTTGGCGGCCAGCTCAAAAGAAATGCGGGTGCGGGTAGAAGGTTCATAGAAGAGGTTAACCACTGTCTTTCCGCGCAAGGCAGGGACTTTCTTGATCTCGCGGGTAGTCACCTCCTTAAAAGAATCGGCGGTATTTAAAATAAACTCGATCTCTTCCCTGGTCAGATATTCCAGTCCGAGCAGGTCTTTTTTATTCCAGATCGCGGCTTCAATCATTTTTCTCCACTATCGCCACTTCATCCTGTGCGTCCATCTCGGTCAAGCGGACTTCAACTGTCTCATTTTTCGCCGTGGGGATGTTTTTTCCGATATAATCCGGGCGGATCGGCAACTCCCTGTGGCCGCGGTCGATCAAGACAGCCAGTTGTATGCTTTTGGGCCTGCCCAAGTCGATCAACGCGTCCAGGGCCGCCCGGATGGTCCTGCCGGAATAAAGGACATCGTCTACCAGGACGACATTCTTATCGGTTATATCAAACCCTATCTCGGTCTTATGCACTACCGGCTGGGAGGCGATCAGCGTCAGGTCGTCGCGGTAAAGAGTAATATCCAGGCTGCCTACAGCCGCTTCTTTGTCTTCTATCTTCTTTATGCTCTGGGCGATCCGGTTAGCCAGATAAACCCCCCGGGTCCTTATACCCACCAGGCAAAGGCTCTCCGTCCCCTTATTTCTTTCCAGGATCTCGTGGGAGATCCGCACGATTGCCCGGGTGATCGCGTCCTTATCCAAAACCTTCGCTTTTTCTTTCATAAGTTATCTGTTTGATTTATCCCGGCCTCTCAGCGCTTCGAAAATTTTCAAGGTTAACCGCCAGAAATTTTCTCGCAGCTGCCGGGATTATTTCGCAGCCGGCTATCGCCTATAACTTACGTCCCAAACCTTTAGAGCAAACATTCCGTAAGTTATCTGCTCAATAAAAAAACCAACTTCCTCATCTCGAGTCAGTTGGCATTCCCGTTATTGTTGGTGTTTAGTTTCATATTTCCAGCCTTGCCGGCCTCTCAGGGCCAGGCTTAAAGGTCCTTTCTGATTAGTAAGAATATACCATCCAAACACCCCCTTGTCAAGAATTAATTAGCCGCGGACAGCTCCAGGAATTCCAGCATTTCCAGCAATTGCGGATCTGTGGCTTGCGCGTCAGCCTCTTCCATTCTGAGCATATCCGCTATACAGGAAGCCAGCTGGCCGGAACTTTGTTTCAAATACTGTTTCTGATAACACAGTCTAATATTGTTCTTCAAACGGTCTAAAGAAGGAATGTTCTCTGACTCTATCAGCCGCCTTATCTCCTCCAGATCCTTAGTCAATTTCAGGATGTCCTCTTTAGTAGCCTGCTTATCAATCAGCATATTATCCATGAACCCTGCCGGGATCGATCCTGCCGCCTGCCGGATATTTATCGGCAACCCGCGAAAATCTACGCCGCCCTTACCACCGTCATCATTAATTACACTTTCTTCGCCTGACAAACTATACTTATGCTTTGCCTGCAGTTTTTCTATCCCATCTTTGGCCTGCCAGAAATTAGGATGGTTTTGCCAAATATCGGTGAGCTGTTTTATTGCCCCTGGATCCCCCAATTCTACAAGGGCGTTTATAACCGCGGAAGCGACCTGATATCTCTCCCTGGCGGCATTCTCACCCCGGGCTATTTCCTCTCTCAATTTCTCTAACAAAGGATCGACCGCCCGAAGATCGCCAAATTTGCCTAACGCGAGCGCAGCCCAAACAGAAATCCAGAAATTATCATGCCTTAAACATTCCACGAGCACCTGAAATTTTTGTTCATCCGGGATACTAAGATTCAATATACCATCTATTGCCCCCTGGGCACTCTCCCATCTGACGATTTTAGGACTTAATAAACCTACTTTAGCCAGGATGTCTTTGATATCCCCGCCATTCTCTAAACCTCCGTCAGGGATAACCCGTACAGCCGGATTGCCTTTCAGGCCCCAAAAAAACGAGGGGGGCAAGAAATTCGCCCTTTCCAGGTCTTCCTTTATTATGCCGGTCATATCAAAAACCGCGTTACTCCCGGTGTTGAATATCACCGACCTTTTATAATCCGTGGTCAAATTATGTTCAACCATGCCTTGAGGCCAGAGAGAAAAATACGCACGCACTTTTGTTATAAGCTCCCTGTCCCGATTCAATCCGCCGACAATATTCACTTTTAGTTTATCGGCGTCTTTAACCCCGAACTCGTCTATCATTTGGCTAACAACTTTTTTTATCGTCTCCGCCATATCCAGGTCATTAGTTAAATGAATCAGCGCCCCGGTCCCGGTATCCTGATCCCACAGGGATACTGCTACGCAGGTATACAAACCGTAGGTTTTAAGCTTCCCTCCGGCCAGAATGGCGTAATGAGCCTCAGGGACAATAACAGCATCTTTCGTATCCGTGTTGTCGGCTTTAACCTCGAGGACGGCAAGAGGCAAACTCAACACCGCTTCAGTATGACCGTTCTTGAAAACAAGGCTGCGCTGTGCTGCGATATTATCTTTATACCTGCGCTTGTTAATAGTCGCCGCGATATTATCTGCTATCCTTAGCCCCATCTGCCCGCTTCCCGTATACAGATCCGGATTTTTCCCCTTTTCTTCGCTAATAGCCGAATATCTTCCAGCGCCGTTATCCTTAACGACGATCTCCAGGCTGCCGCCCGCATTCCCGAAGTCTTTTATTCCCACCGTTACAGTTATTTCCCCCCTATAACTACCTGGCCTGCGTTTTGAAACCAGCAGGTTATGATCATAATAAGACATGACCGCATCGAAAGCGTTATTTATCAGTTCTTTCACGGCGAAACCGGCATCATAAAAACTATCCCTCTGATGCAAGCGGTATCCTTCGGCTATTGTTATCGGCAGGCTTTCAATGAAACCCTTACGTTGTTTAGCGTAGTTTTCTTTCCATTCGCCGTAATTACTATACCCGCGGGCAAAATCAGGGAATACTATCTTAAACGTTTTAGGGTAATTCTGCAATGCCGTTCTTATTCTCTCCGCTCTCGGGTCAGGCTTATTGCTGAAGGCCCCGCTTCCCCCGTCAGATATTGTTTGTTTGTTTTTTCGGCGATTATTGACAATCTCATTCAACTCTTTTTCCTTAGGGATAATTCCCGTAAAGGACTTGATGTTTTTCCAGCTAATATCAGAACCATCCAGCACCCGGTCAGGAACAAAATAATCATTAAACAGTTTTAAGGCTATTTTGCTTGCGCAATCGATATTTATGGGCCTGCCGCCGAATTCTTTGCTTAAAACCCTGACAAAATCCCCGTATACGGAAGAGACCCACCCTTTTCCCCTCAAATCCCCATAAAGGCCTTGCAAGTCTATGGAAATATCCGGGTCGCTTACTATTTCATTCTCCTTCGGATCCCACCTGTTGGCTGTTTGACTGAACTCCCACAAGAATAGGATATCCCCGTTGCCTTTTGCCACATCTTCTTCGGGGTGTATACTATAAGCTGTCTCCAACAAACGCTCGTTCATCAAGGCCGATTTTCTGGCCACCACTATCCTGTAGACCTGGTCCATTACGGCGTATCTTACCAAACCGCCACCGGAATATCCCTGGCTGGGCAAAACAATATCCCCTTTAGGATGTTCAACAACGCCGTTATCCCGGACTACGGCATAAACATAGTCATCATCGGACACGGTTGAAAGGCCGGCTAATTTCTCTTTCCAGTTGGAGTTGATCTGTAGCGGCCACGCCCCATCCATCATATCCACATACCCGTTAATCTCATTTAAAACAGCCAGGCCTTTGCCTTTATTCCGTTTCCGGAATTCTTCATGTAATTTCCCCAGCCATTCCGGGGCAGCCAATTCGTCCAACTGCGCAGGAAGAATCTCCTGCCTACCGCCATCATATTTCAGCCTGTCGGCAGAGGAAAAATAAACATGCCTATCGGTTGATCCAAAACCCCCGGTTAAACCGAAAACTTGACCAGGGGTTAATTTTATTGACCGGGGAAGAAGCAGCCATATCGGGTAAAGATTATCGGCAATAATTGAGGCATTGCTCTTCTTAGCCCAACCCAGGATTGCGGAGGTTTTTTCATACTCAAAAACCTCCGAATCAGGAGAAAACATATCATAAGCGGCCTTGACCATCAGGGTATTGAATCTCAGCTTATCCATAAAACGCATAAACTCCGGCTTATACGCATTAATATCCTGTTGAATATACCAGAATCTCTTGACCTGCGCCGGATTCTTGGGATCGATGAATTCAATTACGGCGTTATTGCAGTCTTCTGCATTCCTCGTTTGCTCTTTATCGAAAAATTGAAGCGAGCCGTCCTTTTTAATGTGGAAATAATACACCCCTTTTATCCGCGCCTGAAGCCCGCAGATTATTCTTTCCAGGGCAATACTGCCTATCCCGGATAAATTGTATTCGCTGAGATTATACCCGGAATCAGAACCTATCAGGTAATACCTTTGCAGTATCGAATAATTGACCGGGGTAAATAGTTTATCCTCCGTGCCGAAGCTTCTCTGGTCAACTATTATAAGATCGTTCACCCCGTTTATCCCTCGTTTCAAACCGAAGAGAAGAACATCTATCCCCCCGGCGAAGGAGACCATTACCGGCCCGATATTTATTACCGGCTCATCGCTTCCGGAACTCCGCTCCATTTTATCCGCTATTTTTTCGTATCCTTCCAGCAGCCTGGGAGTGGATTTATAATACTGTTGCCTTTGCTGTAAAACTGCCCGGCTGAATTTATCTAACCGGATAGGATCAACAGCATTAAACGCACCTGCGGGAACACCCAAGACGCCGCCGTCTTTACCCCCCGGGGGTGCGCCGGGATCACTTTCAAGCCGCGCGCCATCCAAATCAAGAAACTTCTCTATAGCCTCGGCTATATCCGGCCGGGATGTTTTTTCATAGGCCTTCCGTAAGAATTCTATGCCGTCATTATAACCTAACCCTTTTACAATACCGTTTAAGATCGCCTGCCGGAACTGTTCCAGATGCATAGGATTATATATCCGGTCGAGTTGATAGACAATTGTCCCGGCGAACATCCTGAAATCGGAAGAAGAGGTGAGCCCCAAATCGATTACCGCCAGGGTCCCATCGCTGCGAAGCATAATATTCTCATCGTGAGAATCCGTGACAAAAACACCTAACACCTTGTATATATTCAACCACGCAGCCGCTATATTTTCCAGATCCCTTGTAGTAAGCTGATTATTTTTATTTTTTTCGGCGATCATTGGCCCGTCTATCCATTCCTGCAGATAATAGGTAACTCCGCCCAGGCGTGTCACACCGCTATCGTATTGCGCCGGGACCAATGTCTGAGGAGCGCCAAACATCTTTGCCTTCCTTATAAACTCCAGTTTCTTTTCCAGTTCTTCGGCAAAAGACCTGTTGTTTTCTTGCGGTTCTTCATATTCATCTTCCATCCCGGGCAACAATGGGGTCAATGCGATCAGGCAAATATTTATTACTTGCGGCAGTCCCTGTTCTTGAAGCCGGGTTTGTTCCTCGATTGGCACCCCTTCTAAAAACGCCAGCTGCGCGGAAACCTTAAAAATAGTTTTAATCCCCCCATTGACTTTATACGCGATACGTATCTTTTCGATTTTAACTTTGTCCGCCACCGAACCGCCCATTCGGTTTTTTAGGATAGTAAAAAAACTTTTCCCGAGATGCCCTGTCAATTCCGCCTTATAATTGGTAAACAAAGCCGCATACTCCTGCTTATTACCGGGATCATAAATCGCCTTATCTTTATACCCGGACAGGTCAAAAGTTAATTCTATGTTCTTAAAAGAAGGGGGGGCGCCCGTATTTGGCTGGTCTTTGGCTGATAAACCAACTGGTTTTGGCTGTGGCGCCCCTTCTTCTATTTGAATACTCGGGCTTACTGCGCTGAAGTCAGCAGTTATATCAAAACGAGCCAAATATTTGCTTTGTCTATATAGATCGTCGGCCGCTACGCGGCTTTCTATGATCTTTTTACCGGCGAGATCACCCCAGGCAACACCGCCCGAAAAATAGCTCCTTATTGTCTGGCCATAGACCGTATTCCGGGTCTCTTGGATATTGTATTCCCCGTCTTTGAAGGATTTCTGATAGGCCTTGAAATAAGCATCTTTGTCCCAGGCGGTCTTTGAGGTGAGGTTAGTAAGGTCTTTTGAGTCTATCCTTCCGGAATAAATCCCATTATTCCCCTGATACTTAATCTTGAACCACTGCGCCAATATCAGCGAGTAATATACCTGCCGCAAGGGCGCGTATCTCTTGCTGGAATTTATCTCTTTAGTCAGCTTCGGGATGATCGTTTCCCTGATTATCCGGCTGGAGTATTCATTAAGCTCTTTTGATCTTTCATCCGGGAAGTTATAGCTTGAGTTATTCTTTAAGTAGTCCTGCTCAAGCATTACCTTCAAGGTAGCCTTGTAGATATACGCGCTGCCTTGCGATTCCCTCACAATGATTTCATCGGGCACGATCCACGGCCGGGTCAAGGTCGGGATGGTGATATTCTCTGATCCGTAAAGCGATTCGGCCTTCTGGTACAGCTTATCCCAATATGCCTTACCGGCCGGGGTCTTAGGCGAAGTGGCTGCGGCAGTGTCTTTTTTAAGTTGCACGTCCGCCTCGAGCAGAATTTTGCCTACGTCTGTCCGGCCCAGATCATCATTGATCATTTCATCCGGGGAATCCGGCCTTAAATTTACCCAGAAATCCTCGTTCGGCAGGCTTAAGCCCACGAAGAAGTATTTCATCAGTTCGCTGGTGGTATCTTTTAACTGCTCCGGACGGGACTCTTTGCTATTGCCTTTATCCAGAAGCAGCCTGAAGTTACCGTTCAAGTTGTCATACGACAGATACCTCAGGTGCAGCGGGCGGTATTTCTCCGGCAGTATGCTCTTTGCCAGGCTGCCCACCATACCGGAGAGGTCGATCGCTGAGGATACCTGCGCAAAGCCTGCCTGTTCGAAACCAAAAACGAAGATTATTATCAGGCTTAAGACTCTCTTCAGCATTCTCTTATCTTTATATATATTAGCCATAATATTAACAAAGCACTTTGCAAAAGCGCTTCTTTTTTGATCATAAAAAAACTAACTATTGTATAAGGAATATTGTTTATCAGCCTCTTTAAGTATGTATTATATAGAGTGCTTTTTCAACCCTATTTTAGCTGTTTTGTGAAAACGGTTTCAATCCCATTTTCTCTGCCCTTTACCGGGGTTTTCTAAGAAAAGCTCTTAATTCCAATTTAAAAATGTGTTGCTTTTTATTGACGTGAGGGTATACTCTTAATAGAGATTTTTAAATCTCATAATCCCTGATTTGAAATGCGTAAAGCTTTTACGTTAATAGAATTCCTGGTGGTTTTAATCATTATTGGGATAGCTGCGTCTGTAGCCCTGCCTAATTTCTCCGGACGGCTCGAACAATTCAGGGCCCAGGAAGCGGAAACAACCCTTCTTTTGATCAACAACGCGCAAAAAAGATACAAAATGGTCAATGGCCGGTATTTTACCTGCGCTCCTAACTGCGACGTACAATCGATCAACGAAAACTTAACCCTGGATATCCAAGGCGATTATTATTTCAACTATTCGATCGCGGCCTGGGGCTCTTCCAATGAAGGCTTTCAAGCAACAGCTACACGCAAAGACGGGACGTGCGCGGACAAACACATGTCATCCACATACCTCAATAATACTATCTCCAAAGAATGCGCCCAATGGTAGAATCCGCCGGTTTGCATAAAACACTTCCCCGCCTGGTCAGCCTCGGTTTGTTGCTTTTTTGGGTCGGCTCCGCTTACGCCCAAGCGGAAAAGTTAAGCTATCTGCCCAGCAATGACAACATGGACACCGTAACCAAAGATTATCCCTCCCCTTTACAAGTTCTCGGGTTCGCTAAAGACGATTGCGAAGAAGCAAATGAATTGTTCCAGCAGGCCGAGGATTGCTACAATTGTATTCAGAACTTAAAACCGGCGTGCCCGGATTGCTGCTTGACAAGTGTCGACGATTTTTGGGCGGTCCGCTGCTCTGAGGATGTAGACAGAAAATATGCCTGCGCGACAAAGGCCTTCGCTCCGGCAGACTGCTCCGACACTAACTGCTCGCCGGACTGGGACGATGTGTGCAAAACAACCTCGACAATGAGCACACTGAATCACTGCCAGTATAATGGCTGCCCCAATACTGAACCGGAGCATGATACATTTGCTGAGCCCGCTGAAATATGCATCCCTTCCGGAGCCAATGCCTGGAAATGTAATTTCAGAAGGACTAAGGCTCGCCCGGCTTACCCGGGGTGCCCGGCCAACGAGGGATCAACAACCTCGCCCTGTTCCAGCACCCCTTATTACACCCTTAAGACCATTAATGAACCGATGATAGAAAAAATGCCCCCGGTCTGCCCGAATAAAGATTACCCCTGCTGGTTATACACGCCAACTTCGTATTTTCAGGATTGCATTGATTCCTGCAAACTTTATTCCAACAATTGGGACACTTGTAACAATGTCCTTTCTTGCTGTAAAAGAGGTGTCTGCCCGGATATGGGCTCAGGCGGCCGTGACGTATTCTGCGAACTGAACAAATGTCAGCAACGCCTGGAAATACCAAGATGCGCCGCGTTCACTTCTTCCGAAGCGTACACCAAAGAAGAGACCTGCGCTAAATTAAGCATAGCGGCGAATAATTGCGTGATCAAAGGCCTTTGCTCTTCCTGTTTCAAAGAGCTGGATCCGGCTTTCTTCTATAAATTCGTCGCCAGAAGCCGGCAAGGCGTGACCATAATCTGGCAGATGGTCACCCAGCCCTTAACCCCCACACAATTCCTTTACACAAAACTTAAGCTCTTTGAGATATCGCCGGCCACCGGCGCGGAAACCATTGTCCACGAAAGCATCATTCATCAAAAAAGCCTGGCCGCGGCCTTTTCTATATTTTGCGCTACCCATATACCTCCCGCGACCTTGAAACCCGGGAAGGCTTATATTGCCAGACTATATCACTTCCTTCCTTATAACGAAAAAACCACCTTAAGGGTGGATATAAAAAGCATGCGTTTGATCACAATAAGATCAAGAGAATAAAAAGGAGGCGTGTTATGCAAAAAAAGTGTTGGCTCTTATTGTTGCTTTTCCTGCCGGCAGTCTGCACAATCTGTATGGCCGCGGACAATACCTCGGAAATGCCTGTAGGCCAGGCACCCAGCGTAACCACTATCGTCGGATCGGGCGCGGCTACGCTGGAATCGGTAAAATACCCTGAATTCTACACCTACAATGCCCCGGGCTATGAAACTTGCGGCGAACACCTCAAAACCCTCAGCGGGGCATTAAAAGGGAATTACTCGACTTTTCAGGTAATCCCCGGGCTGCAAACCACTTTCAGCATTCCTGCTGAATACCGCAGCACTTCCAGGATCTTATTCACCTGGACAGTGCGTATCGAAACCGGCCGGGTTACCGCTGTCACTGTAGCGCCAACTTTTTGCGCTGATTTTTTTGGGACATCTTATCAGCGATTCACCGGCGGAGAAGTTGATACGCAGTTGTTCATAAACGGCAGGGCGATGCAGCCTACCGCGACAATGACGGTCCCGGGGACATCAACCGCAGAAATTTATCAGGAATATCATACGCCGCCTCCTCCTCCGCCTCCGCCGCCATGCTGGGGATGCGGTTGCTGGCCTTGCGGCGATCCGACCCTTACCGGAAGTTGTTTAATAGCGCCCGGCGATTTAGGCCTGGCGGCTTTTCCGGCCAGCATGCAGGTCGATGTCCGCTGGTTTAACAAGATGGGCGGTTTCCAGGCAGTCAGCCCTGATCAGATGCGCGAACTTATAATCACCATTATACCGCAATAATGAGAACCCGAAAAAAGGGCTTTACCATCCTGGAGGTGGTGGTATCTCTGGTGCTTTTAGCCATCGGATTCCAGGGTTTTATCTCTTTGGCATACTGGGGTAAATTCCTCTTTAAGCAAACCGATACTTATTCCAAAGTAATGAGCGTCGGTTTGCTTAAAATGGAGGAAACACTGGCCAAATCTTATTATGACCTTACTACTAATTCCTCCGGAGTCTACAACGGCATTTATTGGAATATTAACATCTCTGATAAAAAAGAAGGGGTGATCCCGTATAAGCTGATCGAGGTAAAGACAGCCAACGGGGACTCCTCTAACCCAAAGCGGATTGAAGGCAGGCTGGAAAATGTTGTGCCTTACCCCTACATCCATTCCTTCTCTCAAACTATAGTTGATGACGGGCTGACCTTTGTCCCCGCCGGGGCTCCTTTGTCCTCCCCGGCAGCTTCAAGTTTCAGCTCTATCGGCGGGCAAAGATTGTTTTTATCCGTTAATTTCGAAGTCCCTAAAAATATAATGATCCTCTATAACATTTCCGTGGAGCAGGAAGATATAGCCGGGGTGCTCGCGAACGACACGATCTACACAGAATGTTTCATAGACAACATCCCCAAGCCGGTAATGACCCGGACCCCCATCTGGACCCAGCCTCTTATCAGCAATGTCCTGGGGATAGATAGCATCTTGCCCGGGAGGCATACTATAGAGGTGCGCTGGTGTAAAGATACTACTTCCGGCATACTGAAATTACGGGACGCGAACCTGATCGTCCTGGCTTTTGAGAAAAACAAATGAAAAAAGGTCTCACTCTTATAGAATTAGTGGTGGCGTCGGTAATAGTGACCATGCTTCTGGTAATCGTCAGTTCATCCTATAGCCTGCATTTTAACTCGATGATCCTGGATATGCGCCTGGCCAATGTCCGCCTGCAGACGGACTACGCCCTGGAAAATATCCGCCTCCATTGCATAAATACTATCCGGATAGAACCCCTTTACTTGTTCCCAGCCGGCATTACCAGCCACAAAACCCGCTTTTGTTTCGAGGGCGAGAACAATGTATACAACATAACTCCGGACACCTTGACAGATAACTCGCAGTACTGTTATTATATAAACACGGACGGAGACCTGGTTTTATCCACCAACTCGGTCAAAGAAGAGCTCCTGATCGAAAAGGCGTACGCCCCGACGGTTTTATTCAGCTATACTGAAGGAGATGAGCCCAATCTGATGCGGGTGAATGTAACCGCGCAGATAAAAAACCATACCATCGTCAAGAACGAGGCTATATCCTTCTGGTTCACCGACATCTTAAACACACAATGATCTATATCATATCGATGACCATAACCTTGTCATTTATCCTGAGCGGAGTCTTCCTCGGGCTTGCCCCTTCTATCCACCGGGTAATAGAGTCGGATTTTCTGCGCAGGGCCTCATCCAATGCCAAGATCGAAGGCCTGCAGATAGGCACTCTCATGTCCAGGTCAAAACCGGGCGTAGACCAGACCCGACAGTTCACTTCCGACCTTATCTTCAAAGAATCCGAAACGATCAAAAAGCTGGTGACCACCATAACAATAAAATCCAACCTCATCAATGTTACCATCGACACCGGGGAATAATATCCCCTGTTACATCAAAAACATCCCCGCGTTTTTTAATTGATCCTCGGCCAGCTGTACGTCGGTTATACGACAACTACGAATTCGCCTTTAAAAGAATGGGATTTTAGGTGGGAAATGATCGTTTCGGGTTTAGCGCGCAGCACTTCCTCGAACTTTTTAGTCAATTCACGGCAAATAACAACCTCTTTTCCCGGCCAGATATCCCGGATCGCGGATAAGGTATCCAGGATCCTGTGGCAGGATTCATAAAAAACAATGGTGTAATCCATTTTAGACAATTCCTGCAGCCTGTTTCTGCGGGCAATGGGTTTATTCGGCAGGAATCCCTCAAAGACAAATTTATGCGCAGGCTTGCCTGAAAGTACCAGGGCATTGATCAAAGCGGTCGGGCCTGGGATCAAAGTCATTGGGATAGAATTGGTTATCGCCAAATTGACCAGGTTATATCCGGGGTCTAAAATGCCCGGGGTACCCGCATCCGAGACCAGAGCGATGTCTTTGCCTTCTTTTAAGATCCTCAAAAGGGATTCGCCTTTGGTAAACCGGTTATGTTGAAAAAAACTAGTGGTGGGGGTTTTAATGCCGTAATGATCCAGGAGTATCCTGCTATGCCGGGTATCCTCGCAGGCAATAAGGTCAACCGACTTCAGCACCTCTATTGCCCTTAAAGTGACATCCCCCAGGTTCCCTATTGGAGTAGCGACTACATATAACATATCTTTGATTTTATTCGACGGTCACTGATTTAGCCAGATTCCTGGGCTGATCCACGTCACAGCCTCTTTTAACCGCGATATGGTAGGCGATCAACTGCAGAGGCAAAGCCGCCAGGAGCGGAGAAAATATCTCGTCGCATCTGGGTACAAAAATAACCTCTCCGGCTTGATCTTTTATCTTTTCATCGCCGCAAGTGGCTATAGCGATGATCTCCCCTTTGCGGGCACGGATTTCTTGAAGGTTGGAAATCATTTTTTCATATACCTTGGACGCGCAGGCTATACAGACAACCGCCCGGTATTCGTCGATCAAGGCAATAGGGCCGTGCTTCATTTCGCCGGCGGCATATCCTTCAGCCGGGATATAGGATATCTCTTTCAATTTCAACGCCCCTTCCAGGGCAGAGGGAAAATTTATATTCCTGCCCAGATACAGGAACGAGCCGAAGTGCGAATGCCGGCGCGCCAGTTCGGCTATTTTATCCTGGCCTTTAAGTACCGCTTCCTGCAGAGAGGGAATCTTTTTCAGGCCTGCCAGATATTTATTTATTTTCTCCGGGGACAGGATATTCCGGATCCGGGCGAGATAAAAAGCAAATATGTACAACGCGGTTATCTGGGCGGTATAGGCCTTGGTCGAAGCTACGCCTATCTCCGGACCGGCATGCGTGTAAATGACCCCGTCGGATTCCCGGGTCAACGTAGAACCAAAAACATTGCATATAGAAAGCACCCGCGCCCCGCGCCGGCGGGCTTCCCTCACCCCGGCCAAAGTATCCGCAGTCTCCCCTGACTGGCTGATGGCGATAACCAGGGTTTTATCATCTATAAGCAGGTCCCTGTAACGGAACTCGCTGGAGACATCAACTACCGTAGATATACGGCAAAGAGATTCCAGTATATATTTGCCCGCTAACCCCGCGTGATAAGCTGTTCCGCAGGCGACTATCGCGATATTATCTATCTTCTTCAGCTGGGACAACGGGATATTCTGCTCTTCAAGCTTTATACTCCCTTTCCCGTAATCGATACTGGCATTTAGGAAATCCCGGATGATCTTGGGTTGCTCGTTGATCTCTTTAAGCATAAAATGCTTGTATCCGGATTTCTGCGCCTGGGTAATATCCCAACTGATCCGCGAGCTCTTGAAAGTTGCCGGTTTGCCTGAAAAATCGGTTATCCTGCAGCGATCCGGGGTAATGACAGCGATGCGGTTTTCTTCCAAAAAGACGATATCCTTTGTGGATCCCAATACAGCCGGGGCATCGGAAGCCAGGAAATTCTCGGACTTGCCTAGCCCCACAATAAGCGGACTGCCCATCCGCGCGCCCACCAATTTCCCTGGCTCCCGGCTAGAGATGACCGCTATGGCAAAAGACCCTTCCAGCTTAGATACGGCTTTCCTGACCGCCCCCTCAAGGTCGACCTTTTTATAAAATTTCTCTACCAGATGAACTATCACCTCGGTGTCCGTCTGGCTTACGAATTTATGCCCCTCTTTAATAAGTTCGCTTTTGAGTTTTGAGTAATTCTCGATGATCCCGTTATGGGCCAGGGCGAGCTCGCCGGTGCAATCCGCGTGTGGATGGGCATTTTCCTGATTAGGCGCACCGTGGGTCGCCCATCGCGTGTGGGCGATGCCGCTTGTTCCGTTGAGCGGTTTTTTTTTGAGGATATTTTCCAGAGCGCTGATCTTACCCGGAGATTTTCTTATGGAAAGTGTTTGTTTGTTGGAAAGGATCACCGCCATTCCGCTGGAATCGTATCCGCGGTACTCCAGCGATTTCAGTCCGTTAAGCAGGATTGGCTGGGCCTGGCGTTGCCCTACATATCCGATTATGCCGCACATATGGCTATAGTTAAACGCTGAAGGGTTTATAGTCGATAATCCATAATCGGTAAACGTTAACGGCGGTTTCTGAAACTATGGACTATAGACTATTGATTATTGACTAATAAATTTACGTCCCCAACCGGATTTGAACCGGTGTCGAGAGCTTGAAAAGCTCTTGTCCTAGACCAGGCTAGACGATGGGGACTGATCGATCTATTCTTCCTCGGCAATCACCGGCGCTACGCAGGAAACACGGTCCTTATCCTTGCCGTCCAGTTTGATAAGGCATACGCCTTGCGAAGCCCTGCCGGTTTCCCGAATATCTTTGATCGAGCAACGCAGGAACATCCCGTTCTGGGTGATCACCATCAATTCGTCGTTATCATTAACTGTCTTAAGATTTACCGCCGGGCCGTTCTTATCGGTAACTTTGATGTTAATAATACCCTTGCCTCCCCTGCGGGTCAAGCGATATTCCTTGGCCGGGGTACGCTTGGCAAAACCCAATTCGGTAACCGTTAATATAGTGGCGTCTTTCTGCACCAGGACCATAGAGATAACCTCGTCTTCTTTACCCAGAGATACCCCCTTGACCCCGCGGGCCGCCCGGCCCATATCCCGGACTTGGTTTTCCGGGAACCTAATCGCCTTTCCTTCTCTTGTCCCGATCAAAAGCTCCTGCTTGCCGTCGGTCAATTCCACTCCGATAAGCTCATCATTATCTTCCAGGGTGATCCCGATGATCCCGCCTTTGCGCGGATTTCCGTAGGCGTCAAGACAGGTCTTCTTGATCGAGCCGAGCTTAGTGACCATAACCAGGAATTTATCCGCGGAGAACTCCCGCACCGGGATGGTCGAGCTGACCTTTTCCCCGGATTTAAGCTCCAGAAGGTTAACTATGGCCTTGCCCTTGGAGACCTTGCTTGCCTGCGGGATCTCATACACCTTGACCCAGTAAACCTGCCCCTTATCCGTGAAAACGAGGAGGTAATCCTTGGTCGAGGCCACAAAAAGATGCTCGATAAAATCTTCTTCTTTCAGGTCCGCTCCGGTCGCCCCCTTGCCGCCTCGTTTCTGTTTGCGGTAGGCGCTTACCGGCAGTCTCTTTATATACCCACCGTGGCTTATGGTCACCACCACATCTTCGTCGGCTATAAGATCGTCAATCTCCAGCTCTTCCACCTCTCCGACAATATCCGTCCGTCGCTCATCCCCGTATTTCTTTTTCAATTCCGCGAGCTCTTCTTTGATGATCCCTTCTATCTTCTTTTCCGAAGCCAGGATCGCCCTGCATAATTCTATTTTCTTTAAAAGCTCCAGGTATTCGGCCTCGATCTTGTCTCGCTCCATCGCGGTCAAACGCTGCAGCTGCATTTCCAGGATCGCCTGGGACTGAACATCGGAAAGCCCGAATTCTTTCATCAGGTTCTCTTTAGCCGCAGGCACGGTTTTGGAGGTCTTGATCACCTTGATGATCCGATCAATGAATTTAAGGGCGATCTTAAACCCTTCCAGGATGTGCGCCCTCTTTAAGGCCTTATCCAGCTCGAACTGTGTCCTTCGCCGGATGATGATCTTTCTATGCCCGATATAACAATCCAGGATCTGGCGCAGATTAAGCACCCGTGGACGGTTTTCCACCAAGGCCAGCATTATAATGCCGAAGGTGGTCTCCATTTGGGTGTGCTTGAAAAGCTGGTTCAGGATTATCTGGGGTTCGACATCGCGCTTCAACTCGATAACAATACGCATCCCGTCTTTATCCGACTCATCGCGAAGATCGGATATACCCTCGATCTTCTTGTCATCGACCAGATCCGCGATAACACTGATCAGCCCGGCCTTTTGAACCTGGTAAGGTATTTCATTGACCACGATAAGGTCTTTGCCGTTCTTCTGATGCTCGACGATAGCCCTGGCCCGCACCGTAACTTTGCCCCGGCCGGTAGCATAGGCGTCTTTTATCCCTGACTTGCCGCAGATCACCCCGCCCGTAGGGAAATCCGGGCCTTTAATATGGCGTAAAAGGTCTTTGATCTCGGCTTCGGGATTATCCAAAATATAACCGATCGCGTCCGCTACTTCGGATAAATTATGCGGCGGTATATTGGTAGCCATGCCTACGGCGATACCGCTGGACCCGTTTACCAAAAGATTGGGCAATGCCGCAGGCAATAGCAAAGGCTCCTGCAAAGAGGCATCGAAGTTGGGGCCAAAATTAACGGTGTCTTTATCAATATCCGCAAGCATCGCGTCGGTGATGGCAGCCATGCGGGCCTCGGTATAACGCATAGCCGCGGCGCCATCCCCGTCGACCGAACCGAAATTCCCCTGGCCTTCAACCAAAGGATAACGCAGGGAAAAATCCTGCGCCATTCTGACCAGCGTATCATAAACCGCGGTATCCCCGTGAGGGTGGTATTTACCCAGGACCTCCCCGACGATACGGGCGCATTTTTTATACGTCTTGGAGTGATCGAGATTCAACTCCTGCATCGCGAAAAGCACCCTGCGATGCACCGGCTTCAAACCGTCTCGCACATCGGGAAGCGCGCGGCCGACAATAACGCTCATTGAATAATTTAAATACGCGTCCTTTACTTCGGACTCGATAGAAACAGGATTTACTTTTTCATTGCGTGTATACATTTTATATATCCAGGTTTTTTACCAGATGAGCGTTGTCTTCGATAAATTTCCGGCGTGGCTCCACCTGGTCCCCCATTAAAACCGTAAACATCTCATCGGCCTCCACGGCGTCTTCCAGGGTAACTTTTAACATGGTTCTTTTCTCGGGATCCATAGTGGTTTCCCAAAGCTGGATGGGGTTCATTTCACCCAAACCCTTGTACCTCTGGATATGCATACCTTTGGTGGCGTTGTTCTTGATAAATCCCAAGACTTCCCTAAGAGACGAAAAATCATGCTGCTCCTTCTCGTGCTTCACCCGGTAAACAGCTTTGGCTTTCTTGGCCACTTCCGTACTCGCGCCCTCTTTAACCTGATGCGGAGCCTCGGTAAGCAAAGTCGTAATGTCCAGCCCGATCTTCTCAATTTTTAGCAAAAGCGCTTCAATATCCGGGGATTCAAAAAGTTCCAAGACGTCAGATTCAATTTCCTTACCTTCTTTTTCCACCAATTTCGCTAATTCCTCATCCGAATAGACAAATTGGTCCTTACCATCCACTTTTACCCTGTAAATAGGCAGTTTTTTGGTCTTTTGGTGTCTAAAATTGAGATATTTTGCAAAGTCCACTCCCTTTTTGCCAAGATTTTTCCCCAGTTTTTCAAGTTCTACCAATAAACCCAGAAGTTCGCAAAACTGGCGATCAGTAAAAACCTGCTTGTCCTTCAGCCGCTCAAAAATCGCGTCTTCCCTGCCCAAGTCCAGCAATAAATCATTCATGTGTTGTTCGGTCGGAATGTACTCTTCGCGGGTACCTCGCTTAATTTTAAACAAAGGCGGCTGAGCGATATAAATATGGCCGTCTTCCAGAAGCTTAGGGAAATAACGGTATATTAAAGTCAGCAGCAAGGTGCGGATATGAGAACCATCCACATCGGCGTCAGCCATTAAAACTAATTTATGGTAACGCAGTTTAGCGATATCAAATTCCTCGCCTACCCCGGTCCCCAGCGCGGTAATGATCGTTCGGATCTCTTCGTTTGACAGAATTTTGTCCAGCCGGGCTTTTTCCACGTTTAATATTTTACCTTTGATCGGCAGGATCGCCTGGAATCTGCGGTCGCGCCCCTGCTTGGCGGATCCGCCGGCTGAGTCGCCTTCCACAATATAAAGCTCGCACAAAGCCGGGTCTTTTTCCGAGCAATCCGCCAGTTTCCCCGGTAAGCCCCCGGAATCCAGTGCTCCCTTTCTGCGCGTCAATTCCCTGGCCTTGCGCGCGGCCTCGCGGGCGCGGGAAGCCAAAAGGACCTTTTCCACTATTTTATTCGCAACCGGGGGGTTTTCTTCGAAGAAGCCGGTAAGGGCGTCGAACACCGTTGAAGCGGTCAAGCCTTCTACTTCGGAATTACCTAATTTGGTCTTAGTCTGCCCTTCGTACTGCGGATTGGGTATCTTTACCGATATTACCGCGGTCAGGCCTTCGCGCGTATCGTCCCCGGAAATAGAGATATCGTCTTTTAAAAGGTTTTTGCTTTTGGCGTACTGGTTGACCGCCCGGGTCAAAGCCGACTTAAAACCGGAAAGATGCGTTCCTCCCTCGATGGTATTGATATTATTGGCAAAGGAATAAAGGCTTTCGGAATAACCGTCGTTATACTGCAGGGCGGCCTCAAGGTAGATCCCCTCTTTTTCTTTCTCGAAATAAACCACCTTATTGTGCAAAGGGGCTTTATTTTTATTAAGGTGCTCCACGAAAGAAACGATCCCCCCGGAAAATTTAAATACCGTTTCTTTTTCCTGGCGCTCGTCTTTTAAATTTATCTCCAGCCCTTTATTCAAAAAGGCCAACTCGCGCAAACGGGTAGCCAGGATGTCGTAAGAGAAATCTATGGACTTGAATATCTCCTTGTCCGGCTTAAAAGTAACCTTTGTCCCGGTATTCTTGGATTTCCCGATAACCGTCAGCTTGGATACGGTATTGCCGCGTTCATAGCGCTGATGGTATATCTTTTCGTCGCGTTTTACCTCCACCTCCAGCCATTCAGAAAGGGCGTTAACCACGCTTACGCCCACCCCGTGCAATCCGCCGGATACTTTATACGACTGGTGATCGAATTTACCGCCGGCGTGCAGCACGGTAAGGGCGACTTCTACCGCCGGCTTCTTTTCCGTTCTATGCATATCCACCGGGATCCCCCGGCCGTTATCCGCGATGCTGACGCTATTGTCGGCGCGGATCATAACATCGATCTTGGAACAATGCCCTCCCAGCGCTTCGTCGACCGAGTTATCCACTACTTCATAAACCATATGATGCAGCCCGCGGGTATAGGTATCCCCGATGTACATAGCCGGCCTTTTTCTTACCGCTTCCAGCCCTTCCAACACCTGGATTGCGCCGGCGTCATAGGTCTTCATCTTACCCGCTGCTTTTGGTTCGCTCATAGGTTTTTTTGTCTTTTTCTCTTTGTCTTTCATATTAAGCCTTTTGAAAATTAAGTAATTGTATCACTAATACTGTTTATTGCAATAAATTTTTAACTCCCTTCGCCGACATCGCCTATTTTAAACCGGACATCCTTTATCCCGGACGGCCCTGCCGCCAACCGGGTTAATATCCTTTTTTTCTGCATATTCAGATAATATGCCCAAACCGGGGAATCCACGGTTATATACAGGATCCCGTTTTTAACCGAACCGAATTTGATATGCTTGAGTTCTTTTTTAGCGAAGCCTCTCTTTAGCAGACCGTCGGGATAAAGAAAACCGGACCCCTGTTTTTTGGCCTTTAAATCCGACAGCAAGGATAAAACAGAGTTTTTTATCGGTTCCATAAAATTATTTTAACTCAACCGCATCGGCAAGACGATATAAACATACCCCTCGCTGCGGACAACCCCCGGTTTTTCGCTTCCTAATATTTCGAAGTCGATTTTTTCGCCGATCAGGTTTTTCAGCACATCAATCAGGTACACGGGATTAAACCCGATCACGATCTCTTTGCCCTGGTATTCTATAGGCACTTCCTCCCTGGATTCGCCCACATCCGGGGTGGACTTTGAAATCACCAATTTTTCCTTGAACACCTCGAATTTAACCGCCTGATAATCCGGCGTGGCCAAAAGCGACGCCCGGCGGATAGCCAATAAAAACTGTTCCCTATTGATCTTTATCTTGTTCTCGCAAGCCGGCGGGATCACCTGCTGATAATCCGGGAATTCCCCTTCAATCAACCTGGAGATGATTACCGCGTCTTTAAAATCAAAAAGAATCTGGTTCGGCCCGATCAAAAGCGACACGTCCCCCATCTCCTTAAGGTTCCTTTGTAATTCCTGTATGGTTTTTAACGGAACAATTATACTCACCTCTTTATTTACCGGCTGGGTAAGCTTACTCTTACTGATTGCCAGGCGTTTCCCATCTGTTGCCACCAAAGTTAGCTGATCTTTGGATATTTTAAAAAGTATCCCATTTAAAATATACCTTGTTTCATCCAAAGAAACCGCGAATCCGGTCTGATTGAGCATATGTTTTAAAAGCGCTTGTTCTATTTTTATCGCTTCCTTATCTTTAAATTCCGGCAGTTTTGGAAATTCCTCTGCCGGCAGTCCAATTATTTTAAATTGACAGGTTTTACTCTCAATAATCACTATATTGTTTTTTTTGGTATTAACCTCTACTTCATTATCAGATAATTCCTTTATAATACTGCTAAATCTCCTGGCAGGAATAGTTATCACCCCCTGTTCCTGGATATCCACAGGGATTACACAGCTTATTCCTATATTAAGATCTGTGGCGGTTAACCTTAAAGTATCTTTCTGCGCTTCCAGTAAAAAGTTTGATAATATAGGTAAGGTTGCTTTTGCGCTGATTATATTTTGTATAGTATCAATCCCTCTGGACAGAACATCCTTACTCACTTTAAACCGCATTCGTGCCTCCTATTATTATTATTATATTAAATTTAAATATCGTATTATCAGTAATAAGGTTTCGTTTCTGTTAAAATCTATTTATCTTATTAACCCAATTAAACTTAACTAAAAATTTACCTCTTAATAACCGGTTAATTTATTGTTGGATAACCTGTATAATCTTATCTACTTTAGTTTTTAATGCGGCATTAAGCTTTAATTCCTCTTTTATTTTGTTATATGAATGTAAAACAGTAGTATGATCCTTCCCCCCAAAATTAACCCCTATTTCCGGAAAAGACAAATCAGTAAGCTCTCTGCTTAAAAACATTGCAATCTGCCGAGGCAGGACGATCATTTTATTCCGGCGTTTTAATTTCAGGTCCTGGATAGTTACCCCGCACTCTTCAGCCACACAGCGTTGGATAAAATCCACTGTGGTTAGTTTTTTGGGTTCTTTTATCAAGTCTTTAAGCACTTCTTTGGCCAATTCAAGGGTAATGTTTTTTTCTTCCAGCAGTGAATATGCGATAATCCTGATCAAAGCCCCTTCTAACTCGCGGATATTGGTTTTAATCAGTTGGGCGATGAAAAAAATAACATCATCCGGGACAGTAACCGGTTCGCGCTCAATTTTCTTTTTTAAAATAGCTACGCGGGTTTCCAGGTCCGGTGGCTGGATATCAGTGGTCAATCCCCAGCTAAAACGCGAAACCAGCCTTTCCTGCAGGTTGGCGATTTCCTTTGGCGGCCGGTCGGAAGAGATAATGATCTGTTTATGCGCGTCGTACAAGGAATTAAAGGTGTGGAAAAATTCTTCTTGCGTGGATTCTTTACCGGCGATGAAATGGATATCGTCCAGAACCAGGATGTCGGTGTTCCGGTATTTTTGTCGGAAGGCCGGCGTGGAATGGTGCTGAATAGCGTCTATTAATTCATTGGTGAATTTTTCCGAAGGCATATAACATATCTTTAAATTCGGGAAAGCGTTTTTAAGGTGATGACAGATGGCCTGCATAAGATGGGTTTTCCCCAGCCCCACCCCGCCGTAAATGAACAAAGGGTTGTAATTTTTCCCGGGCATTTCGGCGACCGCTTTTGAATACGCGTGAGAATGGCGGTTGGACGGGCCGAGAATAAAATTGTCGAATGTATACCGCGGATTTAAATTCAGGTTCGCGTCCGGTTCCAACATCTTTGCTTTTGGCTGCTCCTGGTGGTGCTTGACTGTCCTGTCTTTTGCTTGAGCTCCCGCAGCGACATCTAAAACTAATTCGACAGGCCCTTTGAAAACATTTTCCACCGCCTCAAGGAGCAACGACCGGTAGTGCTTTTCCACCCAATCGCGGAAAAAGGTATCCGGCGCCTCCAGGACAAAAGTCCCATTCCGGCCTTCTTTCGGCTTCAAAGGCATAACCCAGGTCTGGAAAACCGTATCTCCGACCTTAGCCTTTAAATAACCGCTTATCTTCTCCCAGCTTGTTTTTAGGTCTGGCATGTTTAATTAACCCTATCCACAGTTTATTAACAGATTGGATAACTTTGTGGAAAATCTCTTCCGGCGGTTAAAACGCTCGAAGATCACAAAAACCCTTATGTATTATACAATATTTTTTTTCGCAGTCAATATAAATAACGTTTCAGGCGATGAAGAATTCCTTGACCGGTAAAATGTTTCGTGATAAAATCCCCCTTCGTTCAAAACACTAAGTGTTGACTTGGGTTTTATTTGTGTTATAATTAAAAACACTCTAACAAAAGGACAGTGAGAAATGAAAAAACACATCAAGACGCGATCCAATATAGTGGCGAAACGCAGCCAGGGTTTTCTTAGCAAAGCGGCTACAAAGGCCGGAAGAAAGGTCCTGGCTCGTCGGAGACGAAAAGGAAGAAAAGTGCTTTGTCTTTAATCTTGCGAAGACTGGTAATAGCCCTTCTGAATTTTTATCAACAATATATAAGCCGTATGCTGCCTTTATCCTGCCGCTATTGGCCGACCTGCTCGGAATACGCAAAACAGGCTGTGGGCAAATACGGTTTACTACGGGGTGGGTTAAAGGCCGCGGCCAGGTTATTGCGCTGCCATCCTTTATCGGGTAAATCCGGTTTTGATCCGCTTAACTAAATTATGGAAAAACGATTGATTTTAGCGTTAGCGTTGTCTTTTGTGGTATTATTCGGCTGGTCTGCCTTTGTGGGTAAACCCAGCCAAAAAGCCGGGATTTCACCTGTTGTCCGGATCGCTGGTCAAAATAACGAACCCTCCCTTGTGTCCCCGGAAAATCCACCTCCAGCTCTGAAAGAGGAAAATATTGAATTTGGACAATTTGAATATCAAAATAACAACAGTAAAGTGATTTTTAGCGAACCATCTGCAACAATTAAAGAAATTACCTTTAACAAATATAATAACTATAAATTATCCTTGAAAGCCGGGTTATCAATAGGTGATCCTAAATGGGAATTTATTAGACAAAGCGTTGGGAATAATGAAGTTACATATGCATATTCCGATAAAGAAAAAACAATTGTTAAACGCTTTATTTTTGATAACACTAAGTATTCCACAACATTAGAGATTAATGTCCAAAATAAAACCAAGGCGAATTTAAGTATTCAAATCCCCATAACCTTGGGAGTGCTAAATATCGCGGCCAACGCACAACTTAATCCGCAGGATGTTATTGTCAGCACGAAAGAAAAAAACTTTTATCCTAATATAAAACGCGCTAAAACATTTAACAATTTAAAATTCATAGGGTTACGTGAAAAATACTTTTGCGCGATAATTCAACCGCTGGATATGGATTACAGCGGAGGCCTTGTTAAAATTAATCCCAATGAGACCGAAGTTAGGGTATTATCATCAGTATACCAAATTGCTTCAGGACAGACTATTGATTTAAAATTTAACGCATTTTTGGGGCCGCAAGATCTAAAGATCATTGGAAGTAATAATAAAGACTGGCAGGCTATCATTTATTACGGCACATTTGATGTCATTGCGCAAGTAATGCTTAAAATGTTGGAATTCTTGTTTGGTCTGGTCCATAATTGGGGATGGGCTATAATTATTTTGAGCTTTATAATTTATATCATATTGTATCCATTGACCTTGCAACAGATGCGCTCAATGAAGGTAATGCAGGCAATCCAGCCGCAGATGGAAGAATTAAAAAAGCAATATAAGGATAATCCGCAGAGATTAAACAAGGAAATGATAGAATTGTATCGTACGAATAAAGTTAATCCTTTAGGCGGATGTTTGCCGCTTATTCTGCAGATACCGATTTTCTTTGCTTTGTACCAGGTTTTAACACGGTCAATTGCTTTAAAGGGGGCGCATTTTTTGTGGATCCGGGATCTGGCGGCACCAGATAGATTATTTATATTACCTAATTCTTTGCCACTTTTGGGGAATGAGATTAATATCTTGCCTTTATTGATGGCTGGAATAATGTTTTTCCAACAAAAATCATCAATGTCCAAAATGGGAGGAGCTGGAGCAGAACAACAAAAGATATTATTGATAATTATGCCGGTAATGTTCGGGTTTTTGTTTTATCGTATGCCATCAGGGTTAGTTCTGTATTGGTCGATCAATAGCGTTTTTACCCTGATCTACCAGTTAAAAACGGTTAAAGCAAAATGAATAAAGTAACCAAGCTGGAAATAGAGGGCAAGACGGTTGAAGGGGCGGTTAAAGCGGGCCTAAAGGAATTAAACGCAAGCCGGGATCAGGTTAAGATTGAGATTCTTTGCGAAGAAGAAAAAGGGCTTTTTGGCATGCCCGGAGCAAAAATGGCTAAAATCCGAGTTACCTTGGTAAATAATAATCCTTGACAAGAAAAAGAAAATTCGGATAATATTGTTATAAGGGAAATGGATATAGAAAGAGCACATAGTTACGCGTGAAACGTCGCCTAAACCATTAAAACACAATGGGAAAAGTAATAGCGGTATGTAATCAGAAAGGTGGAACTGCTAAAACCACCACCGCGATCAATATTTCTACTTATCTGGCATTATTAGGCAAAAAAGTCTTAGTTATAGACCTTGATCCACAGGCTAATTGCACCAGCGGTTTGGGGGTTGATCGTCACGGCATAAAAAAAAGCACCTACCATGTTCTTTTGGAAGAAGCAGGGGTCCAGGAGATATTACAGAAGACAATGGTAGAGAATTTATTTCTGGCGCCATCCAGTCTGGATCTTACTGGCGCGGAAGTAGAGCTAGTTGGCGCCATGGGTAGGGAATATCGCCTAAAAAGGGGCTTGGTAGAAGAGAGAAATAATTTTGATTTCGTGATCATTGATTCACCGCCATCCTTGGGGCTGTTAACCATAAACGCCCTGTCTGCAGCTGATTCTGTACTGATTCCCGTTCAATGCGAATATTATGCGCTTGAAGGTTTAGCGCAATTAATGAATACTATTACCTTGGTCAAGAATAATCTGAACCAGAATTTGGTAGTAGAAGGAATCGTCTTGACAATGGCGGATTTCCGCACGAATCTTAGCCGGGAAGTTATCCGGGAAGTAAAGAATAGTTTCAAAGAAAAAGTTTATGAATCGATTATTCCCCGCAGTATCCGGTTGAGCGAGGCCCCGAGCTATGGCAAGCCAATCGCCCTCTATGATAAAAATAATCTGGGAGCTGTGAAATACGAAGAGTTGGCGAAGGAAATAGCCGGAATTAAAATAATCTCTAACATCGAAGAAACGCCACAGGATATTAATACAACCCCATCCATTTAAAGGAGCGGTTTAATGGAAAGAAAAGCCTTGGGTAAAGGGATAAGCGCGTTAATCCCGGCAACAGAGGAAGTTCAGAGCAAGAAGATTGCGTTCTTGGATTTGGCAAAAGTAAAACCGAATCCATTGCAGCCCAGAGAAGATTTTGATCCGGAAAGCATGGCTGAACTGGTCCAGTCAATCAAAGAAAAAGGATTGTTGCAACCGATCCTGGTCCGGCCCAAAGGTGACAATTATGAACTAATAGCTGGCGAACGCAGGCTTCGTGCTGCTAACCTATTGAATTTAAAAGAGATACCGGCGATAATCAAAGATGTTGAAGACAGGGATTCGTTGGAATTAGCGCTGATAGAAAATATTCAAAGACAGGAACTCAATCCTATTGAAGAGGCGCGCGCTTATCAGTATTTAATTGAAAAGTTCCGGCTTACGCAAGAAGAGGTCGGGGACGTTTTAGGTAAATCCCGGGTGACCATTACCAATTCTTTGCGGTTATTGAAATTGCCGGGAGAGATCCAGGAAGAAGTAAGGAGCGGCCGGATCTCATATGCTCATGGCCGGGCGCTGTTGGAAATAGAAGACGCAAATATGCAGAGAAAACTAGTTAGGGATATAATATCTAAGTCCCTGTCCGTCAGAGAGTTAGAGAGCATAATCAAGACTCGACGCCCTTTGGCTGGACGAGTCAGGATTGGCGCAAGAAGTAAAAATATCGACCCGCAAGTAGTGATAATGGAAGAGCAATTACAGCAGGCGTTGGCTACAAAGGTAAGGGTCGTAAAAAATAAGAAACGGGGACATATCGTGGTTGAATTTTATTCGCAGGAAGACTTGGAGAGGATCGTTAGCAAGATGAGAGGAGAAACTAAGCTATGAACCAGGCGGTTTTAATTTTGATCAAACCCGACGGCCTTAAAAAATCTTTGACCGGCAATATCCTGACCCGGCTTTCCGAAACAAAGCTGGAGATAGTTGCCGCAAAAATGGTCAGGGTCTCCCGGGGTTTGGCTGAGGAGCATTACAGGCATCTTAAGGACAAGCCTTTTTTCGACGAACTGATCAAGTATCTGCGCGGCGAGCTGCACGACCGGAAAAAGGTCATGGCGCTTGTTTATTGGGGCAAGGACGCAATACAAAAATGCCGGGAATTGGCCGGGGCGACGAATCCCGAACAAGCTGACCCAACCTCGATCCGCGGAGCCTACGGCCGAATATTGACCTCCGGGCTTTTTGAAAACGTGATTCATGTTTCTTCCGACTCGGACGAGGCGTCGCGGGAGATTAAACTGTGGTTCCTCCCGGAGGAAGTGATCGTCGATCTTTACCCGACCAGGGATACGGTTATAAAAGATTTCAAACAAGCGATCTGGGCTTGAAGAAAGAGGCAGCGATGCTTAAAAGCATGACCGGTTTCGGCGCCGCAGAAATCGCGGTTCCGGGTTTTGGAACGATAAATGTGGAGTTGCGCAGCACCAACCATAAGTTTTTCGAAATGGTCTTTCATTCCCCCGACGGGTTCATCTGTTTCGAGGACAAGATAAAGAAAGAGATAGAAACCAGGATCAAGCGCGGCAGGGTTATCTGCGTATTAAGCGTTTTCGGCAAGGCCAGCCCGCGCGTTTCGATGAATAAAGAGCTTTTGCGCAGGTACGTTGCGGCGATAAAGGATATTTCCAAGCTTTACCGGATCTCTGACGGGATGAATATAAATACACTGGTTGGCTTGCCGGGAGTTTTATCGCTGACCGAGGAGAAGATCCCGGTGGCAAGGTTTTGGCCGCATTTAGGTAAAGCCGTGGCGATGGCCTTATCCGAACTTAGCGCCACGCGCAGCAAAGAAGGCCGGGCGCTGTTCGGGCATCTTGACGCTAACTCCAAAGGCTTGTCCGCTAATTTAAAATTTATCCGGTCCAGGTTCGCCAAGATAATCCTGGAAAAAAGCCGGAAGATCAAGATAGACGCGGAGCGCGCCGCTTTTCTGAAAGACGCGGATATTGCCGAGGAAATCGACCGGCTGGATTTTCATATAAAGAGCTTTAAGGGTAAGCTAAATCTTTCCTGCGCAATAGGTAAAGAACTCGATTTTATCTGTCAGGAGATGCAGCGCGAGGCTAATACCATGGGAGCGAAAGCCTGTGACATGCAGATCTCCGGCAGGGTGGTTCAGATGAAAAGCCAGATCGAAAAACTGCGCGAACAGGCGCAGAATATAGAATGAAAGCCGGGTTAAAAAAAGAGGCAAAGGGCGCAAGGGTATTTGTTATCTCCGGGCCTTCAGGGTCGGGGAAGACCACGCTGGCCCGGAGGATACTGGCGGACAAAAGATTCAAAAATAAGCTGGCGAGGTCGGTTTCATTCACTACCCGGCCTAAAAGATCCGGCGAGGTTAACGGCAAGGATTATTTTTTCATCAGCGCGGAAGAATTCAAAAAAAACCTGCGGCAGAAAAAAATCCTTGAATGGACCAGATATTTAGGGTATTATTACGGAACAGCCAGACGGGCTGTGGATGATCAGATCGGCCGGGGAAAAGGGGTTGTGCTTTGCCTGGATCTTAAAGGCGCGGCAAGGGTTAAAAAGCTTTATCCGGGGCAAGCAGTGACTATATTTGTCATGCCGCCTTCTATGGAAGAGCTGGCCGGCAGGATACATAAAAGATGCAGCCAGACCCAAGAAGAGGAGATCCGCAAGAGGTTAAGCCGGGCAAAAGAAGAAATAAGGGCCTTTCGCCGGTATGATTATTCGCTGGTAAACCGGGATCTAACTAAAGCGGTCAAGCAGCTCAAGGGCATTATTATTAAAAATTTTAACAGCGTTATCAGGAGGCCGAATTAATGGAATATGTTGCCTTGGAAAAATTATTGGACAAGAGCGGAGGGTCTTTATATAAATTAGTTGTCCTGGCGTCCAAAAGGGCGCTGGATCTTGCCGAAGGAAAACCGCGGCTTGTGGAAAATGTAAGCCCGAATACCAAACCGTCGATAATCGCCTTGCAGGAGATCTCCGACGGCATGGTCAAGGTTAAGGGTTAGTCCGGTATGCCCAATGGTTAAAAAGAAAGAGGTCATTTTAGGGGTTACCGCCAGCGTCGCCATCTACAAGGCTTGTGAGATCACCCGGCGTTTAAGGGATCAAGGATTTTCGGTCAGCGTGGTAATGACCAAAGAGGCCCGGGATTTCATAAGCCCTTTATTATTTGCGAGCCTTTCAGCGAATAAGGTATACGGCGATATGGGGTATGATCCGCAGGCCTGGGAGATAGAACATGTTTCCCTGGCGGATAAGGCGGACCTGGTATTGGTCGCCCCGGCTACCGCGAATATTATCGCTAAGGCCGCCTGCGGAATATGTGACGACCTTTTGACCTGTTTGATATCGGCGACAAAAGCGCCGGTTCTCTTTTGCCCGGCGATGAACGAGGGAATGTTTTTGAATAAGATAACCCAGGCTAATATCAAGAAGCTGGAATCCCTGGGGTATGGATTTGTGCAGCCGCGAAAAGGCGGTCTTGCTTGCGGCAAGGTGGGCGTCGGCTGCCTGGCTGAGGTTGAGACGATTGTTAAAGAGGCAGTGAAGATTTTATAGATCCGGCGACGTAGCCAAGTGGCAAGGCAACTGTCTGCAAAACAGTTATTCAGCGGTTCGAATCCGCTCGTCGCCTTAATTCTCGAGAAGAGTGTAGCTGTAATCGTTCCGGATGCGAACGACGGGCAAGTGGTGGAATGGCATACACGACAGACTTAAAATCTGTTGGCCGTAAGGTCGTGAGGGTTCAACTCCCTCCTTGCCCACTTTGCCTGGGAAGATATTTCGGGCTCATAGCTCAGCCCCGAAACGCAGCGTAAAAATCTATTAGCGCTTCGGGATTGCGGATGTGGAGACAGAAAAGGAAGTCATCCGCCATTGGTTTATAAGGTGTTCGCTATGAGCGAACGCTATTAAAAAATTTCGGGCTCATAGCTCAGTTGGTTAGAGCGTTGCGTTGACATCGCAAAGGTCTGAGGTTCAAGTCCTCATGGGCCCATTTTTAATTTTTATTAAAGAATATGGATCTGAACATATTACGGCATTCCTGCTCGCACGTGATGGCTGAGGCGGTAAAGGAGCTTTGGCCGGAAACGAAGCTGACTATCGGTCCGGCTATCGAAGACGGGTTTTACTACGACTTCGATAAAAAAGAGCCTTTTACCGACGATGATCTGGCCAGGATCGAAACGAAGATGGCCGAGATCGTCAAGCGGGATGAGAAATTCACCCGTCAGGAGTTAAGCAAGGTCGAAGCTGCGGAGGTATTTAAAAAGCCGGGTGAAAGCTATAAACTGGAATTGATCCGGGATATAGCCGATGAAAAGGTCTCTATCTATAGAACCGGGGAGGATTTCGTCGATCTTTGCCGCGGCCCGCATATAGATTCCACCGGACAGATCAAGGCGTTCAAATTATTGTCCGTTGCCGGGGCGTACTGGCACGGCATTGAGACAAATCCCATGCTCCAGAGGATATACGGGACTTGTTTCGAGAGCAAAAAAGAATTAGACGCGTATTTGAAGGATCTTGAGGAAAGAAAACTGCGCGACCACCGCAAGGTCGGCCCCGCATTAGAGCTCTTTGATATTTATCAGGAAGAAGCGGGGCCCGGCCTGGTGTTTTATCATCCCAAGGGCGCGCTTTTAAGAAAGATCATCGAGGATTTTGAGAAGGACGCGCACTTGAAGCGCGGTTACCAGCTGGTGGTCACTCCGCATATAATGCAGGCGGAATTATGGAAAACCTCCGGGCATTATGATTACTACAAAGAGAACATGTACACCTTTAAGATCGAAGAGAAGGAATTCGTCTTGAAGCCGATGAACTGCCCGGGGCATATACTGATCTATAAATCCAAAACCCGCAGTTATAGGGATCTGCCGATAAGGCTGTTTGAGTTGGGAACGGTTTACCGCCATGAAAAGGCCGGGGTGATGCATGGTTTGCTCAGGGTGCGTGGTTTCACCCAGGACGACGCGCATATATTCTGTCTGCCTACGCAATTAAAAGCAGAGATAAAAGACGTTGTGGAGTTTGTATTTAGCACAATGAAGCTTTTCGGGTTTAACAACCTGGGTATTGAGCTTAGCACCAGGCCGGCTAAGTCCATCGGTTCGGATGGAGACTGGGAATTAGCTACCGATGCCCTGGAGAATTCCCTGAAAGATCTGGGCTTGGCTTACGAGATCAACGAAGGAGACGGCGCATTCTACGGCCCGAAGATAGATATAAAATTAAAAGACGCATTAAAACGTTCATGGCAGTGCGCGACAGTGCAATGCGATTTCGCCCTGCCCAAAAGATTTGATCTGGCTTATGTTGACACCGACGGTTCATTAAAGCAGCCGATCATGCTCCACCGTGTTCTTTTAGGAAGCCTGGAGAGGTTTACCGCCTGCCTCACCGAGCAATATATGGGGGATTTCCCGTTGTGGCTGGCTCCGGTCCAGGTAGGGATAATACCGGTGCGCGAAGAATCCAACGCCTATGGCTTAAAAGTCAAAAAAACCCTGGAAGACGCCGGGATACGGGTAGAAATGGATAACCGCAGCGAGACCCTGAATAAGAGGATCCGGCAGGCGGAGATCGATAAGATCCCTTATGTCCTGGTCCTCGGTGAACGTGAAGAAAAAGCGGGGGCTGTTAATGTGCGCAAAAGGCATGTTAAAGAACAGGCCGGAATGGGGCTCGAAGAATTTGTCGAAAAGTTAAAGAACGAGATCAGGGAAAAAGTAGTATAATATAAACGGGGCAACCGGAGCTACGGTCATTACCGGCAATCCGGCTAAACCCCAAAAATGAGGAGGTGGTAGAGATAAAAAAATATATCCGTATCAACGAGAAGATCCGCGTCCCCGAAGTCCGTTTAGTCGGTCCGGAAAGCAATCAGTTGGGAGTGGTTTCTACGGATAAGGCCCGGGAGCTATCCGCTCAATATGAATTAGACCTGGTAGAGGTGGCGCCGCAGGCGAATCCGCCTGTATGCCGGATCATGGATTTCAGTAAATTCAAGTACGACCAGGAAAAGAAGGAGCGCGAGGCCAAGAAGCACCAGAAACAGAGCCGCATAAAAGAGATCCGTCTTCACCCTAATATCGACGAACATGACTATCTGGTAAAAATGAGGCAGGCCCAAAGTTTCCTGAAGAAAAAAGACAGGGTTAAGATCGACCTTTTCTTTAAAGGCAGGCAGATAGAGCATTCGGATTTAGGCAGAAAGATTTTAGATAGATTTATAATCGACACCCAGGCCGAGGGGCTGGTAGAGAAAGAGCCGACCCTGGAAGGCAAAATACTGTCGCTGGTCCTGGCGCCGAAAAAGGGCAAGGAATAAAAACAACCCGGTAAGAAAATAAAAAAGAGGATAAAATGCCAAAGTTAAAAACAAAAAAAGGCGTGGCCAAAAGGTTTAGGACCACCAAAAAAGGAAAGATCAAATTCAATGCCGGCGGCAAGAGCCACCTGCAGACAAATAAAAGCGCCAAGCGCGTGCGCAATCTGCGCAAGTCGAGGAAAGTGGTGAATAAGAAAGAGCTCAAGTATCTTAAGAAGATGCTGCCCTACGGATAAATCCCCGCAGGGTTAAGATGTTGTATTTGAAAAGGAGAAAGTGAAATGGCAAAAGCAAAACACAGCGCAGCTACCAAGAAAAGGAAGAAAAGGGTATTAAAACAAACTAAGGGGTTCTGGGGCGATAGGAGCAAGCAGTTCCAGCAGGCCCGCAGGGCGCTTATGCACGCCTTGGTTTACAGCTATAGGGACCGTAAAGCGCGTAAAAGGGATTTCCGCAAGCTTTGGATCGCCCGGATCAACGCGGCATGCAGGGCTGAAGGCATCACTTACAATAGATTCATCAACGGCCTTAAGAAATCCAATATCGAGTTGGACCGTAAGATCCTGGCTGAACTGGCGGTTACAGAGAACAAGGCCTTTAAGAAGCTGATCGAAAAAACCAAAGGTTAATCCCGGTTTGATGTTAGAGGAAGGCGGATATGTACGTTATAATAATCGGTTGCGGCAGGGTTGGGGCGGAATTGGCCAAACTCCTGGCGAACGAAGGCCATAACGTAGTTATAATCGACAAAAGCTCAAAGTCTTTTGACCGGCTGGGCAATACCTTTAACGGCCTGTCCCTGGTCGGCAATGGTTTTGACCTGGCGCTCTTAAGACAGGCAGGGGTTGAGAAAGCCGACGCCTTCTGTTGCGTGACCAATGGGGATAATACCAACCTTATCTCCGCCCAGGTGGCGAAAAAGATATTCAAGGTGCCCAAGGTCATTGCCCGGATATATGACCCGCGCCGGGCGAACATATTCAAGGCGCTGGGGTTGGATATATTGGGCGGGACAACTCTTTTCGCTTCGATGATCCGCGACAAGATCGTGGAAAGCCGGTTTTCCAGCTATCTGATCGAGACCAAAGATCTGGGGGTCCTGGAGCTTGAGGTCAAAAAAGAACTTGCCGGCAAAACCGTGCTGGATGTGAACGTCCCTCAGGAGCTTATGGTGGTGGCGTTGAAGCGGTTGGATGCGACCATCATTCCCGAATCAAAAACAGTATTAAAGGCTAAAGATATAATAATGGCTGTGGTTAAGGTGTCCAGCCTGAAAAAGATAAAAGCGCATTTTGGTATATAAGCTCGGGTAAAAGGCCATGTATATAATAATCGTAGGCGCAGGCAAGGTCGGGTATTTCTTGGGGAAAAGGCTTTGCGCCAGCAAACATACGGTCAGTATTGTTGATAAGGACAAGGATATCTGCGAGCATGTCGCTAAAGAGTTGAATGCGCTGGTGGTAAACGGCGACGGCTGTGATCCTGATATACTGGAAGAGGCCGGGGCGAAGCGTGCGGATGTGGTGGCTGCGGTGACCGGCGAAGACGAAGATAACCTTATAATATGCCAGCTGGCAAAAGAGCTGTTCAAGGCCAAACGCACTGTCGGCCGGGTGAATAACCCGGATAACGAACGGGTGTTTTCCGAGTTGGAGATCGACGTACCGGTGGATTCGACCATGATCATCGGCAAGATCATTGAAGAGGAGGTTTCTTTCTCCGACGTGGTCAAGCTGATGAGTTTTGCCAGAGGGAAGCTGGCGATCGTCCGGGTAGACCTGTCCAAAGATTCCCCGGTGATCAATAAGCCGCTTAAAGAAGTGCTTCTGCCCAAGGATTCGGTCCTGGTTTCTATTTTGCGCGGCGAAGAGGTGATTGTCCCCCGAGGCGACACTGTTTTTTCTGAAGGCGATGATATTATCGCCATGACCCTGGTCGGCGGCGAGTCGCAGTTGATAAATCTATTGCTGGGCAAGCTATAAAAAAATGAAAGCAAGGAATATCCGGAACATGATTGTAGGCGTTGCCACGGAGATATCCTATGCCTTAGGTATTATTCTCGCCGGTTTTTTTGTCTCTTTAATCCTCTCGTTCAAGATATGATCCCCAGGCCGGACATAGAAGATGTCAAAGCGATAGGCTATTATCTCGGCAAGATAATTCTTTCTTTGTCCGCGACAATGGTTGTGCCGTTATTATTGGGTATCTTGCTGGGGGAATTCAGCCCGGCGATGGATTTTATGGTCGGTATAGAAGCATCCCTTATTCTAGGACTTTTTCTGACCAAAATATGTTTCACCGAAAATGACCTTAATTGGATGCAGGGGATGATCGTGGTGTCGCTCTCCTGGGTGGTGGCAATGGTCCTGGCGGCGATCCCGTTGTATCTGAGCGGCCACTGGTTGTCTTTTATGGACGCCTGCTTTGATACTATGTCCGGCCTGACTACCACCGGGCTGGCCCTGGTTCAGGATATGGACCATCTTTCATACAGCCATAATTTGTGGCGGCATTTGATTATGTTCATCGGCGGACAGGGGATCGTTATTGTAGCGGTTTCTTTATTCGTCAAAGGATTTTCCGGCGCCCTTAAGATGTATGTAGGCGAAGCCCGCGATGAAAAGATACTGCCTAATGTCATTCATGGCAGCAGGTTCATTTGGCTGGTCAGCGTTGTTTTCCTTGTCTTAGGAACTATCGCTTTGGGGGTGACCGGCATAGTGAACGGGCTGAAGCCGTTCAACGCGTTTTTTCACGGCGCCTGCATTTTTATGACCGCTTTTGATACCGGTGGTTTTGCCCCGCAGTCGCAAAGCGTTCTTTATTACCATAGCCTCGCGTATGAAATGATCACGGTTATCATCATTGTCCTGGGGGCGCTCAATTTCAAATTGCATTATCACGTTTGGAATGGTAATTTTAAGGAGATGGTTAAGAACATTGAAAGCCGGACTTTTTTTGTATCCATCTTGATAACGTTCTCGATCACTGCTGTCGGCCTGCATCAGACGGGTATTTATCCCCAAGCCCTGGTATTATTCCGAAAAGGGTTTTACCAGCTTATCTCCGGGCATGCCGGCACGGGGTTCCAGACCATATATGCCCAGCAGTTCCTGTCCGATTGGAATAACCTGGCATTGGCGGGGATGATTTGCGCCATGGCTTTGGGAGGCGCCGCCTGTTCCACTACCGGAGCGATCAAGATGATCCGGGTGGGTATAATCTATAAAGCTTTACGCCAGGATATTAAAAGGATAATCCTGCCTGAACGGGTGGTGATAGTCCAGAAATTCCATCATATCCGCGAGAGGTTCCTGAATGATAAGATGGTCAGGGCGGCTTTGATGATCACTTTGGCCTATCTGGCGCTTTATGCGGCAGGAGCGATCATCGGGATGTTATGCGGCTTTTCTTTTCTGGAGTCTTTGTTCGAATCCACATCCGCAGCGGCCAATGTCGGTCTTTCCTGCGGGATAACTCAGGCGGGTATGCCGGCGGCGCTGAAAGTGACATACATGATGCAGATGTGGGCGGGCAGGCTGGAATTCATGTCTGTTTTGACCCTGGCCGGATTTATCGTGGCTGCGGTGAGAGGGAAATAATGCCGGGATCGAAAAAGAAAGTATTTTTTTTGATTTTCGTTTTAGGGGCGTTAATTTTTTATAAAAGCGCGTATGCCCAAGTCGTTTCCAGCGCGGACTTGATCCGCCGGGCCAAGGAATACGACGGTAAATCCGTAGTTTATCAAGGCGAGGTGATAGGCGATAAAATGTCCCGCGGTAAATTTGTCTGGATAAACGTGCACGACGGCGATAATGCGCTTGGCGTGTGGGCCTCGGAGGAATTGGCCGGGAATATCCGGGTGACCGGGGCGTATAAACATAGAGGGGATATTATCCGGGTTTCCGGTATATTCAACCGCAGTTGCCAGAAGCACGGCGGCGACCTGGATATACACGCGCAAGCGATAGATAAAGTCTCTGACGGGATCAAGGTAAAAGAAAAAATAAGCGTTGTTAAAGCCAGGCTGGTCCTTATCCTGGCGGGGCTATCGGGGTTGATATGGATATTGATTCGGTTAAAACAGCGTTAGAACAGGATATAGGCTCGGCGGGTTCGGCTGAGGCGTTGGAGGAACTGCGGTTGAAGTACCTGGGCAGGAAAGGTCTCATCCCGCAGTTGACCTCAACTATTCCGGGTTTGCCTGTTCAGGAGCGCGGTTCTTTCGGCAAACAGGTGAATGAGTTGAAAAACCGGATAATGGCGCTTCTGGAAGAAAAGCAAATATCCTTGGGGCAACCGGCCGGCCAGGCGCAAACATCCGGCGTGGATATAAGCCTGCCGGGGATCTGCCAGGGCCTGGGCCGCCGGCATCCGTTGACCTTGATCGTTACCGAGATCTGCGATATGTTCAAAAAGATGGGCTTTGCCGTGGTCGAAGGCCCGGAGATCGAGAGCGAGTATAATAATTTCACCGGATTGAATATACCGATGGAACATCCTTCGCGCGAGGCCTTTGATACTTTTTATCTGAGTGTCCCGGCGGGCAGTGAAGGAAAATACCTTTTGCGCAGCCAGACCTCCACGGTTCAGGTGAGGGCTATGAAAGGCAGCAAGCCGCCGCTGGCGATTATCGCCCCGGGCAGGGTCTTCCGTCCGGACGCGGTTGACGCGTCACATTCCTTTATGTTCAACCAGATCGAGGGCCTTATGGTCGATGAGGGCATTACCTTCGCCGACCTGAAAGGGGCGCTGGAGTTTTTCGCCAAAGGCATTTTCGGGCAGGGTATAAAGATGCGCTTCCGGCCTCATTTCTTCCCGTTTACCGAACCTTCGGCGGAGGTGGATATTTCCTGCATTATCTGTAAAGGCAAGGGATGCTCTGTCTGCGGAAGAAAGGGGTGGTTGGAGATACTGGGTTCGGGCATGGTCCATCCCAATGTATTTAAGAATGTGGGGTATGACCCGGATAAGTACACTGGTTTTGCTTTCGGCATGGGCGTGGAGCGCATAGCCATGCTTAAATACGGGATAAACGATATCAGGCTGTTTTTTGAGAACGATCTTCGTTTTCTTAAACAATTCTAAATATGAAAGTAACGTATAACTGGTTAAAAGAATTCGTAGATATAAAGATGCCGGCGCAGGAATTGGCGGATAGGCTGACCATGTCCGGGCTTGAGGTTAAGTCCGTCGAGGAAAAAGCCGGCGATTTTGTTTTCGAGATTGAGATCACCTCTAACCGTCCGGATTGGCTCAGCGTTATCGGCGTGGCCAGGGAAGTTGCGGCTTTAACCGGGAAAAAGACAAAGACCGGGCAAATGAAATCCGTTAAGATCGAAACCGGATGCGCTGATAAATTCGGGATCGAAATAGAGGATAGGAACGATTGCCCGTTTTATACCGCCAGGGTCATCCGCAACGTAAAAGCCGGGCCTTCTCCTGAGTGGCTCAGGGCCCGCTTGGAATCCTTGGGGGTGCGCAGCGTGAACAACGTTGTGGACATCACTAATTATGTTTTATTCGAGACAGGCGAGCCCCTGCACGCGTTCGATCTGGATAAATTGAGCGGCCGGGAGATCGTGGTTCGCCGAGCATCTAAGGGAGAAAAGCTGGTCACCATCGACGGCCAGGAAAGGGAATTAAGCCCGGATATACTGGTGATCGCCGATAAGAAAAAAACCGTAGCTATTGCCGGTGTTATGGGAGGCAAGGATACAGAGGTGACCGAAAATACCCGGAATGTATTATTAGAGGCTGCGATATTCGAACCTGTTTTGATCAGGCGCGGCAGGCAGAAATTAGGAATGACCAGCGACGCGGCATACAGGTTTGAACGCGGCATTGACCCTGCCGGACCGGCGGCGGCTTCGTTAAGGGCCGCGAAACTGATCGGGGAACTTTGCGCAGGCGATCTGTCTTGCGCAGCAAGTTCAGGCGTCAGCCGCATGAACGTGGCTAAAGTGTGTTTGACCGCGGCCGGCATAAAGAGGAGCCTCGGCGTCGAGATCCCCCAGGCGAGAGTAAATAATATCCTGGCTGGCCTGGGGTTTGAGATAAAAGGCAAGAAAAAAGGCTGTCTGCAAGTCAAGGTCCCTTCGTGGCGGTTGGATGTCAAAGAGGAAGTCGATCTGATCGAGGAGATTTCCCGGATCTACGGTTTTGAGAACATCCCGTCGACATTGGCCAAGGTGGGTTTGAAAAATCAGGAAACAGCCGCACAGGACCATATCAGCCAAAGCAAAGATATACTTTCCGGGCTGGGGCTGAATGAAGTAGTAACTTACAGCCTGATCGACAGAAAGAGCCTGGATGGTTTTTGGGAAGGCGATGATTCTTTGATAGCGGTTTGCAACCCCTTGAGCATCGAGCAGGAGGTAATGCGGCCTGTGCTTATGCCCAGCCTTGTCCGCTGCGTTTCGCATAACCTTAAGCAGAAACAGGAATACGTGAATATATTCGAGATTGCCCGGGTCTACCGTCTGGATGGGAAACGGATACAGGAGGAGTACCGTTTGGGGATCTGTTTGTGCGGGTCAAAGCTGGTTTGGTTCGATAAAGGCAGGGTCCAGGATGAAGCCGGATTCTTGCATTTAAAAGGGGCGGTTGAAACCCTGCTCAAACGCCTGAATGTGCTTGGGCAGGATCTCAGGTTTATTGCCCGGGGCGCATACGCGTTCCGGGTCTTTGCCGGGGATGTCGATATAGGAAGCCTTTGCAGGTTGGATAGAAAGCGTCTTGACCGAATGGAAATAAAGAACAAAGAGGTGTTCGGCGCCGAGATCGACCTGCCCAAGGTTTTTTCTTTGATCAGCCCGGCTAAGAAATTCAGCGCTTTGCCGAAATTCCCGTTCGCGGTCAGGGATATAAGCATGATCCTGGCCGAAGCGCTGCCGGCGGAAAAAATAATAAAAGCTATACTTGCCCAAGGGCGGGATCTTATCAAAGAGGCGGAGGTTGTAGACCGCTACAAAGGTAAGCCCATCGATCCCGGGTATAAAGGCCTAACCATATCCTGCCGGTATGCTTCAGATGACCGGACCCTGACTGAGGCAGAGATTGCCCCGGTACACGAAGCCGTAATATCCCGTCTTAAAGAAGAGTTTGGCGCCCGCCTGCGCTGAACTTGACGTATCCGCGGTTGTGTGTTATACTTTTCTCGTCAGGAAAAGATCTTTTATATCCCTGCCGTGTACGTTGAAGACTTGATGATTGGTGAACCAACACCAAGATACCGGGAGCTTATGCTTCTTGACGCTAAGGCGTAAAAGAGAGGGTTCCCACCTGTACCTAAAAGGTTCAGCCCATCATATTCAACGGCACAGCGCGGGGATATTTTTTTAGGGACGGTTCTCAAGGACAGGCAAAAGTGCCCCCTAAGGGGGGCATTTCTAAGCGTCAAAGAGAATCGTCCCTTTCTTTTTCTTTTCCCTTGAGCCGGCAATCAAACCGTGATAAAATTTAACTAAATCCGGCGTTTCTTTCAGGGTGATGAACAGCCGGTTCTTATTTGAGAACCACCGGGGGGGCTATGATCATATCAGAGTTAAAACCTTTTGCGGAAATAGAAGATAGCTTAAAAGCCCATAAGAAAATATTTATTGTCGGATGCGGCGATTGCGCCACTGCCTGTGCCTCAGGCGGCGAAGCTCAATGCAAGCAGATCAAAGAACAATTAGAGGCTAAAGGTAAGAGCGTTTTGGGTTTTTGCCTGCCTGAATCCGCCTGTGTTGCCGCCAAATTGAAAAGTGAACTGGCCAGGAATATGCAGGTTTTACGCCAGGCTGACGCTGTGCTGGTTTTGGCTTGCGGCCTAGGCGCGCAGTCGGTCAAGGATAACGACAGGCTGGAACTGGCGGTATTGCCGGGATGTAATACTTTATTCGGCGCGGTTATGGACAGCCAGGGTAATTTCAGCGAGAAATGTTCGATGTGCGGCGCTTGCGTTCTGGGGCTGACCGAAGGGATCTGCCCGGTGACGCTCTGCGCAAAAGGCCTGCTTAACGGACCCTGCGGCGGGATGAATAAAGGCAAATGCGAATTAGACCCCCAGCGGGATTGTGCCTGGGTCCTGATCTGGCGCCAGATGGGGAAAAAGCAGAATTTAGGGCAGATGAAGAAGATCGCCCCCCCGCGGGACTGTTCAAAATCCACTAAGCCCCGCAGGCTGGCGATGAATACCCCGGTTTAAGAAGATGGCCGACTTAAGATTGACAAAGGACAGTATTCGTAATAAAATCTTACTTAGGATAAAAAGAGAGAAGGAGGAAAACCGGAACAAAAAAAGCGAGATCATAAAAGAAAAGCTTTTTCGAACCCGAGTTTTTAAAGAGGCAAAGATCGTGATGTTCTATATGTCATTAGGTGGAGAAGTCAATACGGCGGATATGATAAGAGAGGCGCAAGGGCTGGGCAAGACGGTCGCGGTTCCCGTTTGCGGGAAAAATAGAATGATGAAGCCTTGTTTATTAAAAGAAAAGGGCGGGTTGCTGAAAGGCCCTTACGGTATATTGGAGCCGGTCCGGAAAGAGCCGGTCCCTTTGAAGAAGATAGACCTTGTTATTGTGCCGGGGCTGGCCTTTGATAAAAAGGGAAAGCGGCTTGGCCGGGGCAAGGCATACTACGACCGTTTCTTGAGAAGGCTTCCATCAAGGGCTCCGTCCATAGGCCTGGCGTTCGATTTCCAAGTTCTTCCCTTTATCCCCACCACCACCACCGACGTAGACGTCAAAAAACTTATCTTCGCCTGAAAAACAGGAAAAACGCGTAAAATAACAACAGGGGCAGTTTGTCTTGCAAGGCACAACTGTTTCAACTCCCGGTTCTGCGCCGGGTATAGTCGGAGGGAGATAGATGCTTAATCTAATTATTTTCATCGCGGTAGCCTTGATCTCCACCATTATCGGTTATTCGATGCGCCGATATATGGCGGAAAAGAAGATCCAGGACGCCGAGGCAAAGGCAAAGTTCATTGAAGAACAGGCGAAAAAAGAGGCGGAAGACCGCCGACGTTCGGCGGAATTAGAGGCGAAAGACCTGCTTTACAAGATGCGGCAGGATTTCGAGCAGCAGACCAAGGACCGCAGGCAGGAGATCGTTAATCTGGAGAAAAGGCTTACCCAGAAGGAAGAGAATATCGACCGCAGGCTTGACCTTTTGGAAAAGAAAGAAAAAGATATTGAGCTTCGCCAGGAAGGCCTGAAGAAGCAGGAAGAGGGTTTAAAGGCGAAAGAAAGCCAGCTGCATGGTTTGATCGCCGAAGAGAAGGAAAGGCTGCAAAAGATAGCCTCTCTTTCCGTAGAAGAGGCAAGGCAGATCCTTTTAAGCAGGTTGAATGAAGAGCTTAACGCCGAAAAGGCGGTATTGATCAAGAAGCAGGAAGAGGAACTGCGCGGCATAGCTGACAAAAAAGCCGCGGAGATAATCAGCCTTTCCATACAGCGTTGCGCCGTAGAACATACAGTGGAGTCGACGGTAAGCGTGGTTAATCTTCCCAGCGATGAGATGAAGGGCCGGGTCATCGGCCGGGAAGGAAGGAATATCCGGGCGCTGGAAATGGCCACCGGGGTGGATGTGATTATTGACGATACCCCTGAGGCGGTGACCCTTTCCTGTTTTGATCCTGTCCGCAGGGAGATCGCGCGCTTGAGCCTGGAGAAGCTTTTGGGGGACGGCAGGATCCATCCTGGGCGCATTGAGGAGGTAGTGGAGAAGACCAAAAAGGAAATGGATGAGAAAATCCGCGAAGAAGGGGAGCGCGCGGCTTTTGACTCCGGGGTGGACGGCCTGCATCCGGAGCTGGTAAGGCTTTTAGGCAGGCTAAAGCACCGTACCAGTTTCGGCCAGAATGCGCTGCAGCATTCCAAAGAAGTTTCTTATTTGCTGGGAGTGATGGCTTCGGAACTGGGATTGAATTTCAAGCTGGCCCGCAGGATCGGACTTTTGCACGATATAGGCAAAGCCGTGGATCATCAGGTGGAAGGTACCCACGCCAAGCTGGGCGCTGACCTGGCCAAGAAATACAATGAATCTCCGGAAGTGATCCATGCCATCGAGGCGCACCATGAAGAGGCGGAACCGAAGAGCTTCTTCGCTGTCCTGGCTGTGGCCGCTGACGCGATAAGCGCCGCCCGGCCGGGGGCCAGAAGGGAAACGCTGGAGACATATATAAAACGGTTGGAGAAGTTAGAGTCTATCGCCAACCTTTTTAAAGGCGTGGATAAATCTTACGCGATCCAGGCTGGCCGCGAGATACGGGTCATAGTGCAGCCGGAGAAGATCGCCGACGGCGAAGCGATCAATCTCGCGCGGGATATTCGCAAACGTATCGAGGAAGGGATGGAATACCCCGGGCAGATCAAAGTCACGGTTATCCGCGAGACCCGGGCTATAGAGTACGCTAAATAAAAGAATGAAGATATTATTCATAGGAGACGTGGTAGGTAAACCCGGTCGGGATGCGGTCAAGCGGCTCGTCCCGGAATTGAAGAAAGAGTTGGGCCTGGATTTTGTCATCGCCAACGCCGAGAACTCTTCCGGCGGGTCGGGGATCACCGGCAAGACCTCCGAGGAATTATTCGCCAGCCAGGTCGATGTTTTGACTTCCGGGGACCACATCTGGAAGAAACGCGAGATCGTAGGACTTATCGCTGTTGAAAAACGCATATTAAGGCCGGTTAATTATCCTAAAGGCTCCCCGGGTGCGGGCTGGGGTATTTTTGAAACGGCAAACGGGAAAAAGGTCGGGGTGGTTTGTGTCCTGGGTCGGGTTTTTCTGGAGCCCGTTGACTGCCCTTTTAGAGCCTGTGACCAGGCAATAGAGTGCGTTAAAAAAGAAACCAATATAATAATAGTGGACATCCACGCCGAGGCGACCTCTGAAAAAGTCGCCCTAGGCTGGTATTTGACCGGGAAGGTCTCTGCGGTTTTGGGCACGCATACGCATATCCAGACCGCTGATGAAAAGATCCTTCAGCCGGGCACCGCCTATATTACCGATGCCGGGATGACCGGGCCGTATGATTCGGTTATCGGAAGAAGGATAGAGGACGTTCTGCACCGGTTCATTACTTCCCTGCCGGTAAAGTTCGAGGTGGCGGAGGATAACATCCAGCTCCACGGGGTTATCCTGGATATAGACGATAATAGCGGCAGGGCCGGGGACATTGAAAGGATCCAGCGGAAAATGCCTGCTGTATGACAAATGCCCGAATCCTATAAAACTAAAAGATCTTTCGGTAAGTTATATTTTGCCGCGGCCGCGGTATTTTTCTGCGCTTTTTCCGTATACGCCGGGCTTTGGGCGTATGCCGCAGAAGGCGAACTTGAATATACGGTCGACCTCAACGCTAATGCCATCCCTTTACCCGGAATATTCTCCCCGAATATAGACTTGAGCGGCAGAGGAAGTCATTCCGATCCCGTCTGGCCGCAATCCCTGGCAGCTCCGGAAGCGCTGGACGCCTGGGAAAAAAGTATCGGCTGGAAAGGCATATACCGCCTGCAGTATAATCTTTGGGAGATCAGCCGGCATGCCAAAGATAAGCAGCTTCAGGATAAGCTTCTGGCGAATTATGAATCGGTGATCAAAAGGATAAGCGATGCCGGGGGGACGGTTATCCTGGATATATTCAGCACGCCTTCCGGCCAGGGCAAAGTTTTAGACAAGAAAAGCTCGCCGGTAAATCTTAAAGCATTTAAGGAAGTTGTTAAAGGATATATCCGCGAGCTCAGCTGCAATAAGAAATACAATGTTTGGTATGAGGTTTGGAGCGCTCCTGACCTGGATAATTTCTTCCTGGGAAGCCAGCAGGAATACCTTAAACTTTACCGGGCAGTGGCTGAGGCCGTTAAGGAACTTGAGGATGAGACCAAGATACATATACTCGTGGGAGGCCCCTCGACCAGCTGGTGGTTCAGGAACCCGGAGGGGAATAATATCCTCATCCCGGAGAAAAGCCTTATTTACGGGCTGATAAAGTTCTGCTATACGTATAAGCTGCCCCTGAACTTTATTACCTGGCATGCTTATTCCACCGATCCTTACACCGAAAAAAGGCTTACCGCGTATAATAAAGAATTCATTGTTTTGATCCGAGAATGGCTTTCATATTTTAATTTTCCGCAGGATATCCCGCTCTTGGTAGACGAGTGGAATTATGACAGCGGGGCGAACGTCCTTCCTGAAAGGAAAGAGAAGGCGAATATCTGCGCCAGTTTTATCCCCGGCAGGATCAAGAATATGTATCAGGCGGGGATAGACGGCCAGGTTTTTTTCTCGCTCGAAGATTTTCAGGGCAATAAAGAAGGCGTGGTCCGCAATGTTGGCGTTTTCTGGTTCAAAAGCGGCTCTCCCGGGTATCAAGGCGGGCCGAAGCCGATATTCGCGGTTTTCAAAATGCTGGCGTCTTTATACAAAGATCTCCTACAGCCGCAGGCGAGGTTAAATGACGAGTTTGTCGGCGCGATCGCTACCAAAGGCCAGGACGAATCGGCGGTGCTGATCTATAATTATATCGATACGGACATATTCCGTAATTACCTGTCCCGGGAGATCGCCCTTTTGAAAGACGCCGAAAGAGAGGCGCTTTTAGGGATAGCTAAATCCGAACGCGCGGCAAAGATCATGCGCCGGGAATTAAACCCGGCAGATTTGCGTCTGAGCGCTAAAGTGCAGGCGATATTGCGTAAAGCCCAGGAGATAAACGATACCGCCGAGAAGCTTAAGGTATCCCCGCGCCCCCTCAAATTGGCGATCAAGGGCCTGAAAGGGGAATATTTGTATTCCCGGGTCACCTTGGATTCCCGGAATCTTTCCGCGGCGGAGTTAAAGCCGGATGAGGAGAAAATCATAGTGGCAACGGATGGAATTTACCGGGAAACCTTAACCCTGGAACCTTATTCGGTCAGTATGGTGATTTTGAAACCAAAACCGCCTGAGCCGGGACCTATTTCGCAACCGCAGCCGAGTATAGAAGAGACTCAGGCGCAGACCCAGAAAGGCCAGACAGCGCAGACCGAGCCCAAGAAAGTGATCAAGGAAGAACCGCAGGCATTGGCCTCGCAACCGGAAAAGCCCATACCTCAGGAGCCGGCGGTTAACAATACTGCGGCTGTTGTAGAAGTGCCTGAGACTAAATCCCCGGACGCGGTTGTTAAGCCGGGTAACGGCGGGACCGTGGTGAATAATACCCAGGCGCAGGAAGTTATCCCGCAACCAGTCCAGAATACTACGGTAATCCAGGATAAATAAGAGAAGGTTAGTTATGGCGGACAAATCACCCGACCTGTTCGATCCGCAGGCAGCGCCAGCGCAGAAGCGGCGGGTATATACGGTCAGCGAGGTTACCCAGGGCATCAAATTGCTCTTTGAGGATTATTTCGGGCAAGTCTGGGTAGAAGGCGAGGTTTCCAATCTGCGGCCTTCTTCAGCCGGGCACCTTTATTTTTCCCTGAAGGACGAGTCCGCGGTGCTTTCCGCGGTTATATTTAACCGGGCCGCAAGGGATATTAAATTCAAGATCGAAGACGGTCAGAAGATGGTTTGTTTCGGCAACATCGATGTTTATGCCCCCCGCGGGCAATACCAGCTGATCATCGAGAAGATAGAGCCCAAAGGCGTAGGAAGCCTGCAGTTGGCCCTGGAGCAGTTAAAAGAAAAACTGGAAAAAGAAGGGTTATTCGCCCCGGCGCGAAAAAAACAAATACCTTATCTTCCGGCCAGGGTAGGGGTAGTGACCTCGCTCACCGGCGCGGCGATAAAAGATATCCTTAAAGTGCTTGACCGCAGATTCCGGGATATACATATTATTCTCAGCCCGGTAAGGGTCCAGGGGGACGGCGCAAAAGAGGATATCGCTTTGGCGATCGAGGATTTTAATGTCAGGAACGCGGGACTTTCCAGGGATGAACAGGTCGAGGTTTTAATCGTGGGTCGCGGCGGAGGAAGCATTGAAGACCTCTGGCCGTTCAATGAGGAGATCGTTGCCCGGGCGATATATAATTCCAAGATACCGGTAATATCCGCGGTAGGCCATGAGCGGGACTGGACTATCGCCGACCTGGTTTGCGATTTGCGGGCGGCTACGCCGTCGCAGGCGGCGGAATTGGTCATCCCGGAAAAAGAAAAGCTGCGCCGGGAACTGGACGGCCTGATATCCGGGCTTAAGAAAGGGCTTGAGGATACCGCGCTGGATTTCGCGCAAAAGGAAGATGACCTTATACGCCGTCTCTCTATAGCCATGGGGCATAACTGGCAGATAAATCACAACCGTTTGGACGCGGTATCAAATAAACTGGCGATTTTTAATCCGGCGACCCTGATACCGGAGTATAAGACCAGGATCGCTGATCTGGCCAGGCAGATCTATGTGCGCATGGGCCATTTCTTGAGATTGAAAGATTCCCGGTTCACCGGAATAGCCGAGAATCTCGCCAGCCTTAATCCATTGAATATCCTGGCCAGAGGCTACAGCGTGACCTTCAAGGATCCCGACGGACGGGTGATAAAGGATGCGGGGCAGGTAAATAAAGACGATATGATCAGAACCAAGGTATATAAAGGAGAGATCATCAGCAGGGTAACGCGGGTAAATTGTTCTTAGCGCACAACGATAATTTTGCAGGAGGTCTTATGCCGGAAATAAAATTCGAAGAGGCTTTGAAAAAGCTGGAAAAGATAGTTGACGAGCTGGAAAACGGCGAGCTTTCCCTGGATGATGCATTGAAAAAATACCAGGAAGGCCTGGAGCTTTCCCGGCAGTGCTCGCAGCGGTTGGACAGCGCTAAAAAGAAGATCGACATACTGGTTAAGAACAAAAAAGGCGAATTCGAGCTAAAAGGCCTGGATGAAGCCGAAATAAAAGAATAAAACAAAATGTTACTGGAAAAAATAAACTCGCCGCAGGACCTGAAGCAGTTTTCCACGGAAGAACTGATTGTTCTGGCCGCGGAAATACGGAGCAGGATCATTGAAGTTGTTTCCAAGACAGGAGGCCATATCGCTTCCAGCCTGGGAGCCGTGGATCTGACTATAGCCTTGCATTATTGCCTGAACAGCCCGAAAGACAAGATCGTTTTTGACGTGGGTCATCAGGCATACGCGCACAAGATCCTTACCGGCAGGAACAAGGATTTTGACAGCCTGCGGCAGTTCTCCGGGTTAAGCGGCTTTCCCTGCAAAGATGAATCCAGTCATGACACTTTCACCTGCGGGCATAGCTCTAATGCCGTGTCTTTGGCTTTGGGCCTGGCTTGCGCCAGGGATTGCCTGCAGCCGCAGGATTATTTTCGGGTAGCCGCGGTAATCGGCGACGGTTCCTTAAGCGGCGGGCTTTGCTTTGAGGGGTTAAATAACGCCGGGCACCTCAAAAAAGACATCTTGGTCATCCTGAATACCAATGAATTGAGCATCGCTCCTAATGTGGGGGCGATCAGCACCTATTTAAATAAACTGATCTCGCTGCCGGTATATAACCGTTTCAGGGGTTCCCTGGATAATTTTATCAAATCCCGGGTTCCCAAGGGCAGCAGGCTGTTAAAGATCGCCAACAGGTTTGAAGAGAACCTGAAAGGTTTTTTTGTCCCTGGGATGTTATTTGAGGAGTTGGGGTTTCGCTATTTCGGGCCGTTAGACGGCCATAACCTGGCGGTTTTGATCCCTTGCTTGAAGAATATCATGGGGATAAAAGGCCCGAGGCTGGTGCATGTGATCACCCGCAAAGGCAAAGGTTACCCGCCTGCGGAACAGGACCCGGTAAAATTCCATGGTGTCGGAAGGTTCGATATTCCCACAGGCAAGGCTATCTGTAAAAAAGACAGCCCTGCCAAGACTTATACGCAGGTTTTCGGGGCAAAGCTGGTTGAGATGGCGCAAAAAGACCCGAAGATTGTGGCTATAACCGCGGCTATGCCTGAAGGGACCGGTCTGGATAAATTCCGTGGATCTTTTCCGCAGCGTTTCTTTGATGTAGGTATAGCCGAGGGTCACGCGCTTTGTTTTGCCGCGGGTTTTGCCGCCGGCGGTTTTAAACCGGTGGTGGCTGTTTATTCCACATTCCTGCAGCGGGCTTACGATCAGATCATTGAAGACATCGCCTTGCAGAACCTTCCGGTGGTCCTGGCAGTTGACCGCGCCGGGATTGTAGGCGAAGACGGCGTGACCCATCAGGGCATATTCGATATTTCTTTTTTGAAGAATATCCCTAATTTTATAGTAATGGCTCCCAAAGACGCGGGGGAATTAGAAGGGATGCTGGAATTAAGTTTAACCTTGAATAAGCCGGTAGCTATCCGGTATCCCCGGGCAATAGCCGGCGCTTCGGATGTGGGGTGCTCTCCTATTAAACTCGGCGAGCCGGAGATATTAAGGACCGGCCAGGATTTTACGATAATCGCCCTGGGGAGCATGGTTGGCCCAACGCTTGCCGCGGCTGATATTTTAAGTAAGCAGGGATTTACGGGAACTGTGGTTAACGCCAGGTTTGTAAAACCTTTGGACGAAAATATCTTGAATAAGATCAGCCAACAGGCTAAAATAATTCTTACAGTGGAAGAGGGTATAATTGACGGAGGTTTCGGCAGCCGGGTCAGCGAGATATTGTCCCGGCCGGTAGTCAGGCTGGGATTATCCGATGAATTCATCCCGCACGGACGCAGGGAACTGTTGCTGGAGAAGGCCGGGTTAACCGCCGCAGGGATCAGCGCCAGTATACGGGGGCATCTTAAATAAAATGCGTAAGATAATCATTGATGCGGAGAAATGCAAGGGTTGTTTGCTTTGTATCGGTGCCTGCCCTAAAGGGTTTCTTGTCCCTTCGGGGAAGCTAAACCGCAGGGGCGACGTTTTTGTGGAATGCAAGAACGAACAGGAATGCCTGGCTTGCGGATTATGCGCGTTGATCTGCCCGGATTGCTGCATTGAGGTGTCTAAAGAATGAAGACAGATAAAAAAATATTAATGACCGGCAACGAGGCTATCGCCGAAGGCGCTATCCGGGCCGGATGTTTGTTTTACGCGGGTTATCCGATCACTCCGCAGAATGAGCTTACCGCTTACATGGCCAGGCATATGCCGGAAAATGGCAGGGTATTCATCCAGGCGGAATCAGAATTGGCTGCGATAAATATGATCTTTGGCGCATCCGCCACCGGGGTAAGGGCAATGACTTCGTCTTCCAGCCCGGGGATAAGCCTGAAGCAGGAAGGGATATCTTATCTCGCCGGGGCGGAACTGCCGGCGGTTATCGTGAATATGATGCGCGGAGGGCCGGGATTAGGCAATATTTCCCCATCCCAGGCGGATTATTTCCAGGCGACCAAGGGCGGCGGCCACGGCGATTATCATCTTATTGTGCTTGCTCCGGCTGCGGTGGAAGAGGCATATGAATTGATGTTTACCGCCTTTGACCTGGCGGATGAATATCGCGGCCCGGTGATGATCCTGGGCGACGGTATGCTCGGCCAGATGATGGAACCGATGCGGATGAAAGAACATAAGATCAATAATATAGCCAAGCCCTGGGCGCTTACCGGCTGTTCCGGCCGCAAACCGAATATCATAAGGTCGCTATACATTAAGGACGGGATCCTGGAAGAAGTTAATCTCAGGCTGCAGAAAAAATACCAACAGATCAAGGCAAAAGAGCAGCGTTGGGAAGAAGAGTTATTGGATGACGCCAAATTGATTCTGGTCTCTTATGGCGGGATGTCCAGGATCTGCCGCAGCGCGGTCAAGAATTTACGGGATAAAGGGACCAAGGCCGGGCTGCTTAGGCCGATAAGCCTTTGGCCGTTCCCGGATAAGGCCTTTGAAAAGGCGATCCGTCCGGGAGTGAAATTCCTGGTGGTGGAAATGTCGTACGGCCAGATGGTCGAAGATGTGCGCCTGGCAGTGAACGGCAAGGCCGAAGTGGCATTTATCGGCCGCTCCGGAGGCGGGATACTCTCCGAAGAGCAGATAATAAAGAAGGCCCAAGAGGTATTGAAGATAAAATGAAAAAAGTATTCAGTTATCCCAGATCGCTGCGCAACATATCCACTCATTACTGCCCAGGATGCGGGCATGGCATTGCCCATCGCCTGGTGGCGGAAGTCATAGATGAGCTGGATATCCGGGAAAAGATCATCGCCATAGCGCCTGTAGGATGCGCGGTCATCGCCTATGATTACTGGGATTTTGATTGTTCCGAGGCGGCTCACGGCCGGGCGCTGGCAGTAGCCACGGCCATGAAAAGGCTCCGGCCGGATAACATTGTTTTTACCTATCAGGGTGACGGGGATCTGGCCGCTATCGGGACAAATGAAACGATCCACGCGGCTAACCGCGGAGAAAACCTAACAGTGATATTCATCAATAACGCGGTTTACGGGATGACCGGAGGCCAGATGGCTCCGACCACGCTTTTAGGGCAGAAGACCGCTACTTCTCCTTTTGGGAGAAGGCCGGAGTTTGAAGGATATCCGTTAAAGATCTCGGAGCTGCTGGCGCAATTAACCGGGGTGAAATACGTGGAGCGCGTTTCCGTATTTTCCAGCCAGGAAGTGATAAAGGCGCGGCAGGCGGTAAAGACCGCTTTTCAGAACCAGGTTAACAATGTAGGGTTTTCCCTTGTGGAGATACTGTCTCCCTGCCCGACTTATTGGGGGATGCCTCCGAAAAAAGCGATGCAGTGGATCAGGGAAGAAATGGTCAAGGAATTTCCGTTAGGCAGGCTAAAATGACAGAAAAGATAATAATCGCCGGTTTTGGCGGCCAGGGGATCATGCTTATGGGAAAAGTCCTGGCAGAGGCCGCGATGCTCGAAGGGAAGAATGTTACCTGGCTGCCGGCTTACGGGGCTGAAGTGCGCGGCGGCACAGCTAATTGCATGGTGGTTGTTTCCGATGAGCCGATAGGCTCGCCTTTTATCGGCCGCGCGGACAGCCTGATAATCATGAATGGGCCTTCTCTTGCCCGTTTTCAAGGGAGATTAAAGGATAAAGGGCTTATAGTAATTAACAGCTCTTTGGCTCAGGCCGGGCCGGATACCAGGGGAGTTGTAGCCGGGCAACCTTTTTCAGAAATAGCCGTAAAATTAGGCGGTATAAAGGTGGCGAATATAGCCGCGTTAGGTTTTTTTGCGGCTAAGACAAAACTTATCAGCATCAAAAGCCTTAACCAGGTTATTATAGATATGACCCCGCAAGACAAGAAAGATCTTGGCGCTTTAAACCTGGCCGCGTTGTCCGCCGGAGCAAGATTGGCAGAGTAAATCCGGAACCCTATATAAAAAAAAGAAAGAGGAAAAATAAATGGTTCGAGTAAGATTTGCGCCCAGCCCTACCGGGAATTTGCATATTGGCGGAGCGCGCACCGCGCTTTTTAACTGGCTTTACGCCTGCTCCCAGAGCGGAGAGATGATCCTTAGGATCGAGGATACGGATACGCTGCGCTCTAAAAAAGAATACATCGATGAGATATTAGGCAGCCTTAAATGGCTGGGGTTTAATTGGGGCCAGGTATATTATCAGAGCCAGAGGTTCGATATCTACAGGGAATACGCCCAAAAACTTTTAAGTTCGGGCAAGGCCTATATCGAGAAAAATGAAGCCGGTAAAGAGGCGATAATTTATAAAGTGACCGGGGAAAAGGTAAAGATAAAAGACCTGATCCACGGGGAAATAGAGTTCGATACCGCAGTCATCAAAGACCAGGTCCTGATAAAATCCGACGGGACACCCACGTATAATTTTGCCTGCGTGGTCGACGACGCTTTAATGGAGATAACCCATATTATCCGCGGTGACGATCATATTTCCAACACCCCGAAACAACTGCTTATTTATGAGGCGCTGGGTTTTAACCTGCCGCAGTTCGCGCATCTGCCTCTGATCTTGGCTAAAGGCGGTGGAAGGATGTCCAAACGAAAAGGGGCGACCGCCATATCCGAGTATCGGCAGGCAGGGTATCTGCCGCAGGCCATGGTTAACTTCCTTATGCTTTTAGGCTGGGCCCCCGGAGAGAACCGGGAGATCATCGATATAAAAGAAGCTATAAAGCTCTTTGACATAAAACACGTAAACAAGACCGCTGCGGTAATGGATATGGATAAGCTCGATTGGATAAACAACCAGTATCTTAAGAACGAAGATACCGCTAAGCTGGCAGAAGAGGTTATCCCGCTTTTGATCGAGAAGGGTTTGATCGGTAAAGATAATATCGACCGGGAATATACCCGGGAAGTCCTGCGATTATTCCAGTCCAGGCTTACCGTGCTGCAGGATTTTGTGGATCGGGCGGACTCTTTCTTTGTCAACGAGGTTATCTTCGATCAGGAGGCAAAAGAGAAGTTTTTGTCACAGGACCTCTCCCGGGAATTCGGCTTGTTCACGCAGAGGCTGAGCAGTTTGGAAAAGTTCGAGATCCCTGAGATCGAAGAATGTTTCCGGAAGGCAGTCGCGGAATTGGGCATTCAATCCAAAGCGCTTATCCATCCTGTCCGTGTCGCGCTTACCGGCAAGACAGTCGGCCCCGGACTTTTCGAAGTGATTTATTGTTTAGGTAAAGGCCGTGCGGTTGAAAGATTGAGTAAATTTATAAAAAAATAAACCGGGGAAACGCGGGGTTCTTAAAACCTTTCTATATGCGTGATCCTTGAATAAACAGTTTTTATAAGCCTCAAAAATCCTTCTTTACAGCTTTCCTGAAAGCGGATATAATTAAACCCTCGGATGTTTACTGCCCTCTAGTGCAACGGCAGCACGACTGACTCTGGATCAGTTAATCGGGGTTCGAATCCCTGGGGGGCAAATAAAACAATTCTACATTTCCGTGATAAAGAAAACAACGCCATTCTTTGCGGTTTCGATAATTCTTTGCCTGATCCCCGGATTTTTTAAAGTTGCGGCGGCAAATGAAATAAGTCGGCCTCCAGGCGCCGGGGGACTAAATGTGATCCTGGTTATTATTGATGATCTAAGGGCCGATCATTTAGGATGTTATGGCTATCCTAAGCAGACCTCGCCGGCAATTGATGCGATAGCCCGGGATTCCTGCGTTTTTGAAAAAGCGTTCAGTCAGTCGGGTTATACCCTCCCCAGTACAATATCTATTTTAACCTCACTTTATCCTTCGTCCCACGGGATGTTTTATGTTTTTAAAGATGAGTTGTCCCCGGGGATAAAAACGATAGCGGAAATATTCGGAACTTACGGCTATAAGACCGCATGGTTTTCTCAATTAAAAACGCCGCATCTGGATATAAACGTCGGATTTGGCCGCGGGTTTCAGGATAAGGTTGAATTGGGCGCGGATTTTAGCGGCGGCCCGGAGCTTTTTTCCTGGCTTGAAAAGAACAGGTCGAATAATTTCTTTCTGGCAATAGATTCAAGGGCGGTACATGATTTTTACCGTTCCTTTCCGGAGCATGAAGGGGAAGTAAAAAAAGATTTTTATTTCAAATTGATCCGCCTGGCGAAATCCCCCGGAAACGCTTTTTTTGGCCCCGAAGTGGTTTCAGCGCATAAAGAACTGTTCAGGGGGAACTATAATCCGGATAAGCTCAGTAAAATGTTGGAATTAGTGGACCCGGAGAAAAGAAATAGTTTAGACCAATTCAAATGCTCTTTACTTATTCCTTGGTTGCAAAAAAAAGGACGCAGCGATCCTGAGGGCTGGATCTCTGTTTATGATGAAAGAATCCGGGCTGTTGATAACGAGCTGATAAAACCGCTGGAAGTAAAATTAAAAACATTGGGGTTGTGTGGGAAAACCGTGTTGATTATCACTGCAGACCATGGAGAGGAATTCGCAGAGCATGGTAAATATGGACATTCCAGCCTTTGGGATACGAATATTCATGTGCCGCTGATAATTAAAATTCCCGGAGGTCCGGGGGGCAAAAGGATTGAGGATCTGGCAGAAACCATTGATATTATGCCGACAGTCTTGGAATTAGCCGGAATAGCGGTCCCCTCTCAAGCCCGAGGGGTGAGTTTAGTAAATCTGATGAGAGGGGGCTCGGTTGGCGCGCCTCGCGAATATATTTTTTCCGAATTGCCCAAAAAGAAAACAATCCGTTCAAAAAAATGGAAGTTGACCGAGGGGGGCACAAGGCGGAGATTGTTCGACCTTTCTCGCGATCCCGGCGAGCAAATCGATGTCCTTAACAGGAACAGGGCGATTGCCGCTAAGATGCAAACGCGGCTAAAGCAATGGGAAGCGTCCTTGCCCGACTATCAAGATCAAGAATATCCTTTTGATCCCGGGATAGGCAGGGAGATGCAGGAAAGGATAAGAAAAACAGGGTATTGGTAGGTTATCTGAAAATAACCTGTGTGTTACGCGGAAGTTTGATATTTTTGAGTATTAATGTATAATAACATATTGTTTTTTATCTTTAAAGGAACATATGGATCCCGTAAAATCTATAACCAATTTTATTCGTGAGATAATCGATAGCGATCTGGCCCTGGGAAATAACAGCGGCGGTGTGCATACTCGTTTCCCCCCGGAGCCCAATGGCTATCTGCATATAGGCCATGCTAAAAGTATTTGTCTGAACTTCGGCATTGCCCGCGATTATAAAGGGCTGTGTAACCTGCGGTTTGACGATACCAACCCTGAAACCGAGGATGTCGAATACGTCAATTCCATCCAAGAAGACGTGAAATGGCTGGGATTTGATTGGGATAGCCGGATTTATTACGCCTCCGACTATTTCGATAGAATATACGAATACGCGCTCCAGCTTATTAGAAAAGGCAAGGCCTTTGTCTGCGATCAGTCCCTGGAAGATATGCGGCGATTTCGAGGCACTATCGTTCAACCCGGCAAGGACAGCCCTTTCCGCGGGCGCAGCGTCGAAGAGAACCTGGACCTGTTTGCCAGGATGAGGGCAGGCGAGTTCGCCGAGGGGGCCAGGGTTCTGCGCGGAAAGATCGATATGTCCCACCCTAACCTATTGATGCGCGACCCGGTGTTCTACCGCATTAGAAAAGAGACGCACCACCGGACAGGGAATAAATGGCCTGTATACCCGACATATGATTTTACCCATGGGATCTGCGATTCAATAGAAGGGATAACCCATTCTATCTGTACCCTGGAATTCGAAGTGCACCGTCCGTTATATGATTGGATACTGCGAGAATTAGGTATCCACCATCCGAGGCAAGTAGAATTCGCCCGGCTTAATCTCGGGCACACTCTTTTGAGCAAGCGCAAGCTCCTGGAGATGGTGGAGAAGAAATATGTTTCCGGTTGGGATGATCCGCGGATGCCTACCATATCGGGCTTGCGCAGAAGAGGTTATACCCCGGGATCCATAAGAAGATTCTGCGACCAGATCGGCGTGGCCAAGGCGGACAGCATAGTAGATATGGTGGTGTTGGAAAACAGTATCCGCGAAGAGCTGAATAAAATCGCGCCGCGGGTCATGGCGGTGCTGCGGCCGTTAAAGGTGGTCATTGACAATTATCCCGGTGATCGGGCAGAAGAGTTGGATGTTATCAATAATCCCGAGGATCCGTCCATGGGCACAAGAAAAGTCCCGTTCTCAAGGGAGCTTTATATAGAACAGGATGATTTTCGCGAGGATCCGCCGAAGCAATTTTACCGCTTGGCTCCGGGGCGCGAGGTGCGGCTGCGCTGCGGTTATTTTATAAAATGTGTCGGCTTGCAAAAAGACGAAAAAACAGGTACAATACAGGAAATCCACTGCACCTATGATCCGTTGACCCGCGGAGGCGATTCCCCTGACGGCCGCAAGGTAAAAGCGACGATCCATTGGGTATCCTGCAAACATGCCATAAAGACGCAGGTGCGGTTATACGGTGTTCTTTTTACAAATAGGGACCCTTCCGATGTCCCGGAAGGCGTGGATTTTACGGTTAATCTTAATCTCAATTCTGTTGAGGCCCTGGACGGCTGTATGGTCGAACCGAGTTTGAAAGACGCGGCCGCGGCAAATAGATATCAGTTTGAGAGGTTAGGATATTTTGTTGTGGATACAAAAGACAGCGTTCCCGGGAAGCCGGTATTTAACCGGATTGTTACCCTGCGCGACACTTGGGCTAAGATAGAGAAGAAGCTGTAGATAGATCGGCGTAAATTACTATGCGACACCCAATCCTATCGGATGGATTGGGGGTGCAATTCTTTGCGAGGATGGCGGAATTGGCAGACGCGACAGTTTGAGGGGCTGTTGGTTGCATAAACTGTGAGGGTTCAACTCCCTCTCCTCGCACCAATAAAAAAGGGGAACCCCTGTTTTTTAACAAACAGGGGTTCCCCTTTTAATTCTTACTTATTTGCGTTTATCCCTGATGAAATTGCTTTTTCCTACGGTTTTGGCGTAGCCTTTCAGTTCGGCGCCTATCTCGCCGATCTGGGCGACATGGTCTATTTTACGAAACTCGTTTGTTACTACTCCGATTGATACGGACATTAACGGTATCTTGTTTTCGCTGCCCTGCCTGTCCTTGGCTAATATATAACCGTTGTTTCGGTCCGTCTCATTATAAAAAGACGGGATGGTTTTATCGAAGGATTCGATTATGGCAGAACAAAGGGTGTCGGCTTTGTCCAGGGTGGTGACTACCACAAAATCATCGCCGCCTATATGGCCGATAAAATCTTCCGCCTGGCCGGTCTCGCGGGTTGAGCGGATCAGGATACGGGCGACTTCTCGGATCACATCATCCCCGTGCTCGAATCCGTAAGTATCGTTATAAGCCTTGAATTTATCCAAGTCCACGTAACAGACCGCGAAAGGTAATTTGCTTTCCAGCCGGTGGGAGAGCTCGTTCAGGATAGAGACATTACCCGGCAATCTGCTTAAGGGGTTTGCTTCCAGGTCGCGTTCAGTGCGCCGGACAACCATACGTATCCTGGCCAGTAATTCTTTGGGCTCAAATGGCTTTACTATATAATCGTCCGCTCCGGAATCTATTCCGTCGATCTTGTCGGTGATCTCTCCTTTACCGGTGACCATGATCACCGGAAGATGCCTGAGCAATATATCTTTTTTTATCCTGGCGCAAAGCTCCAACCCGGTCATTTTCGGCATTTTATAATCCAACAAGGCCAGGTCGAAAGTTTTGTTCTGTATCGCCTTGAGCCCTTCCTCGCCGTTATTCGCTTCGTAAACCTCGTATTTCTCGTCTTCCAGGGTTATCCGCAGCACATCCCGGATATCCGGGTCGTCATCAACGATAAGTATTTTTATGGCCATAAGTTTTTAGATAGTTTAGAATGCGTTAGGCAGGGTGAAGCTGAAAGTCGATCCTTCTCCGACCTTGCTTTTTACCCATATTTTTCCTTTGTGCGCCTCGATTATATTTCTTACAAGAGCCAGGCCCAGCCCGGTCCCTTTTATATCCTGGTTAAGGGTGCTGTCCACCCGGTAAAATTCCTCGAATATAGTTTCCAGCGCGTTTTCGGGTATTCCGCATCCCGTATCGGAAACGTCCACCTGTACCTGTTTGCCCGAATCGATGACCCGGACAGTGATTTTTCCTTTGGGCGTGTATTTTATAGCGTTGTTGATCAGGTTTATGAATACCCGCTTGATCTGTTCTTTATCGACCAGCACTTCCGGCAGGTCCGGCGCCAATTCGCTGGAGAAAGAGATCTCTTTCTCCTTCAAAAGCACCGACAACATGTCCGAGATCTCCTCAAGGATTGCCTTTAATCCCTGCGGGACAAGTTTCATTGACGCTTTGCCGGATTCGATGCGGGAAATATCCAGCAGGTCGTTCACGAACTGCACCAGTTCGTCAGAATGCTTGTTGATTTTGTCCAGCCGCTTATGCACTTCTTCCGGCACGACCCCCAGTTTTCCCGCCAGAAGTATGGAGGCATAGCCTTTGATGGAAGTAAGTGGGGTGCGTAATTCATGGGATACGCTGGAGACAAAGTCGCTCTTTCTTTTGCTGATCTTTTTTACCTCTTCCAAAGCCAGGCTTAGTTCCCGGGTCCTTTCTTCCACCCGGTTCTCCAGTTCCTGATGGGCGTGCCAGGTTTTCTCGAAAAGCCTGGCATTTTCCAGGGCCTGGCCGAGTTGATTGGCCAGAATGGTGATCAGCTCCTCGTCGCCGATAGTGATCATAGGGTTTTTATCCGAGCCTACAAAGAGGAATCCCTGGTTGCCTTCTTTGGGAAGTATCGGCGAGATCACAAAGGAACGCGTTTTGAATATCGCCTTCAGGCGTTCTTTTTCATTGTTCTCCAGGAGCATGCTTATGGAAGAAAGCGTTTTTTCATTCCGAACGCTTTCCCAATAAGTGTTTTTGTTCGCTTCCACCTGGGATTTTATCCCCGCGCAGGACTCTTCGTTATAACCGACATTTAAGCGCAAAGAGAATATTCTTTCTTTGGCGTCCCATAAAAAAGCCAGGGCTTTCTCGAAGCCGATCTCTTCCAGGTCTCCGATCTCGATCTTTTGGAAGATCTGTTCTTCGTCGAACGTTGAACTGATGGTCCGGGAGAACCTTTGCAGGGTATACAGGCCGGTCAGTTTCTTGTCCAGTTCTTCCTGGGTCTTGTTCAGTTCGATATCCGTGCGCACGACAAGCTTGGCCTGCTCGTCCATTTCGTCCAAAGAGCGTTTCAGGTTATTGACGGATTCCTGGAGTTGGTTTATCTTATGGGATTTTAAAAGCAGGACGAAGAACAGCGCGATCGCGGATATCAGGCTCATCAGGCCGAGCAGATTGAACAGGTTCTCTCCGTTAATGTAGGATATCATTATCCCTCAAGGATCAAGACGGAAATCGTCTGGTTGTGCAGATAAGACTGCCCCCGGTAGCCCAGGGCCGTTAAAGGCGCTAATTGGCATCCTGAATACAGCCCGATAATGGGCGTATTAGGCGCCAGGCTTTCCCGGATGATCTCTAGCTCCCTGTTTGTGTCCCTTCGCAGTAGATTGTACCTTGAAAAAGAGCTAAATGCAATAGCCAGCTGCGAGGTCTTTGTCTTGCTAAACTTCAGCATCGGGTTGGATACGTTATTAACCGCTTCGGCGACAGCCGCATAAGCAGCCTTCAGGCAAGTTTCTTTGGTGCTGATCATCAGACGGATCATGCTTCCTTCGGGGATATTGCCCTGGCATATGAGCGATCCGTCGTCCGTCACGTTATGAACATTGCGTAATATATATTCTGTCTCACCGGGCGCGAATACGCCGATCGGGTAAGAAATGGAGAGGGTTTTTATCTCTTTCTTAAGCCGGTTCAGGTCGCAGGCCAGGTATTCTTCATAGAGTTTTACCGCCGGTTGTCCGTCGATCTTTTTTATGATATTTGCCTCAGCCGCGCTTACGCTATGCGGTTTGCCTAACGGTTTCCACCCGTGCTTCATCCCTGCTCCGCAGGAGATCCTGCCGCCCAAAACTATCCCGGCACAGCCGTCAGTGACGATCGACTGGTTAAAATACAAAGACGTCCTTATGGGGTGGAAATGATCGGAGGGAAAGACCCCCCAGCAGGGAAAGCTGCGCCCCAGGTGGTCCTGCAGGCCGGATATGATGTTCGGGCCGTCTTCGACCAGCCGGTCAAAAAACAATAACCCCAGGCCGCGGGTGTTATTCTTTAATCCGCAGAGAAGTTTATCGCCGATCTCTTCGCCGGCTTCGCGCGGAGGCTTTGTTTTTATGCCTTTTACGCACCCGTGGCTGAGAAGCGCGCCTTCCGGAAGGCTGAGCAGCAGCAATACCGCGCCGTGTTTGAATATTCCTTGATTACAGATGACCGCCGGCCCGGTTAATCCGACTATCGGGACTCCGCCGAGCATATTGTTGATCGTTTTGAGGAAATTTGCCGAGGAAAATTCCGGGGAGGTGAATAACAGGGCCAGGTCGATCTTATTCTTGGCCGGTTTATTGGCTTTGGCCAAGCGGGAGATCTCTTCCGCGGCCGTCGCAGCGTTCTTGCCGGAGCTTATTCCTATACCTATATCTAACATATATTGAGTATATAATACCCCCGGAATGAGGTCAACAAATTTAATTGACCTGCGAGGGAATTATGTTATATTAATTAGTACTAAAACGGCCCCATCGTCTAGCCTGGTCCAGGACGGATGGTTCTCAGCCATTAAACACCGGTTCAAATCCGGTTGGGGCTACCAAATTTTCCCTTTATTTAATGGAGTTGACCTTGAAGAACAGAAAAACTCCCGGCCAGATCGCAGTCATCATCACTCTCTTTATCGCGGTTATAATACTCTTATCCGTTGTTATCATAAATATCGGCAAGGTCAGCGACGCCAAGGTTAACAGCTCTCAGATATCCGATCGGGGCGCTTTAAGCCTATGTTCTCAATTAGGCATGTATGTGGGATTGCTCAACAACAAAGTTGATCAACGGACACAACTTCCCCAGTGGCTTACCGGAGGGAATTGCGCCCCTAATTGGGGGTTGATCCTTATTTCCATCGCAGTCATTGCCGGGGCTATTGCGGCCCCTGGCGTAGGTGGAGCGGCTGTAATGGCTGCTTTGGTCGTCAGCGGGGTTTATATGCAACTGGCGGATATCAACGCCATCCAGGCCAGGGCGTTTTCAGACGCCGCGTATTTGATGTCGTCGTATACCGGTTTCAGGGAATCGGCTATTCAGTCTATGCTGACGTCTATTCAAACGGATTCTCAGGCGGTGAAAAAAACAGCTGAGTATACGCTTACCGATGATAGTACCGGGCAACAATATGTTTTTGACAAGGATAACCCGGGATGGTGGGCGATTGATCAGGCGTTAAAGAATAACAAGCGCGTAGGCAGGTTCAATGCCTGGTATTGGAGTAAACGTTTCCCCGAGGTGTCGGAAGCGGGCAAGCTCACGCCGCTTATCAATGACTTTATTAAGGCGATAACAGATAATACAAAGATAGAAGAGTGGGACCCGGACAAATGGCAGATCAAGAAAATTTCTCTAAAGGTGGATGCTGCGACCACTGCCTCGGAGAGAAAATGGATAATTAAGGATGGCGTGGTAAGAGTGGTTGGGCCGGTAGCGCTGAATGACTGGCTCGCTGAAAGTATGCCTAATTGGTTTAAGGATTTTGTTTATTTGGATGAAGGCGGTTTTCTTATCGCTGACTTGGGGTTTAAGGGACTTACCCAAAGGATATTGAATACCGTGTGTTTTGATGAAACATGCAGCGAGGATAATCCCGCAATAACCTATGCCGAGAGAACAATAATAAAAATACCGGGATGGGAATGGTTCGGGATCATTGATACGCAGTATAATTATGAACAGCTTTACCAAGTGAATGACGATATTTACGGGTTCCTTACCAGGTCTATGGAATTATTGAATATACCGGTTTCTTACCGGGTAACCGGGATAACCAATTGGCTGCCGGTTTTTTATGACCTGAAATCCGCGCATGCCGCGGATGACCGTCAGGATATGTATGGAAGATTGCTCTGGGATATTCAAAAAATAGATGAATGGATCCAGCAACTATCGGCTATTGATGAGACAATCGTTCCGCTTATTCCTGAGAAAAATGGCGATTGCGCGACAGGAGCAGGCAGCGTTACAAATGACTGTGAGCCCGATCTGGAGTGTGACGATACCAGCTGTTGGTGTGTAAATTCTAATGATTGCGCCTGGGAAGGTATTTATTGCAGCTGCAGCCCGGGGATATATTCAGAACTTTGCGGCCATGGTGATTTGTATGGGAACAAGCCGTCTCCTTGCCCGCCGTCTCATTCTTTTCGCTGCGAATGCGGTTGCGGTAATGACGCCTCGACTGATGACCAGATTAATCGGGCGTGTAGATTTCAGGGCGATCTGAATTGGGCCCCGGCTAAAAACAGCGAGACCGAGGTGCGTCAGGCGATAGAAATACTCACGAACTTAAATACGGCCTTGAGGGCTATCGTTGAAGCGATGAAAGAGGTGGGAGAGGCGACCAGGCTTATCTTAGCGTCCAGTCCGCTTAAAGAAGAGGCGGTTTACGGCTGGGTGGATGAATATAATAAATATCATTTGGTCAGGGCTAAGGTCGCCGGTTATCCTGCTTATGAGAATTTTCCTTCTATTTCGGAAAACGATCAGGAGCTTTATGGGCTTTTAAAATGCTGGACTATCCAGGGTCAGACTGCAGGTGAGGTCAAGACTGCGGTTTCCAGCTATACCAGCGATGTGCCTACCGGCTGGTGGGATGTGAAAGTACGGAAGAATCCCGCTGCCGATGAATTCGGCAAAGACAAATTGGGCGCGATCATAACGGAGATACACGGTAACACTGGAGGACAGGTGGTGAGCTGTAAGGCCGATCTGGATGATTTATTGGCTAATTACGCCATAAGCAGCGCCACTACCGGACATTATGGCGCCGCTAAAGAAGAGATCTATATAAAGAAAGCTGTTCCGTAATGGCACGTTTGGTTTTTTTATCCGCGCTTTTTTTTTAACCTTCTGTTCTTTTAGCCACGCAGCAGTCGATATCCTTGTTTTTGCCCCCCATCCTGACGACGAAACTCTGGCCTGCGGACAGTTGATAAGCCGGGCGGTAGGAAATAATCAAAAAGCAAAAGTAGTTTTTATTACTAACGGCGACGCTTCTGCGGAGACCGCTAGTTTTTTCTTGGGTAAAGCCGCATCTGAACTTGAAGCAGAGGATTATCTTGCCTTAGGCCGGGCGCGTCAACAGGAAGCTGCCCGGGCGTCGGCAAAGCTGGGGTTACCTCCGAATGATCTGATATTTTTAAGCTATCCGGACAATGGCTTGGCAAGCCTGTGGCTCCAGAACGCGGGGGAGAGATACGAATCGGAATACACCGGGGAAGACAGGTCAGTTTACGCGTTAACCTATTCCCGGGCCATAAAGGGGTATACCCGCGCTAACCTGATCAGGGATATTAAAGATATAATCAAAGAGCTCAAACCGCGGGATGTCTATGCTCCTTCTCCGCTGGACAGGCACAAAGACCACGTTGCCTGCGCCGACTTCTTAAATAAAGCCCTTGATGAATTGCGCAGCGATCAAAAAAACAAATTTATCCCTCCCCAGGTTTTTTATTATTCTATCCATTTGCCCGGCCGTCAGGCCGGGCCTGCTTTAAATCCGGATTTGTCTCTGACGCAGGGCAGCCATTCTGTAAAAACGGCTAAATCACAAGCGATACAAGAATATCATTCGCAACTTTCTTCCCCCACCGTAAAGAGAATTGCTGCGCGATCCCTTGAGAATAAAGAATACTTTTACCGGGTCCCTGATTCCCCGGGGGCTTATCTTGGTTCGGTATATCGGCAGTGGGCTGATGCAGCAGGCGAGATGAAAAGAAGGGGATATAACCTTAATATGGGCGTGATTGCCGATGTGGCCGGGGATATAAACGACCAAAGGATAGATCTGGTAAGAAAACAAAAGATTTTTTCGGATGATTCAACAGAGGTTTCCCGGTTGGTCAATAGGATCGCGCAAGCCTTGGATGACTTTGGGGTAATCCCTGTGGTAAAACATTTTCCAGGGTTGGGAAGCGTGTACCGTGATACCCATAAATGGCTGCCTAAGGTTAATTCTTCTCGTCGAGACATTTATAATAAAGACCTGCTCCCGTATAAAGACCTGATCCGGTCCGGGAGGCATTTTATGGTTATGACCAGCCATGCCGTATATCCCTGCCTGGATGATAAACCCGCGTCGCTATCTTATAAGATCCAAAGCGTTATTTTAAGAAAGGAACTGGGTTTTCAGGGGTTGATAATCTCGGATGAGTTAGGGATGCAGGCTTTGGGGGAATACGCTATTCAGCGGGGTATCCCTGCTCCCCATATCGGAGAGCTCGCTGTTTTATCTTTTGCCGCCGGAACGGATATGGCTATAATTTACCCGGAACCGGAAAGGGCGGATGAGATCATCCTTTCGGTGATCCTGGCGGTAAAACAAGCGGTAAAAGAAGGCCGGCTGAGCCGGAAAGCGCTCGATGAATCGGTAAGCAGGATCTTAAAAGAAAAAGAGGGGGTTTTCGATAAAGATCTGGAGGGGTTGTTGAATGTTATGACCATTGATGAAAAGATCTGCCAGAAACTCATCATCGATATTTACGCTGATCCGGCGATAGCACTCAAATACGCGATAGGCGGAATACACGCGCGGGATCATAAGATAATCCCTGAGATCCAGTCCAAGGCCCAAATACCGGTTTTTATTTTTGGGCAGTATGAAGGCGGGGGTATAATCGAGGCCGGGCTTATTCCTTATGTTGAAACCGGCTATCTTATAGGCCGCGAATTCGCCCGGGCCGTCAAATCGCGCGTATCCCGGAACAGGGATAATTATAAGCAAGAAGAGGCTGTTGATCAGCTTCAGGAGCCGGTCTTTGATTTTAGCCGGTTGGGTGAGGAAGAACGCGCGAAGATCATAAATATACTCGCCGCTTCTGTGGATGGGCATATCAGATTTTATGAACATCTGCGGGATAAAAAGGGTTTTCCGCTGCCTAATCCGGAACACCTCTCCCCCGTAAGTATGGATAATGAAAATCATCTTTTAGGCGTTAAATTCAGGGATTTTTCCGGAGTCCCGGTAAAATGGCTGCGGAATTTTCCAGACCGAAACACCGCTGTCTGCGCTTATTGGGTCTTTAAGAAGACTTTTGAAGAATGGGCAAAAGAAGAAAAAGCGAGGGGTAATGATGGGGGAGGGTCTTGGGATGAAAAGATGCTTTCCCGGCTTAACCGGTTTAAAGTCATGCTCCTGGAGATCAAATGAAGCTTAACGCTGACGCGAAGATCGTTTGTCTTATATTAATTTTGGCTGTTGTATTTGCGGTTTGGGCCAAACCGCACCGCGAAGGCGACGGCGTTTCTTATTACATGATGGTTAGTTCATTGGCCCAAGACGGAGATCTTATCCTGGACAGCCGCGATGAGGCCAGGTGGAATAAAGAGAATTTTGAAGGTATCCCTGTTGGGGTGTATGTCCGGTTCGACGACAAAGGGTATATGCGTTATGCCAAACCCGCGTTATATCCATTGTTTGCCGCCCCGTTCCTTTTTGTCATAGGCAGGTATGGTTTGGTGGTTTTGAACGGATTACTTCTTGGTATGATCGTGGTTTTTTCTTATTTGGGCTTACGCCGGTATATCCGGCGATTGGATGCTTTTTTGCTCGCTTCCGGGTTCTTCGCCTTTAGTTTTATCCCGGCGTATATAAGCTGGATGACCCCGGATATCCTTTTGTTCTTTGCCTGCAGTTTATGTGTTTATTTGTTATCGACGGATAAACCAATAGCCTGCGCTTTGATAATCGGTTTGATCGGAGCGGAAAAACCGGCGTTCTTGAGCATGCTTGTCCCTTTGACCGCGTTTGTTGCCTTTGGCAGAAAGCCCGGACAGATTGTTAAAACGTTAACAACCTGTTTTTTGGGAGCGATCCTGTCTTTGCTGTTGAATTTTTGTTTCCTTAAAACTTTTTACGCTTACAGCGACCCTAAATACATGGTATCCGGCGGAATGGTGCCGCATACGCTGGAAGAATTGCACAGCCGGCTGGTGCTTGCCCCTGCGGAACTCTTGGATATGCGTTTTAACAACTGGCCGCTTTTTATCAAGAATGTCATTAACTTCTTCGTCGGAAGATTCAGCGGGATGTTTTGGTATGGTTTTCCTGCCCTGGTCTGCGTAGTTATTTATTTGTGGCGCAGGAAAAAGCTGGCAGCGGAAGAAAAAGCTCAGAATGACAGTATTCTGTCCGCGGCGGTTTTGTTAATGGCAATACTGTTGTTTTTTCGGCCTTTGAATTATTTCGGGGGATTGGGTTTTTGGGGAACCCGGTATTTTTATATCTTTCCGGCATTGCTCTTGCCTGCGGCTTTTAAGGGAATGAAGAGACCGTGGTTGGTTTTTCTGTTTTTTCTACCGGCGTTCTGGATCAGTTCCCAGGTTTTGAACAGCTCTTTGTCTATAAAGGCCTGGGGCAGCAGTGTGTGGCGGGAAAGAAATGTGTTGTCTTTCAGTGTTCATACTTGCAAGGAGCCGTTAAGATACGCTCCGTTAGAAATAAACACGATCGAAAACCTTATGGTATACAATCGGGCCTTTCCGGAAGAATTGACCTTCTATGCTCCTTTGGGGGTTAAGAAAGATCCCAAGGGTTTGTTTATTTTCGAAAGGGGGCAGGAAATGGTTTTTCTTGCACGGAATGAATGCGCTGCGTTGGCATTAGAGACTACTGCCGGCGAGTTTATCTTGCGCCCGGTCTTGACCCTGCGCGATAAATCGGGACAAAAACGAAAAGCGTTTTTCTATTTTAAGCCCAGTCAAGGCCTGGGATTGATAAAAGCCGGCCCTTTTTAACCTTAACGTTTCCTCCCTGCTGTATCCTTTCTGATATAAAACACCAGATCTTGAGTATAAAAACAGGGAAATTTTTTGTTCTGACGAGAAAAATATCTTATCGGCCGCCGAAGCAAAAAAGAATTCAGCAAAGGTTTCCGGATAGAAAGTCCGGCAGCTTTCCGATAATCCGCCAGGATAACGGGTTTTATTGCCGGATCGTAATCCTTGAACCTGCCCAGCAATATTGATCCCGGTTTATATTTTCTCAACACCTGCTCAATGAGCTCCGTCGTTGGTATTCTTTTGACAGTCAATACCGCTGTTTCAGGAGGCACAAGGAGATTTCCCTTAAAAGCGTAAATAGGCAGGTCGGTGAATATCCAGCGGTTAGCTTTTTGGGTTCCCGCTATTAAATCCAGGACTTTACGCTCTTCGCCTTTGCCGGAGAGATCCAGCAAAAAACCGGCATCGAGCAATTTAAGCGGCGCCATTGCCGCGGTCAGGATTATCAGTAGTAATGCCGGAAAATAAAAAAGTGATTTTCTATCGCGGATCTTGCGCAATGATCTTGTAAAGAAAATTGCCGCCAGCCAGCATATGGGTATGGAAATAAGCAGGTAGTAATGATCCCAGACCGGCCGGTGCAGGGTGAAAAACAACAGCGTCATTCCCAACCATAGCCCGGGCAATAAGATCTGCCCGGATTTTTTAGCGCGCAGATTAGTTAACAGCCCGAATATTGCCAAAAGGGTTAGATCAAAGTCTTGGATCAGCGACCTGATAATGACCGAAAAGTCGGCGCCGGGGATGTTTATCTGGGCTATATGGGGCTTAAAGAGCTGTTCGGTGAACAGCCTTAACTCAGGATAAAAATAAGCGATAATGACCAGCGAGTAGATCAATGTAACGCCTGAAAACCAGAATATCCCCGGCAATAAAACCCGGTCCGAAGTTTTTTTGTCCTGGTTTTTCCGTAATATTATCTCCAGCAGAATAATGGGGACCATAAATACTGTAAAAAACTTGGTCAAAAGAGAGAAAGCCATAAAGCCCGCGGATAAGGCAAGTTCGGTTTTGCGCCCTGAACAGGCGTACGCGGTTGCGCAGTAAAGGGAAAGCACAGCCAGGGCCAGGCTGGGGATCCCGATCATCACCGAGATGCTTAAGAGCGGAAATCCCGAGGATAAGATCAGAAAAAGGCACGCGATCCGGGCGGTTAATATGTCTATTCTTATCCGTATATTCTGGTAGAGCCCCCAGAGCAAGAGTATAGAAAACAACAGCACTAAAAGCCGTCCGGAATAAACGCTTGAGCCGAAAAGCCCGAACCAGGAGGATAAAAGCGCGGTGAAAAGCGGCGGCTGGTCGCTCCATATCTGTTTGTAAAGATCGAATCCTTCGCGGACAAGCCGGGCTTTTATTAGGTTCGTCCCTTCGTCAGGATTGAATTCAAAGGCGCCCTGCATGGAGGAATGCAGCAAAAATCCCAGGCCGAATATCCCGGCTATAAGCAGGATCAAAAAGCAAAAATTCTTTATATTAGACAGGCGCATATTTAAATATTATACGGTTAGCTTCTGCCAGGATCTTTATTACCGTGGCTAAATTCCCGCCGGTAGCCCGGCCTGAACTGCGCGGGTAATGGGTGACAGGCAACTGAATGAAAGAATACCCGCTGTTTTTCAGGCGGTACAGGATCTCGAAATTTATCACGCCTCCTGAAGATAACAGGGGCAAGTTTTTTAATAAACCGGTTTTAAATAATTTAAAGCCGCAGTTTATATCTTTGATGAAAATACTCCGCAAAAAAAGATTCGCCAGCCGGTTCCCGGCAGCCCCGAGCAGCCGGCGGTAGCCGTTGTCATTTCTTCGCCTGCGCCAGCCAAGAAGGAAATCCCGGCCGTATCTTTTATCCCACATCTCTTTGAGGTCGCCTATGTCGAATTGGCCGTCGGAATCGAAGATAAGCAGCCATTTCTTAGTTGCCGTGCGTATTCCCCGGCGCAAGGCCCAGCCATAACCGTTATTCCGGCTGTTGTTTATAATTTTGATCCGGGGCTCCTTTTCAGCCAAGCCGCTGATGATCTCCGCGCTTTTATCTGTACTGCCGTCATTAATCGCGAGCACCTCTAAATCATCAGTTAGCCCCCCCAGAAAAGGCAGCATATCCCGAATTAAACGTTCTATGCCCGCGGCTTCATTATATATAGGGAGAACGAC
>Ga0265297_10000543_pt1 | contig 109025 bp, 106 predicted proteins | sample Munlanlwell13791_FD_192502 | JGI IMG/M metagenome (GOLD analysis project Ga0265297, IMG submission 192502) | Leachate microbial communities from a municipal landfill in Southern Ontario, Canada - Leachate well 137-91 | ecosystem: Engineered > Solid waste > Landfill > Unclassified | place...
ACCGATATAACGATACCTAAAGAAAATGATAATATCCACAAGAATAAATAACGATAGACCGCATTTTTATCTGGATCAAATGGACCTGAGTTTCCAACCTTGAAAAACGATATGATTGAAGCAATCGCGGCAAGAATCGTTATTATTAAGTATGCAGACAATTTAATTGATAGCTTTTTCATTTAATATTTCTCCTCGCCTAACGATTGAACTCAGCAGCCAAGCCCCTATAAATACCCTGGCGCGGTCCGCTGGAGTGAAATGTTAGATGTTTATGTATTTGGTGCGCCACATACAAATATGGGCGTAAAAAGCGCCCAAGCAAAATAGACAATAGAAATAACCAATATCGTCAATGCTGCCCAATTAGGAAATAGTGATCTTTTTCCAGATAGGTCTCTCAATAAAACCAGTGTTGCGATAACAAAGCATACTAGCAGCCATATAATTGATGGCGAGGATACGATCATACTCCTGGACAAAGGTAGGGAAATCTTCATTTCCCTCAATACCTCTGCAAATTTCGGTACCATAATATATAACAAGACGCCCCATAGCAAATAGACTATCGCGTAAATCCACGACGAGATTGCTATTTTAATGTTTTTTGTCATTTATTATTTCCCTTCTAACGTTTGAACTCACCGGCGGCGACCATATATCAGGATGCCAGCGCCGTCCGCTGGAGTGAAATGTTAGACGACATATTATTATTCAGTAATCTCTCTAATTTCAGTGGATTCTATTAAATAGATAATCCCAAATACGGAAAATATAACTGTTACTAATGCTAATGTAACTATCAGCCCAGTAACGATCGGTTGCCTCACTATCATTTTGTATTTTTTCATTGTTTTATTTTCTCCGTCTAACATTTGAGCTCAGGCAGAGGAGACCGGCCCGGTTTTTTTCGGGGCGGGTTCCGATTGCCCTGTAGCGAATTGTTATGTGTTTTTATTTAAAGATATTACTTGTTTGATTTTTATTATTTTTTGCTTTTCCATAGTTGTCCAGGACGCTCTATTTTACAATGATAACATCCGCTATTTTTATTGTCTATATTATACCAATGATGCCATCCCCCAACATTTTCGCAATCCTCACCCTTGTCCGCGACATTAAGATTAAGTATGAACCACGGCAAGTAAGTTCTGATCAAGGTTCTCCAGCGATAGGGGTGTCCTTTTTCCCACATTTTTTATTTCCTTTTTTTCACATAACGATTGAACTCAGCGGCCAAGCCCTGCTAAAAGATACCTGGCGCGGTCCGCTGGAGTGAAATGTTAGACATCTACTTTGCTTGTCCGCCTCTAATGATTACCCATTCATGCCCAGAATTATTAATTCTTCTCTCTTTTTCATTTGTAATGTTTTTTGGGTCTTGATAAATATATTCATATTTTCTCCCATAATATCCGCATTCAATTAATAATTTGATTTTTCCGCTATTATTGCTATATCTAATATCGTATATTTTGACACTTTTGTCAGACATAGGCTCCATTTCCCTCAAATATCCATCTATTGAAGCTGGAAACTCGTTATGCTTATCTTTATAATCGTATATTTTTTCGATAACCGGATCATACCTGCAGAGGATTATATCTTCCATGAAAAATGCTTTTATTGCCGTATTAAATACGTGCCATGACCATATACCGATTAGCAAGATGGCAATAATAAATATAATTAATTCAATCTTTGTCCGCTTTTTCATTGTATTATTTATCCCTGTCTAACGTTTGAACTCAGCGGCGGCGACCATAAAACAGGATGCCAGCGCCGTCCGCTGGAGTGAAATGTTAGATGTTTATATATTTGGCGCTCCGCATATAAATATGGGCGTAAATAGCGCCCAGATAAAATAAACCGTGGAAATAATCAATATCGTCAAAGCCGCCCAATTAGGAAATAATGATCTTTTTCCGGATATATCTCTCAATAAAACCAGCGCTGCGATAACGAAGCATACTAGTAGCCATATAATTGACGGCGTGGATACAACTATGCCTCTGTACAGAGGTAAAGTAATCTCCAGTTCCTTTAATATTTCTGTAAATTTTGGCACCATAATATACAACAAGACGCCCCATAGTAAATAGACCGCCGCGTAAATCCACGATGAGAGGGCTATTTTATTGTTTTTTGTCATTTATTATTCCCCCATCTAACGTTTGAACTCAGCGGCGGCGACACTAAAACAGGTTGCCAACGCCGTCCGCTGGAGTGAGATGTTAGAAGTTTTTAATTGCTGTCCTTGCCTTATTAATCGCTTTGCTTTATTTCGTACTATTTCCAGCTCTAACATATATTAGTTTTTCGGTATTTTCAAGGTGATTTCCAAGAGCTCGATGTGGTTGCATTTGGGGCAGTATCCGCCCTGAACCTTGCCCATCAAATTCGTGATGTGCTGGCCAGCGCCGAAGAACTTCGCAAGCCCACTTTGCTCGTCGAAGAACCAATCTATGCTTCGTCCGTTGGCCTTTAGGTAACCTGTGTGCATTTCCGTCTGACATTTAGAACATTTCATATTATCTCCTTCTAACGTTTGAACTCAGCGGCGGCGACATTAAAACAGGTTGCCAACGCCGTCCGCTGGAGTGAAATGTTATAACTTTTTATTAGCTCCAACAGACATAAAAATCTACTTTGTTTTCCAGGTAGTTAATGGTAACTTCCGCCCAATTAGCTCCGCCGCCAGGGGTGATTATATATTTTTGTATTCCTTCGTCAATTTTTTCAATTTTTGCGTCTTTGAATCCGGGTGATTTCTGTATCCATGACTCTATGACATTTTTAGGAGCCGAAAAACTTCCTCTAAAACTTCTTGTGAACATGCTCCCTTCTGTCTTTATATTAAAATTCGTAGCTTCCTTGGGAAAAGGGGCTAACCGCGCCCATTCCAAGGTAGCTTGTTTCATTTCAGTCTGTTTGGCTGGATTTCTATTGTCTCTTTCATTTTGAGTAGTCCATAAATATAGAAATGCCCCTAATAATAAAATTACAGTGCAAATCAGTGCGCCGACTCCCCATAGCGTTATTTTTAGCCATTTTTTCATACTTTTATTTTCCTGTTATAACATATAATATACGAATTCGTAGTTTCTGGCACTTTCCACTACCTTGTAATCAAGTATAGCACTCTAGGCCGATTTTTCAACACAATTTCTGTTGACACAATTCGTAATTTGCCTATAATAGCAGGAAGTGCGAATTCGTAATTTGTGGGTTTTTGTACTTTTGGGGAGAGAATGCTCGAAGATATCCTGCCTGATTTCCAGAAATTCCTTGTTTCGCGCGGTTTTGCCGACAAGAAACATGCCCCTTTCTATGCGCGATGGGTCAGCAAGTTCATAACATTCTCAAATAACAGCCTTTACGATGATTTTTCCGAAAACCGGCGTCTCTTCCTGAAGCAGCTTGCCGATTCAGAAGGTACGGCTGGCTGGCAAGCAAACCAGGCCGAGACCGCCCTGAAACTTTACTTTGAGTCATTCGATAAGAACGCCGCGAAACTCAGCCCGGATCCCTCATTGCCACAGATAAACGGAAAATCTGAGCCGTCCTCAGTAATAAATGCGATGAGCAGGGCCATCAGGCTAAAGCACTATTCATACAAGACCGAACGCACATATATCAACTGGGCAAAGAGCTTTTATGAATATACGGCCGGCGTCAAAAAGAAGAATGTCTCCAAAACCGGCCTCTCAAGCGAGGATGTCCGCGACTACTTGAGCTATCTCGCCATTAAAAAGAAGGTCTCTTCCTCTTCACAAAACCAGGCATTCAACGCCCTCTTGTTCCTCTTCAGGGATGTCCTGATGATAGGGGTAGAGAATATCGCGGGCGCGGTCCGCGCAAAACGCGGCCCGAAACTTCCTGTCGTCCTGACGGAAAACGAGGTGCGTGAGATCTTCGTCCATGTTGAAGGCAGGGATAAACTCATTCTTCAGCTTCTTTACGGCACTGGAATGCGCATCGCGGAACTGGCATCCCTGCGGGTAAAGGATATTGATTTCGAGTCGGGAATGATCTTTATAAGGAGCGGAAAAGGCGACAAGGACAGGAGCACTGTATTGCCGGAATACCTGAAGGCGGAACTGCGGGCACATATTAAAACGGTTAAGAAGATCCACGAGAAAGACCTTGCCGCCGGATACGGGGAAGCGCAGATGCCTGACGCGCTCGCGCGCAAGTACCCGAAAGCCGCGAAGGAATTCGGGTGGCAGTACGCGTTCCCCTCGGCGAAACTCTCCCCCGACCGCCTGGACGGGAAGATAAGGCGCTATTACATGAGCCCGAAGACGATACAGGACGCGATGTCCGAGGCGGTCAAAAAAGCGGGCTTAGCCAAGCATGCCACTGTGCATACCTTAAGGCACAGTTTTGCCACCCACCTGTTGCTAAGCGGAGTGAATATCAGGGAGGTCCAGGAGCTTCTCGGGCATAACCACGTCGAGACGACGATGATATACACCCATGTGATACGCGACATCTCAAACGCGCCGAAGAGCCCGCTCGATAAACTCTACGCCTCTGCAGATAAATAACTACCGCAATTCATCCCTGAGAACCGAGTAAAATCTCTCCCTCGCCGCTTTCTCTATCCACGGCTTGTGGCCGCAGTGTTCGAGCAGGATGAAACGGAAATCCTTCAGGATAGCGGATAAGGGCCTGCGGACGCCCTCGGCGGGATGCGGGTCGTAGTCGCCGTGGATCGCGACGACGGGGCACCTGACATCCTTGACTATCTCTATGAGTTTGCCGCTCTTCCTTAGTTCTGCGGCTTCCTTCCAAACGCTTTTGAAGATGTCGGGCCGGAAATCCGTCTCCTCATCCGGGCCATCTATGGGATTATAGGCGTCCGGCACATAGTCCTTCTTCATGCGGTCGAGGCGCGTCCTGGAAGTGGCGTCGGCGTCTTTCGCCTCGAAAGGCCCGCTACCGACGAGGATAAGCTTCGCGGCCAGCGAGGGATATTTAGCGGCAAGGATGATGCTTAGCCATGCTCCCCATGAATACCCTATCAATATGACGGGAAGCCCGGCATTGTTCTCGAGGAGAAGCTTGAGTTCTTCGGCCTGCCCGCTGACGGACATCGCGGTCTGCAGGGGTTCAAGGATGCCGCGCTCCGCGGATAGTTCGCGTGCGACCGGCGCAACCTCTCCGGCCCCGCCCGGCCCGCCGTGTATGACGGCTACCCGGAACGGCGCGCTCCCGTATTTGCGCGGGTTATTTATATATTCTCGGGACACGCGCGGATATCCAGCAGACGACTTCGTATGGTATGGTGTCGAGCAGGTCGGCCGTCTCCTCGACGGTGATCCTCTGCTTTCCCTGCTTGCCGATAATGGTGACCACGTCCCCGACTTTCACGCCTTTTACGTGCGTGACATCTATCATCGTGTGGTCCATGCAGATGCGGCCTATTATCGAGGCGCGTTTGCCGCGGACTATCATATCGGCCCTGTTCGACAGGTGGCGGTTCAGCCCGTCCGCATAACCGACCGGAAGCGTGGCCACCATCGTCTCCTTCTGCGTCATGTGGGTCCTGCCGTAGCTGATGAACCTGCCCGGAGGTGTCTTTTTCAAATATATTATGGAGGTCTTCAGCGAAAGGGCGGGCTTGAGTTTCACTGACTTCGAGATCTTCTTGTTCGGGTAAAGCCCGTAGAGCATTAGCCCCGGCCGCACCATATTGAAATGCGAATCCCTGTAGAGCATCGCTCCCGCGGAATTCGCCGCGTGGACATACTGGATCTCGAGGCCCCTTATCTCCATCTCTGTCGCAAGGCGCTTGAAATTCTCTATCTGTGTCGCGGTGTAATGGACGTCTTCTTCGTCGGCACTCGCGAAATGCGTGAATATCCCCTCGATGGCGATGTTATCGAATCCCAGGAGGTCCTCGATGAGGTTGTCGGCCTCGTCGTGCCATACACCGAGCCGGCCCATCCCGGTGTCAACCTTGACATGCACGAGCGCCCTCTTCCTGTACTTGCGCGCGGCTTTGTCGATCGCCGCGGCGAGCGATGTGTCGCAGACCGTAAGCGTCAGGTCATAATAGACGGCTGCCTCGGCTTCCTTAGGCAGGACGGAGCTCAACACTAGTATAGGCGTCTTTATCTTCGCCTTGCGCAGGGTTATCCCCTCATCGACGCAGGCGACGCCGAGATACGCGGCCTTTTCTTTTTCGAGCCGGCGCGCTACCTCAACCATGCCGTAACCGTAGGCGTTCGCCTTCACGACGGCAAGGACACTCGTCTTTTTGGACAAACGCGATTTGATGGTGCGGTAATTAGAAGCTATCGCGTCCAGGTCTATCTCTGTCCATGTCGGGCGACTTATCATCTTACCTGCACATCCTTCGGGTAAACATACAGCGGCACGAACCTGTCCGGGTCCTCGAATCTCTTTTTCTTGATAAGCGCGAGCCCGAGCTTAAGGACGGTCCCGGCGCGGGGATACCAGTATTTTTCAGGTGCGAACTCCGCCCTGTATTCGAAGCTATCACTTATATATTGCGTATATGCCGCGAGCCCGTCGCCGGTAAATATTGTATCGCCTTTGATGCTCTTAAGCAATTCCGCGACCGGAATGACCGAATATTTCATTTTCCGGGTTAATCTTCCGCCCTTGCGTGAATATACGGAGCAATATACGTTCCCGCGCCGCGCGTCGACGATAGGCACCACCAAAGATCCGGAACACCCTTCCGCGATCACATCCAGCGTCGGGACGCCGACGATCTTTATCTTACGCGTGAACGCGAGGCCTTTGACGGCCGCGGCGCCGATGCGCAGTGATGTCAGCGAGCCGGGGCCTTTCGAGAAGATGATGATATTTATATCGCCTATTTTAAGCTTCGCCCTTTTCAGCAGCTTATCTATCTCGGGCAAGAGCCGCTCGCACTGCATCTGGTCCGCCCCTTTATGCACGGAGGCGATGATCTTCCCGCCAATGCCGTCAGCTATGGCGGCGGAGATATATTTCGATGACGTATCAAGCGCGAGGATCTTCATCATTTATGGATATCGCTTATCTTTATGACCTGTCCCTTGGAATCTACCTTCAGCACTTCGCCGTCTTTATACTGTTTCCCCTGTATCGTGCAGTCCTCCAGCATATAAGCCCTGTATATCCTTCCGTTCTGCGCGAATTTTATCGAGCATGGGCCGGGCCAGTCGACTCCCTCCACCTTTACCGTCTCGCGGAACGAAGCCCATCTTAATTTTCCCGCCTCATCGAACTCGAGTTGGGTATCCTTCGGCCATAATACCCCCTGCACCTCGAACGGCTCGGAGAGCTTGGCGGATTTCACCTTTCCCGAATAGGATAGGGTGACTGCCGATCCGGAAGGGAACTCAAGCTTCTTGCTCTGCGGCTTTACCTGCGTCTTCCTTGCGTCTTCAATAAGGCCCGCGCAGGACGTTGATGAAAAAGACAGAAGCAACGCGGCCGCCAATAGAATAAAATACCTATTTTGCACGCCTTCCTCCCTTGATATTCAGCGATCTCCTCGACTGCCCCGATATTTTAAGCGATATGTCGAGGTGCTTTTTCGGTAAAATGCGCGTCATCTTATTAGACCATTCGATAACGACGACGCCGTCGCGGGCGAGATAATCCTCATATCCTATGTCCTCTATATCCTTCAGGTTATTAAGGCGGTATACGTCGAAATGGAAGAGCGGCACCTTGCCTTTGTACTCCTTCACTATCGTAAACGACGGGCTGTTCACGTAACGGTAATTTTTTACGCCGAGCCCCTTGGCTATGCCCTTTACTAGCGTGGTCTTCCCCGCACCCAGGTCGCCCGATAAGGCGACCATGTCGCCGGGCTTAAGGTGCCTGGCTATCTCCTCGCCGACCATTATCGTCTCTTTTTCGCTTTTTGTAACGATGACCATCAGAAATGCGAGAATCCCTTCGCTTTCAGCTCCGTCGCCCTTCCGTCCCTGCCTATTATCTTCACGCCCACCTTCTTATCGAGTATCTCGCCAATCTGCGTTATCTTCACGCCGCTGACCTCGAACGTGTGTTTCGCGAGGCGGCGCGCTTCCTTGAGCGGCATGGTAAAGAGCAGTTCGAAATCTTCTCCCTCGTTTAGCGCGGCCTTAACTCCCTTCGCGTCCTTCGATACGGGAATTAGGTCTTCATATATGCACGCGCCTACGCCGCTCGCTTTAGCGATATGGCCGAGGTCAGTCGATAAGCCGTCGGAGATGTCTATCATGGAGTTCACCTTGAACCCCGTGACGAGGCAGCGCGACTCCCTTAGGCGCGGGACGAATAACATATGCCGCCCGCTCTTATACGAGCCGCCGAGGGCGCCGGTCACGCAGATTATGTCGCCCGGCTTCGCGCCGCTCCGGAGCTTGAGGTTCTCCGGCTCGACATAACCGAGCACCGCGACATCCACTATAAGTTTCGCGGAAGAGTTCGTGTCTCCGCCGACGATATCTACGTGGAATTTCCTGGCAAGGGTCTTTATGCCGCTGTAGAGCTCGTCGACGAATTCGACCGGCAATTTCTTCGGAAGCCCGAGGGATATGACGGCATATTTCGCCTTTCCGCCCATCGCGGCTATGTCGCTGAGGCCGCAGGCGAGGGATTTCCACCCTATCTGGTACGGCTCCGTGCCCTTTATCCTGAAATCCACGTCCTCGAGCAGCATATCTATGGTGGCCAGCAGGTACTTCTTCCTCGATACGCGCATTACCGCGCAGTCGTCACCGATGCCCTTCACGACGTCTTTCGTACTGCCTGCGGGCGTAAAGTTCTTCGCGAGCCGTTCGATAAGCCCCGTCTCACCTAATTTTTTTAATATCATCGGGCTTGAACACCCCCTTCTCGGTCACTATCGCGGTTATCAGGGCCGCCGGCGTCACGTCGAACGCCGGGCAATACGTCTTTACCCCCTTCGGGGCGAGCATCCTTCCCTGTATCGTCGTGATCTCCTCACCGCGCCTCTGCTCTATAGGGATGTGCCTCCCGTGCGGCATATTGAAATCTATCGTAGATACCGGGGCCACGACGTAAAAAGGTATCTTATGGTACTTCGCGAGGACCGCGACGCCGTATGTGCCTATCTTGTTCGCCGCGTCGCCGTTGCGCGTTATCCTGTCGGCGCCGACGATGACTTTCGTGACCTTCCCGAGCCCCATTACATGCGCTGCCATGTTATCGCATATGAGCGTGACGTCTATGCCCTCATGCATCAGTTCCCAAGTCGTCAGCCTCGCGCCCTGCAGCAACGGCCGCGTCTCATCGGCATAGACCCTGAATTTTTTCCCGTTCTCTTTCGCGCGGTAAAGGACACCGAGCGCGGTGCCGTAATCCGCCGTCGCCAAAGCCCCGGCGTTGCAGTGAGTCAACACCACATCGCCGTTCTTGATGAGCTTCGCGCCGTGGCCGGCCATCTTCCTGCATATCGCCCTGTCCTCTTCGTATATCTTATGGGCTTCGGCCAGCAGGGCTTTTTTTATCAGGGTGATGGGCTTATTCCTGTTTTTTACGGCCGCGGCCTTCATCCTCTCGAGCCCCCAAAAAAGGTTGACGGCCGTGGGCCGCGCCGACCCGACGAACTTTATCGCCTTATCGAGGTCGCGCGTGAATCCCGCATAATCCTTCGCGCGCGAATCCCTGGTGCCGAGATAAGCTCCGTATGCCGCCGCGACCCCGAGCGCCGGGGCGCCGCGCACCTGCAGTCTCTTTATCGCGTGCCAGAAGCTCTTCACGTCGCGGAATTTCAGGTATACGAGTTTGCCTGGCAGAAGCGTCTGGTCAATTATCTTTACCGAATCCTTGTCCCATTTGATCGTCTGTATGGCCATTTGTCTACCTTAGTATTTTAGCCAGTAAACTGCGCTTTACCGATATTGCGTCGTACGGGCACAGCTCGTGGCAACAAAAACACTTGATGCATCTCCGGTAATCTATCCTCGAACCCTCATCTTCTATCGTTATGCATTTCGCCGGGCAGCTCTTCTCGCATATCCGGCATTTCTTGCATATTCTATCATTTATCTGCGGCAAAAACCTTATCGCTCTTGTCAGGAGCTTCAACAGCGGTTCCGGCACCTTCATTACGACTGATGTGCGCGGCAATTTGAAATCGCGCATCCTTACGTCCTCGATGCTCGCGCCGAGGACCTCGATATTTGAAAGGTCCGCCTCCCCGAGTTTCCTCCTGTACGCTTCCGCTATGATGGGCAGCTTCAGCGGGTCGAGCCCCGCTATTCGCGCGAAAACCGCGTCGCACGCGACGCAATCATGCCCCGCGATGACGAGTCCCGCGTTGCGCAGCGTTCCCGCGGCAGGGCCGTCGCCTTCCATCGCGACTATCCCGTCCATGACCGCGAGCCTCGGCATTACCGTCTCGAAGACGTCGACCGCCCGCACCGCGAAATCCGCAGGCAAAGGCGCTTTGAGATGGCAATCGGCCTTGAAATGCCCGACGGCGATACCGTATGAATTCTTTACGGCGCCCGTAAGCGTCATGAGGTCGTGGGTCTTCATCTTCGGGATGGTGATCATCCCGTCGACGTCCTTCGCCCAGGCCGATATCGGCATGCCGTTGATATTGCGCGCGGCGTCGAAATCGACGAGCTTGATGCCTTCCTCAGCGCAGACCTTAGTCATCCCGGAGGCCTCGTAAGTGGAGCCGGCGTTCTTGTAACCGAGCCCGCCGGGGGAATCGCCGAGATATAGCTCAGCGCCTTCTTCCCTGGCAAGCCGCGCCACGGCCCGCACCACTTCAGGATGCGTGCATACGCCCGATTCGGGCGGCCTCGCGGAAAGGAGGTTCGGCTTAAGCAGTATCTTCTCGCCTTTCCTGACGAAAGCCGACATGCCTCCGAGCAGCGCTATGGCTTCCCTGACCGCGGCATGGACCTCGGCGCTGTCATAGGAAGAAGCCCTTGTTATAGAAACCTTTGACGGCATGCCGGACTACCTCGGGAGCGCGATGAGCTTATAAAGGAACACAAAAAACACAACGGCCGTATTATGCACCACATGCACAGCGATGCACGGGATTATCGAGCCCGTCCTCTCGTAAAGGTACGCGAGCAGTATGCCGAGCGCCAATATCGGGAAGAAAGACACGACATTAAGGTGTAACAGCGAAAAGACCAGCGAGACGGCTATGATGGCGTTCCGAGCGCCTATCCTCCTCTTCACCGCCGGATAAGCGAATCCCCTGAAGAACAGTTCTTCCATGACCGGCCCGAGGACCGTCACGAGCCCGGTCAGCACGAAGAGCAATTTCGGGCGGTTCGTCTCGTATAATATCTCCAGCGCCCTCGTCTCCGGCGGCTCGTAATTCATTATCCTGAGCGCGAGCAGCACGAACACCATTATGACCACAAGGACGGGAATAAGCATCAGGTAGCCGCCGAGCCCTATCTTGATGTCCCTTATTATATACTTTGCCCCGAGGCCGAGGTCCGCGGCGGCGCCGTTGTATTTGCGGAAGACAAAATATAATACTATCAGTACCCCTATGATATCCATCAGCGTCGCGTTCAGTACCGTAAACAGCTTTTCGTCCAGGTCTTTTATCCCGGCCAGCGAGGCGGCGCCCATCTCCGTCCCCTGGAGGATATACCCGAGGAAATAAAAGACGACGGCTATCCTGAATATGTCTATGACGCCCCATTTCACGTCGGGCGTCGAGCCGATCGCCGGCATTATGGCGAAACCGTTCAGCTTTCGCGTAAGGCGCTTGACCAGCAGCACGAGCCCGAACATCAGTGCGGCGGAGCACGCGAACGTGCTTGCCGAAAGCGCGAATGCGAGCGGCTTGTTCGTCGAGAGGAGCTCCTTTATCCTTGTCTCCTGCGCGGATATCTCCTCGGCAGTGAGCATACGGTAGGCCTTCCGGCCTTCCCCGGGCTCCTTCTCTTCTTTATGCGGGCTGAGGGCGAAGAGCACCTCGAATGCCACTATCACGACAAGCATAAGAAGGTATATCCTGTTCTGCCTGACGAATCCTTTGACCGCTTCAGCCGACGACATTATGCCTCCTTGGCCTGAACTTTACCTTCAGTTCCCCGACCGCGACCTTTTCGCATGCCTGCATATCGACGCCCGCGTAATCCACGCACGTGACTTCAACCTCTGGAAGCTTCTCCCTGCACGCGGCTATAAACTTCTTCACCTCGGCATATGTGCCGGGCCCGAATGCCGGCTTGCATATCCTGTCATAGGTATCCGCGTCCGGCGCGTTCAAGCTCACGCTGACGCGGTCTATAAGCCCCACAAGGTCGCCCGTGATATCCCTCTTGTTTATCAGGTTGCCGTGGCCGTTCGTCGTGAGCCTCAATACGGCGCCTTTCTTTTTCAATTCTTTTGCGACTTCCACGATACAATCGAACCGCAGAGTCGGTTCGCCGTAACCGCAGAAGACTATCTCGTCGTACTTTTTCGGGTCGCCGACCGCCCTGATGACCTCAGCGGCTGTCGGTTCGCCTTTCAGGCGCAGGTTATGACCCATAACAAAGTCAGATGACTTTGTTATGCAGAATTCGCAGCTGCTCGAGCACCTGTTCGTGAGGTTTATATATAAGGAATTCCGTATCGGATATGCTATCACAGGCGCGGGCGCACCCTCTTTCCCCGCTCCGCAGCCGAAAAGATTCGCGCAGTTCAATGTCGTTACGCGCGCGACATCCTCCGGCGTTATCTTCTTGAGCTTCGCTATCTCCTCGACGGCCTTCAGCATGAATGCGGGCTCGTTGCGCTTCCCGCGCATGCCTTCCGGCGCGAGGTAGGGCGCGTCGGTCTCGACGAGCATCCTGTCCATCGGGACGAGGTCGCGGACGAGGTCGCGGAGTTTTGAGGCATTCCTGAAAGTTATATTGCAGGTGAACGATACGTGCATGCCCAGGTCGAGCGCTCCGTCGAGGAGCGCCGCGTCGGCAGGGAAACAATGCACAACCCCTTTTATCCGCGAAGAACCCATCTCCTGCTTCAGTATCCTGAGCATATCATCGCGCGCTTCACGGCAATGGATTATGAGCGGCAGGCCCGTCTCCTTCGCGAGCGACAGGAATCCCCTGAAGGCCTTCTGCTGGATATCCGCCGGCGAGAGGTTCCTGTAATAATCGAGCCCGACCTCGCCGATAGCGACGACCTTGTCGCACGAAGCGAGCGTTTTTATCTCTGAAAATGTTTCGGGGGATAGTTCTTTCGCGTCGTGGGGATGTATGCCTACCGAGGCGTAGACGCAGCCGTACTTTTCCGCGAGCTCAACGGACCTCCTGGAACCCTCGAGGCTGCTCGCGACGTTTATGATAGTCTCTATACCCGCCTCCCCGGCCCTTTTTATCACGTCGTCCCTGTCGGCGTCGAACTCGGGAAAATCCAGGTGGCAGTGCGTATCTACAAGCTTCGTCATTTTGCCTTGGTGTCTATGCGCGGGAATAACGGGGCGCCCTTCTTTACCTGCGTACCCGGCGCCATTAGTCCCCACTTTTCGATATCCGCTATGCGCGCATTGGAAAGAGATCCGGTCATCCCCGCCTGTTCCCACATCTTCTGCGCGGACTCCGGTATGAACGGAGAAACGGCGACCGCGACGATGCGCAGGACCTCCGCGAGGTTATACATCACGTCGGACAGCCTGTCCTTTTTTCCCTGTTTGTCCAGCGACCACGGCGCCTGCACCTCGATATATTTATTCGCCTTGTTTATCAGCTCCCATATGGCCGCCAGGGCGCTCGGGAAATCCAGGTCCGCCATCGCCGCGTCCATTTTTGCGGGGAGCGCTGCCGCGAGAGATTTCAGCTCGTCATCGGCGGCGTCTGCCGTTTTTGCCGGAGACGGCACTTTGCCTTCGTAATACTTCTCTATCATCGTCAGCGTCCTGTTCAGCAGGTTGCCGATATCGTTGGCGAGGTCCGTGTTCAGCCGGCTTACGAGCGCCTGTTCGGAGAAGAGCCCGTCATGCCCGTAGGGTATCTCGCTGAGCAGGAAATACCTGAGCGGGTCCGGGCCGTATTTGTTTATCATGTCGACGGGATCGACGACGTTACCGAGCGACTTCGACATCTTCCTTCCTTTCGCGTCGAGCCAGTGGCCGTGCGCGAAGACCGTCCTGGGCGGCTCTATGCCTAGCGTATGTAGTATTATCGGCCAGAAGACCGTATGAAAACGTATTATGTCCTTGCCTATTATCTGCACGTCGGCGGGCCAGTATTTCCTGAACTTCGCCTCGTCGCCCGCGTATCCGAGCGCTGAGATGTAGTTCAGCAGCGCGTCGAACCAGACGTACGAGACGTGGTCCTTCGAAAACGGTATCTCGACGCCCCACTCGAGCCTGTTCTTCGGGCGCGATATGCAGAGGTCCTGCAGCGGCTGCTCGAGGAAGCTCAATATCTCGTTCTTCCTCGACTCAGGCCTTATGAAATCCTTGTGCTCCCTGATATACCCGACAAGCCAGTCGCGGTATTTCGACATCCTGAAGAACCAGTTCGTCTCCGTTATCTGCTCGACGGGGCGTTTGCAGTCGGGGCAGTTGCCCTCTTCGAGCTGGCTCTCGGGCCAGAACGCCTCGCAGGCCGAGCAATACCATCCCTTATATTCGGATTCGAATAGCTCTCCCTTCTCCTGCAGCTTAGAGAAGACGGCCTGCACGACCTTTATATGGCGTTCCTGCGTCGTCCGGATGAAATCGTCATAGGATATCGATATCGTCTTCCAGAGCTCTATGGACGGCTGCACGACGGAATCGACGAACTGCTGGGTCGAGACGCCTGCTTCAGCGGCCGCCTTCGCGACCTTCTGGCCGTGCTCGTCGGTGCCGGTCAGGAAATAGACGTCCTCGCCTTTCAGGCGGTGGTAGCGCGCGAGCGCGTCCGCGACGGTGGACTCATAGCAATGGCCCACGTGCGGCTTCGCATTCACGTAATATATGGATGTCGTCAGGTAGAATTTGTTCATTTTTTCCGTAGGTGCAGCTTGCATGCCTGCGGGCAGCCGCACGGTATCTCGACGAACTTGCCTTCCCCGCAGTCGAGCGTCACGGCGCGCTTCAATGCGTTGACCGATACGACCTTCCCCGAGGCGCCCTCGGCGTTTATCCTGTCGCCTTCCTTCGGCAGGCCCCTAAGCAGTTCGACGTAGAGCTTATGCTCGTAGCCGAGGCAGCACATGAGCCTTCCGCAGACGCCCGATATCTTTGCCGGGTTCAGCGGCAGGTTCTGCTCCTTCGCCATCTTTATCGTGACCGGCTCGAAATCCTTCAGGAACGTCGCGCAGCAGAGCGCCTTGCCGCACGGGCCGAACCCGCCCAGCAGGCGCGCCTCGTCGCGGACGCCTATCTGCTTCAGCTCTATCCTCGCCTTGAATATCCGCGCGAGGTCCTTTACGAGCTCCCTGAAATCCACGCGGCCGTCGGCGGTGAAATAAAAGAGCAGCTTAGACCTGTCGAACGAATATTCCGCTTCTATGAGCTTCATCTTGAGGCCGTGCTCGAGGATCTTCTTCTGGCAGGTCGTGAACGCTTCCCTTGTCTTCTCGCGGTTCTTCTTTATCTGGTCGAGGTCCGCGGCGGTGGCGATCCTGAGTATCTTGCGCAGCGGCTCGTCTTCTGTCACGTGGGAGATGGATTCTATCCCGGAGAGCGCTTCGCCGTAGTCGAGCCCCCTGTCCGCCTCGACTATGACCGTATCGCCTATCTTCGGCTTCGTGTTCCCCAGCTCGAAATACTGGGTCTTGCCGCCTTCCCTTAATCTTATCTGTATGACTTCAAACAATTCTATCCCCCTTAGGTTATGTTAAGCCGCATGCAGGAGAGCGAGATCTTTACGTTCGCGTTCCTCTTTATCTCGTCCTGCGCCGCGGCGATCGTATCGAGTATGCCCTCGAGCTTATCCGCAGTGAACCTTTCCGCGTCGCGCGCGATGTCGGCTGCCCTGTCGAGGTTTACCAGCAGCCCCTGGTCCTTCGAAAGCTTGAAGACCAGCAGGTCCCTGTAATATACCGCTAAGGCGTTGAGCGCCCCGTTGACCTTCTCCCTCGGTTCGCCGTAGAGCCACGTGTCTTCGTAACCGGGCTGCTTCGGCGACAGGAAATCATCTACTATCCTGTCCCTTCCCGCGAGCAGTTCGCCCTCGAGGACTTCCACCGCCCTACCGAGCCGGCCTTCCGAGAACCTCGAGACGCATAACGCCCTCTTCTCGTCGAGCCCGTAGCGTTCGATGAGCTCCTTCATTATCGAGCGCTCGCCGAGCGGGTGGAACAAGACCTTCTGGCAGCGCGACACTATCGTCGGCTGCAATTTGAACATGTTCGACGCCAGCAGGACCATCACGGTGTCCTTCGGCGGCTCCTCGAGCGTCTTGAGCAGCGAGTTCGCCGACTCTTCGGTCATCCTGTCTGCGCCGTCGATGATAAATAACTTAGTCCTTCCCTCGTACGGCTTCAACGACATCGAGGCCTCCATCTTGCGGATCGGCTCGATGCCTATCTGGACGGACTTGCCCTCCGGCACTACCGTCACGACGTCGGGATGTATCCCGCCTTCTATCTTCCTGCACGATACGCATTCTCCGCACGGGTCGGCGCCCTCTTTTTCGCAGTTCAGCGCCTGCGCGAATATCCGGGCAAGCAACGATTTGCCGGTGCCTTCGGGGCCGATGAAAAGGTAGGCATGCGCAAGGCGGCCGTCGCTTATGGACCTCTTGAGCAGGTCTACGGCGATTTCCTGTCCTATCACGCTGTTAAACGGCATCCTCCACCGCTTTCCTAACTCCCCGCTGTATTTCACTTATAGCGGAGTATGTAGTATTTATGACTTTAATCCTGCGGGGTTCCTTCTTCGCGAGCTTCAGGTAGCCGTCCCTGACCTTCTTATGGAAACTCAGGGACTTTACCTCCATCCTGTCGCTCACACCGCCGCGCCTGAGCCCGGCGCGGCTCTCGACGTCGAGCAGCACGGTCAGGTCAGGCTTGAGGCCGCCTGTCGCGAGCTTGCGCAGGGATTCTATCACCTTGAGGTCCATACCAGCGCCGTAACCCTGGTAGGCGACGGTCGCGTCGTGGAACCTGTCGCAGACGACGATATATCCTTTTTTGAGCGCGGGCCTAATGACCTCGTTCACTATCTGCGCGCGCGCCGCCATGAACAGCAGCAGCTCGCATGCGTCGGCCATGCCCTTGTTCTTCCTGCTGAGCAGTACGTTGCGTATCGATTCGGATATCCTCGTGCCTCCGGGCTCGCGCGTATGCACGATGCGGAAGCCCTTCCTGCGCAGGTAAGCGCAGAGCAGGCGCGAGTGCGTCGACTTCCCCGAACCCTCGGGTCCTTCGATTGTGATGAATTTCCCGTGCTGCATCTGTTATCCCTTTACGCCGGTAAGCTTGATGGATTCCACGAAGTAACGCTGAGTGAAGATGAATATAATGACGATCGGGAGCATCGCCATCACCGAGCCGGCCATAAGGTAATGCCAGTCGGTGGAGTATTGCGTCTTGAACGATTCGAGCCCTATCGGAAGGGTCCTCATATTCATCGAGTTCGTTACGAGCAGGGGCCACATGAAGTTTCCCCAGTTGCCCATGAACGTGAATACCGTGAGCGTCGCGAGGGCCGGTTTCGAGAGCGGCAGGATTATCGTCGTATAGATACGGAAGAACCCGCATCCGTCTATCTTCGCGGCGTCTTCGAGGTCCTTCGGCAGCGTCATGAAGAACTGCCTCAGCATGAAGGTCCCGTACGCCGAGAATATCGCGGGAATTATGAGCGCTTTGAACGTGTCCACCCACCCGAAAAGCCTCATGAGGACATATACGGGTATCATCGTGACCGAACCGGGTATCATCATCGTCGCGAGGTAAGCGAAGAAGAGTTTGTCCCTGCCCCTGAACTCGAGGCGCGAGAAAGCGTAGGCCGCGAGCGAGCTCGTGAAGACCTGCCCTATCGTGACCGCGACGCCGACTATTATCGAGTTCATGTAGAATTTCGCGAACGGCACTACCTTGAAGGCCGACACGTAATTGTCCCAGATGAACATCGTCGGGATAAACATCTGGATCCAGTTCTTCGGGCGTATATATATCGCGTCGAGCGTCTTCAGCGAGGTCGTTATCATCCAGAGGAACGGCATTATCATAGAGAGCGCGCCGATGGCAAGCACCGTATACGCGAAGACCTGCAGCGCTTTCTCCTTCTGCGCCGCTTCGCTCAAATGGGCTTTGTTGCCGGGTTGCCGTATATTATCCATCTGCCGTCCTTTAATAGTGGACCAGTTTTCCGCCGAATCTCCAGTTTACAAGCGAGACGACGAATATTACCATGAAAAGGAACCACGCGATCGCGGCCGCGTAACCGACGTTCTGCCATGTATATAGGTTATTGAAGATATAATATTCTATGGTCGTGGTGGCGCCGCCGGGGCCGCCGCCGGTCATTATATACGCCTGCATGAAACCGCCCTGGAAACCGCCGATGATGCTCATGATGGCTATGAAGAACGTCGTCGGGCTTATCTGCGGCCACGTGATCGCCCAGAACTTTTGCCACCCGTTGGCGCCGTCTATCTCGGCCGCCTCGTAGAAATCCCTCGGTATGCCCTGCAGCGCGGCGAGGTAGAGTATCATGTTCATGCCGCCGATCGCTATCCAGAAATTCATGAGCATCAGGGCCGGCTTCGCCCATCCCGGCGAATTAAGCCATAACGGGCCCTGCAGGCTGAACCCGAGGAGCTTCCCTCCCCAGTATATTATGTTGTTCAGCATGCCGTATTCGGGATTGAATATCCAAAGCCAAAGGATCGATATCGCGACGCCGGGGCATATCGAGGGCAGGAAGAATATCGTCCTGAACATCGATTCGCCGCGTACCTTGCGGTTCAGCGCAATCGCGAGGCCAAGAGAGGCCATCATGCATACCGGTATCGAGAACATCAGGAAGACCGTATTCCAGAGGTATTGCCAGAACTTCGGGTCGTTCGCGACGACATGGTTCGTCGCGGCGTCCCTGTGGAAACCCAGCAATTGCGAGAAATTTTCAAATCCGATGAATTGCGGGGTGGTCAGGATGTCCCATTTGAAAAAACTCAATATAAGGGAGATAAAGACCGGGAAAAAAGTAAATATCATGAAACCTATCAGGTTAGGCGCGAGGAACCCGTACGCCGCTATGGTTTCTTTTGTCCTGGCTTTTATGCGCATTTAAACTTTCCGTCTCCAGTAGGTCTTGTCTTTATCGTCTTCGAGTATGACGCCTTTTTCACCGAGCTCTTTCCTTATCCTGTCCGCCTCGGCGAAATCTTTCCTCTTCTTCGCCTCTATACGCGCGTCGACGAGCCCCTGTATCCCGGAATCCGAAAAGCCCGCCGCGGGCGCCGTGAAACTGAGCCCGAGTAAGCCGCCCAGTTCCAGCAGGGTATTTTCGATATATTTTAGCACAGAAATATCGCCATTTCTATCAACAATTTTGTTCGCGGCGTTGACGAGGTCGAAGAGCGCTCCGAGCGCTGAAGGCGTATTGAAGTCCCCGTCCATTGCCTCGATGAACCGCTGCGAGGCGGCCTCTATATCCTTGTCCCTCGCGGGCCGTACGCCGGGCGTCACGTCCGTTTTCCTACGTATCTTGTCCAGGAGCACTACGAACCTTTCATACCCGCTCTTCGCGGCTTCCATCTTCTCCCATGTGAAATCTATAGGATGCGAATAATGGGCCCCGAGGAAGAATACTTTCAGCACATCGGCCGGGTAACGCTCGAGGACGCCCTTGATGGACACGTAATTTCCGAGCGATTTGGACATCTTCTCGCCGTTTATCGTGAGCAGGCCGTTATGTATCCAGTAATTAGCGAACGGCTTGCCCGTCGCGCATTCCGACTGTGCCACCTCGTTCTCGTGGTGCGGGAATATCAGGTCGCGCCCGCCGCCGTGGATATCGAAATTCTCGCCGAGGTACTTCGTTGACATCGCGGAGCACTCTATATGCCAGCCCGGCCGGCCCTTGCCCCACGGTGAGTCCCACTCGGGCTCGTTCTCCTTCGCGGATTTCCATAACGCGAAATCCAGCGAGTCCCGCTTCTTTTCAAGATTGTCATGGCGAGCACCCTCGAGCATCTGGTCCTTATCCTGGTGTGAAAGTTTGCCGTATCCCGCAAACTTCCTGACATCGAAATAGACGTCGCCGCCCGACGCGTAGGCATAGCCCTTTTCGATAAGCCCGCTTATGATCCCTATTATGTCCTTTATATGCTCGGTCGCCTTCGGCTCAATATCGGCGCGCGCAATACCGAGGGAATCCATATCGCCGTAGAAGCTCTTTGTATAGCGCTCGGCGATCTCCCTCGAGGCGGCATTAAGGTCCTTTCCGAAGAGCGGGGACTTCTTGTCGGCGACTTCATCGCGGGCCTTGTTGATTATCTTGTCGTCTACGTCGGTTATGTTCTTAACGAACGTGACCTTATACCCGCGGTAGGAGAGGTATCTCCTTATGAAATCGAAGATGAACGCGCTGCGCGCGTGCCCCAGGTGGCACTCGTCGTAAACGGTCACGCCGCAGACATACATGCGGGCTTCGCCTTCTTTTATGGGCCTGAACTCTTCGGCCTTCCTCGTGAGGGTATTATAAATGGAGATTGGCATGCTATTTTCGAAGATTCTGGTGGTGCTTCTTCAGTTCTCCCTCTATATGGTTGATCTCGTCCTGGAGGTGGTCGAGCGACTGCGTCAACGGGTCCGGCAGGTTCGAGTGGTCGAGCCTTATCCCCGGGATATCCTTGCCTTCCTTCTTCACGACCCTTCCGGGTACGCCGACTACCGTAGAATCCATCGGGACATCCTTGATGACTACCGCGTTCGCACCTACCATCACGCCGTCGCCGATCTTTATGTTCCCGAGAACCTTGGCTCCCGCGCCGACGACCACGTTATTACCGAGCGTCGGGTGGCGCTTCCCTTTTTCCTTCCCGGTCCCTCCGAGCGTTACTCCCTGGAAGAGCGTGACGTTATCGCCGATGACCGACGTCTCGCCTATCACGACACCCATCCCGTGGTCGATGAAAAGGCCCTTGCCTATCGTCGCCCCGGGATGTATCTCGATGCCGGTGGCGAACCTCGCGAACTGCGAGAGCATCCTCGGCAGCATCGGCACCTTCGCGGAATAGAGCGCGTGCGCTATCCGGTAATATATGATCGCGTGAAGGCCCGAATACAGCAATATGACCTCAAAACCGCTTTTCGCTGCCGGGTCGCGTTCGAATATCGCGTTTATCTCGGACCTGAAGACCAGCGAGATCACGAGCATCTTGATGAGCGCAATTATGACAAGCGCGAGCGCTATTATTATGAATATCTGCATTTTATCCTGTCTCCTCGACGGAAGCTATCGCGTAAGCCGCTATCGCCTCTCCGCGGCCGATGGCACCCACGCCTTCCTGTGTGGTTGCCTTGACGTTCACCCGGCCCTCTTCTATGCCGAGGACAGAAGCGATCGTCTTCCTCATCTTCGCCTTGAAAGGCACGATCTTCGGCTCTTCCATTATAAGCGTTGAATCGACATTGACTATCCTGAACTTCTCCTTGCCGGCGAGTTCGGCGACCTTGTGCAGCAGCTCCAAACTGCTTATACCCTTGAACTGCGGGTCATTGTTCGGGAAATGGATGCCTATATCGTCCTTCCCCATCGCCCCGAGTATCGCATCGCAGATAGCGTGCAGCAGCACGTCCGCGTCGGAGTAACCATCGAGGCCCTTTATATACGGTATCTCGACTCCGCCGAGGAAGAGTTTCCTTCCCTCTACGAGCCTGTGTATGTCGTAACCTAGCCCGGCCCTCATTTCACACCTGCCAGTATCTTCGCGTGCTTCAGGTCTTCCGGAGTGGTTATCTTTATATTGTCCTGTGACCCGTCGACGACCTTGACCTTGATGCCCATTCTCTCGACAAGCGCCGCGTCGTCCGTGGCCTCCGAAGCTTCGACGCCGGGCGCGAACGCGCTGTCGTAAGCCCTGAGCAGTATGTCCTTGCGGAACGCCTGCGGGGTCTGGACCTCGATGAGCGTCGCCCTGTCGAGCGTCGCCGACACGAAATTCCCCTTCTCAACCTGTTTGATAGTCGGCTTCACCGGCAACCCGGGTATCGCCGCGCCGAACGTATCGGCCGCGTCTACGACAGACGATATAAGCTTGTTGCTTACGAAAGGCCTGCAGCCGTCGTGGACTATCACGCACTCCGAGTCCTCGCTGACCGAGGCAAGGCCGCTCTTTACCGAATCCATGCGGCGTTTCCCGCCGGCGATTATATCCTTTATCTTTTTGAACTTGCCTTTCTTGGCAAGCAGGCGCGCTTTGGGCAGGTCCGCCTGGTGGACCACGATAACTATCTCGCTGACGACGCTTGACGCTTCGAGCGCCTTCAGCGTATGCGCGAGAATGGGCTCCTTGCCTAACGCAACAAAAGCTTTGTGCGTTTTCGCCTTCATCCGCTCGCCTTTTCCGGCGGCGGCAACTATCGCGGCCACCTTCATATTCTATCTCCTATCGCTGTGCTTCCACCTTCGCGAAAATCATCCTGCCTGCGGCTGTCTGCAGCACCGACGTCACAAGCACCTTTGCCGTATGCCCTATGAGCTGCTTCGCGTTATCTATCACGACCATCGTGCCGTCATCGAGGTATGCGACGGCCTGGTTATATTCCTTGCCTTCCTTGACGATCTTTACCTCCATGAGCTCGCCCGGTATCACGACCGGCTTAAGCGCGTTGGCCAGCTCGTTGATGTTCAGGACCGCGACCCCCTGGAGTTCGGCTATCTTGTTCAGGTTGTAGTCGTTCGTGAAGACCTTCGCCGTCAGCAACTTCGCGAGCTTTATGAGTTTCGCGTCTACCTCATTGATGTCCGGGAAATCGTCCTCGTGTATTTTCACCTCGACCGCGCCCGACTTGCGTATCTTGTTGAGCATATCGAGGCCGCGCCTGCCGCGGTTGCGCTTTATCGGGTCCGCCGAATCGGCTATCTGCTGCAGTTCCTTAAGCACGAACCGCGGTATGATAAGTATGCCCTGTATGAACTTCGTGTTGCAGATATCGGCGATCCTGCCGTCAATTATTACCGACGTGTCGAGCAGCGCAATCTCCTCGCGCTGGCCTTCCCTCTTCAGCTTGACATAGGGTATTATGATGTTGAACTCGTCCTTGCCCCTTACCGCCATCACCATGCCGAGGTACGCGAATATCAGTATCAGCAGGCCGTTGAACTCAGCCCTGATGTCGTCTTCCATCGGTATCAGCTTGAATACCCCTATGATGAGCCAGGCGAACAAAATGCCGAAGACGATACCGAAGACCGCGGACGAGAGCCCTTTGACCGATATCCTCTTGGTCGAGTATTCAAGCAGGATGATTATCCCCGCTATCACGACCCCGACGCCTACGCCTATCGTCTCCGAAAGAGCGCCTATCCTGAGGGTATCGCCGAGCTGATAGCCCATCAACCCGCAAAGTAATACGAAAAATGACCTTATTATGGTAAATGTCATTTCTGGCCCCTGGGTTTCTGGAGAAGTTTCCACGGATGCGCCTTGAGGTCTTTCACGAACGCATCCAATTCGTTATAAAGGCCGTCATCCATGAACAATTTCCCGACGGTGCCTTCTCCCGATTTTACCTTGTCCATGACGACGTTCGCGGAAGCCATGAATTTCCTTATGTCTAGCATCGTCGCCTTGAATGCTGCCTGCGTTTCCGGGTCCCCGACCAGGGTGTTAAGGTGCTTTATAGTATCGCCGAGGCCGTTGGCTATCTCGTAACCCTTCTGCGTTAGCTTTTCCATAGGGACCGACTCTCTTCCGGCAAGCATCCCGCCGGGCCTGATCACTTCGCTTCCGGGGGTCCCGGGTATGATCTCGACGTATTTCTCGCCTATGAGCCCCAATGTATTGATGAAGGCCTCCGCGTCCTTTTCGACCTTCGCCTTCTTGTCGAGGCATACGTAAAGGTCTACCGCGGTCTTCTTGGCCTGCTCGTCCCTGACTATCTCAATGTTCTTCACCTCGCCGAGTTGCACGCCCGCGACCCTTACCGGCGCGGAGATCTCGATGCCGTTGGCGAAATCGAAACGGACCTTTATCGTGTATCTCTGCTGGGAGTATTTTATCTCCTGGGCCATGAATATCATGGATATCCCGATGGCTATGCCTATCGCCACGAAAATACCGACCTTGAACTCGAGGTCCATCCTCCTCTTCATGCTCTCCTCCTGAAATATATTATCATGAGTCCTCTGTTATCGGGCCCTTGGCGGCCCCGGTTATGAACTGTTTCACTATCGGGTTGGACGTGTTCTTTATCTGTTCGGGCGTGCCCGACTCCACTATCTTGCCCTTATAAAGCATCGCGATCCTGTCGGCTATCTTGTATGCCGACGTCATGTCATGCGTCACCGCGATAGCCGTCGTCTTCAGCTTCGACTGCAGGCCCTTGATCAGGTCGTTGACCGCATCCGCCATTATCGGGTCGACGCCTGTCGTCGGCTCATCGTAGAGAATTATCTTAGGGTCCATGCATATCGCGCGCGCGAGCCCGACACGTTTCCTCATGCCTCCGGAAAGTTCCGATGGTTTGAGGCCTTCTATGCCCTTGAGCCCCACGAGTTCGAGGCATTCCGCGACGCGCCTGTCTATCGAATCATCGTCCATCTTCCTGTGCTCGAGCAGGTTGAACGCCACATTATCCCTTACGCTCAACGAGTCGAAGAGCGCGGCGCCCTGGAAGAGCATGCCGAACTTAAGCCTAAGCTCGTTGAGCTCCTTGCCGCCGAGGCGCGTGACATCCTGCCCGTCGATCATGACCTGGCCGGAATCGGGTTTCATGAGGCCGATTATATGCTTGAGCATGACGCTCTTGCCCGTCCCTGAGCGCCCGATTATGACGACAGTCTCGCCGTCCTTGATCGTGAGGTTCACGTTATCGAGGACGACGTTATCGTCAAATGCCTTGCAAAGGTTTATAAGCTCTATCATATCAGAATGAGAACCCGAAATAGAACAACGCCGTGAACAGGCAATCGGCCGCGATTATAAGTATGAATGATATTACGACCGCCTTGGTGGTGGCCGCGCCGACACCCTCGGCTCCGCCCTCCACCCTCATGCCTTCATAACACGCGACTATGCATATGACGACCGCAAAAGCGAATGACTTAACGAGGCCCGTCACTATATCCTTGACCTTCAGCGGGTTCCAGGTCATGTCCCAGTATAGGTTGCTCAGGATGTTTAGCCTCCATACGCCTATCATATACCCGCCCAGTATGCCTACGATATCGCCGTATATCGTAAGCAGCGGCAGCATGAAAAAGAGCGCTATGAACCTTGGCACCACGAGGTATTTGATCGGGTTTGTCGCGAGCGTCTCGAGCGCGTCTATCTGCTCGGTAACTTTCATCGTCCCGAGCTCGGCGGCTATCGACGCGCCGACCCTTCCCGCGACGACAAGCGCGGTAAGCACGGGCCCGAGTTCCCTCGTCAATGAAAGCGCGACGAGGCTCGCTATATAGAGTTTCGCCTCCATCTTCTGCATCTGGTACGCGCTCTGCAGCGCGAGCACCATGCCGGTAAAGAGGCATGTCAGGAACACTATCGGCAGGCTGTCTATGCCCACCTTTACCATCTGCTCCAATATTGGCTTGCGCTTGAACGGCGGCATGAACGTCCAGAAGACCGTCCTGACCGCAAGGACCGTGATGCCCCCGGCGTAATGCAGGAAACTCATGAACCGCTCGCCAAGATGTGTGATCCATCCGCTCATTTCGTCAGAACCTCACTTTGTGCTCAACACCGACAAACTCGTCGTCTTCCTTCATCCTGACCTTCAGGTTAGCCGGCGCACCGAGCTTATACTCGAGTTCCATCTCATCGGTGCCGGGCCTGTACTGCTCTCCGTTCTGCGCTTCGTACGTCTTGAAATTGACCCTGAACTGCTCATTAAGGTTAGCGCCCGTGACGTATTCATCCCCGACCGGCGTCTTCGTCACTGCGGCACCCTCCCAGACCACCGACTGGCCCGACCTTATCTCTATATTGTTGAACACGCGCGGAGTGCCTATATCCGCCGTATTTATGCTCCCTTCCAGCGTCAGTGCCTCCCCATCAGTATAAACTTTTGAATCGATAAATTCAAGTCTAGATCCTCTTCCCTTTACGTTGACCTCCGCCGAGTTATAACCGATCACGCTAATGTTCCCGTTAAAGAATTCGAGTTGGGCGTTGATGTCCATCTGCTTGCCGAGTTCTCCGCGGATATACAGGTCGCCGATGACCGTCCCCGAAAGCAGGCCCCTGTCTGTAATGAGGTCCATGAGCCCGCCGAGCTGCGCGCCCTTGAACTTCATGTGGACATCGAGGTCATTCCTGCCTGCCAGGGAGACCGAGGCGTTCATTATCATCACATCGCCGTAATTTACGCCTGTCAGCTTCAGGCGGCCGTCCCTGATCTCGAACGCGCCCCTGACTTCCCTGATAGGATCGTAGTTTATTATCGACCCGGACGTGCAAAAATCCCCGTTTATCGATACGAGGCCGCCGTCCGCCCCGTAATTCAGCCTGCCGTTTATCTTATAATTGGACATCAGGTCAATGCCGAACGCCTTGAGGTGGTTCGCGTTGACCTCGAGCGTGAAATCCGGGAGTTTCGAGAAGTCGCCCGATATCCCGAGCCTGCTGACCTCCCCCATGGCGGTCGCGTTTCCCTTGTCATCCTCGGGGAAAAGGTCGAAATTGAATCCCTTTCCGGCAGTTTGCAACAGGCCGTTAAGCATGGTATTCTGCCCGAACCTGAAATTGTTGAAAACGACCGCCCCTTCGGACGTCTCGATATTCCCGGCGAAATTAGTGTTCATGCGGTCGAGCGCGTCGAATGACCCGTGGACGAATATCTTGTCCATCATGCCTTCGAGCTTTGCCCTTAACGTATATCCGCGGCCCCTGATCGTGCCCTCGAGCATTACGGCCGAACGGTCTACCGGGAACTTTATCATGCCTCGGCCGGAAAATTCCTGTCCGAAAATATCCGCGCTTATGCTGCCCGACTCGATACCGCTTTCGCTGATCTTAAAATTCCCTGTGACCGCGTCTATTACCCGCATCTTCCGGGGATTGTAGAACGTCCCGTCCCTGACCGATATCACGGCCCCTTCCCAGGACTGCTCGAAGATCTTCGGTATGAGGTACTTAATGTCCTTTTCCGGAAAATACACCCCGGGGGAGACAACGGTGATCCTGTCAAGTGAACCATACCTGCCGAGCGCGGCGTCCCAGAGCCGGTAATCGAGCTCTATCGCCTCGGCGCAGAAGAAGAGCTCCCTGCGGGATTGCGGCTCCGCGGAAGCCGGCAGGAATACCTTCACGTCCTTCAGGACTATCCCGCGGAAGACCCCGCCTTCGAGCCCGCCTATCTCGCCTTCGAGCCCGATCTTGTCCCTGATCATCTCGAGCGCGGCCGTCTTGAACCCCGAAAAAAACACCCTGCCGTGCAGGTCCAGGAACAAAAGGGCCGCAAGGATGAGCAATCCCGAGATGACGACGGCCGGGTTAGGCCTGTGCCTCCTCAAATCCTCTCCGTTCCTACTTTATTCGAAGATCAGATGGTCGACTTTTGCGCCGATCTTAACGGTGCCGCCCCTCTTTATCCTCCCCGAGATTATCTCCTCGGCGAGCGGGTCCTCGAGGAAGCGCTGTATCGTCCTCTTGATAGGCCGGGCGCCGTATACCGGGTCAAAACCTTTTTCTATAAGGAAATCCGTCGCTTCCTTGTTCAGGTCGATGATTATCTCGTGCTGTTCCTTCAGGCGGTTCTTCACTTCGGCGACCTCAAGGTCCACGATCTTGTAGAGGTCCTCTTTCGTGAGCGGCCTGAAGACGATTATATCGTCGACCCTGTTAATGAACTCGGGCTTGAACGTCTTTTTGACTTCGTCGAGAAGCTTCGTCTTCATCGTCTGGTACGTCATCTCTTCCTTGTCCGACTTGAAGCCGAGAGACCCCTGTTTCTTGAACGTCTCCGCGCCAATGTTCGAGGTCATGATCAGTACCGTGTTCTTGAAATCGACCCTGCGCCCGAACGAGTCGGTCAGCCGGCCTTCCTCGAGAACCTGCAGCAGCACGTTGAATACGTCGGGATGCGCCTTCTCAATCTCATCGAGAAGCACTACCGAATACGGGCGGCGGCGGACCTTCTCGGTCAACTGCCCGCCTTCTTCGTATCCGACGTAACCCGGCGGCGCGCCTACGAGGCGCGAGACGTTGAACTTTTCCATATATTCCGACATGTCGATCTGTATTATCGCGTCCTCGTCGCCGAAGATCAGCTCCGCGAGCGCTTTCGCGAGCAGCGTCTTGCCGACGCCCGTCGGGCCGAGAAATATGAACGAGCCCGTCGGCCTCTTCGGGTCCTTCAGGCCGGCGCGCGAGCGCCTGACCGCGTTCGCGATGGCGCCTATCGCCTCGTCCTGGCCCACGACGCGCTGGTGCAGCTGCTCTTCCATCTTCAGCAGTTTCTCGCTCTCCTTCTCTTCGAGTTTCACTATCGGTATGCCGGTCCATTTCGCGACGATCTCGGCGATATCCTCATCCGTCACGCGCGGGTACGCCTCCGCCTTCTGCTTCGACCATTCCTTGCGGACCTTCTCGAGCTGGCCCTTCAATTCCCTCTCCTGATCGCGCAGCCCGGCGGCCTTCTCGAAATCCTGGCCCTTGACCGCGGCTTCCTTCTCTTTCCTGACGTTATCCATCTGCTTCTCGACTTCCTTTATGTCGGGAGGCGTGGTCATCACGTTAAGGCGAGCGCGCGAACCGGCTTCGTCGATAAGGTCTATCGCCTTGTCCGGCAGGTACCTTCCCGATATGTACTGGTCGGAAAGCTTCGCCGCCGCGATAAGCGATTCGTCGGTGAACTTGACCTTATGGTGCGCCTCATACTTGTCGCGCAGGCCCTTCAATATCTCTATCGTCTCGTCGACGCTCGGAGGCTCGACCATTATCGTCTGGAACCTGCGTTCGAGCGCGGCGTCTTTCTCGATATGCTTTCTGAACTCGTCGAGCGTCGTTGCGCCAATGCACTGTATCTCGCCGCGCGAGAGGGCGGGCTTTAGTATGTTCGACGCGTCGATAGCGCCTTCCGCGCCACCCGCGCCGACTAGCGTATGCAGCTCGTCTATGAAGATTATTATGTTCTCGGAACGCTTTATCTCGTCCATCACGGCCTTGATGCGCTCCTCGAACTGCCCCCTGTATTTCGTGCCGGCGACCATCAGCGCGAGGTCGAGTATCACGACCCTCTTGTCGCGCAGTATCTCAGGGATGTCGCCCTTGATGACTTTTTGCGCGAGCCCTTCGACTATAGCGGTCTTGCCTACGCCCGCCTCGCCGAGAAGCACGGGATTGTTCTTCGTCCTGCGGGATAATATCTGTATAACGCGCTCTATCTCGTCCTTCCGGCCGATGACCGGGTCTAGCTTTCCTTCGCGCGCGAGCGAGGTAAGGTCGCGGCCGAACGCGTCCAGGGACGGCGTCTTCGTCTTCGCCTGTGCCTGCTGCTGCGTGAAGCCCGGCGTCGCCGAACCGAGAAGCGACATGACCTCCTGCCTGACCTTGTTCAGGTCGAGGCCGAGGTTCGTGAGCACCTGGCTCGCGACACCCTCGCCTTCGCGTATGAGGCCGAGCAGTAGGTGCTCGGTGCCGATATAATTGTGGCCAAGGTTGCGCGCCTCGTCCGTGGCGAGCTCGATGACCTTCTTCGCCTTAGGAGTAAAAGGGATGTCCCCGGATACGACGGTCGGCGGGCCGGGCTGGACTATCTTCTCGACTTCGAGGCGTATCGCTTCGAGGCTCAGGCCGAGGTTCTGCAGGACTGCTGCCGCAACTCCCTCGCCTTCTTTTATGAGGCCGAGCAGTATATGCTCGGTGCCTATGTAATCGTGGTTGAACCTCTTGGCTTCTTCCTTCGCGAGTATTATTACTTTCCTCGCCCTTTCGGTGAACCTAGAGAACATGTTCATCGGACCCTGTCTCCTTAAGATTGATCTTTTAGATTGAACTTCTCGGAAATAAATTCCGCCCTGACGGCGTCCCTCTCCTCCGCGGACAACTGCTTGCCTTCCTTCTTCTGCAGGTGCGCGGGCTGTATCCGTATGAAAAGCCCGTTAAGCATATCGCGGTCGACGCCTTTTATTATGCCGAGGTCGGCGCCGAGCCTTATCGTCGAGAGGAAGTTCAGGGCCTCCTCGGTGCTGATGAGCTTCGCGCTCTTTAGCTCCTCGAGCGAGCGCGTTATCCTGTCCTCGAGCAGTAACCGCTGGTTCGCGTAAATCGCGCTGCGGGCCGCGTTCTCCTGCTCTATTATCTGCCTTATTATCCTGCCGAGGTTATCGACCATCTCTTCCTCGGAATTCCCAAGCGTCACCTGGTTCGATATCTGGAAAAAATTCCCGTATGACTCGGTCCCCTCGCCGAATAGCCCGCGCGTGGTCATGCCGAGCTTGCCTATCGCTTGTATTATCCTGCCGGCCTGCTTCGTCATCACGAGCGCGGGAAGGTGCACCATGCAGGACGCGCGCAGCCCGGTGCCGATGTTCGTCGGACAGCAGGTCAGGTAACCGACCTCCGGGGAATACGCGAAATCAAGGAACTGCTCGAGCTCGCCGTCTATCCTTCCGGCGAGCTTCCATGTGTCCTGCAGGTTGAAGCCTGACTGCAGGACCTGCACGCGCAGGTGGTCTTCCTCGTTGACCATGATGCTTATGACTTCGCGGTCGCTTATGAGGACCGCCTTATGTTCCGGCCGGAGCGCGTGCTCCCTGCTGACAAGGTGCCTCTCTATGAGCATCTGTTTTTCGAGGCTGTCGAGCTCGCCCATCCTCAGGAACAGCGCGTCCCTGAAAAAATCGATGCGCCCGTAGGCGGACTTAAAATCGGATATGACCGCTTCTAGCTGTTCCGCGTCCGCCCAGTGCGGGAACGGGTATTTTTTCAGGTTGCGCGCGAGGCGTATGCGCGAGGACATCACGATATCGGAGTTCGGGCCGGAGCCCTTAAGCCACTCCCCCGTGCCCGTCCAGAGATCGCCTAAGGTCATTTCTTCTCTCCGGGCTTATTCTCGAGATCACGTATCAGGTCGCGCAATTTCGCGGCTTCCTCAAACTCTTCCCTGTCTATGGCGAGCTTAAGCTTAAGCTGCAGCGTATGCCGGAGATCGGATGATTCCGACTTTTTCGCCTTACCCGTATGCCTGGTCGAGCCGTGGATGCGCTTCAGCAACGGCAGCAGGTTCTCCCTGAAAGCCGTGTAGCAGTCGGCGCACCCGAACCTGCCTATCTTCTGGAAATCGTTGAACGTCATCCCGCAATTTCCGCACTTAAGCACCGGCCCGCCGCCTGGGCCTTTGGCATCCGGCTCACTCAATCCGGCCAGGAAATCGGCTATGCTGAAATGCTGCTCCATCTCGATGCCCTTCTTCTTGGCGCAGGCATCGCAGAGCTGGAGCTGCTTGACCTCGTCGTTCACGATCTCGGTGAACTCGACCGTCGCATCGTTCTTGCCGCAAACCTGGCAAAGCATCAGAACCTCACGCCGTCGACCTTCGTAAGTTTGTGGAATTCGCTTATCAGTTTCAGCGTCATCTTGCCGACCTTGCCGTCGCCGATCTTGCGCCTGTCCATCCTGACGACGGGGATTATCTCGGCCGCGGTCCCGGTCAGGAACATCTCGTCCGCGTTGAAGAGGTCGTACCTTGTAAGGACCTCCTCATGGATCGGGATCTCCTTCAGGTGCGCGATATCGATGACCGCACCGCGCGTGATACCGCGCAGGACGCCGCTGTGTATCGGCGGCGTGAACAGGGATCCGTTCTTGACGATGAATATGTTGTCTCCGGTGCATTCCGCGACATAACCCTCGGAATTGAGCATGACGGCCTCTTCGACGCCCGCGTTTATCGCCTCGACCTTGGCGAGTATATTGTTAAGGTAGTTCAGCGACTTTATCTGCGGGTTGACCGATTCATGTATGTTCCTCTGCGTCGATATCGTCACGATCTCGAGGCCCTTGTCGTAAAGCTCCTGCGGATACAGCTTGATCTTGTCGGTTATGATGATGACCGTAGGTTTCGAGCATTTTCTCGGGTCGAGCCCGAGGTCGCCGATGCCGCGCGTGACGATCAGGCGTATATACGAATCCCTCATCTCGTTCTCTTTAAGCGTCTTCTTGACCGCCTCGACCATCTCCTCCTTGGACATAGGGATATCGAGCATTATCGCGTGGGCGGACTGGTAGAGCCTGTCGATATGCTCCTTGCATTTGAATATAAGCCCGTCGTATGTGCGGATGCCCTCGAAGACGCCGTCGCCGTAAAGCAGGCCGTGGTCGAAGACCGAGACCTTCGCGTCCTCCTTATTGTAAAACTTCCCGTCGATGTAGATCTTAAGTGCCATGATTATCTTCTCCTTGATTATACTATTACTCCGTCCTTTATGTGCACGACCCGGCGGGCCTCTTCGGCTATGCCGGCGTCGTGGGTCACTATTACCAACGTCATTTTACGCTTTTTATTCAATTCCCACAACAACTCAATTATATTCCTGCCCGTATCGGAATCGAGGTTTCCGGTCGGCTCATCGCAGAGCAAAAGCTCCGGCTCGTTGGCCAGCGCCCGCGCGATCGCGACCCTCTGCTGTTCGCCCCCGGAAAGTTGGCCGGGCTTGTGGCGCATACGGTCGGCGAGCCCTACCGCGGCGATAAGCTCCTCCGCCGCGCCGCGCGCCCTGCCGCGGGCTTTGCCCGCTATGAGCGCCGGCAGCATCACGTTCTCGACCGCGTCAAATTCCGGCAGCAAATGGTAAAACTGGAAGACGAAACCTATCTTTTCGTTCCTTATCTTCGCGCGCTCGCCGTCGGAGAGCGAGAATATCTCCCTGCCGCCGAACCTGACCTCTCCCGCCGTCGGCGTATCGAGGCCGCCGAGCAGGTGCAGCAGCGTGCTCTTGCCCGCGCCCGAAGGCCCGAGCAACGCGAGTACCTCGCCTTTGCCGGCTTTCAGGTCGACGCCCTTCAGGACTTCCAGCATCCTCGTCCCGTTGCGGTATACTTTGCGAAGGCCTTTTGCCTCTATCATATCATTCATACCTTAAAGCGTCCACGGTATTGAGCCTCGAGGCCTGCCACGCCGGGTAAACACAGGCCAGGAGGCTTACTACCAATGCCGCGATGACTATCGCGGCCACATCTCCTGCCTGTATGTCCACCGGGAACCTGTCGATATAATACGTGTCCTTCGGCAATTTTATGAACTGGTATTTCTCGAGCAAGTAGCCGAGGCCGAGGCCTCCGGCCACGCCGAGCGCGGTGCCTACCGACCCTATTATGAAACCCTGCAGCGTAAATATCGCCATCACGGACCTGCGCGTAGCGCCTATTGATTTCAATATGCCGATATCCCTCGTCTTCTCCATGACCACCATTATGAGCGTGCTCGCTATGTTCAGGCACGCTACCGCGACTATAAGCGCGAGTATCCAGAACATCGTGACCTTCTCGAGCTTCAGCGCCGCGAACAGGCTCTTATTAAGGTCTATCCAGCTCTTGACGTAATAGGGGAATTTCAGTTGCTTCTGCAATTCCGCGCGAAGCGACTGCGCCCTGTAGGCGTCGCCTATGCGTATCCCGAGCCCGCCGACCTTCCCTCCCGCGCCGAACAACGCCTGCGCGTCCTTCAGGCCGACGAACGTGAGCCCCGAATCATATTCATAATAGCCGGAGTTGAAGATCCCCGCGACCCTGAAATCCTTATCGGTCCCCTCAGCCGGAGAAATGACCGATACGGTGTCGCCTATCCTGAGGCCGAACCTCGAGGCGAATTCGGAACCTACCAGCATCCCGCCGTTGGCGGCGCCGAGGATCGAGCCGGACCTCATGTAATCCTTGACCTTCGAGACCTTCGATTCCTCTTCGGGAACGATGCCCCTGACGACCACGCCCTGCATGCTGCCGCCCACCTTCGCGAACGCCTGCCCGTCCAGGAAAGGCGCCACCGAGATTATCTCTGGGCTCGCGGCCTTTACCTTAGCGATGGCCCCGGCCGGGTCATCGATGCCTCCCTCCTGCTCGACGACAAGGTGCGAGTTCGCGCCGATGACCTTTTCGCGCAGCTCGTTATCGAAACCGGACATTACGCCGATGACGACTATAAGCGCGCAGACCCCGACCCCGACCCCAAGGACGGATATGAGGCTAATGATGGATATGAATTTCTCTTTTCGCTTCGCGGAAAAATACCTCGAGGCGATCAACAGTTCATAACGCATATTTTTAAGATATCTTGGTTACTGTTGTTCCGGTTTCAGCTGCGGGAAGAGTATTACGTCCTTGATCGAATCGCAGCCCGCCAGGAGCATCGCGAGCCTGTCTATTCCTATGCCGAGGCCGCCCGCCGGGGGCATGCCGTATTCGAGAGCGCGAACGAAATCATCGTCTATCGCCTTCGAGCCTGCCGCTGCGGCCTGTTCCTCGAACCTGGCCTTCTGTTCTATAGGATCGTTCAGCTCCGAATAGGCGTTGGCGAGTTCCTGCCCGTTGATGAAAAGCTCGAACCTCTCGGTCAGCTCCGGCTCGCCGGGTTTCTTCTTCGACAGCGGGCAGAGCGCGGCCGGGTAATCGATTATGAAGGTCGGCTTCATGAGCTTAGGCTCGACCGTCTTTTCGAATATCTTGTTCGCGAACTCCTCGTCGATCTTCGCCTCCCTGATGTCGAGGCCCATATCCTTGGCGACCTTCTTGAGGTCTTTCTCTTTCTTATAGTCAATGCCCGAATATTTCAATATCGCCTCACGGAACGGTATCCTGTCCCACGGAGGCGTAAGGTCGACCGTCTCGCCCGCATCCCCGCGTTTGACGACATAGCCGCCGAATAGGTGCTTCGCCGCGTCGGTTATCAGCTCTTCGGTCAGGTTTATCATGTCATCGCAGTTGCCGTATGCCTGGTAGACCTCTATCATCGTGAACTCGGGATTATGCCTCGGCGATATGCCCTCGTTCCTGAAGTTCCTGTTTATCTCATAGACCCTCTCGAAACCTCCGACGAGCAGCCGTTTCAGGTAGAGCTCGGGCGCTATCCTCATGTAGAGGTCGATGCCGAGCGCTTCGTGGTGCGTCTTGAACGGTTTCGCGGTCGCGCCGCCGGGCATCGCCTGCATCATAGGCGTCTCGACTTCCATAAATCCCTTCGCGTCGAGGAAAGACCTTATGCGCGCGATCATCTTTATGCGCAGCTCGAAGACCTTTTTGACGTCGTCGTTGACGATAAGGTCGACATACCTCTGGCGGTACCTAATCTCGATATCCTTGAGGCCGTGCCATTTCTCGGGCAGCGGCTTTATCGATTTCGAGAGCATCGTGAAATCTTCCGCGTGGACGGTCGGCTCGCCGGTCCTCGTCCTGAAGGCCTTGCCGTGTATCCCGGCTATATCGCCTATATCGATATTCTCGAACGCTATCCTGGCTTTTTCCGGAAGTTCGGCGGCCTTTATGTAATTCTGGATCTTGCCCGTGGAATCCTTGACATCGATAAAGCATGACTTGCCGTGGGAACGGACGGCCATGACCCTGCCGGCGATGGCGACCTTCAGCTCTTTTGCCGCGGCGTCATCGAAATTTTGCAATAACTCATTGATATTTATGGACTTGGCGAATTTCTCCCCGTAGGGGTTGATCCCGGCAGCCCGTAAATTATCGAGTTTAATTAATCTTTGTTTGATAAGATCGTTTATTTCTTCCAATTTTTCCGCCTCAAATTGATATAATTATAGATTGAATAAAGGGTTAAGTCAAACAAAAAAACCCCGGCACATACCAAGGCGAAGAGGTCGCCGTATCTAATGTACGGCGTACGGCTCCTCGCCGGTACTATATTGGCTGTCGCGAAACCGTCCGTGAATATCTTCTTGCCTGAGGCGTCCTGGACGCTCTGAGTTATCCTTCCGTTCCGGTCTATGAAACACGACTGCCCGGTATTCGCGGCCCTAACGACATTGAGACGGTTCTCCACCGCGCGGAACACCGACGACTGCGTATGCTGGAAAGGCGCGCCGGTATCCATATACCACGCGTCGTTCGTTATGACCACGAGGAACTCCGCGCCCCGCCTCGCAAAACTCCTCGAAAGTTCCGGGAAGACGTCCTCGAAACAGATAAGCACGCCGAATTTAACGCGGCCCCTCTTCTGTGTCGGTATCTCGAATACCGTGTAATCCTTGCCCGGCGAATAATCTTCGCCCATGTCGTAACGCTTCTTTATGAACGAAAGGTAAGAGTTGCCGAACGGCACGTATTCCCCGAACGGCACGAGGTGGACCTTGTCGTAGCGCTGTACCAGCTCTCCCGTATTCGATATCAGCACCGCGCTGTTGTAATAGCGCACGCCCTCAGGCACCTTCTCCGTCTGGGTCCCGACGAGGATATAGGAATCCACCTCTTTCGCGAGCGCCGTTATCCTGTCGCGCAGCCCTTTCTCAGTCTCGAGGAACCCCGGCACTGATGTCTCGGGCCAGACGATGAGGTCGGGACCATCCTTCGCCGCCTCTTTGGTCAGCGCGATATATTTGTCGAGTATGCTTCCGGCGAATTTCTCGTCCCATTTCTGCGACTGCGGGATATTTCCCTGTATGACCGACACCTTTACCGGCTCGCCCGCGTTCCGGATATCCTGGACATGATAACCGTATATCATGACCGCTATCATTATTATGACCAGGAGCGCCAAATACCTCGCTTCGGGCTTTTGCCCTTTTATCTTTTTCTTTATCTTCGACGATATGATGACGTTCGTGAATATGGCCAGGAACGAGACGCCGTACGCGCCGAAAGTGTCGGCGATCTGTATCATCGGCAGCGTCTCCCACTGCGTATGGCCCAGGAGCGCCCATCCGAAACCCGTGAAGATGTTGCTCCTGAGGAACTCGATCGCGACCCAGAGGCAGCTGACCAGCAGGGCGAACCTCAGGCGCGGCTTCGGGAACTGCATCGAAAGCATCTCCGTGCCCAGCGCGAAGAGCCCGAAGAAGACCGCGAGGTAAAGCGTCAGTATTATGATGCCTATTATCGCGACATACCCGAGCCAGTAGAGCGTGGCGGCGAAGAACAGAAGGCCCGTTATGTAGCCGGTGAAAAACGCCTGCAACGGGCGTTCGCCGCGGATCGCTATCAGCATCGGCACGAGCGCGAACCACGCGATATACGACACGTTGAACGCCGGATAAGAGAGCGTCAGCAGTAATGCCGACAATACCGGAAGATATACTAAGCGCCGCAGCATTTTTTATATTTCTTTCCGCTTCCGCACGGGCAGGGGTCGTTCCTGCCGACCTTCGGAGCATCTCTTTCAATAGGCACCTGCCTGGCATCCTGGGGCGATGCCTCGGGAAGCTGCCCGCCATGTTCGGCCTCGGGCCGTTGCCCAGCCGCAGTCTGGGCAATTCTCGACGCGAGCGAGCCCATGTCGCGGTGTATCATCTGCTGCGGCACGGAATCGAAGACGCCCTTCGGTTTCTCCTGGCTTACGACCTGCACCCTGAAGATCAGCTCGAGCGCGTCATCCTGTATGCTGTTCATCATCTGCTCGAACATCGCGAAACCCTCGTTCTTGTATTCTATAAGCGGGTCCACCTGCCCGTACGCGCGCAGGCCTATGCCTTCCTTGAGGCCGTCCATCGCGTAGAGGTGTTCCTTCCATTTCGAATCTATCATATCGAGCAATATCGTCTTTTCTATGCGGCGCGCGACGTCCGCGCCGAGCACGAACTCCCTCTTCTCGTAATGCTTATTGATTATCCCGAGAAGCGCCTCCCTTGCCTGTTCGCGCGAACCCTTGAACAGCTCATCACGCCCGGCCGTGCCTGCGGCTAAAGCTATGCCGAGTTTCCCGCGGAACCATTCGTCGAGGCCTTTGAAGTCCCATTCGTCGGCGTGGAGCTTCTCTTCCATGAAGCGGCCCATCGCGCCGTCGAGGCCGTTCTCGACCGCCGCGGCGACGTATTCGCGAAGGTCCTTGCCCTCGAGAACTGAGCGCCTTTCGGCGTAGATGACCTCCCTCTGCTTGTTCATGACGTTATCGTACTCGAGAAGCTGCTTCCTGATCTCGAAGTTGTGCGCTTCGACGCGCTTCTGCGCGGTCTCGATAGATCTCGACACTATCGGGTGCTCTATCGGCTGGCCTTCTTCCATGCCGAGCTTTTCCATGATGAACTTTATCCTGTCGGAGCCGAATATCCTCATGAGGTCGTCCTCGAGCGAGAGGTAGAACCTCGACGAGCCGGGGTCTCCCTGGCGCCCGCAGCGGCCGCGCAGCTGGTTGTCTATGCGGCGCGCCTCGTGGCGCTCGGTCCCGAGCACGTGCAGGCCGCCCGCCTTTACCACCTCGTTATGCTCGGCCTCGACCTTCGACTTGAACTTCGAGAGCATCTCGACTTTTTCTTTCGGATCTATGTCCTTCGGCTCGATGCCCTTCTGCTTGAAATAATCCAGCGCCATATATTCGGGGTTTCCGCCGAGCAGGATATCGGTCCCGCGGCCGGCCATGTTCGTGGCTATCGTCACGGCCTTGTAGCGGCCTGCCTGCGCGATGATGCTCGCTTCCATCTCGTGGTATTTCGCGTTCAGGACCTGGTGCGGTATGCCGCGGCGCTGGAGCATATGGCTAAGGCGCTCGGACTTCTCTATCGATATCGTGCCGACCAGCACCGGCTGGCCCTTCTCGTATAATTGCGCTATCTCGTTGGCCGCGGCCTCGAACTTCTCCTTCTCGGTCTTGTATATCGAATCGGGGTAGCTCTTCCTGACGAGCGGCTTGTTCGTCGGGACGACGACCACGTCGAGCTTGTATATCTGGCTGAACTCGTTCGCCTCGGTCGCGGCGGTGCCGGTCATGCCGGCGAGCTTGTCGAACATCCTGAAATAGTTCTGGAACGTGATGGTCGCGAGCGTCTGGTTCTCGCGCTCTATCTTCACGCCTTCCTTCGCCTCGACCGCCTGGTGGAGTCCGTCGGACCACCTGCGTCCCGGCATCAGGCGACCGGTGAACTCGTCGACTATTATGACCTCGCCGTCCTTGATGACGTATTCGACGTCGAGCTTGTAAAGTTCCTTCGCGAGCAACGCCTTCTCGACGCAGTGCCTCTCCTCGGCGAACTCCATCGAGTGCATGTCCTTGATGCCCCACGCCTTGACGACCTTCGCCTCGCCCTGCTCGGTCAGATAGACCGCGTGGCTCTTCTCGTCGACTATGTAATCGCCGGTCTCCTCTTTCGTCTCCTGGTCCTTTTCGCCCTTCTGCAGGCCCCTGACGATATCGGCGGCCCTGTAATATTTTTCGGTGGATTCCTCGGCCGGGCCGGATATGATAAGCGGCGTCCTCGCCTCATCGACGAGTATCGAGTCGACCTCATCGACGATGGAATAATGCAGGTTGCGCTGGACCATGTCCTCGAGCCGGTACTTCATGTTATCGCGCAGGTAATCGAAACCGAATTCGTTGTTCGTGCCGTACGTTATGTCGCTGCGGTAAGCGGCCTGGCGGTCCCTGTCGTTCATGTCGTGCTGTATCATGCCGACGGTCAGCCCGAGGAACTCGAATATCGGGCCCATCCAGTACCTGTCGCGTTTCGCGAGGTAATCGTTGACCGTGACTATGTGCACGCCGAGGCCCGTGAGCGCGTTCAGGTAAGCCGGCAGCGTCGCGACGAGCGTCTTTCCTTCGCCGGTCGTCATCTCCGCGATCTTGCCCTCGTGCAGCACCATGCCGCCCAGGAGCTGGACGTCGAAATGGCGCATGCCCGTCGTCCTCCTGCTCGCCTCGCGCACGACGGCGAACGCCTCGGGCAGTATCTCCTCGAGGGCATCCATCTCGAGCTTGCGCCTTTCGTCCTTGCCCATCGAGGCGAGGTCCTGGCCCTTGAACTTATCCTTGAGCCGCGCGCGGTATTCGTCCGTCTTCGCGCGCAGCTGGTCGTCCGATAATTTTGAGACCTTCTCCTCGAAGGAATTGACCAGCGCGACCTTCGGCCTCAGCCGCTTGATCTCCCTGTCGTTATGCGTGCCTATTACCGCCGAAAAAATATTACCGATCATTACGGAGCCATCCTCTAGGGGGACACCCTGTTATTTTTACCTGCCGACCATTTTACGTATGCTTCTATCAATTCGTCGAGTTCGCCGTCAAGCACCTGGTTCGCTTTTCCCGTCTCGAATTCCGTCCTGTGGTCCTTGACCATCATATACGGGTGCAGCACGTAAGAGCGTATCTGGCTGCCCCACTCTATCTTCTGCTTCTCCGAATACATCGACTTGAGTTTCTCTTCCTGCTCCTGCTGCCTCTTCTCGAAGAGCCGCGCCTTTAGGACCTTCATCGCCGAATGCTTGTTCTTCAGCTGGGAGCGCTCGTTCTGGCACTGCACGACGAGCCCCGTCGGTATATGCGTTATCCTGACGGCGGAGTCGGTCGTGTTGACGCCCTGGCCTCCCGGCCCCGACGCGCGGTAGACGTCTATCCGCAGCTCTTTCTCGTCGACCTGTATGTCTATGTCGTCCTCGACCTCGGGGATCACATCCACCGACGCAAAAGACGTGTGGCGCCTCTTGTTCGAATCGAACGGCGATATCCTGACGAGCCGGTGGACGCCGCGCTCGGACTTGAGATAACCGAACGCGTAATCTCCCTTCACGAGCATCGTGACGTTCTTCACGCCCGCTTCTTCGCCCGCGAGATAGTCGAGAACTTCCACCTTATAGCCCCTGTTCTGCGCGTAGCGGACATACATGCGGAAGAGCATCGCGGCCCAGTCGCACGACTCGGTGCCTCCGGCGCCCGCGTTTATCGACAGTATCGCCGCGGACTTGTCGTGCTCGCCCGAGAATAAAGCGGTAAATTCTATGCCAGCTATCTTCTTCGCGAGGTTTTCGAGGTCGCTCAAAAGCTGGGATACCGAGGCGCTGTCGGACGGCTCCGTTATGCCCGCGAGCCCGGCGAGGTCATCAAGCTCCCTGGCGGATGCCTCCCACGGCTCAAGCTTCGCCTTAAGGGATTTCATCTCCTGGATGGTCTTGTTGGCCTTCTGCTGGTCGTCCCAGAAACCCGGGGCGGCCATCCGCTCTTCGTATTCCTTTATCTTCTTCCCGGCGGTATCGAGGTCAAAGATACCTCCGCAGGTTGGCGAGCGTGGTTTTGGCTTCTTCTATCTTCTTTTTCAGATCTTCTAACATGGGAAAATTATACCAATTCGGGGGGCTTAAAACAAGGACAATAAATCGCTTTTTCCGGCTTTGACCGTCGCGCCGGGGGCTATGCCGTTCTTCGCGAACCATCCGCGGTTGGCCTCGAGCGCGAAGCGGATTTGGCGGGATGCCGAGATGACGGGCGTTTCGTCCATCGGCTCCATATCGCGGATCTCGAGGATGACACCCGCGCTGTCTATGAACGCGACCGACAACGGAATGCGCGTGTCTTTCATGTACATCATCATCTGCTGCGGCTCCCTGTAAAGGAAGAGCATCCCCTCGTCTTCCCCGAGTTCCCGGCGGTACATAAGGCCCGTCTCCTTCTGCGCCTGTGTCCTGGCGAGCTCGGCTTTAAGGGCCTTTGGGCCTATCTGCAGGATGGCTATCGGGAGCCCGGCAGAGAATACTTTGCACGGCAGGAGCATTGCGGAAGCGAGCACAAACAGGGCAAGCCAGCGCTGGAGTGAAATGTTCGGCGTTCTAATATAATATCTTCTAATAGGTAATCCTAAAATGAAACGCTTTTTGTTTTGGTTTTAAGCTTATTGGCTTCTTGCTCGTATTTCTTTGCTTCTTCGATTTTTCCCATTTTCTTGTACATTATAGATAAATGTTCAAAAAGGAACCTTAAATATTGACGTCGATCAATTTTACTATTTTCTAATATTTTCTGTGCCCTCAAGTACGACTCCTCTGCTTCCTTAAATCTTCCTCTTACCGAATAAAATCCCCCTAATGATTCTAGAGAATCGGCCAATTCCGTTTCGGCTTCTATAGTTGCATCTTCGCTGATTTTTAATATCTTTTTTCTATATATTTCTACCTGTTCATAGTTTCCTTTAAAATAATTAATTTCTGCCATTTTCTCCAGATATTTATTAGTCTTAATGTTATCCCTCCCATATATTTCTTCGCTTAATTGTAACGCTTCTTCGCAAACAGGTTTTGCTTGGTCATATTTGCTTCGCATTAAATAAAATACTGACAACTCGTAAATCATCTGAAGCGTTTCCGGGTTTTTCGGGCCGCGTAATTTCTCAGATAATTCAATTCTTTTCTTAAAAAGATTCTCACCTCGATTATAGTCGCCCTTATAATCGTAAATCTTTCCTAAACCTTCTAATATCTCTCTAATCTCCCCGTAGTTATCCTGAATATATTCATCTTTGCTCTCATAAATTTTAAGAGCTTTTTCATATAATGGCAATGCTTCGTCGTATTTCTTTTCATTATGATAATTCCTTGCCATATAATACAAAATACTGGCTAGCTTAGGGTCACTTGAATCATAGGTATTTTCATATATTACCAGAGCTTTTCTGTATAGAGATTCGGCTTCTGCGTTTCTTCCCTGGTGATGGTATAGCAATGCGAGGGAATATAAAGCTCCTGCTATTTCCAAGTCTTTGGGTTTAAATTTCCCTTCTGCATATTTTAATGCGTTTTCAGCTAATTCAATCCCTTTGGTATAATCTCCTTTCCAATAAGTATTATTTGCTTTAGCAAGCATTTCATCTAATTCTGTTGCATCTGAAGTTCTATCTGCATAAGCATAAGATACAAAGAACATTGTAAGCAAAGTGACGATTACTATTTTCATATACTTCATACCGTTCTCCTTTTTTCGACGAACGATTGAACTCAGCGGCCGAGCCTCCTATAGACATGCTGGCGCGGTCCGCTGGAGTGAAAGGTTATCTATATTTATATTTCTTATGCGCCTCATCAATAACTTTATCGATTTTTTTGTCGGCCTCTTCTGAACTAATTCCGTCGAGCTTCATAATCATCTTCCTAGTTTTTACCATGGGTATTTCTAATGCAAAAGTATAAAATACTACGAGCAAAATAAACATACATGTTATTATGACGTAGGCTTTTGCAAGAATATTCTTATTCTTCATTATAAAGGGTAGCGCAATAGCCGCCGCTGAGCTTAAAACAATAATTGGTAGCAATAATAAAATATATTCTCTAATAAAATGGCTCAAAGAAATGCACATTGTAGTTGGTAGGGGCAACAGAACGCCAATCACTGTGTAACGAAATGTGTAATCAGGCACTACCTTTAATAGAATATATAATCCTATTATTGCCGAGATGAGCATGGCGATCAGGGATATGGGGATGATTATTTGAGATTTCTTTTCTTTATCCATTTTTTATCCTATTTTTACTAGATAACATATAATATACGAATTCGTAGTTTACGGGTTTTTGTACTGCCCTAATGTCATTATAAGGCCTAAAATAGAAAGCTCACTCCAATTCCTGCCCCAGGTATATCGACGAGCGCGGGGCATGATACGCCAGCATCGCGAGCGAAAACCCGGCGAAATAAAGCATGTCCTTGATAAAATACCCGTTGAAACGCAGGACGAGCCCGAATATCGCTATGGCCTCCGACAGCGCCCATACGGCAACAAAAACGGTCAGGGTCCTCTTTATCTCCTCCGGGCTGCCGGGCTTCAGCTTCCCTTTCCTGAGCAGGTCCGTCAGGGCAAATTTCCTCATGGCAACCGATACAACGGCCATCGCGGCGGATTCGGCGGCGAAGATGGCCATCAGCGGCTTTGGCGCCACCCCTACCTCAGGCATATAGTTGACGGTGACTGTGCATGCTATAAGAAGATATAAAAATATGGCCATGACAAACGACGCCCATATTACCCAGAGCATAATGCCGCGGTTCATTCCTTCTCCTTGAACGACAGCACCTTGCGTATCTCCTGTTTGACCTGCTCGAGGTCGAACGGCTTGGTGAGATAGCCGACTACGCCGAGGTTGTAAGCTTTCTTTATATCGGTATACCCGCCGAGCGCGGAGATGATGACTATCGGTATGGCCTGCGTTACGGGGTCCCTGTTCAGCATCTGGCAGACCTCGAACCCGCCGACATCCGGCATCATCAAATCGAGCAGTATCAGGTCGGGCCCGAAGAGCCGGACTTTCTCGACCACATTCTTCGCGTCATTGAACGCCTCGACCTGGAACTCGCCGCCGGCTTCCAAACTCTTCTTCAGGAAGAACGCGAAATCCGCCTCGTCGTCGATTATGAGGATCTTATTCATATGCTCCCTTCCTTTTCAAGTGATAATAACAGCCTCTTCAGGGGGATGCCGTAAGCGTAACCGCCTATATCGCCGTCGGAGGCGACGATGCGGTGGCAGGGTATTATAAGAGGCCATGGGTTGCGGTGGAGCGCCTGCGCTACGGCGCGTGTTGCCTTTGGATTGCCGATCTTTCCGGCGACCCACGCGTATGTGCGCGTTTCGCCGGATGGTATCTTCATTATGCATTCGTAGACGCTTATCTCGAACGCGGTGCACCCGTCAAACAGGGCGGACTTTTTTGCGGACTGTGCCTTTCCTTTTTCTTGTTTCACCTACCAGCGCCTTTCGCCTTAATATATGGTGGTACCTTATCGCGAACCTGTGCGATTCATCGCGGACCCGCTGGATAAGCTGCAGCGCTTTCGATGAAGGCGGCAGCGCTATCGGCAAAGTCCTATCCAAAGTATATATGTGCTCAAACACTTTTGCAAGCCCTATCATCGGGATATTCCCCAAACCGAGCGCTTTCGTCTCGATCGCGGCGGAAGAGAGGTGCCCGCGCCCGCCGTCTATCAGTATGAGGTCCGGCAGCGCGTCGCCGCGTTTCAGTACCCCGCTGTAACGGCGGCGGACTATCTCGCGCATCATCGCGTAGTCGTCCTGCCCTTCCACCTCTTTTATCCTGAACATCCTGTAATTCGGCTTGTCCGGGCGGCCGTCCCTGAACGAGACCATCGAGCCGCAGGCGCTCTCACCCTTGATGTTCGAGATGTCGAACGCCTCTATCCGCCACGGCAGCGACTTCATCCCGAGGACCTCTGCCAGTTCGGAGAGCCCCTGCGCGCCCGACGCGGCCCCCGGCCTCTTATGGACCGCCGTGCTAAGCGCCTCTATCTGGTTGCGGGCCTCCGCCGCTTCCTCGAACCGCTTATCGGCGGAATATTCCTTCATCCTGGCGGTCAGCCGCTTGATAAGCTCGCCCTTCTTCCCCTCGATGAAGAGTATCACGTCCTTGATCCTGCCGGCGTAATCCTCTTTCGATATCTTCCCCTCGCACGGCGCGGAACAAAGCCCGAGGTCGTCGTAGACGCACGCCCTCTTGGGTAATTTAATACACGTCCGGAACATGAATATGCGGCGTATTGCCTTGACCGCCTCATGCAAAAGCGCCGCGTCGGTATACGGCCCGAAATATATCGAGCCGTCGCTCTTTTTGCCGCGCGCTACCATCACGCGCGGGAAGTCGTCGGACATGGTTATCTTGATGAGCGGGTATGTCTTGCTGTCACGGAGTTCGACGTTGTATTTCGGCTGGTATTCCTTGATGAGGTTGGATTCGTAGAGCAGCGCCTCGGCTTCCGTAGCGGTCGTAACAATACTTATGTCGCGTATCTTCCCTACAAGCGCTTCTATCCTCGGGCCGTGGTCTTTCGAGCGCTGGAAATACGAGCGGACCCTGTTGCGCAGCGAGGATGCCTTGCCGACGTACAGGACCTTCCCGTCGCCGTCCTTGAATATATAGACGCCCGGCTGCAGCGGGAGGCCGCTTACCTTCTCCTTGAGATCCATTTTACCGCACCCTTGAATTCTTCTACCTTCAGGACGACGCAGGCGGCAAGGAATACCGCGATGCCGGCGGTAACCATTACCGCGACCTTCGCGACGGGGCGCATCATCATATTCGCGTCGAGCAGCAGCAATACGGCCGCCATGGCGGCGGAGGCCGCCAATACACGCATGAACGAATCTATCACCGGCCCGGCGCCGAGATACCCTATCTTCTTACCGAGCATCGAGAAGAGCATGAAAAAGTTCGCGATGCTCGCGAGCGATGTGGCCAACGCGAGACCGCCGACCTTCAGCGGGAACATCAACGCGACATTCAATATGATATTTATTACGAGCGCGGCGGCCGCGGCCTTTACCGGCGTCTTCGTGTCCTTAAGCGAATAGAACGCCGAGACGAGTATCTTGACCCCGGCATAAGCGAAAAGCCCTATGGAATAAAAGAGCAGCGCGTTCGCGGTTATCTGCGTCGAATAGCTGTCGAACGAGCCCCTTTCGAAGAGCGCGCGGACTATCGGCCGGGCAAGCACGATCAACCCGACGGACGAAGGCACCGTTATGAAGAATACCGAGCGCAGCGAGAAAGAGAGCGTCTGCTTGAACTTTTCGATGTCCTCCTTTGCCGCATGCTCCGACATCGTAGGAAGCATCGCCTGCGAGAAGGCCGTCCCGAATATCGCGAGCGGCAGCATCCACAACCTGTTCGAGTAATATATAGCGGCGATGGCCCCTTCGCCGACTATAGAGGAAAGCGAAGCGAGTATAGTATTGACGAAGACGTTCACCTGGTAGATGCTGGCACCCAGCACGCGCGGGACGAGCAGGCGGCCGACCTCCGCGGCACCCGGATGCCTGAACCTGTCGAGACGCGGGAACGCGAGGCCCCTTGAAGCAAGCTGCGGCACCTGGACCAGCAGCTGCAGCACCCCTCCGGCGAGCACGCCTAACGCGAGGCCCATGATGGGCACCTGCATCACCGGGCAGAGCCATAACGCAGCCGCAATGAAGACGATGTTCCAGAGCGGCTGGCTGAACGCCGACGCCCCGAAGAGCTTCAGCGAGTTCAGGATGCCGGTCGTATAGGCGGTCAGCCCGACGAGGAATATATAGGGGAACATCCAGCGGGTAAGCTCCACTGTAATGCGGAACTTTTCGGGGTCCTTTACGAAACCAGGCGCTATCAGCGCGACTATCGCCGGGGTGAAGACCATGCCGAGCGCCGTTATCGCCGCAAGGACGACTATCATTACGTTGAGCAGTGCCTGCGCGAGCCCCCAGAACTCCTCTTTGGTCTTCTTTACGGCATAGGAGCTCAAGACCGGCACGAAAGCGGCATTGGCGGCACCCTCACCGACGAGGTCGCGGAGCATGTTCGGTATCCTGAAAGCGACGACGAACGCCTGCAGGGGCACCGAGGTGCCGAACACCGCGGCTATAATTATGTCTCGGACGAAGCCGAGGATACGGCTCGCCGATATGCCCAGGCCGATGATCCCGGCCGATTTTGCCAGCGATTTATGAGTTGACATTTTATGCCTTATATGGTATTTTTACATAACCGTAACTTGAAAGGAGAAACACAGTTGCCAAATCTACCAAATGCCGCAAAAAGAATACGCCAGGACAAGAAAAGGCGCGAAAGAAACGATAAAGTCGAGTCCGAAATAAAGAGCCTCGCGAAGAAGTTCGTAATGGCGCTTGCCGCCAAGAAGAACGACGAAGCAAAAAAGCTCGGACTTTCTCTCGTATCGAAGCTCGACAGGGCCCGTTCCAAGGGCATCATCCACAGGAACACCGTGTCGCGCAAGAGAGCCCGCATCCTATCCAAGATCGCTAAGATCAGATAGCCTTATCACAAGAGATTCCAGGATAACTTTCTTATCGAGGTCCCTTGTCTTCACGTCGCGGTCTGCCTTCGAAAGGAAGGCGAAGCACTCTTTCAGCCATGCCGTCGCGCGCTGGGACCGGCCCATCAACCTGGCTTTCCGCTTCAGCGCCGCGCCGATAGCCCCGATTATGCTCTCCGGCTTGGTGGAATCCCTTAACAGGCCCGACAACAGCAACAATGCGCGGGCCTTATTGCCTGCGCACATCGCGTCGGTCATCTCGAAGACGCTCTCTTCTAGCGACCTTCCGACGAGGTTCTCGACGTCCTTCTTCTCTATTACTTTCCTGTCTCCGGTATAATTAGCGAGTTTCTCCACGGCCATCCGGACGTATCCGATGTCGTTCCCTATCTTGCCGGTCAACAGGTCTATCGAATCCCCGCCTATCTGCTTGCCGTAAAGCGACGCCCTCTCGCTTATATAGCGCTTGAGGTCCGCGCCTTCGGGGCTTGAGAAATTCTTCACTTTCGCATATTGGGACAGCCCCGACAGGAAAGGATCGTCCGCGGCTTCCTTCGGGCTCATATCCGCGGTTATCACGAGTACCGTGCTCTCGAACCCGTCTTTCGCGTATTCCGCTACGGGCCCTTTGGCTTCCTTCGGCAGTTTTTCGGCATTTTTTATGACAACGAAACGTTTGGGGCTCAGGAACGGCTGGGTATTGACCGCGTCCTGGAATCCCTGGGGATCGAACTGGTCGGAGTAGAATACGGAAAAATTTAGGTCGGCGTCGCCGCCGGAGAGGGTCTGTTTCTTGAGTTCTTCGAGGGCTTCCCCTTTAAGGGCGTTCTCTCTTCCTAGAAAAAGGTATACTAAACCGGGCATCTGAAGGCCCTACCAATCCTCAACGGTCCTTTCAACGATCCTGTCCGCCAGGTCTTCTACCGCCTCGTTTATCGCAGTGTCTTCCGACTTGGCCTTCGGCCCGGTCAGCGCGTATTCCTGGAAACCGACGAAACCGTTCTCGGTCCAGGCCGTCTTGGCATTTACAACATCCTCAAGCGATATATTCACTATGATATTCGCCCTGTATTCCTCGACGTTCTCGCTGCGCTGGTCGTACCTCAAGGGCTGCTTGTCATAATTTATCAATGCGCCCGTCAATATGAGGTCCGCCTGGTCCTCGTCCGAGACCACCTTGAGGTAGCCGTCTACCATGAACCTGTTGATCACCGCGTTCGTGACCTTGACTTCCATGCCCGGACGGTAGAGCCGGTAGGGGTTCTTGTCGGAAAGGTCGGAACTGATGTTCAGGTCTACCTTGTTCTCGAACGGCTTGATGAATATCCTTGTCGCTTTACTGTACGCGAGCGAGCGCGTCGAATAGCCGCAGCCCGCTACCGATGCCGCCAGGATAAACGCCGTTAACGCGAGGGATATCTTCTTCATTTTTTCTTCTTCTTTTCTATTATGTCGAGCCGTTCCTGCGCCTTCTTCGCGGTCTCCGTATCGGGCAGGGTATCGACGATGCTCCTATAATATACCTCGGCCGACTTGTACTGCCCCTGCCTCCAGTAGAAATCCGCGATGTTATAATCGCTCTGCGCCTTCTTCTCCCTCAGCGACTGGCGCATCTTGTCGGCTTCGCCGGTCAGGTTCGATTCGGGGTGGCGTTTTGAAAAATCCTCTATCTCCTGCAGCGCCGAATCCGTCTCGGACTGGTCGTAGCTCGGTTTCAGCGACGCCTGCGAGGCGCAAAGCCCCACCTGGAAGTTCGCTTCCTCCGCAAGCTTGCTCTCGGGATGCTCGTCGACGAGTTTCTGGAAAGTCAGGCGCGCCTGCTGGAAATCTCCGGCCTTCTTGTAGCATTCGCCCATCTTATACAGCGCCTGGTCCGCGAACTTCCCGTAAGGCGCGTTATCGATGACCTTCTGGTACATCTCTATCGCCCTGTACACCGACGGGAAAGTCGGTATGCCCCAGAGCCGGACCTTCTCGCCGAGGTAAAATTTGTTCGCTATCCCATACTGCAGCTCTATCATCTCGTCGAGCCTCTTCGAGAAAGGGTATGTCTCCACGGCCTTCTGGTAGGCGTTGAAGGCCTGCTCATACTCCTCGAGGCCCTCGTAGGACTTGCCGGCAAAATACTGCCCTTCCGCCGAAAGTTCCGCCTGCGGGTAATAGCGCACGAGCTTCTGGAACTCTTCAGCGGCCTTCTTGTAATCCTTCGATTCGTAAAATTTCATGGCCCAGTCGAACTGTTCCTGCGGCGTGTCCTTGACGGCCCACTTCGGATTTATCCAGGTTCCCGTCTGCGGGGTCCATATCCAGTAGGCACAGGCGTACTGCAGCGGCAACAGTACAGCAACCGCAGTTAATATAATAAAAAAATATCTTCTCATAGACGTTTCGCCTTCCGGGTTATAGCGGGTTTACTGCTTGAGGACGGACCTTTCGACAAAATCACATATGCTGCGCCTGTCTTCGTCGGGCATGTCGACAAACTCGACCCCGACTTCATACTGTTCTCCGTAAGGGCGCTTGCGGACCCATGCCACCTTCGAGACCACCCTGACGGGTTTCGGGGTGGAGGGCACCGCAATATCCAGGACGAGCCTCGTAAATACGGATATGAACTCATTTACGAGCATCCTTATGCCGCCCGTGGAAATATCCCTGGAGATGGCGCTTATGACGGAACCGTTGGCCTGGCGTATTCCCCTGTACTGGACCGACATGGCCGTGTTGATCCGCTCATACTGCCTTCTTTCAGGGAAATCTGACTTAGATTGCATAGAGCGCCCCCTAATCATAGATGATTTTATACCCCGGAAGCACCTTTTGTCAACGTGAAATTTTACGGCTACTTTTGAAATTGCCCACAATAAGTCCTTTACCGTCCGTAGACGCGAATACCGCGCCGTCCTCGTTCGTCCTGTATACCTTTATGCCTTTGGAGACCATCAGGCCCTGCATCTTTACCGAGGCCTCCTCTTCCCTTTGGGCCCTGCCCTGCGATATGACGGCGTATCCGGGCTTTGCGGCCTCTATGGACGCTTCCGCCTCTTCGCTAAGCTTCTGTCCGTGGTGCGGAAGCATCAGAAGGCCTGACCTTGCGGCATCCGGATATCCGATGAATACCTCCGATATCAACCCGCTGCCGATATCCCCGCAAAACAGGAACTTCCCTTCGCCAAACTTGATGCCAAGAGCGACCGACTTATCGTTGGCGGATACCGATCTATCGGACGCGCGGCCTTCGCAAGGGTTGAGGCAGGTAATATCCACGCCCGCCACGCCGGTTATCGAATCCCCCCGCTTTAATATATGGCGCGGGATACGACGCGCTGTAACTGCCTTTTCAAATGACCTGTATAACCCGGTGCCCGACCCGGCGCCGCTTTCGAATATGTTCCTTACTGCGACGCCTTCGAGCACGGCGGACAGTCCTCCGACATGATCGGCATCGGGATGAGTCAGCACGACGGCGTCGAGCACCTGCACGCCTCTGCTCCTGAGGAACGGCAGCACGACACTCCTGCCGGCATCCCAATCTTCCCCTCCGCCCGAACCGCCGTCTATAAGCATATTGCCTCCGCCGGGAAATTCCAGGAAGACGGAATCTCCGTGGCCCACGTCGAGGAATGTGGCGCGCAGTTGCTTATTGACGGGAGCCAGCGCGTTTGTCCATATGATGATATCCGCCGTTATGAGCGCCGCGGCAATGATCTTGGCTCCCCTTATCTTAAGCCGCTCCCTTTGCGTATAGGCGATTATAAATATATAGTATGCGACGACGGCGTATACCGGAGGCTCCGGAAGGTAAAAATGGCCGAACGGGACCTTCGCGAGCAGGCCGTTCGCGCGGAAGAGAACTTCGCAGAGGAACCATACGGATGCCGCGAATACATTCCCGACGGAAGGCAGTATGAGGCCGAATAATATGAACGGCGCGGCGGCCGCGGTTATCGCGAACGAAAGCGGCACCGCTATAAGGTTCGCGGCGATCGCGACCGGCGTCACTATATTGAAATACGCCAGTATAAGCGGAGCGACTCCCGCCCATGCGGCCAGCGAGACCATACATCCCTGCACCGCGTAGTTGCGAAGCTTTGCCTTGGGGACAAGTTCCTGCATCAGCGGGACAAAATACAAAAGCGACGCCACTGACAGGAACGACAGCTGGAACCCGATATCGAATAATGCGGCGGGGTCGAAACCGAGTATTATTATCGCCGCAAGCCCCAGGGAGTTCCAGAGCGAAGCGTCCCTGCCGATGAGCAGGCCGGCGAGTATCGCGACGGACATGACCGTAGCCCTGCCCACGGAAGGCGTCCCGCCCGTAAGCACCGCGTAAAACATGAGCAGCGCTATAGCGGCGCAGTAACCGGCTTTCCTCGGTATCCTGAGCATCCCGAATACCAACAGCATAAGGAAAGCGATGAGCCCGACATTAAGCCCGCTTATCGCGAGCAGGTGTACGGTCCCGGTCTTCATGAAATCATCGTTGAGGCCGTCGCTGACCCCCTGCCTCTGCCCAAGAAGGATGGCAATAAGAAAATTACCGGCGTCCCCGTCGGGGAAATTCGCGGATATAAGCCCGCTTATCCTCGCCCTTGTCTTGTAGGCATAGTTTACTAACGGGTTCATTTTGCCCGCCCCGTCGATGAATTCCATATCCTTCGCGTTCGCCGACAGCGATGAAAATATGCGGTGCCTCTCGAGGTATTTTGCGTAATCGAACTCTCCGGGATTCCCGGGCCCGCGGGGCTTCGACAGTTTTCCGTACAGGGCAATACTGTCCCCGTAAGATACCTTCTTCTTAGGGCTGCCGACGACGGAGATCTTCACTTTACCCGAGACGCGGGCTTTTATATCGCCGCGCCGCAATTCATGCGCTTCGAGGATGAAATTTGTCCTGGGTTCGCCGTAAAAGGTCTTCGTTACCGAAGGGTCGTCCGCCACGTTCCCTTCGAGGAGGACCTCTTCGGGATGCGAGGGGGTAAAATCCCTTATGTGGCCGGCAGGCAGGGCCTGGTTTACGCCCAGAAGCATGCATCCGATGAAAAAGAATGCCGCGGAAAGCGCTAAAAACGAAGCGCCCGCCCTTTTAATGAGGGCGGCTGATATCGCGAGGAAAAGGACGGTGAGCCCCGCAGAAAACAATACGGGGATCCGGATAATGCTTGCTATCCAGATCCCCGCAGATAGGTAAACCGCTATCCAGGTTAAAGGCATTCCGGCTTACTTTGCCGGGGCTGCCTCGGCCTTAGGCGCAGGCGGCATCAAAAGGTCCTTGTGTATGATAACCTTGTTCTTGTCCTTCAGGTCTTTAAGTATCTGCTCGAAACGCTCTTTCTGCTTGTCGGCCAGCAGCATCTGCTTGAGCTGGTCCTTGACATCGTCGAAGGAGAGCAGTTTCTCCGGCTGCTTTTCCGTGACCTTGATTATATGGTATCCGAACTGTGACTTGACGACCCCGCTTACCTGTCCTGCCTGCAGCGCGAAAGCGGCGTTCTCGAACTCGGGGACCGTCTGTCCCTTGCCGATAAGGCCCAACTCCCCGCCCTTCTCCTTGCTCGGGCACGTCGACTTCTCCTTGGCCAGCGCGGCAAAATCGGCGCCGCCGTTGAGCTTCGCGAGTACGTCGTTCGCTTCGGCTTCGGTCTCGACCAATATATGGGAGACCTTTATCTTCTCGGATTCCTTGAACTTATCCTTGTTCGCCTCGTAATATTTCTTGGCGTCCTCATCGCTGACGACGACCTTATCCTCTATCTCCCTGCGCAGGAACTCCTTGATTATTATCTCTTTCCTGGCTTCCTCTATCTGTTTCTGCACCGCGGCGTCCTTATCGAGGTTGAGCTTCGCGGCCTCGTTATATAACAGTTTCTGGTTTATGACACTTTCCGCGAACATGTCCTTGTGCTCTTCCGCCATCGGCTGGTACTGTTCGGGTATCTCCTTTATCATCCCGTTTATCTCTTCGAGAGTGATCTTCTCGCTGCCTATCTCTACGACTACCGTCCCGGTTTTCGCCCCGGAAGGTGCGCATGCGGAAGTTCCCGCCGGCTGCGGCTTTGCGGCCTCGGTTGTGGCCGTCTCCGGCTTCGGCGAAGCGCAGCACCCGGCTAATACGACTGCGGCAAAAACCGCCAAAATCACGGCAAAATACCTTGTCCTATGCATCTTGCTGCTCCTTTCGTGTTGTTTACTTTAGGTATCAAAAACAAGGATTAAGTTTACCACAGAATCCTACGCTATTCAAGGACGATAAGGTCCTTTATCTTCCCGTATGTCTTGGGCCCGATGCCCTCTACCTTCATTATATCTTCCTTAAGCAGGTACAGCCCCTTTGCGCCCCGGTAATTGACTATCCTTTCCGCCGTCTTTGGCCCGATATACGGCAATGAAGCTATTTTTGCCGCATCGGCGGTATTGATATTCACGGGCCCGGTCCCCGAGGAAGCGGCGCGGGCAGCGGCCTCGCCCGGGACTACTTTCAGTTCCGGACGGGCGACGTAGGTCCTGAACGCGATGACCGCGAGGCCCAATACGGCGAACACCCCAAGGGCAATAAGGACTTTCCTCTCCTGCGCGGTCAGGTCAAGCAACTATGCTAACGAGCCTCTTCGGTACGACGACGATGTTCTTGACGGGCTTGCCCTCGAGCCATTGCTTCACTTTTTCGTCCGACAGGGCCAGCTCCTTAAGTTTCTCGTCGCTGATGTCGTTGGGGACTTCCACTTTCGAACGGACCTTGCCGTTCACCTGGATGACTATAGTGATATTCTCGTCGACGAGCATCTTCGGGTCGAACTTCGGCCAGCCGGCCTTTAGGACGCTCTCCTTATTGCCGAGCGACTGCCATATCTCCTCGCAGAAATGCGGGGCGATCGGGGACAGTATCAGCACAAGCGACGAATATACTTCCTTGTCCGCGCCGGACTGGTAGATCGCGTTGACGAGCTCCATCATCGAGGCGATAGCCGTATTGAACTTGAACTCGCCTATATCATCCGTGACCTTTTTTATCGTCCTGTGCGTGAGGCGCACCAGCGCAGGGTCGGCTTTCTCCTTGAGGTTCTCCTGTATACGCCATACGCGCGTGAGGAACCTGAACGCGCCCTCGGTGCCCCGTTCTTCCCACTCGAGTTCGGTCTCGGGCGGCGCCGCGAAAAGTATGAAGAGGCGCATCGTATCCGCGCCGTATTTCGCGATTATCTCGTCGGGATCGACGATATTCCCGCGCGACTTCGACATGACCTCGCCGTCCTTCAATACCATTCCCTGGGTGAGGAGCTTCCTGAATGGCTCCTCGAAATCCAGCATGCCGATGTCTTTCAGGAATTTCGTGAAGAACCTCGAGTACAGAAGATGCAAAACGGCATGTTCGATGCCGCCGATATACTGGTCGACCGGCATCCAGTATTCTACATCGGCTTTTGAGAAAGCCGATGTGACATCACGGGGCGAGCAGAACCTGAGGAAATACCACGACGAGTCTATGAACGTCGCCATCGTGTCCGTCTCGCGTTTCGCCGCGCCGCCGCACTTCGGGCACCTCGTATCAGTAAATTCCTTTACCTGAGAGAGCGGGCTCCCGCCCTTTCCCGTGAATTCCACGTTCTTCGGCAGGACGACCGGCAGGTCCTTTTCGGGGACCGGGACGACACCGCATTTCGCGCAATATATGACGGGTATGGGGGTCCCCCAATAGCGCTGGCGCGATATGAGCCAGTCGCGCAGGCGCCAGTTGACGGTGCGCTTGCCGATGCCCGTCTTATCCATCCACTCCGCTATCTTCTTCTTGCCTTCCGCGTTCGTAAGGCCGTCGAACTGCGCCGAATTCACCTGGATGCCGTCTTCTTCGTAGGCCTCGGCCATCTTATCCGCCGTGAGGTCCCCGCCTTGCCCCTCCCGAGAGGCAGGCCGGATGACGACGCGCATAGGCAGCCCGTGTTCCTTCGCGAACAGGAAATCCCTTTGGTCATGCGTAGGCACGGCCATTATCGCCCCCGTGCCGTATTCCATCAGGACGTAATCGGCGACCCATATCTGCACGGCCTCGTTATTGACGGGATTCACCGCGTAGGCGCCGGTAAAGAAGCCCTCTTTCTTGACGTCGGCCGCGACGCGGACGACCTTGCTCTCCTTAGATACCTTATCTATGAACTGCAGGACCTGCTTCTCCTGCGGTTTTCCTTTTATGAGCCCCTTGACGAGAGGATGCTCGGGCGCGAGCACCACATAGGTACAGCCGAATATCGTGTCCTGGCGTGTCGTGAATACGGGTATCGTCTCGCCTGAAGCTTTTTCCTTGAAGAAGATCTCAACGCCCTCGCTCTTGCCTATCCAGTTCTTCTGCATCGTGATGACGCGCTCCGGCCAGTCCTTTAACCCGGCAAGATCGTCGAGCAATCTTTCTTTATAATCGGTTATCTTTATGAACCATTGGTCCAGCTCTTTTTGTTGGACCATGGACTTACAGCGCCAGCATTTCCCGTCGATGACCTCCTCGTTAGCGAGGGTCGTCTCGCAATCGGGGCACCAGTTGACCACGGACGCCTTCTTGTACGCGAGCCCCTTCTCCATCATCTTCAGGAAAATCCACTGGTTCCAGCGGTAATAGTCCGGCAGGCAGGTCGAGACCTCGCGGTCCCAGTCGTAGGATAGGCCCATCTTCTTAAGCTGTTTCCTCATATTATCGATGCAGCTTAATGTCCAGGCCTCGGGATGGCTCTTGTTCTTGATGGCCGCGTTCTCCGCCGGCTGGCCGAACGCGTCGTATCCCATCGGGTGCAGGACGTTGTATCCCTGCATGATCTTCACGCGCGCGGCGACATCGCCTATCGTGTAATTGCGGACATGGCCCATATGGATGCGGCCCGAAGGGTACGGGAACATCTCGAGCAGGTAATACTTCTTCTTCGACGGGTCGGTCTTGACCCTGAATATCCCGCTATCCTGCCAATACCTCTGCCACTTCTCTTCTATCTGCCTGAAATCGTAGTTCAATACTTCCTCATCTTCCTGACGGCCGCTAGGTTCGCCTTGTCGGACTTCTCGGTCTCCTTCGGCGTCTCGAGTATGAACGCGCAATCCCTGAACTCCGGGCGGTTTACGATGCGCTTCATGCCTTCGGCGCCGATCTTGCCCTTGCCGATGTGCCAATGCCTGTCGTTATGGGAACCGATCTCGCTCATCGAATCGTTGAAATGTATGACCTTTATCCTATCAAGCCCTACGGTAGAATCAATATATTTAAGCAGTTTTTCAAGCCCGGGTTTCGATCTCAGATCGAAACCCGCCTCGAACGTATGCGCGGTGTCGAGGCAAACGCCGACCTTGCCTTTGGGTTTCGCGTTATTTATTATCTCCTCGATATCCTCGAACCTCGAGCCGATGGAATCCCCCCCGCCGGCGGTGTTCTCGAGCAGTATCATCAGCTTCGGCTTCGCCTTCTCTATTGCCTCGTTTAGGCCCTTCGAGAACCGGGCTATGCCGTAATCACGGCCCTTTTCCTTAGGACTGCCCAGGTGCGTCACGAAATAATCCGCCCCTATCATGTCGGCGCGCTTTATGTCCTCTATGTATGCGTCGACCGACTTGCGCCACAGGTGATCATCGGGCGAGCACATGTTTATCAGGTACGGGATATGGACGACTACCGGCGAGATGCCCTTTGCCTTTCGGCGCCTCTTAAATTCTTCGGCGTCTGCCGGGTCGAGCTCGAGCGCTTCCCACCCGCGCGGGTTGCGGCTGAAGATCTGGAACGTATTGCAGCCGAGCGCCGCGGCCCTGTCGACCGCCTCATAGATATGCCCGGCTATGGATACATGAACGCCGAGTTTCATAGGCCTCCCGGAAAGAAATGGTGGAGCTGAGGGGGATCGAACCCCTTACCTCCTGCATGCCATGCAGGCGCTCTCCCAGGTGAGCTACAGCCCCACAATTTTGGCGATATTTTTCCTTAGCCAAAATTGTGGGGCGTCGGCCCATTGCTTTTTCTATCATAAGGGGCCAGCCCCTGCTTAGTTGGCTAAGTAAGGATTAAAATAATACCACTTCTTTGCCCCGCCGTCAACCGTCCAGTTGTCATTGACAATGCCCCCTCCGGATGGTATATTTTACCAGAGTCGTCTCTGGAGAGTAAAAACGAAGGAGGTTCTCATGCTTGAAGGATTATTGGCCGGGTTAAAGGACCCGAATATCGTCTACCTGCTTCTCGTGATCGGCTTTTACGGGATACTGTTCGAGATCGCGACACCCGGCGTGTCCGTTGGCGGGGTCATAGGCGTTGCGGGGCTTGTCCTTGCCTTCGTAGGCATGAACTCGCTGCCGGTCAACTATACGGGCCTGATCCTGATGCTGTTGAGCTTCGTCTTCTTCGTCCTGGACGTGAAGACGCCGACGCACGGGATACTGACCGTATGCGGCATACTCGCGCTGACCATCGGCTCGCTTATACTGTTCAAGGCGGACCCGCAGTTCACGAGCTTATCAAAGGCGCTGATAGCGGCGATAGTCATCAGCACGACAGCCCTGATGGTATTTGTCCTGCCGCTTATAATCAAGGCCCAGAAACGCAGGGCATCGTCCGGGATCGAAAGCCTGGCCGACGCGACTGGGGAGGCAAAAACCGACCTCTCGCCGAAGGGCGTCGTCCACGTAAAGGGCGAGGAATGGTACGCCGAATCGCTCGAGGGAACGATCAAGGCGGGGGAAAAAATAAAGATAAGATCGGTTGACGGACTGGTAGTTAAAGTAGAGAAAGTGAGGTAAGATATGGCTATTACGGGTTTTGTGCTTTTCTTTATCCTTATAGTAGGCCTGATAATCCTGTCGAACTCGATAAAGATCGTCAGGGAATACAAGCGCCTCGTCGTTTTCCGCCTCGGCCGTTCAATAGGGCAGCGCGGACCCGGCATCGTCTTCCTGATACCGATAATAGACCAGGCGATAAGCGTCGACCTGCGCGAGCTCTTCCTCGAGATACCGCAGCAGACCTGCATCACGAAGGATAACGCGCCGATATCGATCGACTTCCTTATATACTGGAAGGTCATAGACCCCGACCTCAGCGTCATAAAGGTCGGTAATTTTGCCGCGGCGTCGCAGGGTATCGCGACAACGACATTAAGGGCCGTCGTAGGCGATATCGCGCTCGACGAAGTCCTTTCGAAACGCGAACAGATAAACCAGATACTGCGCCAGAAACTCGATGAAGTGACCGAGCGCTGGGGCGTGAAGGTAACTACGGTCGAGATCCGAGAGATCATGCCGCCCAAGGACGTATCCGACGCTATGATCAAGCAGATGTCCGCCGAGAGGACCCGCCGCGCCGTGATAATCGAGGCGGAAGGCACGAAGGCCGCTGCGATAACCGTGGCCGAAGGCCAGAAACAGTCGGAGATACTCAAGGCCGAGGGCGACAGGCAGGCGGCTATACTAAGGGCGGAAGGTTTCGCGCTCGCCTTGGACAAGATATTCTCGGTCGCGAAAGGCGTCGACTCGAAGACATTATCCCTTCAGTACCTCGAAACATTGAAGGCGCTGGGCCAGAGCCCCGCTACGAAGTATATCTTCCCGATGGAGTTCATGAACCTTCTTGAGCCGTTCGTGAAGAATACTAAAGAGGCGATGAAATAAGCTATTGCCGGGGTGTTGGAACTGGCATACAAGTCAGTCTCAAAAACTGATGTCCGTAAGGGCATGAGGGTTCAACTCCCTCCCCCGGCACCATTTAACCCGCCTGATATTTTATTAGGCGGGTTTTGGCCTTTATCATCCGTGCCGCCGCTGTCCTTCCTGATCTTCTCCTCCATCTTCGCAATCTTCTCTTTTAATTCGACCATCCTTAATTCCCTGTTGATCGCGACCTTATTCATTATCTCGAACTCGGCGACCTTCCTCTTCAGTTCATCCTCCATCTTCATGCGTTCGGTTATATCGTGGACGATGAATTGCAGCAGCCTCTTTTTCCCGAACAGTATAGAGCTGCTGAAGATCTCCACATCGCGGACCTGCCCGCCTGCGATCTGGTGGCGGGCTTTTATATATTTCATGGCCCCGGAGTCGACGAAAGGCTTCACCTTCAGGGCCTCCTTTCCCGGGACGGGATCCAGCTGCATCGCGTGCATATCGCACAGTTTTTCGCGTGGATAACCGTAAAATTCCGCCGCGGAGTGGTTGGCGTCTATTATGCGGTCGTCCTCGGGATCTATAAGCAGCATTACGGAAGAATTATCCGTGAATTGTTTCCTGTAGGATTCTTCGCTTGCCCTGAGTTCTTCCGTGCGCTGCAACACCTGCTCTTCCAGCGCGGCACGGCGGCCCGACAAAAAGATTATGAACAACACCGACAACGCGGTAAACGCAATACCGGTTGCGCTTGTCAGCCACCCTGCCCATTCCGGATAAAGCATCCTGAATCCGGCTCCCTCACGGGCCAGCACGGCATACGTCTTGCCGAAAGCAAAAACAGGCATTACGATCGCTGCCTTGGGATCGGGGTTCGCGTGTCCATGGGACATGGACGCAAGAAGCATATCCGGCGAACCCTCCTTCATCTCGTACAGGTCGATGAGCACAGAAGAATGTTCCGCAAACGGTTCATCGGATATATATTTTTTAAGCAGCGTTTCGATGACCACGGAAGCCGAGGAAAATCCGCGAAGGTTCTTGCTACCGTTACCATCGTAGACCGGACGAAACACGACAATCCCCCTCTTGCCGTCCTTTGTATTTACCAGGGTAACGGCGTCCGTGCCCGTTACCAGCCCTGTCCGTGCCGCGCTCTCGAACGCTTTCCTGCGGAACGGATCTGAGCCGACATCAAACCCCAAAGCGCGATCGTTCCCGGAAAGGGGTTCTACATAACATATCGGGTAATATTCGCTCTTGTTCTCAGCAGGAACGGGCTCGCCTGCGGCATCATGCTGCCACAATGCAAAACCTGCCTGCCCTCCGGACCTGATCTGCCGGACAAAAACCTCCCGGTCCTTCTCGGGCACCCTGGGTATCCATGCCCATGCCTGCACGACATAATTCCTTCTCAGGAAACCGGCATATTCGTTAAATTCTTTAAGGTCAAGCACCGGACGGCTCTCTATGAATCGGGAGAAACCCTCAAGATAATCATCGCGAATGTCTGTTATTGCCTGCGTAAAACCGAAGGCTTTTGATGCCGCCAACTGGCTGAACGCATCCTTGTGATCATATGTTTCATTGATGTGCGCTACATATGCCGCGGTCAATGTAATGGCCAGGCCGAACGCAGCGGCAATGATCGCATCCGCATTACGCAGTATGCTTCCGCGTCCTTCCGGAGCGGTCCGGGAACGCTTAAAGACCAAGATGGAAGAGCCCGCCAGCACCAGTAATAATAGTAGGGTAATAATGACCGGGAATATCGAAGCGCGCGCGATATCCGCTTTCCAGCCCTTCGCCTCGAAATCTATGCCTATAATGATCGCGGTCTTTCCCGTTTGCGGGTCAAGGACAGGCGCGAACGCGCTGATAAACGTGCCGAACTCGTCCGTGTATGGCCCCAAAACCAGCGGTGAACCGGAAGCAAAAACACGCAGCAGTTCGGACGGAGGCCTTTCGTAGGTTTCTCCCGGCACAGAAGACCGCGGGTCTTTCACGTCGATATTTTCAGGGCCGAAAAAGATCTTTCCTTCCCGCATCATCATGCTGTATATTCCGAGGAAACGGTCTTCCGTTCCGAATGAGGATTTAACCGCGGGGCTGTAAGCGATCATCTGGGAACGCAATCTCTGGAAAACGTGGCTATCTTTATCAGCGAGGGAAAATGTCAGGGCGTTCGCCTGTTCAATGCTGACCTGCCGGCCTATCGCCACTGCCTGCAACATCAACCGGTTACGCATATACCTATCGGTATGTGCCGCCGTCCATTGCGTGAGGGCGGTTCCTGCAATGATAATGACAGCCGAACAGGCTGCGATAAATAACCAGGCAGGCTTCTTCTTCATGGACAACCTCCTAAACCCTTATAGGAAGTATGACTACCGGTATCCCCTCGTGGTAGAACTTGCGCTGCATTGAAAAGACGGTGTAGTTATGGAGCAGCCTGGTTAGGAACGTCTCTTTCGGGAAGACGATCTGGCCGCCAAAGAAAACGGCCTGGGGGTACTTCTCTGTCAGCTTAAGCGCGAGGACCGAGGCCTCCTGCACCACGTCGGTGCCAAGGGCGAATATTCCTTCGGCATGATAACCGTGTTCCCCGACGAATTTCACATACCTGTCTATCTCGCTTTTCGCATGGGCTTCCAGCTTATCAAGCTCTTCCGCCCCTTTAAAATTGCCGGCGTCTATTACGCCTATCTGCAGGAAAACAAAATTCTTGAATGAATCCCCGAACAACCTGAATATATTGAACAGGGTGTGTAATCCCGTCCCGTTGAAACCGTTGACGAGCAGGACCGCCGTCTTCGCCTCAGGGTCGAACTCGCCCTTCTCCTTCTTTGTTATGCCCGGGATATTCTCCGCACTTGAAAAACCGGCCGCCATGACAAGGCTGTCAAGGCGCTTCAGCAGTTTCGCGGTGTTATCGTAATGCCTCTTTATCCCGATGACAAAGAGGACCAGCGTGCCGGTGACGAAAAGCGTTATCCACCCGCCTTCGTTGAATTTTATTATAGTTACCGACAACAATATGAATACCGTCAGCGCCAGGCCGATACCGTTGACCGCAAGCTTCCTGCGCCAGTGGTCCAGCCTTTTGCGGTTGCTCCACCAGTACCGCACCATGCCCATCTGCGAGAGAAGGAACGTTATGAAAACGTTAATACTATAAAGGACGACGAGCAGCGCCACAGAACCGTGTGTCGCGAGCATCATTATCAGGGCGGCGACTCCCATTATCATCACGCCGTTCTGCGTGACAAAACGGTCGCTCAACGTAGCGAACCTCGACGGGACCCACCTGTCGAGCGCCATGTTCGCGAGTATCCTCGGGCCGCCGACAAAACCCGTCTGCGCGGCGACGAACAACAACAGCGCTTCGGAGACCAGCGTTATCAGGATGAACGGCACTCCCCAGGCCTTGCTCCACGGGGCGGTCATGCTCTCCAGCAATACGGCATTTATCGTCTTGCCTTCCTGAAACTGTACCCTGTAGAGGATGTACGCCAGCATTAGGCCAAGGACCGTTACGGCAAGTGATATCGCCATATAATTCATCGTGCGCTTGGCCGTCTGGACCCTCGGCTCGCGCAGCATAGGCAGCGAATTGCTCACGGCCTCGATACCGGTATAGGTACCGGCACCCATGCTGTATGCCCTCATCACGAGCAGCACCATGCCCATCATCCCCAATTCCGCCGACGTCGTATAAAGGTCCGCCTTCGTCGCCGACACGACCTCCGGGAAATTCATCATATGGGTCACGAGCGCATAGAGGATAAGGAACGCGTGGGTTACCACGAAGGTCAGGAATATGGGCATGAGGACCGAGACCGACTCCTTTATGCCCCTGAGGTTCAGGACTATAAGGAAAAACACCACCGCGGAAGCGAAGACTAGCTTATACGGAAGATAGCCGGCCGGAAGGAAGCTGAACAGCGCGTCCGCGCCGCTCGCGACGGAAACGGTGATAGTAAGGACATAATCTATAAGGAGCGCGCATCCCGATACCATACCGGTTCGCGGCGAAAGGAGCTTGCTTGCTACAAGGTATCCGCCGCCGCCCGACGGGAATACCTCTATAAGCTGCGAATAGCTCGCGCTTATCACGAAGATCGTTATAGCGGTCGCCAGCGCGACGAAGATCCCGAGGTACATATGGCCCTGCAAGGCGACAAAGGCCTCCTGCGGGCCGTAGCATGAGGAAGAAAGCCCGTCCGCGCCGATCCCTATCCACGCGAAAAAAGCTATAAGCGATATCTTGTGGAAGAGCTGGGTATCATGCGGGTCGTGCGCGCCGCCGATCACTATATCCTTCAGCCTCTTTCCAATGCTTGATTTAGGTGCCATGCATTAGCTCCTCACTGACCTGATATCATACCACATATAGGCAAATATAGGAACGGCAAGGAGCTCTATGCCTATAGTTATCCCGATCAAAAGCGGGAGGGAGATATCATACAGTATGCCCATGAGCGAGGCGCCGATGAACATCGCCACCCCGTAGACCGTATTAAAGATGCCGTATCCGGTCCCCCTCTTTTTTATCGGGGTGAGGTCCGCGATCGCCGACTTCATTATCGTCTCGTGTATGCCCATCACGACGCCCCATAGCAGGATGCTTACCGCGACGAGGGCTATATTAGCCGAGAACGCGAACAGCGGTATCACTGCCGAAAGGACCGGGATAGTGATCAGTGTCAGCAGGCCCGCCCTCTCGTTCCCGCTCCTGTGCTTCATGACATCATAGGCCTTGCCTATGGCAAGGGCGGCTATGCCGTCGACCGCCATCGCTATCGAGTAGAAGAGCGGTATCTGCGCGTCGCTGAGTATTCCTTTAGCCTTAAAATGGTACCCGAGCAGCGCGAAATTCACGAAACCTACCGTGGCGACCAGCGTGAACGCCGTATATATCCAGAATACCTTCGATAATTTATCCGGCTCGGGCGGCCTGTTGAGCGCGACTTCCAGCTTCTCGGGGTCCGGCACGCGCAGGTATGCGAAAAATACGCATGCCATTACCAGAAGGAACGGGATCCAGAAGAGCCTGTAGCCCGCCTGGTATTTCTCGATATCGGTCTGGGTATTCCCGACCATCATGAAAAGCGCCATGAATATCAACGGGCCGGTCAACGCGCCGAGCTGGTCCATGAATTCCGAAAGGCCGAAACCGAAACCCGTCCCTACCTGTTTTGACGCCTGGGATACGATCGTATCGCGCGCGGGAGCCCTGAGGGCCTTACCGAAACGCTCGAGGACGATAAAGAGCGCGGCGACCTGCCAAACCCCGGTCAGCGACAGCATGGGGACGGTAGCGAGCATTCCGTACCCTATGAACGTGAAGAGCCAGTATGCCCTTGTCTTGTCGGCAAAATATCCCGACAGCAGGCGAATAGCATAACCGATGAATTCCCCGAGTCCTGCGATGAAACCGACCGTCGCTGCGCTGACGCCGAGCGTCTTCAGGTACGGGCCGTTCACGCTGCGGGCGCCTTCGTAAACCACGTCTCCGAAAAGGCTCACGAGCCCGAAAAGGATGATAAGGTTCATTGCGGCTTTTTTATTGCTATCCGTCATTGCCTCTCCGCTTTCTCAAGAACATCGGCCCTTCCGCCTTCAAGGGCGGCCGAATAAAACTCCTTATCGCCCGGCAAAAAGGCCGAAAAACGCGGCGTATGATCGATCTCGACCGTCGCGCGCCCTGCCGTCCGGAAGTCCAGCAGGTGCCCTCCCGTATTCCTTCCCTCCGTGATAAAATGCATATGGTATCCCGGAAGGTTGAATCCACCGGCATAACCGGGGCACCTGAAACCCACGACGGTTCCTTTTATATCCTTTAACTCAAATACCGTCTGTCCTTTTACCGCCTCAGATAACGGGACATACGGCTTCTTCTGCGGCGGGACGCTTCTCATTTTCACATAATCGAAACGGCCTTCGATCTTTACGGCATAGAATATATTCTTCGTAGGCAGGAGCGTATCGATGTATTCCTGGAGCTGCTTCATATCCATCGGCTTGTCGAGGGAAACGAGCTTGTCTATCTCGAAGAATGTCACCACTGAGAACGGGGTCTTCGCGGTATCGGGAACGGGATAAGCGAGCCCGTCGGACTTCACCTGGAAGAATTCGCCGTCTATCGCCACCATCTCCCCGTCGAGGGCGTTGAACGTCCCTATGCCGAAATCCCCGTGTTTCTTCAGCTCACTAAAAGTCGTTTCGCCGTCGTAGATGCCTCCGGAGAGTGCGTTGAGAGTGGAGACCTGGAAGAGGACGTCCTTCTCTCCGCCTGAGCCCGAACAACCCGCCGCCGCGACGCAAACGGCGGCTATCGCCGATAACAGGAACGGTATTTTATTCATGCGATCAGTTCGAACGCCTTCGTGACTTCCATGCCGGCGGTTATCCCGAGTTCCGCGGCCTTCTTATTCACTTTCGATATCCTGCGGTTAGGGAAACGTTCGAGCGTGCCTATAGGGTTGTCCGGCGTGCTCTCGACCATCGCCGCGGCCGCGTTGAACCTGTCTATCGCCTCGAGGTCGAAGACGCCGCAGACGAGGAAACCCTTCTTCCCGGTCACCATCAATATGCTGAACCCCGGCCATTTGACCTGGACCCCTTCCACAAGGCCGTTCTTCGTCTCGTATGACCTGGTTACCGTTTCCATCTTGACGATACCTCCTTCTCATGCTCGTGGCGGTGTTTCGCGTCCATCGAGATTATCAAGGTCCGTATACCCTCGCTCTCCGATACCCATTTGAGCCCGAGTATAAGCGCCGCTACCAGGAACTGCGCGAAATATTTCGGCGCGGTGAACGACAGCGTGAACGCCATTATCGTGGCGGCAAGCCAGATATAACTCTGCATCCTCTTCTTCCCCGTATCCATCTTCGCAAGGCCTTTCGCTTTTTCCCTTAATTTTACCGGCGTATCCGCGAGCCCGCCTCCCGCGAGCATGCTTTCGGCCGTATGCGCCGCCCTGATATTCTCAAGGCATGCCGCGCAGGACGAAGCGTGCTCTTCAAGGCGGTCCTTCTCCCACGGGGCCATTGCGCCGGCTATATACCTGGCCAGCACCGCCTCATCTGGGCATGTTTCCTTTGCTTCGCGAAGGCTGCCTATGCTCTTTTCCATATTATAGTAGACGCTTCTTTTCGAGTTTTTCTTTCAGGTTCTTTTTCGCCCGCGCGACCGTCGTGGAGACCGTGTTTACCGGGAGCTCCAGGGCTGCGGCTATCTCCGCATGCTTCATCCCGTGCAGCAGGCTCATCCCGGCAACCATCCTCTCCTTCGGATTGAGCCCTTCTATCGCCGAAGCCAGTTCCGCCCGGGCCTCGTTCAGCTGCGCCTGCCTGTCCGGGCCGTCCGCGCCGGAAGGCAGGACCTCCTCGAGCGTCCTCCCGTCATCGTCTTTGCATATCTGTTCATATAAAGACACGGAAGACGGAGGGCTCTGCCTCCTCGCCCTCCTGAAATATTCTATGGCCGCGTTGCCCGCAACCATCGCGAGCCATCCCGCGACCTTACCGGGGTCCCTGAGCTGGCTTAACTTGCCGCCTGCCCATAAAGCGACAAAGACATCCTGGTGGATGTCGTTGATGTCTTCCTCGCTATGATCATATCCGTAACGCCTGAGCCGGTCGCGTATGGCCCAGTAGACCACCTTCGAATACCTTTCGACGAACGCATCCCACGACTTCCTGTCCTTGTTTATGCAACCGAGCACAAGCTCTTCGGGATGATCGTTACGGTCCATCACTCTTTCGGCATTATCTTTTCTTCGAAGGCCTTGGCCGTCACCGGCATCGTATCCCTGAATATCTTGAGCAGGGCCTTCGCATATTCGCGTATCTCCGGCTGTGCCCCCTTATCGAGGCGCAGCTTCAGGAAGTTCATCAGGGAACGCGCATTGACGGTCCAGTAATAAAGGGTGTATATGGAAAGCGGCAGTACGCCGCGCGCCTGTTCGCGTTTTATCCCTGACGATACCATCGATTCATAGGCGTCGAAAGCGTCGTTTATCGACTTCTTGTATTTCAGGAGCGCTTCTCCCGACAGGCTCCCGGGCGTGTAGAAATCCCTTTTCGCGAGGCAATAGCGCAGCGACATCTCGTTATACGTGCCGATGCGGTGGCGTATCCACTGGCGCGCGACGAAAATCGGGCATTTGACGTCGAAACGAAAATAGGCATGCTCGAAAGGCGTGCCGTGGTCTTTTATTATCAGGTGCCTTATCAGCTTAGCATCCGCATCTGCACCTTGCGGCTCGCTCATGTAGCAGCGGCGCGCGCTTTCTATGACGGCCTTGTCCCCGCCCATCGAATCGACGAGCGCGACGTAACCGTTATCGAGGACTTTTATCTGCTGCATCTTTCTTGGCTTTTTCTTTCTTCTCGTAGCATTCGGGGCAGTTATACATCGGCTTCGCCAGCGTCCTGTCGTAGCCGGCAGCCACGACGACCCTCTTTACTTCAGGGACTTCACGTCCGCAGGTATCGCATTTCATCTGTTCTCCTCCGGTTTGATGATTCTATCAATATGCGGCGCCTTTTTCAACCGCTATTTAGGCCGGCGCGCGACAAAAGCCAGGAATACCGCTATTACTATTAACCCTATTATGACCATCATGACCGACGAGAAAGACAGCGCCAAGGCCGGGGCGGGTGCAGCGAAGACCGCTATGCCCCATTCGCTCGGGTCGGCGTAAACATTCTTCGTCCCGTACCAGGTAAACTGCAGTTCCCTCTTGTGCGTATCGGCGTCGTCCACCGAGATATCGAAATCTATCTTCCTGCCTACTTCGGGTTTGAACCCGCCGAGGGCCTTGAAGGGTATCTTCGACTCGATTATGTAGCCCTTGTCCCACCTTACCGAGGCGACCTCTATGCCGCCGACATAATCATCCCGGCGCCATACCCATTCTCCCGCCTTGATATCCTTTTCGTTGCCGGGGCTTATGCCGATCTGGTAGTCCTTCTTCCCGAAGAACATCCTCTTCGGGTCGGCCTTATCGTCGAGCCCGAGCATTATCTCTAACGCGTCGCCGTCCCAGATGTCCGGGCCCTCCTTGCTGTTGTCGAAAGGCACGTCATCGGTGACCTTAGCCGCCACATACAGAGCGTCGTCATCCCATAGCATGTAGATATCGGCGCTGAGGTCTTCCTTGCCGGACCATACGTTATACATGAGTATTTCGTAGGATTGTTTGTCCATCCTTATGGTATAACCGGGGTATTTGCTAAGGTCGCAGTCGACCTTTACCGGTTTTGAGGCCTTATGGATGCGGACTTCGGGTTTCGGTAACGGCTTATCCTGCGCCTGGCACTGCTGGGGGGGAACGGAAAATAAAAAAAGGGCTGCTGCCGCGAGCGGTAATAGCTTTTTCATCTGGACCTCCGGGATTTTCTATATTCTACCAGAAATCCTCTGGGGAATCCAGTGGGGATGTGCCTCGTCAAGCGGCTCACCGTTCACGAGGACCTTACCTTTCGAGACCCTGATATCATATTCCTTCCCGCGGAAGGAACGCTTCATCGCGAACCCGTCCCATGAAGAAGGGAGCCGCGGGTCCACCGTCAGGCCGTCGAGCGTCGCCCGGACACCGAGTATCCAGTCGGTAAAAGCACGGAACATCCACGCGGACGTCCCGGTAAGCCACGAATGGCTCCCGCGCCCGAATTGCGGGTGGTCGGGCCCGAAGAGGAACTGGCTGTAGACATACGGCTCGACCCTGTAGGTCTCCGCGCCCGCCCTTTTCGCGGCGACCGCAGGTAGCAGCTTGTGGTAATAGTCGAACGCCCTGTCCGCGCGGCCGAGCATCGCCTCGGCGATCACCGCCCAGGTATTAGCATGGCAGAATATCGCGCCGTTCTCCTTTATGCCCGCCGGATAGTTTATCAGGGAGCCGATATCGTCCGGGCCGCTCGTATAGGAGGGCCAGCATATCCTGATGCCGAGGTCCGTATCGAGGTACTTCTTGACGGCATCCATGCATCTGATGCCGCGCGCGCGGTCCGCAACACCGCTTAGCACCGCCCAGCTCTGCGTATTTATATGTATCTTCCCCTCCTCGCATTCCTTCGAGCCGACGGGCCGCCCGTCGTCGGTAAAAGCCCGTATATACCATTCGCCGTCCCAGGAGGTCTCGTTTATCCGTTTCTTCATGCCGTTGTATATCTTCGTGAAGTTTTTCGCGTCCCCGGTCTTCTCCATCTCTCCGGCAAGTTCGGCCATCTGCTTCGCGACATAGCAAAGGAACATCGCGACCCATACCGATTCGCCCCTGCCTTTCCTGTCTATGTCGTTAAGGCAGTCGTTCCAGTCCGCGTAGAACATCCTCGGCAGGCCGTGCGGCCCGCAATTCGCGAGCGTATAATTCACCGCGCGGACCATATGTTCGTATATCGTCCCGTCCGTCCCCTCGATATATGGCGACTTGTCCTCGAGTATGGAGTAATCGCCGGTCTCGCAGATATACGAGTATACGGCCGGGATGATCCAGAGATGGTCGTCGGAATATTTCTTCGGTTCGCCGGTCCCGACCGTCGGGTAGAAGAGATGGTACGCGTGCCCGTCCGCGTACATGTTCTTCGCGAGCAGTTTTATCTTCTCCTTCACCTGCGGCGCTATCGCGTGGACGACGCCGAGAGTGTCCTGGCTCGTGTCCCTGAAGCCGATGCCGCGGCCGGTGCCGGTGTTGTACATGAGCGACGCGTAACGCGACCAGTCGAACGTGGTCCTCGACTGGTACTGGTTCCATATATTTATGTTCGCGTTGACCACGGGGTCCGGCGTCTCGACCCTCAGTTTCGACGTATATTCTTCCCAGTACCCTTTGACGCGCTCCAGCTCATGCGCGACATGGCTCTCGTCCGAGTATTTCCGCAATATCCTGTCCGGGGTCAGCTTGTTCTCATACGCGTCGACGCCGAGGACGACCGTTACCGCCTTCCGCTCCCCGGGCTTGAGCTCAAGGCGCGCCGAGAGCGCGCCGATAACATTCCCGCCGGTGACCTTTGAACCTTTGTGCCTGCCGGACTTCATCGCTTCCGGGTTCGTCTCGCTGCGGTACCTGCCGATGAATGCCTCCCTCTCGCAGTCGTAGCCGCGTATCTCGAGGTTCGTGACCGCGAAGTACGCGCGCGAGAAGTTGCGCTTGAAGTACCCCTTCTTCTTATTGTAGAAGGAATAGTATATCGCCTTGTCGCGGCTGTCGTATTCGGCGACCGAGAAATAGTGGAGGTTCGGGTGGAACATGAACTCTTCCGACGCGTCGAAGAGCGCAAACTCCACGTAAGGCGTAACCGTTATAGACCGCGCCCGCTTGCCGGCGTTCGTTACCTCCACGGACCATACTTCGAGGTTGTCGTCCAGCGGCACGAAATACGTGACCTCGCTGGTTATCTTTTCGTTCTCGGAGGATATCTTAGTATACCCGAGCCCGTGCCTGCACTCCCATGCGTCCGGAGCCCTGCAGACGGGCTGCCACCCGGAGGACCAGTATTCTCCCGTATCATCGTCCCTAAGGTATACGTACCTGCCGGGCCTGTCGAGGGGCACGTTGTTGTACCTGTACCTGGTTATGCGCTGGTACTTCGGGTCTTCGAAAAAACTGTATCCGCCGCCTGTCTGCGATATAAGCGCCGCATACCTGCCGTTGCAGAGGTAATTTATCCACGGCGTAGGGGTATCGAACCTGTTTATTATGAACTCCTTCCTGTCCCTCGAAAAACCGCCGTAATCCATATCGATGCCTTTCATATATACTGGTTGTATACCATAGTTATCAAAAAAAATAACCTTTATTTCGGTTTCGCGCTCGATCCCCTTACAACGAGGTCGACGGGTATAACTTCTTTCGTCGCGATATTTATCCGCCCCTCGATCCTGTCTATTAGCTTCTTCAGCGCTATCGAGCCCATCTCCTCCTTCGGCACGTTAACGGTGGTCAGCGGGGGCGTAGAGAGCGCGGCCCATTCTATATTGTCGAAACCGACGATAGATATGTCGCGCGGTATCGAAAGGCCGCTCTTTTCGCGTATGGCTTTCATCGCGCCCATGGCCGCCTCGTCGTTGATCGCGAAGACCGCGGTAGGGAGAGGGTTCTTCTTCAATATCTTCTCCATCGCCTTATACCCTTCCTCGACCATGTAATAGCCTTCTATGACGAGGTTGTCGTCGTATTTGATCCCGGCCTCCTGGAGGGCCGCCTTATAACCCTCGAGCCTGCCTATCGACGCGGGCTGGTCCTGCAGCGGGGCGCGTATCATCGCGATACGTTTGTGGCCGAGGTCGGTAAGGTGCTTCACGGCCAGGTATCCGCCGTTCCTGTTGTCGGGTATGACCGAATCTATCGCGGGCTTCGAGATCTCGTTATCTACGAGGACGAGCGGGAATTTCTTGTCGTAGAGGCTCAGGACCGTCGTGCGGTCGAGCCCCCCTATGACGATGATGCCGTCTACGTTGTTCTCCATCGCCCATCTCGCGATATCGCGCTCATCCTTGACCGAGGTCACGAAATTGAACGAGAGCGTGCATCCCATCCTCAGGGCTTCCTTCTGCATCATCGAGAATATGCCGACGTAGTAAGGGCTCAATATGGGAGATTGCGAGGTCGGGTTGAGGCGCCTCAGGATACACGCGACGTTCTTGCGCCTCGACTGGCGCTTCATCGATGAAAAGGCATGGGCTTTCTGCAGTCCTTCCGCGTCCGAGACGAACGTCCCGGTGCCGGGTACGGAATACAGAAAGCCCTCCCTTATCAATTGCGCGATGCCGCGCCTTAATGTGATGCGGTTGATCCCGTGCTCCTTGCTCAGGATGCGTTCCGAAGGTATCGGTTCCCCGGGCTTGAACTGGCCGGCCTGGACCTGCTTGCGCAGTATATCGGCGAATTGCTGGTAGAAGAACTTTCCGCTCGACTTGTCCACCTTCGGGCTCACGGGACCCTCCTGTTATTTGATATCGACGACCTTAAGCTCGTCGATATGTATCGTGACGGATTTCTTGCCCTTGTTATATGCCGGGCCGACCGCGAACTTGATCTCTTTAAGCTCGGCCGGGTTGAAATCTATGCCGGTAACCATCTTGCTGTTGTTCGCGTCCCAGTACTGCCCCTTCTTGGGATAGGCGGTGAACGGTATGACCACCTTCTGCCACTCCTTGGTAGTCCTGACGAAGTTCGGGGTAGCCATGACACCTATCTCCGTCTTGTTGCCGTCGCTGTCGTCCGCGTCTATGAGTATGACCTCGAAGTTCTCCCCGCCTTCCGCACCTTTCACCCAGAACTCTATGCCGGGTTTCTTATACTGTGTAAGGTCCGCGAGCGGATAATGCCCCACCGCCGCGCCGGACCACTGCGTGCAGTCAAGCGTCGCCGTAAGGCAGGCGTCTCCCGACTTTGCGCCGGACTTGTTGATCTCGAACTCCGTGCCTCCTCCGTATACGTATTTATACTGGCCGTTCGATTCGTCTATCACGTCGATGTAATAATCTACCGTCTCGGCCTGCGCAAGCCTCGCTGCGCCTACAAGCGCCAAACCGCACAAGAACATTACCGCAAACACCCTCTTTCCCATCTTTACTGCCCCCTTTCTTTGAATACGACAAAGCCCCACTGGCAAGGTTCCTCATAAAATCTCTCGTCCCCCGAGAGGACCATCTGAGTGTGCCTGTCCTTCGTGTCCGAATCGTTCAATGCCGCGTTGAAGCTGACCTTCATGCCGGGCGACGGTACAAAGTCCTGCGAGAATGACTTCCACGGCACCACCGCCTCGACAATATACCCGCCGGCTGCGCCCTCCGGCTTATATACCGCCGACTGCACTCCTTCGACCCTGTTCTTCAACTGCCATGACCATCTCTGCGGGATCACTTCTTTCCTGTTGCCGGTACTGAAACCGATCTGGTAATCCGCCGCGTCGAAAGCCATCCTGTTCGGGTCGGCCTCAGGGTCGAGGCTGAACGCGATCTCGAAACTGTCGCCGTTCCATATCGCGTCGCCGCGCTTATCGTTGATGAAGGGCTTGTCGTCCTTTACTTTTGCCGCGACATAAAGGTTCGCCTCGTCCCACATCAGGTATACTTCCGCGCTTATATCGTCGGGGCCTTTCCAGATATCCTGGCCCATGATCACGTTCCTCTTGTCGCTTATCACGACCGGCACAACATCCGCCCATTCGGAGAGGTCGCCGTCCGCCGTGACGGGTGCGGCCGCCTTTATAATCTCGATCACCGGCCTTGCGTATTCCGCCTGCGGGGCCGGCCTGAGTTCCGCCGTGACGCCCTCCGGAAGGCTGAACCCTTTCAGCAGTTTGGAAAAATACACGGGGTCGCTCTTGAAATACGGGTCGGATACCGCTTCCGAGAACGCCTTGAGTATATCATTTTTCCCGTGAAGCCGCCAGTCGCATTCCTTCTTTATATTAAACCACACAATTGCTTTTACGCGCGGGAATTTTTGCCTGAGCGCAACAAAGGCGTCTTTTATCCATTGTATCTTGTCGCCGCCGGCATCGCCCGAGGCGAACTCGCCTATCATTATCGGTTTACCGGGATATTTTTCCGTCAGCTGCTTATAGCGCTTCGCGAAAATCTTCTCGAACGGGTTCCAGCGGCTCCACTTCTCGGCCGTGCCCCAGTTATAACCGTCTATAGATACCCAGTCGACGTAGTTGTCCCCCGGGTAGTAATTGCTGTAGGTGTTCCACTGGGTCCACGGCACCTCGGTATCCATGACGCACCAGACCCATATCGCGTTATCGGCGCCGACCTCTTTAAAGAGGTCGTATACGTGGCGCCACGCCTTAATGTACTTCTTCGGGTCCTTATCGTTCTGGGCGCCGGACCACGGGTACCAGTTGCCGTCCATCTCGTGGCCCATACGAAGGAAATACGAGGTCCCGAGTCTCTTTCCGCGCTTAGCGAATGTCCTTATATATTCGTCGTATTGCCCGTTGATTATGTTATCAAGGTAGATTATGTCCTTGCCGTCCTTCTTTATCCAGGGTTCCCATGTGACGTGGGGTATCGCGCCGTAATCGACGATAGCCTTGCAGTCCTCCAGCGGAAAGATCTTCTGCCAATCGATGTAGAACATCACGGAGCCGGACTTCTTGTTTGTGGCGGCGTCGAAACGGTTTATCGGCGCGATGCGTATGGGGGTGTTCTCCATGAATATGCCCCACAGGCAGCCTTCGGGGATGTCCTGCGCCGCGGGGTCCGCTGCCGCGCAATCCGCCCTTCCGCAGGAGGCGAAAAGCGCGATGGACAGGAATAACGGTATCATGGCCGGTATCAATCTCATTGGTTTACCTTTCTATACAGGTAGTATACCACATCATTCGTAAATTGCAAATATTTTACATCGCCCTGCCGGCGCGCAGGGAAGCGGTATATGCTCCGCATCTCTTATATCCGGCCCAGGCCTTGCCGCTTACCTTCGGGTCGGGGTCTATCTCCGAGACTATAAGATAGCACATCATGGCCGCCTGCCCGTATTCCGCACGGTCGGGCCCGTCGCAGGCCTTCGAAAGGCCCTCGTAGTACTTCGCCGCCTCGAGATAATTCCTTGATGCCTGTTTCTTCTCGTCGCCTGTCTTCGAACGCAGGCCCGCAATTATACCTTCCGCGCTGCCGCCCGGCTCGATGCCCGGCAGCCTCAGCTGGCCCGCCAGGCCGCCGTTGCACAGCGCAATGCCCTTTTCTGCCAGCGTCTCCATGCCTTCCGGAGGGCTGTATCCCTCCGCTTCCGCGCCTGCCCGCGCCCGGCAGGCGATGCCTTCACTGGCGCACCCTTTTACGACCTCAAAACATCCCCTTGCGAGGATGAAGTACCTGCTCTTCTTCAACGGTATATCATGCTCTTTTGCGCGCTTCATGAGCTTCTCCGCAAGATCCAGGTATGCCCTGCAGCATGACTCGCGCTCCTGCCTGTCCTCGATACGGCTTATCCTGCCTACCGCGATCTTCACGTCGGGATCGCAGTTCGGCATGAATATGCCGTCATCGGCCGCGCAGGCCCCGAAACTTAACATTGCCGCAAACGCTAATACGAAGCTCTTCATCCGGCACCTCCTCATTGCCAGTAGACGATCTGCGCCCTTGGCATGAACGATACGGTAACATCCTCAAGGACCGCGGTCTCGCTATACCAGGGTTTTGTCGCCGCCAGCGCGTTATCGTTGGAAATGAAATTCGCCCTGTACTGTATCGAGGACGCCGCCGGCGAGGTGATCCCGCCGCCGGCCCCCGGCGCCTGCCACGTATTGCCGCCGTCAACGCTTGTGAGCAGGTCAACCCTTTCCGAGGCCGCATTTGCCGTGGACGGGACGGTTACGGTTCCCGCGATCGAACCCCAGGCCGCGACGGCGCCGGTGCCGTTCGGGGCCGACACATAATAGCCGTCCTGCGGTATTATCCTGACATTGTCGAAAGCCGGCAGGTGGTATTCCCCGTATAACCTCATGAGCCCGGCCGCGTTCGTCCCGCTGCCGTTTATATTCGAGAAAGTGTAATTGCCTTCCTGCATCCTGCCCGAGGAAGCATTGCAATAAGCCCAATATATCCTGTTCTGGCATACCACGCGCAGCGTCTTGCGCAGGACATAGGGCTCCGAATAATTGGCCCATGAAGGGCTAGCCCATATATGCAGCATCCCGGTATGGGGCAGGGGCCCCGGGTCCACGCCGTACGCAACGCCCTGCTGCATGTCCTCAAGGTAATAGCTCGCGTCCCCGGCGCTCGTCCTCTTGAAGACGATCCTGCCTACGTCGTTCTGGAACCTGAAAGCGTATAATGCGGGGTTTGTTATGGGGTACTCGTAATCGATCGGCTCCATAGCGTCCCACCAGAACCTCATGCGCATGTCATAGGTCCTTATCTTGTCGTCTATATACACCTGCGCGCTGTGGTTAGTCCACATCCATCTCGGGGAAGCCTCTAAGCCGAGGTCGCAGGTCGGCCATAATTTCGTATTATCGGAGGTCTCCGTGTCGTACTGCCCAATGACCGTCGTGTTCCATATCCCGTCCCTCGGGTTCCATTCGTTATTCGTCCAGTCGGTCTGCTGGCCGACATTGCCGTCTATATTCTCGGTGAAATTGTCCCAGAACCCCGCCTTTATCGAGTTCTTTATTACGTCGTAATCCGTTACAGCGGCACCGTTCCAGTCCTGGTCGGACCTTACCGGGCAGCTGTCCATGAAATTCACCCGGACCATCTCCCCGTTCGACATATCCCCCTCCCCCGCGCCGGAGGCCCAGTTGTCGTTGCGCCATACCCGGGCGAACTGGCCCTTTGTCGTCTCGTTCCATATATCGAAAATTTTTATTACCGCATGGGCCTGCCTTGACGCAACGGCGATCCCCGCGATATTCCTCACGGTCCCCGACGACGTCATTTCATAATAACCGCCGGAATTGAAGCAGAACTCCGTCGAATAGGCCGCCGGCTTCGTCCTGTTCGGGTTCGCGCCGTCCTTTACTTCCCTTCTCTCCGCAGGGTTCAGCCCGATATAATTGTCAATGAACGCGTCGAACTGCTGCCAGCCGGTGAACGGCCGCGCGGCGATGATCGCCTGCGCAAGGCCCTGCGACTTCGCGTCGCTGTTTACGAGGCTGCGGAGCACCGCCCGCAGGACGGGTTCCGAAGACGTGTTGATATTGACCGGCGCCCTTTCCTCCGTCGTGGTATCGTCAGGCAGGAAAGTATTCCGGTCCTTATAACCGTATAATGTGACATATTCCTTTATCGAGTCGTATTTGGCGGCGCTTATGCCCGCCCTGATCTTTATCTCTTCCTTTGTGGTATACGGGGCGTTATCCACGACAGCCTGGCACTCTATGGAAGTCAGCGGGTTGCCCAGGGCTGTGTTAAGGTTTTGCATCATCTGGCCGATCCTGCTGTTTTCGGTATTGTTCACGTTTATCTGCCTCGCGCAATCTATCACCGTGACCGTATAGCCGCCTTCAGAATAACCGGAATACCATGCTTCCGAAGACGTATCGAAAGCGGTATTCGCGGCCCCTTCCGGGCCGTTTTTGAGCTCGGCTATGGCCTTGGCGATCCCGGCTTCCGCGAGGTACCTCGCCTTTAAGCCCCTTGAGTAGTTCACGGCCTCCTTGCCGGCCAAAAGCATGTTCACGGCAAAGGTCGTGCCTATGAGCGCCATCAGCGATAACACGCCCACCACGAGTATCAGCGCCACGCCTTTCTTACCGCGCATCTTATCCCCGCCTGTAAATAGTTTAGGGAGGCCTGAGAGTTGGGGGACTGCATTACTATCAGACCTCCCCAAACGAACTGGGTTGTCTATACTTAGAAGCGGATCACTTCTTCCTTCTGGAGGCCGCTAACATCCCGACTAAACCCGAGCCGAGAAGCAGCAGGCTTGCCGGTTCCGGTACCGCCTGGATGTCATCGACGCCGAAGTCTACGCTGCCTCCGGGTGCGGTGCCGCCGCATGCCACGACCAGGTTGATCTGCTTGAGGTCGCCGGTCCATACGTCATCGCCGGTCCCCGCGTTCTGGTCGACAAAGTTCGCGAAAGGCAGCGATATCGTCTTCCAGCCCGTCCAATCGACGGGCGTGTAGGTCGGAGAGCCGTAATAGCCGCCCGCGAATACATCGCCGTCGTTCTCGTACAGCTCATACTTGATCGTGCCGTAGCTGCCGTCTCCCTTCACGCTGACGACCAAGTCTGACAGGCCCGACCAGTTCTGCGGTTTGTAATTTCCCCATCCGCCCAAATACCAGTTGCCGTTCACATCGGTGCCGTTAAGCCTTAGGTAATTACCGCTGGGCCCTCCCGCAACCGTGGCCTCCGAAAGCTCTCCCGTATCCTGGAATCCGTAAGAACCGGAAGGCAGGGCCGGAGGAGTCGAGGTCTCAAAATCCTCCCAGGTTGCAGCCGAAACGCCTGATGCGAACAGGAGGGACACAGCCAAAACGACTAAAATAGAGAATCTCTTCATTATTCTTTTTCACCCCCTTCCCGTCACCATCTCCCCATATATATACTGGACGTATACCAGTATAATATATATCGGGCATAAGTCAAGGGTAAATATTTGTTAATTTTGGGTGCGTATTACGGCAGGAACTTTACCACTTGTTATCGAGCGGCTTGTTGATCCATTCCCTGAAGGTGGTCCTTCCCTCTATCGCGCTCTCTATCTTGCCCATCCTCTCGCCTACGTAAGGGTGGGTCTTGAAGTAGGAATATGGCCTTATATCGTTCTTCTTCTCCCTCTTCATCGTCTCCATGAAGGTCATCACGCCGTGCGGGTCATACCCCGCTTCCTTCGTATAAAGGACTGCGCGCTTGTCCGCCTCGAACTCATCCTCGCGGGAATACGAGGCCATAAGGGAGGTTATTGCGAGGTCGGTCGCCCGTGCGGCATTGCCCCCCTGCGTCGCAGCGACAAGTATCATCGCTATGCTGGCCACGGAGCTCTGCTGTAGCTTCTTCATGTGGTGGCGCGCGGCAATATGCCCGATCTCATGCGCTATTACGCCGGCGAGTTCGTCGTCGTTCTTGCAGACATCGATGAGGCCCGAGAAGACATAGACCCATCCGCCCGGCAGGGATACGGCGTTGATATCGTCGACGGCCAGCACCTTGAAATGGTATATGAGCTCCTTGCGGTCGCAGTACTTGGCGAGCCTTTGGCCTATAAGCTCGACCCTCTCCTGGGCGTGTTTGTCGGGATCCAGCCTATATACGGCCTCGACCTTCTTTGCGATAGAATCGCCCATCTCCATCTCCTTTTCAGGGGAGACGATGATGTTCTCGTCCTTCCCGGTAACCATGTTGTATTCTGCCGGGCAGTCCGCCGCAACGGATAAGAAACATATAATCGCCGCAAAACACGCTATCCTCGCCATGCGGATAAATTATCATATTGAAAAATGGAAGTAAAGCACTTATAATACCCCTATGAACAAGACGATCTGCCTCGTGCTCGCTGCGGCCGCATCGGCCTTTTGCCTCCAGGGCTGTTCGCAACAGCAACACAAGAAAGAGGCCATAGCGACGATCGGCAGCTACTCCCTATACAGGGACGATTTCATGTCCGAGCTTGCGTTATACCCTCCGGAATACCTCCAAAAGGTCACGAAAGAACAGGTCCTCGACGGGATAATACAGAAGAAGGTGCTGCTTCTGGAGGCCCAGCGCCGCGGGCTTGACAAGGAGCCTCAGTTCATGAAGATGGTCGAACGCTTCTGGGAACAGAGCCTGCTTCGCTCGCTGCTGGACGAAAGGTCCGAAGAGATACTCTCGGAGATACCGGAAGCGGACAAGGACCGGAACATAAAGGCCGGCGAAGCGCTGAGGTCATGGATCGAGGAGCTGGAGAAAAAGACCCCCGTTGAGATCAACGCCGATGCCCTGGAGAAGATAACCATAAAATGAAGACGACCGGCAGCCAGAACCGCAGACGCAACTACTTCATTAAAAAAGGTTTCCAGGCAAGCTTCATCGTGAAATTCTGCCTTCTGCTCATACTGGCATGCCTTATAATGTCGTTCGTATCCTACCTTTTCATGGGAAATACGTCCACGGCGAGCTTCGAGAACCTCCGCTTTACCGTCAAGAGTACATCCGATTTCATGATGCCGATACTTATATCTAGCGGAATAACGGCCGTGGTCCTCGTCAGCATAGCCACGATAGTCATAGTCCTCTTCATATCCCACAGGATAGCGGGGCCGCTCTTCCGTCTCGAGAAATCACTGGAAGAGCTGGGAGAGGGCGACCTGACCGTGGATGTCCACCTGAGGCAGGCGGACGAGATCAAGGCGCTCGCCGACACCCTAAACAAGACGATGAAGAACCTGAAGGAGCCGATAGCGGCGTCTAAAGCGAAGGCGGAAGAGCTCGAGGCCGAGGTCGCCTCCCTGAGGGAGATGCTCAGGAAAAAGGGCCTTTCCGACAACGATATAGAAAAGGCTGTCGGGCCGGCGGAAAACAAGGTCCGGCAGATAAAACGCGGCCTCTCTTTCTTTAAGATATGCTCGATATTGGCGTTCGCCGTTATGTTGGCATGCGCTTCGGTCAGCGCCGCGCATGCGAGCATCACTGCCGAAGGGACATTCACGGACGGCAGCGACTGGACGGCGATCGACAGTATCTTTTGCACGATCTTTTTCAAGCATGACGTGGACATAAGGAAAGTCAACAACAGGATCGACACATATAAGATAGATTTCGGCCTTACCGAAAAACCCTCCCGCGCCTCGAATGATACCGAAGGGGAGATCGCCTATAAGTTCGACCTTATATTCTTCAAGGTCCAGGAGATCCTCGACATGAGGCCAAAGGGCCTGCACCTGAACGTCCGGATTTATAAGGGGCAGGACGACCTCGACAGGATATATATGGAGATCTTCGACCAGAATAATAATTTTATCGCATATTACATCTTCAAGCTTAATTCGCTCTTCATGAGCGAGGAGAAGATATCGGCCAACGTGATGGCCCACGAGATAGCCCACTGCATCGTCGACCATTATTTCTCGGTGATCCCTCCCACAAAGGTCGCCGAGATGATCGCGCAATACGCCGACGCACATCTAAGAGAATAAGGATTGACGGAGCCATGCACAAAGGGGACACCCTGCTTTATGCAGGATGTCCCCTTTTTTATCATCTTCGAGGGTGTCCCCCCGGAGGATGGCTCCAGTTACTAGTTGGGTTTCTTGCCTACCCTCGGAGGCTCTACTACATCGCAGCCCTTCGCCCATAATTCCTTGAGGGCGTAGTATGCCTTCTTCGGGATCCTCTTATTGACACCGTTCTCCTTCTCGAGGCTCATGCCGACTATGCCGTACCATTCCTCGTTCATGTTCATGTGGCCTTCGACCTCGATGTCGAAATAATAGGCGCCGTTCGTCCAGCCGGCTGTCTCATCCTGGACATACCAGCTCGCGGGGTTCGCGGCATCATGCTTCCACCACTCGTCGTTCCATTCGAATATGCACCCGCCGAGCACTGTGCCCTTGCCGGTCTTGCCGCAGGTGTTCCTGAGAATCTCCTTCCACTGCGATATAAGGAACTTAACCTGTATATCCTCATCCTCTTTTTTGGTCAGCGCGTTATACCTGTCGCAGCCGAACTCAGTCAGGACTATCGGCTTGCCGAACCTCTTGTTCGCCTGCTCCCATGTGTTGCCGAAGCTCATGCCCCTGTAGGATATGAGCCCGAGTATGTCTATATCGGGAGTCACCGTGCTGGCAACATCGAGGAAAAAGACCTCGCCGTTGCCCATCGCAACCGGATGGTTCGGGTCAATCTTTTTGATCTCCTTCGCAATGTCGTTAACGAAGCTGTAATACAGTTTCGCTTTCGCGTTCGCTCTCTCCTTCGGGTCTTCTATGCTGTCGAGCTCGTCGGAACCCCACGGAGCGATCTGGTCGTCGAAACTGTAATTATTCTCGTTGCCGAGGAGCCAGAAGAGTATCCCGGGCTCGTCCTTATAGGCCTTAACGATACTGAGGACCTCTTCCTTCACCTGCTGCCTGTAGCCCTCATCGGCGTAGTTAGGCGGCGGTATATCATAGATGCCGAGGTTATGGCCCATTATAGTGCGGATGCCGAACCTGCTGTAGAGGTCGGAAAGGACCTGTTTCGTTTCCTGCTGGCTCTCTCCCGGCTGGTAGAAACGCACCGTATTTATCGAGGCGTCCTTCATCAGCTGCCCGTCCACAAGCCACGGCTTGGTCGGGTCGCCCCACCAGTTATAGGTATAATCCTGCCCCGGAGGGACCGGCTGGTAGCAGACGCCCATTACCACATAGGTCTCGCCGTTTACGACAAGACGGAAATGGCCGTTGGGCATCTTCTCGACGAACGTCTTCTTGCCCTTTGCCGCGGGTTTTGAGGACATCTTGCTGAAGAGGAAACATCCGCCTATCATGAATGACATCAACAACGCCAGCAACAATAACAGGTAAAACCCTTTCTTGCCATCCTTGCGCTTGTGGTGATGCGCATGCGCGGTGTGGTGGCCATGGTGATGCGCCCCCTGCCCCGCGTGGTGCTCGTGATGCTCGTAGCGTAAGTTATGTTGATCCATTTTTTATTCTTTACTCGTAATAGATATCGTCAAAATAAATCGTGAAACCGTCCGGGTTATCCGCAGCGCTCGCTGCCCAACAGAACCCGCCCGAAATATAGGTCAGGTCTTTGCCCGTAAGGTCGATGACATATTCCTTCCACTCCGGCGTGAGCGTCAGCGGCCCGATAGAAGCGGTATCGGTATCCGCGTACTCACCGGTAATGCCTCCTGTCTTTACCTCGGCAAGCACTTCGCCGCCCTTGCCGCCCCTGGCCCAGAAGACCAGTTTCTTGGCACCTGTCAGGTCGAAACCGCCCGATTTCATGCCCCAGTTGTTCGCGGGATTCTGCCAGTAGATGCCGCACCAGCCGGCTCCCTGTTTCTGTTCGCCGGTGCAGGTTATCTTGATGCAGGTCGTACCTTCGTGCGGGTTCTCCTTCCATCCGGTGTCAAGCTTGATATCGCCATAATCGCCCATCCAGCCGGAGGGGATATAATGGTTATCGCGCGATGACCTGTCGGCATAAACATTGAACTTCTTGAACTCGGCATACGAAACGCCTGCCGCGCTCACTAACAGGACTAACGCGGCAATAATTAATACTGACTTTCTCATTACATTACCCTCCTTGTTCTCCACTTTACTCGTAGATTATATCGTCAAGATATATCGTAAAGCCGTCCGGGTTAGAGGCGGCATTTGCCACCCAGCAGAAACCTCCCGCTATCGAGGAAAGGTCCTTGCCCGTCAGGTCTATCGAGTATTCCTTCCAATCGGACGTAAGCGTGATCTCGGACGTGCCGGCGCAATCGCTATCCGCATATTCGCCCGTGATGCCGCCGGTCTTGAACTCGGCTATCTTCTCTCCGCCCTTCGCGCCCTTCGCCCAGAAGACGAGCTTTGTGGCCCCCTTCAGGTCGAAACCGCCCGGCTGCGTGCCCCAGTTGTTCGGGGGATTCTGCCAGTATACGCCCGCCCAGCCGGCGCCCTGCTTCTGATCGGCGGTGTATGTCACTTTGATGCAGGTCGTGCCGGAATGCGGCGCATCCTTGCTTCCGGTATCGATCTTGATATCGCCGTAGTCGCCCATCCATCCCGAAGGAGTGTAATGGTTGTCCCTGGCGGTCTTTTCCGTATATACGTTGAACTTCTTGAATTCGCCGTAAGCCAGTGAAGCGGCGCCGGTAAAAACAGCCAGCGCAAGCAACAATGCCCCTGCCTTTTTCATCTGCGATCCCCCTTTTTTTCGCGAAGCTGATACGGTTTATTGCGCTTTTTCGAAATATATGTCGTCCAGGTATATCGTGAACCCGTCCGGGTTGTCCGCGGCGCTCGCGGCCCAACAGAACCCGCCCGAAATATGCGAGAGGTTCCTGCCCGAAAGGTCAATCGAATACTGGTTCCAGTCCTTGGTAAGTACTATATTCTCTATCGTGGCCGTGTCCGAATCGGCGAATTCCCCGGTGATGCCGCCGGTCTTGAACTCGGCTATTTTTTCCCCGCCCTTCGCGCCCTTCGCCCAGAAGACGAGCCTCGACGCGCCCGTCAGGTCGAAACCGCCCCGCTCATTTCCCCAGTTATTCGGGGGATTCTGCCAGTACATCCCGGCCCAACCCGCACCCTGGCTCTGCTCGGCGCTGTAGGTTATCTTGATGCAATTCGCGCCCGAATGGGGCCCGTCCTTGCATCCGGCATCCAGTTTTATATCCCCGAAATCCCCCATCCATCCGGAAGGAAAGAAATGATTGTCCCTGGCCGTCTTTTCGGTATAGACGTTGAACGACTTTGTGTCGGCGCCCGGAGAAGCCGTGCCCGACGGCGCGCACGAAACAATGAACGCGGCCAATATCATGACTGCCGAAAACCTCATCTCAAATCCCCCTTCTACCTTATTAGATGCTCATGGCCCGGGAAAGGTTTACACCTAACACTTTTAAAGAGCCGGCGCTTCTTTTTCAAGAAGCGCCGGGATCCCTGCTTCTTCGTTTACCTATTATACCCCTTAATTACCCTACGGTCTACTCGTAATATATGTCGTCAAAGTAGATCGTGAACCCTTCCGGGTTGTCGGCCGCGCTCGCCGCGAAGCAGAAACCGCCCGATATATACGAGAGGTCCTTGCCCGTAAGGTCTATCGAATACTCTTTCCATTCCGGCGTCAGCGTCAGAGGGCCTATAGACGCGGAATCGGTATCGGCATACTCGCCCGTGATACCGCCCATCTTGACTTCCGCCAATGTGCCTACCTGGGTCTTGGAGATCATCTCTCCGCCCTTCTCGCCCCTCGCCCAGAAGACAAGCTTCTTGGCGCCGGTCAGGTCGAAACCGCCCGGTTTGCTGCCCCAGTTATTCGCGGGATTCTGCCAGAAGATACCGCACCAGCCGGCTCCCTGCTTCTGTTCGCCCGTGTAGGTGATCTTTATACAGGTCGTACCCGAATGCGGGTTATCCTTCCATCCCGTATCCAGCTTTATGTCACCCCAGTCGCCCATCCAACCCGAGGGGATATAATGGTTATCCCTCGCGCTCCTCTCGGAGTAAACGTTGAACTTCTTGAACTCGGCGTACGTGAGGCCGACCGCGCCGGCAAGTACCGCCAAGGTCACTACCGCCACCACTAACTTCTTCATTGCTCAACCCCCTTTCGTTATTTTGTCCAATTCTCTTTGTACCAGAAGTACGCTTTCTTCAGATGCCTCAAGAACGGACTGTCCGCACCGTCTCCCTGGCTTGCGACGCCAAGGTACTCCTCGTGGAGCCATCCATCCGGGAACGGCCCCCTGAAATTGCCGGGTATCCTTGTCTTTGCCTTGTAATCCCAGCCTTCCCAATCCTGTTTTGCCGGGTCAAGCTGCGGCGGAGGACCGGCCTTCCACCATTCATCCACCCACTCGAAGCAGACTCCTCCCAGAGCGTTGCCGTATCCGGAGCCCGCCATATTGTATTCGATATCCTCCCAGTTCCCTTTATGGTATTCCGCCTGCAGTTCCTCGCCCTTCTGCGGGTCATCCTTTATATAAGAAGGGCAGCCGTATTCGGTTATTATCGACGGCCTGTCCGTCATGTCCTTGACGTCTTCCCAGTAGGTCCTTCCGAACCCGTTCGGCCCGCGGTATACGTTCGCGCCGAAGACGTCCACATCCGGGCAGTGTTTCGCGAAATAGTTCAGGTAGACCGTTTCGCCGTTGCAGATAGCGACCGGGTGGTTGGGGTCTATCGACTTTATCATCTTCGCGACCTCGTTCACGAACGAATAATACGCGTCCGGCTGCAGCTTCGCACGGCAGCCCATTCCGGGCTCGACTTCCGGCGTCCCGGGAAAACCGTAATTGTTCTCGTTGCCGAGGACCCACATCAGTATGTAGGGCTCGTCCTTATACTCCGTGACGATCTGGCGGACGCTCTCCATCATCTTTTTCTGGTGCTCCGGATTCGAATAATCCGTACCGCTGTACCAGTCGGCCCCCGAGCCCGCCGCGTACATGCCGAGGAAATCCCCCATCAGGTACATGAAACCGTACTTCTCGTACCCTTCTTTCAGCAGGTCCCTGTTCGTGGAATGGTGGTAGAGGCGTATCGTATTCACGCCCATATCTTTCATCAGCTGGAAATCTCCGATAACGGCCTCATCCGCGTCCTTCTTGTTGTTCTTGTTGGCGTCGATATATGCGTCGAACGGCCCGTCCGCCTTCCCGCTGTTGTTGAAATCCGCGGTCATCCAGTCGGTCTGCACGTTGAGCGTACCGTTGTCGGGCGAGAGCCCAACCTTGTTCGGCGAATACGCCATGGCTTTCATCGGGAACGGTTTGCCGTCCACGAGGAGCTGCCAGTGCCCGTTCTCGTACTTGACGAGCTTTACGTGCTCTCCGCCCGCTTTCTTCACTACCTTGAGCTTGGAAACGTCGACCTTAGCCGGGACCACTTCCCCGGGGCTGACCTTAACCAGCCTGCCCGGGTTTATCATGAACTTGTCGTTGGATATTTCGTTATCGTAGGAATTCTCTATCGTTATCTTCGCGTCAACAAGTTTTATGCCGAGCTCGGGATGCGTCCTTATGAGGTATTCGAGGTCGTTCAGCGACATCTTCGATATGTACAGCGGGGTATGCCAGAACGTCCAGCCGACGGACTTCGGGAAATTCACGAGGACCGCATAATGCGCCTTTATGGCCTGCAGCGTGTAACCGGCTTTCGCGAGCGCTACGGCGGTATAATGCTGTTTCACCCCGGGTTCTTCGCTCGTCGTGGCCCACTTATAGAAGGTGAGGACCTGGTCGTCGTTGTTGACGAACTCCCACTGGTTGCCGGTAAGCTTGCCGGTGGCCTGGGCTTCCCTGTAACCAGGGTCCTTATATACGCTCGTGCTGGGATATATCCCTTCGCCGACGGCGGCGGAGAGGCCCTTCCTGTCCTTGATGGTATACTTATATTGCTCGGTGCCGACTTTAGTGAATTCACCGTATTTCGCGTAGTCGACTATCTCCTCGGTCCCGGGGTCGAACAGGGGTTTGATCTCAGCCGCAACCGCACCCTTTGATAAAGGACAGGTTAAAAACGTGATTATCAAAACGCATAAAAAACACCTTCTAACCCCCATGTAACCCTCCTCAGGATATCGTGAATATGTTAACAGTAACATGCCTTTTGCGCCTATACAATTATACCTTTTAAGCGCATAAAATCAATACAAGACGCTATTGGCCCGGCCTAAGGACCGCCCTTCCCCAGTACCTCGAATTCCTGTCGTTGTCCTCGGCTCCGTTCCATATCAGCTGGCATTCCCTGGCGCCCGTACCGTCGGCATCATCAAGAGCCACGTCAAGCGCGAGTTCCCTGCCCGCGGTAAAATCGTCGTACCCGAAGTTTCCGGTCGAGATCCTCGCTTCGATGATATAGCCAGTCTCGGTCTTCCTGACGGCTATATCGGAATCCTCCGGAGCGGCATTCCTCGTCCCCCTGCCCGACTGTCCGTATATCCACATCGTCTCATTGGCCCCTAACACCGCCTGGAAATCCCTCGAGGAATAACCTTCCTTCGGGAGGTTGTCCGGGTCCGAGCTCAGGAAGAGCTCCAGCGCGTCGCCGTTCCGGATATTATGGCGTGACCTGCTGTTGACCATCGGCATGTCGTCCTTGATCTCCGCGAGGATGTAAATGTTATCCTCGTCCCAAAGCAGCTTCACCCTGCCCGACAGGTCCCTGTCGCCCGCGCAATCCCCAGACTTCAATACCGGTTTACCGGCACGTGAGCTGTCCATATATATGACGGAGGCTCCCGACCATTCGTCCCCGGCCAGGCCGTCGACCTGCACCCGCTGTGCGGTATGCTTTATTTCATAAGGAGGCCTTTCGTAGACCTTCACTTCCGCCCTGAACTTCTCCTTGAGCGACTTGTCCTCGGAGACATTTATGTGCTTCAGGCCTACAGCCCTCTTTCCTCCGGCAGTCACGGCAACGGCAAACACCGAAAATATATTGTCATCCGTATTATAAGGAAGCGTGAAAGAGGACTTATATGCCCCCCACGCGTTCATCTTTGCGGCAAACCTGTTGGATATGCCGTTCCTCATGTCGTTAATGGAGTAATATATCGCGGCATTGGATGCGGGAGTCAGGGCAAAGGAGACCCCTGGTTTCTGTCCCGCTTTATACGACTGCTTGTCTGTCTTTATATCCAGCGCTGATGAAGGGTCATACATATCATTGCGCGAGGCCTTCGAATAGTGCGGCCAGAAATCCAGGAATACCCTGCTCAGGGCCGCGGTGCGCTCCGTCACGCATATTCCGGTGGCACCCGCGGCTATCATCCCGTCCAAAAGCTCTAAAGCCTGCGCGCCCCCTATCCCGCTGACGACCATGGGCCTGTCCTTAGCGTAAACATCCTTATACCACCTGGCGTAATCGTACGGCATCAGCCCGCCGGTACCGGATTCCGGCGATACGACACCCGCTATGCCGAACACGGGAAGCTGCGGATAATCGCAGCGTTCGCCGTAGGATACGGATACCTCCCTGTCCGGGTCCATCGACTTTGCTTCGTGCGCCGCCGCGACCAGCATGTCCCTTGTTTCCGTAAGCCCGGAGGCCAGTACCGCGGCCGGATCTATGCCCGCCGATATCGTATAATAGAGTATATTCCCGTGCCGGCGCGACCAGCCGGTTATCTGCTGGATCCGCGCGATATCAAGGCCCTGTATGACCATAAGGCCGTTCTTTTCCGCGATTATGATGTCCCTCTCGGAAAGGGGGGATACGGCGGCTATCGTATTGAATCCCGCCTGCCTGATGCGCGCCATGCCATCCTCCACCGACTTCAAAGAAGGCGTATCGAAACGCGGGTCCTGGCCGGGCCTGTAAGGGTCGTACACCACGCCCTTAACGAAGAACTTCTTCCCGCCGACATATATCCAGTTCCCGTTTACCGCGACCTCTTCCTTGCGCGACAGGCGCCCGGAAGACTTCGTCATGACCTTGACCTGCGCCGGCGCGCTTTCATATCCGTCGCTGTATACCGCCGCCACCCCGTACTCGTGAAATCTTTCCGCCGCGGGCGCGCCTTCCGAATAGAACTGGCCGTCCGTGGCCGCGATCCTCGAACCGTCCCTGTATATTTTATAGTTCAACAGGAACGGATTATCGGAGGAATCCCAATAGAGGAATACCTTCCCGCCCGAAGAAAAGCCCTTCAGGCCTTCGACTGCGGAATGGCGGACCTCTTTATGGCATGACAATGCCAGATTATCCAGGTAAACTGCCGATGCCTTCTTGCCCTTCACTATGACAGACAGCGATTTAATCCTTTTCTGCCCGAAGACACCGTCCCCTTCCGCGCCTTCCCCGCATGATTCGCGGACAAACAGGTCGAAATCATAATAGAAATCTTTCCGCCCGTTCCAGACGTTTTTTATCCACGGCGTCCTGTAGCATTCATTATCGCTGTCCGCCGCCATTATTGCGAACTCGTTTCCGGACATATCCCCTTTTGCCCTGAAGGAGATGCCGCTTGCCTCAGACCAGTCCTTCGGTGCCGCGTATTTCACAGCGTTCCCGCCGGGCGCCTCGATACCCCACAAAAAACAACCGGCGGGAGGTTCATTCTCTCCCGCCAGTTTTATCCCGCTCACGTATTTATCCGATATGAGCTTTATATCATCGAACAACAGCTTTGAATTCCTTGCTCCCTTTTCTGTTATTGCGAACGCGCTTACCTCCCGCAGCATCATGGGCCTGTTGCCGTTCCCCCCGTCCGCGTCGAAAAGGTCCGGCCTGAACTCTAAAAACCGGAATTCCGCGCGTTTCCATCCGTTCCAGTCGACCTTTAGCCACGGCGAACGCCATATATTGCCGTAACCGTCCTTTAACTTCATCGATACCTCGTTATCCGATGAATCGCCGTATATATAAGCAGATATTCCCATGAAATCCGACCAGTTAAGCGGCGCGGGGAACTGCTTCTGTACCTTCAGGTACCCCGAACCCGAGGACGGCTTATACTCGAGGCCCATCGAGGATTCTCCTGTCCTGTATGCGCCCCTCTCGAATGTTATCTCATACTCCGCGGAGGATGCCCATACCTTGGACGCAAAGTTCTCGACAAGGTCCTTCCGGTTAAGATATTCGAAACCTTCTAATAACACCTCTGAACCTCCCGATGCATCATCCAGCGCAGACACCGGAACCGATACCAGTAATACAATTATCAGACAGACCGCTCTGAGCAACACTTCCCCCTCATGTTTTGTAACAGGGGACTTTATAAAACAGGTATATAAGGTATTGTTAATAAGTAGGTTGTTTATATGATGCCACATGCCAATATGTTTGTCAAGGGTAATTTTTCACGTGTCGAATTTGCTATTTAATAGAAACGGGGCCTTTTTCAAGGCCCCGCAATAATGTTTCTTCCAGCTACAATATATTACTTATTCAGCTGAATATACGAATTCAGGCTTTACTATCGGTTCATAACCTTCCGGTATCGGGAAAGGGAACGTAACGGCTTCATATATACCGGCGCCGGTACGCACGAGACCCAAACCCAGACCTTTGATCGTTCCGACTGTCAGGCCCGTGAAGACGTTATTGGCCTTGCTTTCATCGACTATACCCTTCGGTATCTCAAGCCATCCCGTGAAGGTATTGACGACGCCGCGGCCAAGCTTCTTCCAGGCATCCTGCGCGTATGAATTCGGCGCGCCCACGGTCAGCAGACCGATAACAAACAATACCAGGATCGTTGTCATCAGGAATCTGTTCTTCATATGTGTTTCCCCCTTTCTTTTGGGATAAGTATACTAAACACGTATTGCTTTGTCAAGGGAAATTCCCGGCGCCTTCGGAACGGCATTGCGGGGCTTCCCTTCAGACGGATTCGACGTTCTCTATTTCAGGGACCGCTTCCTTGACCGCGCGCTGGACGCCCATCTGCAGCGTCATCTGCGACATAGGGCAGCAGCCGCAGGCACCCTTAAGTTTTACCTTTACGGTCTTTCCCACGACATCCACTAGTTCGATATCGCCGCCGTCCGCCTGGAGCATCGGGCGTATCTTGTTCAAAGCTTCCTGCACTTTCGATTTCAGGTCCTTATCAGCCATTTTGTTCCTCCTTTATCTTTTTGGGAACAGATCTTCTATCTGTCCGTAATAGCCGCCTATAACTTCGAGCGACTTCGCGAAAGCTATCACTATAACCACGGTCACGATAAGGGCGGCCAGGGTTATGTTCAGCTTCTTCATCCTGCCGTAATCCGGGTTGAACCACACCATCGGCAGCGCAAACGGCCCGATGCAGAGGAAAGCGATGACGAACGCGTACGTCTTGAAATACCATTTGCGCTGTCCCTTGTTAAGGAACTCGCCGCAATGCTTGCATTTTATCGCGTCGTCCTGTATCTCCTCGGCGCAAAACGGGCATTTCTTCATCTTACCTCTTCTCCAGCAGCGATATCACCCTGTCGAGCTGGCCGGATATCTTCCTGAGCATGTCTATCTGCTCGCGCTGGACCTTCTCCTGCTTTTCCTGCATGACCTTCGCTTCGCCTGCGATCTTCGAAAGGTCTCCCAACTTGTTAAGATCGAACATCATCTCTCCTTTTTGCTGTAGATACAACCGCAGTAGTTCTGGCGGTATAGCCCCGCCTCTTTTGACAGATCGACGGATTTCTTGAAGCCGCCGTCCTGCTTGAAGTCGGCCTCGTAGAACTTTAGGCCGAACATGTCCGCTATCGCCGCGCCGAGCACGTTTATCTTGGCGGCATCCTTATGCGGGCTGATGCTCAGCGTCGTCGTGAAATAATCGAAATTGTTGGTCGCGGCGAATTGCGCGGTCTTCCCGAGCCGCATCCTGTAGCATATCTCGCAGCGGTCGCCGCCTTCAGGCTCGTCCTTCAGCCCGCTCGTCGCGCGGAACCACGCTTCGCTGTCATAGCCGTATTCGTGGAACTCTATGCCCGCCTTTTCGGCATACCTGTGCGCCTCTTCGAGCCTCGCGGCATATTCCTCCGCAGGATGGATGTTCGGGTTGTAAAAGAACAGCTCGACATCGAACTCATCCTGAAGGAGTTTCACCGGATAGGTGCAGCACGGGGCACAGCAGACATGCAGTAGTAATCTGGGTCTTTTGGCTACCACGTCCATTCCCGCCTAATAACTTATAAGTATGGCCTTAAGAATATCGTCTTTTATGCCGGCCCATCCGGCTTCCGCAACATCCGGGGAGGTCCAGATGTATATCTTCTCGCTCTCCGTGACCGCTGCCGGCCCCCCGGCGCCGTCGTTGTAGTCGGACGGCATTATGTATACCGCGGCCTCGAAATCGGGCTTCGTCTCCGCCGCGGCCTGGCGGGGCGACGCGAGAAAGACCGCATAGCCGCTGCCTTCCGCGCAGCCGATAGGTGTAGCGTTATCCGTCACTTCCTTGACGGACCATCCGTCAGGGAGCACGGCCTTTATCGCGGCGACGGGCCTGTATACGAGCTTGGGGATGGCCATAATGTCCGCTGCGAAAAGACCGGGCAAGATCACGCAAACGATTACAATAACGGATGCTATTCTGCTCTTCATGGTCACTTAATGAAAGTAACTTTTACCCTCTCGGATACCATTATAGTGCCGAAAACGGCTATTTCAAGCATAAAAACCGGCGGGAGGCGGCAGCCCGCATCATCTTATCGACTGCGAGATGATGCCGACGGACTTTTCGTATTTCGCGCGGGATGAGAGGTAACCGGAGATCGCCGACGCGCGGCTTTGCTTGGCGGACACTAGTTGGGTTTCGGCGTCGGTCACCTCAATTATGGAACCGAGACCTTCATCATATCGCGCGCTGGCTATCTCCAGATTCTCTGTCGATTGCTGCAGAAGTTTTTCGCTTACGTCAAATCTCTCTTTCGCTTCCCTCAAGCTAAGTATCGCGTCCTGGACCTGCAGGGTTATGCCGAGGGCCTGGTCCTCTATAGCGTACTGCGCCATCTTGAGGCCCGCCTGCGCGGCCTCTACCTGTGCCTTCGTCCTGAACCCGTCGAACCACGGGAAATTCACGGAGACACCGGCATTCCAGCTCTTCACGTTGCCGACGCCGTCGGTATCGGTATCGCTTACCTGGTGCGCGCCGCCCGCGGTGACCGTCGGCCAGTTGCCTTTCTTCTTCACTTCAAGGTCCGCTTGCGCGGCCCGCGCCTGTGACTGCAATTTGAGCAGTTCAACGCGGTTCTCCATCGCGGTCTTGAGCGACATATCCGTGTCGACATCGGCAAATTCGATGCCCGGAGCTTCTTCGACGGCAAAATCCGCGTTATCCTTATTCCCCATTACATTGTTCAGCGCCGCTTTCGCGAGCTTGTAATCTTTTTCGGCGGTGACGAGGTTGAGCTTCGCGTTCGACACGGCAACCTCGGCCTTCGTGACGTCATACTTTTGCCTGTAGCCGACCTCGAAAAATCCCTCGGCCCTTTCGAGATGTACCTGCGACTGCCTGAGGTCTTCCCTCGCGACCTCGAGCATCAGCTGCGCCTTCAGGACATCGTAATAAGCCGTCTTCGCCCGCAGGACGGTATTCTCCTGCGCCTCGAGGAACGCGCACTGCGCCGAAGTAAGGTTCTCCTTCGCGAGTTTTATGCTGTTCAGGGTCCTGCCGAAATCCCAGATGAGCTGTTCCACGCCTGTCGATTCCACGGCAATATTATAACGCTTCGCGAATCCGCTTGCCGACGCCAGAGCTTCGCTGCCGGGGCCCAATGTTATCTTCGACGTGTCGTAATGCGTATAGCCGAGGCTCGTGGACGCCTGCGGGAGGTACGCGGACTTCGCCGCGCCTATCATCGCCCTGTTGAAATCGACATTGCTTACGGCCTCCTTCAGTTTCGGGTTGTTTGCGAGCGACGCCCTGACGCAATCGTCTATATTAAGGACCGGGAGCCCGCGGGGCTCCTCGGGGAAACCTACCCCGCCGCCCATCAGGGCCAGGACCGTAAAAAACGCTATCAGCTTTCTTATGATATCCATCACATCGTCCTCTTGAACGTCAACGTCGCCAACAATAACATAAATGCGGTAAAGCACGCGAGGAACATGAGGTCGCCGCGCACCGCGACAAAACCTGAGCCCTTCAGTATCAATTCCTTGAAAGCGTGGACCGCGTACGCCTCGGGGTTGACCGTGGCAAAAGCCCTGAGCCAGCCCGGCAGGCTCTCTATCGGGTATACCGCGCCGCTCGGGAAATAAAATATGACGTTAAGGAAGCCGACGAGCACCCCGACTATCCTCGGATGGTCCGCCCTGCCAAGTACCGTGAATATCATGCTCAGGAGCCCGAGCGCGGTAAGGACCATTGTCGCCAACAACAGGATGAAAGTGTTCACTCCTCCGGCGAGCTTGATCCCGGTTATCATAAGGCCGCCCACCATGACGACTATGGACATTATCGTCGTTATGAGCACTCCGCTCATTATCGTGCCGGCGACGAGGTCGAACCGCGTAAGCGGCGTAGAGAGGTAGCTCTCGTGTATGCCGAGGAACTTATCCATGACCAGGCTGAACGCGCCGGTGAACGTCGTTCCCATGAATATCGCCATGACGATTATGCCCGGGACGAGCGAGGCGTCGTAATCTATCTTCTTGTACAGTTCTATAGAACGCAGCTGCGGCCTCGACCTGTCGGGGCGGACCGCGGTATATTCCGTCTTCAGGTAGGCCGTCGCCCTAGATACGGCTCCGGAGACGCTGTTCGCGGATATCGAATCAGTGTTATCGAGCAGCAGGCCGACCTGCGGCTCCACGTTCTTGACGACGTCTTTGCTGAAATCGGGCGGTATTATTATGACCGCTTTGTAGAACCCGTCCCTTACCATCGAGACCGCCTTCTTCTGGTCACTCTCCCTCGTAATCTCGAGCGTGCGCGGGCCGTCCTCGAGCGCCTGCATCAGTTCGACCATACGCCTGGCATACGGGCCCTTGTCCTGGTCGACCAGCAGGACCGGAAGGTGTTTGAGCTCGCCCTGGAACGAGTTGCCCATGATTATAAGGTACATCAGCGGCATGAATATGCTCGCTATGATCACGAACGGATTGCGTATGAAACGCTTGAGGTCCCTCTCTGTCACCGCCAATGCTCTCATATCCTGGCTCCCGGCATCTTCCTCGGCGCGCCCGCCCCGATAAGGAAGCTGACCTTCTGGGCTTCCGCCTCCCGTATCGTCTTGCCCGTATAATGAATGAAGACGTCCTCGAGCGTCTGCTCGTGTATCGCTAGGTACTGCGTCGTGACGCCCATCTTCTTGAACTCATCGAAGAGCACCGGCATCGACTTTGCCGCGTCCTCCACGTATATGCGCAGGCTCTCGTCCTTCTCGGTGATGTTCTTTATGAAGCTCATCGCCTTCAGCTTTTCCATCACTTCCGGACCGGAATTACCCAGCGTTACCTCTATGATATCGAAGCCGCCTATGTTCCTTTTCAGGTTTGCGGGCGAATCGAGCGCGACGATCTTGCCGTAATCTATTATCGCTATCCTGTCGCAGAGGACGTCGGCCTCGTCCATATAGTGCGTCGTTATGAATATCGTGAGTTTCGTCTCCTCGCGTATCTTCTGGAGCAGCTCCCATATTACGCGGCGCGACTGCGGGTCGAGCCCTATCGTCGGCTCGTCGAGGAACAGGATATACGGTTTGTGTATGAGGCCGCGCGCAATCTCGAGCCGGCGCCTCATGCCTCCGGAATACGTCGCGACGAGGTCTTTCGCCCTGTCCTTGAGGTCGACTTTCTCAAGCAGGTAATCGATGCTCTTTTTCCGCTCGCCCTTCGGCACGTCGAAATATTTCCCGTAGATGTTCAGGTTCTCGTAAGCGGTAAGGTCGAGGTCGCTTGTCAGCGCCTGCGAGACGACGCCGATGTTGCGCCTTACGAGGGACGGATGCTTCACGACATCGGTGCCCCTTATCTCCGCGCGGCCCGACGTCGGTTTCATAAGGCATGTCAATATCCTTATGAGCGTCGTCTTGCCGGCGCCGTTAGGGCCGAGAAAACCGAATATCTCGCCCTCGTCTACGGAAAAGCTGACGTCATTTACCGCCGTGACGGACGGGAACTTTTTGACTATATTTTTTACTTCGGCCGCGTATGCCATCGGCTCCTTATTCCCCGAAGGTGGCTGTCGCAGTCATGCCCTGTTTCAGCAGCCCTTTCGGCTCGTCTATCCTGACCTTGACCCTGAACGTCTTTATGTCCTGGCGCCCGCGCTTCACGTCGCGCTGGGTCGCGAACTCGCCCTCGCTGTTTATCTCGGTCACCCTTCCCGTAAACCCTTTCTCCGGGAGCGAGTCGGCCTTTATCTTCACGATATCCCCGAGCTTTACGCTGGAGACCGCGGTCTCTTCCATGTCTACGCGCAGCCAGATATTATCGAGGTCCACTACAGTAAGTACCGTAGAACCGGCCGGCACGAATTCGCCCGGCTCGAAAGCCCTCAGCGTGACGATGCCACTTATCGCGGAGTTTATGACGGTATCGTCAAGGTTGACCCTAGCGACGCGCAGGACCGCCTCCGACTGTTTCACTCCGGCCTCCGCATAGGCCTTCTGCGCCTCGGCCTTGTTCAGGTCGGCGACAGCGGTATCGTAAGCTGTCTGCGCCTTGTCGACGTCGTTCTGCGCGACCAGTTTTTTCTCCAGCAGGCGCGAATTCCTCTCGAGGTCGCGTTTCGTATCGGTGATCCTTACCTTGGCTTTCTCGATGTCCGCGGCCGCGTTGCGTTCGCCCGCTTTCGCCACATCGAGGTTCGCCTGCGCCTGCTCATATTCGGCGGTCTTCTTCTCGGGGTCGAGGAGTATCGCCGCCTCGCCGTCCTTCACGTAATCGCCTTCCTGAAACCTTATCTCCTTTATGCGTTCGGTTATCTTCGGGCTGAGGTTGACCTCGGTGCCCTCGATTATGCCGGTCGTCTGGAACGTCCCTTTAGGCAATTTCTTCGGCAGCAGGAAAGCGGCGACCGCGCCGACCGCCGCGATGATCACCAGCAGAACGACCAGCTTTATTATCTTCTTCTTCATTTCAGGACACCTCCGAAAAACAGCTTTTTGATGTTCTCTTTAGTTTCTTTCGCCGTGAAAGGGACTTCCTCCAGCAATATAGCTATAAGCGCGACCTGCATCATGCCTATCAGGTTAAGCGCGGTGATCTTCGGGTCTATGGGCTTGAAGATGCCCTTATCGACGCCGTCCTTGATTATCCCCTGTATTATCTGGGCATAAGGCAGGATGCCGTTCCTGAGCGCCTGCCTGAATATTATCGGGACGCCGCCGGCCCTGCTGAAGAGTATCCTGAACAGGCCGCCACCGCTCGTAACCAGGTCTACGTGCAAGTCTATAAGTTTATCGAGTTTCTTGTCGGGCCCGGATATGCCGGCTATGCCGTCGATCACATGCGCCCTGAACTCGGCGGACTTCTCTTTTACCATATTCAGGCACAGTTCTTCCTTGCTCCTGAAATAATGGTATATAATGCCTTCCGAAACTCCCGCCTGGCGGGATATCTGCTGTGTGGTGGCGCGGTCAAAGCCCTCTTTCGCGGCGAGGAGCATGACCGCGTCTATTATCTTTCGCCTTGTATCGGTATGTGCTGTTGCGACGCCCGGCATATGGTCTCCTATTGAGTGAGCGCTCACTCAACTACAAAGTTTACACCGCCAAAGCCGGTTTGTCAATAAAAAACGGATGTTATGCGAGCGGTAGGGTGCTTATATCCTGCAGCATCTCTTCGCGGGCCTCGTTCGATACGGCCGGGACGGCATGGAAGAACTTGTGCAGTATTACTTTTATGCCGCATAACCCGAATATGCCGATATCCATCGTCTTCCCCAGGGCATCCTTGAAGCCGTTGTCCTTATAGTCCGCTTCCGAACCGCCGGTAGTGTTCAATATCACGGCTTTCTTGCCGTTCAACAGACCCCTGAGGCCTTTCTCGTCAGAAGTATAGGCGAAACCGAACGAGAAGACCCTGTCTATATAACCTTTCAGGACCGCCGGTTGGCCGAACCACCAGACCGGATGGATGAATATGAGCGTATCGGCATTCTTTATGAAGTCCTGCTCCCTCATGATGTCCTCGGGGGGCTTCCCCTGCTTGAATCCTATGAAGTCGCTGCCTTTCAGGACCGGGTCGAACCCGAGCTCATAGAGGTCGCGCACGTCATACTGCGCCCCTTCCCTCTTCAGCCTCGCTTCGACCTTCTCTTTAATCGCATGGTTGAAACTTTTCGGGTTCGGGTGCGCGTAGATCACCAGGTACTTCATTACGGGGCCTCCTTTCCGAATATCTCGAACTCCCAAAGCGAATAACCGTATTTTGTCCTGCGTTCTGTGCCGTACACGCGTACATACCTTCCTACGGTGTTCAATCCCGTTATCTCTTCCGTCCCTCCGGAAGCGTTGTCGGTCGAGTAGAACGTCTCCCATTGCTTGCCGTCGTCCGAGGCCTGGATCCTGAAGGCCCTGGCGCCCGCGGTTTCCCACTCGAGCCGAACGGCTTCTATTACGCAGGGCTTGCCGAGGTCTATGCTCACCCACTGAGGGTCGAAGAACTCGGAAGACCACCTGCTGTTCATGTCGCCGTCGGTAACGTACTTCGCGGGCATCGCTTCGCTCTCGAATGTCGAGGCGGATGCCTCTTTGCCGCGCGACAGCAGCCTGGGCGCGTTCGGGTCCTCTATAAAGGATGCCGATATGCTCTTATGCTTTGTCATCTGGACCCTGGCGGGATTATTCGCGCCGAGCGACGGGTCTCCCGTCCAACCGGCGAACTTATAACCTATCTTCGGTACCGCGGTAAGCTTGACTTTATCGCCCTTGTTATACCTCGGCAGGCGCGGGTCCGCGACCACTTTGCCGTTCTCCGCCGAGGTCATGAGGAAGAACGTCCCGGGTATCTCCTTTGCGTAAACGCGCACGTAATCTATCTCGTGGTACTGGGGAAAGACGGTCGTCGCGTCCGGATTGCCGGGCATTATCCCTCCGACGGCGGTGTTGAGTATTATATAGAACGGCTCCTTCGGCACGTTCCTTGCCACTGACGACCTCTGGACCCCGTCAATGAACCAGCGCAGTTCGTCCTCATCCCATTCGAGCGCATAGACATGGAAATCCTTCGTGTAATCCGGGCCCGCGAATATTTTCGTATCGTAACGGTTATGCGGATAGACTCCGTAATGGTTCGTCATGTGTATGACGTTCGGCTTGCTGCCTACCAATTCCATGATATCTATCTCGGGCGGCCATGAGCCGCGCTCCGGCATCATCCAGTGCGCCGGCCACAGGCCTTTAGTGCCGGGCAGTTTCGCGCATACCTCGACCCTGCCGTACTGGAAAGTGAACCTGCCCTTCGTCTCGACGAGGCCGGACGTATAAGCGCGCCCGCCCATCGTCACCTTGTCGCTCTTGAGCACCAGCTTGCCGTTCTTTATATACACGTTCCTCGGCGTATAATACTGCAGCTCGTTGTTCTTGACCAGCGCGGCGTCCTCGACATACCATTTTTTCTTATCGACGCTATCACCGGCAAACTCATCGTTCCAGATAAGGTGCCATCCCTTGAGTTCGGGGGCCCTGGATGCTTTTTTTTGCGCGGCGGCGGAAAAGGACGGCAGTAAAAGCAGTGATGCGGCGGCAACGGCAAAAAATACAGCGTAATTCTTCCTCATAGTTTGAACTCCCTCAAGAATTTGGCGGATTCCTCCGGAAGGGCAACGTTTACCGTGATACCTGAGCCGATCTCAAAACCCGCCGGCGTGGTAAGGCGCGGCAGTACCTGTATATGCCAGTGGTAATACGGTTCGCAGGCGGAATGGTGCGGGACCGTCCGGATTATATAATTCAGGTCCGGGTTGTTCATGCCGTGGTAGAACTTCGCAAGGACCTCACGGAGTATCTGCGCGAGCGGCCCGATATCATCCTGCTGAAGGTCCGCGAAGGTCGTGGAATGCCTGAGCGGGATTATGCATACCTCATAAGGCAGCACCGCCGCATACGGCACGAATGCGACAAATCTCCCGTTCTGCGTGACGAGCCTCTCCTTCTCGGACAGTTCGTTCTTTATTATGTCGCAGTAAACGCACCTGCCGAGCTCGTCATAATAGCGCTGCGCCTCCCCTATCGCGTACCTTTCGTGCAAAGGTATGAAGGACGTGGCCACTATCTGCGAATGCGCATGCTGCTGCGAGGCGCCGGCGCGGGGGCCGTGGTTCTTGAATATCGTGACAAGCTTATATGACGGGTCCCAATCCAGGGCGAGATACCTCTCCTGGTAGGCCCTGATTATCATCGATACTTCATCTAAGCTCATCGTCGCTATGCATTTATTATGCGCAGGGTTCTCTATCACGAGTTCGTGTTTCCCGACGCCTTCCATGTGCAGGTATATGCCGGATTTATGGCGTTTAGGTTCCGTCGGTGAGCCCTTCGCCGGGGGGGCCAGCATCGGGTACTTGTTCGGGATGACCCTAACGCCCCCTATTGCGAATATCTCCTCCCCTGAAAGGGCTTCGTTCCCCTCGCAGAACGGGCACTTGGCGTCGTACGGCGGGACATCCGGCGCGTCGGGGACGTTCTTCTTGAAATCTTCCGGCCTCTTCGCCCTTTCGGTGGCGATTATCACCCATCTCTTGGTCGCGAGGCTCTCCCTGAGTTCGGGCATTACTTGCCTCCTTCCTTATGGATAATGGACGCGAGTATAGACAGTATGAGTATCCCGAAGACAGCCCCGAGCGAGACCGTTATCGGGATCTCGATGAAATGCGATATGAGCATCTTTACGCCGACAAAACAGAGGATCGCCGATATTCCGAGCTTCAGGTAGCGGAAGAGCCCCATCATCCCGGATATGACAAAGAAGAGCGAACGCAGGCCGAGTATCGCAAAGATATTCGACGTATATACGATGAACGGGTCGGTGGTTATCGCGAGGACGGCGGGTATCGAGTCCATTGCGAAAATGACGTCGCTCGACTCGATCAGGAGCAGCGCTATGAACAGCGGCGTCGCGGACCAGAGCCCGCTGTGGGAGACGAAGAACCTGTCGTCATGGTATTCGGGGCTCACGCGGAAGAACTTCCTGAAAAGGCGCAGGACCGGGTTCTTCTCGGGGTCGAACTTCTCTTCTTTCCTGAAAGCAAGCTTGAACGCGGTAAAAACAAGAAGCGCGCCGAAGACGTATATTATCCAGTCGAAAGCTTTGAATAGCCCCACGCCGACCGTTATGAACAGCGCCCTCATTATTATAGCGCCGAGTATGCCCCATTTCAGCACGCGCGGCTGGTATGAGGGCGGTATCCTGAAATACTCGAATATCATTATGAATACGAAAAGGTTATCTACGGAAAGGGACTCTTCTATTATATAGCCGGTCAGGAACTCGAGCGCTTTTATCCTCCCGAGCATGAAATAGATGCCCGCGCAGAACAATAACGCCGCCCCGACCCATATCGCGACCCAGCCGAGCGCTTCCTTCAACCTGACCGCATGCGACTTCTTGTTCAGCACGAAAAGGTCCAGGTACATCATCGAGGTTATCGCGATCCCGAATATCACCCATAGCTCAATACGCGCTGTCATCTGTTGCCTATCTCCTTCCGCAGGACGGACAATCTTTATTAATACCAAACCGCAGGACGCTGAAGCTGCACGTCCGCGCATCATACCTAAGCAACCTTCCGGATAACGGCTCTCCTATGCCGGCCAGCAATTTCAACGCCTCGGTGGCCTGTATCGCCCCTATGACCCCGGGAACAGAGCCGAGTAGTCCCGCCTCTTCCGGAGGAAGCATGGTGCCCGGCGCGGGCGGTTCAGGGAATATGCACCTGTAACACGGCCCCTTGCCCGGCAATATAACGGTGGCCTGCCCCTCGAACCTGTATATGCCGCCCATGACGAGCGGTTTCCCGAGCCTGACGCATGTATCGTTGGACAGGTATTTCGAAGAGAAATTATCCGTGCAATCGAGGACTACCCCGTAATCCTTCACGATGTCTTCTATATTGCCCGCATCAAGGCGGATGTTGTATGTCTTGACCTTGACGTCCGGGTTTAGCGACGACAGCCTCGCGTAAGCCGAGGAGACCTTGGGCTTACCGATATCCCCGGAGCCGTAAAGGACCTGCCTGTGCAGGTTCGACAGTTCGAGGTCATCGGAATCTACGAGCCCTATCCTCCCGACTCCGCAGGACGTAAGGTAAAGCGCCGCGGGAGAACCAAGCCCGCCGGCGCCTATTATGAGCGCCGACGAAATGAGAAGTTTCCTCTGGCCCGCTTCGCCTATCTCGCTGAACGCGAGATGCCTGCGGTACCTTTCGCGCTGTTCCCGCGACAGTTCATCCGGCATCTACGGCCTCCTCTTCCACCAGGCCTCCGGCTATCCTGAACGAGCGGACCTCCGGCATATTTTTCATCAGCGAAATTATCACGTATGAGCACTCCGGGTGAAGCGCCATCTCTATGTCCCTTGAAGACGGGTACGGCCTGACGTTGGGATGGGAATGGTAAATGCCTATCATCTCGTCCCCGTCCGCGCGTATCCGCCTGGCCGCCTCGAACTGCTCCTTTTCCGGGGCTGCATATCTCATCGCGCCCCTCTCCGTGTTCGTCAGGCGGTAGACCTTCGATACGCGTCCGCGCCTGCCCGCAAGCAGGCCGCACGCCTCGCAGGGAAACACCTTCCTTGCGTGATTTATGATATCTTCGAGTTCCGGCTTTCCGATAGTTATGCTCATTTAAGGATCATATTAAGCAGGCGCAAAAGGGAATAAGTCAGTATCGATGAAAAGAACGGGATTATCGTCCATATCAGCGCCGTCCTGACAAAATGGTGTTTCCTGAAACTCTGCGGTATACCGAGATCGGCGCAGCCGAGGCCGGTCAGGCTCGCGGTCACCGTTACGGAGACCGAAAGGGGTATGCCGTTCAAGGCGGCAATGAGCAGACACGTCGCGCAGATAAGCTCTATCACGATAGCCCTGACGAAACCTATCTCACCCATCTCCCTCTCGTCCTTCTCCAGCGCGCCCTTGCCGAATATCAGTGCGCCCGCGGCTATTCCCGCGCCGCCGAGCAGCAGCGCCCAGCTGCTGTCCGTAAAACCTGATGCGACTATCGGGGCCATCGCCTTGCCGACGCCGTTCGCGCCCCCCGCGAAAGCCACATAGCATCCGGAGAACGTCAACAATGCGCCCAGCAGGACCTTTATCTTGGGCCCTTCCTTGAGGAAGCTGAAATATCTAACCGTCTTATGGTTAAGGATCTTGCCTATTATAAAAGCGACGCCGAAAGCCGTTATCGGGGTCACGAACCACCAGACAAGGATATCGACGAACCTCTCGGTATTAAGGCATTCGAAATATATCCCTACGGCCGCGAAAGAGGATACTATCGCGTATGTCGTCGGGATAGAGACCTTGAACGCGTTCGATACGAAGTCGAACGCCGCGGCCACGGCCATCACCACGAACACGACGTAGAATACCGTCTTGAAGGTCCTGACGGGGACAAGCCCCTCGCTGAGGGTCTTCAGGACGGGCAGGCCCGAGATTATGGCGCCTAGGACGACGAATATCGCGATAAGAGCGAGGGCTTCTTTCTTCGTGCGCGCGCCGGTCCTGTATGCCGCCTCCATCTCCGCCGCGGCATTGTTCGCGCCGACGTTCATCGCGAGGAACACTGCGATAAGGATGATCAGGAATGTCATACCGGCAATTATACCAAATCAGGGGGGAATTTGGTAGCGGGAATGGTCAGGCTTCTTTCGTTACCCTAAGCACTTCCGCGACCGTCGTGATGCCCGCTTTTACCTTGAGCGTTCCGTCATCGCGCAGGGTCTTCATGCCGTCCCGGACGGCGGCCTCGTGTATCTGCGTGGAGGAAACCTTCCTGCTGATGAGCTCTTTCATCTTGTCGTCGAGAGCGAGGATCTCGAATATGCCCGTACGGCCGGAGTATCCGGTATCGAAGCAGCGGCGGCACCCGGCCTCCTTGTAGAAAACGGCTTTTTCATCGACGGCACCGAGGCCGAGAAGGTCCAGCTCTTCCCTGCCGGGTGTGTAGGGTTTCTTGCAGTTAGGGCAGAGCGTCCTGACCAACCTCTGCGCTATTATCGCTATTACGGATGTGCCGACCAGGAACGGCTCAACGCCTATGTCTATGAGCCTTGTAGCGGCTGACGCGGAATCGTTCGTATGGAGCGTAGAGAACACGAGGTGTCCCGTCAAAGCGGCATGTATAGCTATATCCGCCGTCTCCTTGTCGCGTATCTCGCCGATCATTATGATGTCGGGGTCCTGGCGGACCATCGAACGCAGGCCCGCAGCGAACGTAAGCCCGGCTTTAACGTTGACCTGCGACTGCCTTATTCTCGGTATCTCATATTCGACCGGGTCCTCGAGCGTCATTATGTTCTTGTCGAGGTTATTTACCTTGTTCAGCGCGGCGTAGAGCGTCGTCGTCTTTCCGCTGCCGGTAGGACCCGTAACGAGTATCATGCCGAACGGGCGCTTGATCGCCTTTTCTATTATCTTGAGGTTGTCCGGAGCGAAACCTAGGCCGTCGAGCTCGAGGAACGCCCTGCTCCTGTCGAGTATCCTCAATACGACGTTCTCGCCGCTGAGCGTAGGGAAGGTGGATACGCGCAAGTCGACGCTCTTATTGGCTACGGTCGTCTGTATCCTCCCGTCCTGCGGCAGGCGCTTCTCTGCTATGTCCATACTGGACATTATCTTTATCCTCGAGATTATCGCGGCTTCGTATTTCTTCGGCAATTCCGGTATCTCGCGCAGTATGCCGTCTATCCGGTAGCGGCAATAAAAATGCCCCTGGTCCGGCTCGAGATGGATATCGCTTGCCCCTAATTCCACCGCTTTTGTGATAAGCGTATCCACGACCTGTATGACGGGCGCTAAGCTAGCGACCTCGATAAGCTCCTCGACCTCCTTCCTCGGGGAGGGCGCGGCAGCCGGAGCGCTGTAAAGCGCTTTTGACGGGCCTGCGTATTCCTTATCTATCCGTCCTTTTATCTCGGAGACCGGCGAGAATACCGGCCTGATCTTAAGCTTAGTGAGGGTTGTTAGCTCGTCCTTGACGGCCGCGTCGGTCGGGTCGGCCATCGCTACCGTAAGGTTGCCTCCGGCCTCGTAAACCGGTACCAATGTATATTTCCTGCATACCGCCTCCGGCACGAGCTTTATCGCGGCAGCTTCTATGGAATATTTCGAAAGGTCCATGAACGCGAGCCCGAGTTCCTCGCTGAGCGCTTTCGCTATCAGTTGCTCCGAGGCGAATTTCTTACCGGCGAGTATCAAGCCGAGGAATGCGCCTGAGCTCTTCTGTTCCTGCAGCGCTTCGTCCAGCTGTTTGCGGGTGATGATGCCCTTTTCGACGAGGGATTCTCCGATCATCGCTTTTCCTTTTTCTCCTTGATCTCTCTCCACATAAGCGTGCCTATGCCGGATTTGGCTATGCGCCCGAAAGTCACCTTGCCGGATTTTACCTTGAGCCCGAGTTCGGTCTGCGGAACTATGCCGACCTCCTCGGCCTCCGTATCGGAGACCGGTATCCTTATCTGCCCGTTGATGAACCTGACCGGCGTCACGGTCGACATCGACGACGCGCTTAGGTTATCGAGCCCCTCAACCAGCTTTATTAGTATCTCGAGGTTGTTCTCGGTCGTTATCACGCGACCCTGGTCATCGACCAGCTGTATCAGGACCTCGGCTGTGCCGATCGGCGAGACCGTGTCTATCACCACAATTGTAGCATTTCTTACCTCAAACTGCGAGCTTTCCGCGGACAGGTTGGCCTGGGCCTCGCGCGCCTTTACAGTATATTTCCCTGTCGCTTTCGCCGAAACCGCGAAGGTGTGCTTGCCCCCGTCGCGCGGCTCGAAGCCGTAAGACGCGGGCAGGTTCAGGTTTGAGCTGGCAGTGATGGAAACCGGTCCGGTAAAGTTAGGTATCGGGATTCCGGCGGCATCATTGACCGCGATCTCTACGGGGATCACCTCTCCGATATAGAAGAAATCCCTTCCCGACGGGGGCTCCGGAGGCGTCACCTTCAGGGCGGCTGCGTTGAACTTGATGTTTGGAGACTCGACGGACTTGTTCGGGTAATGCGAATCCTCGGCCCTGACCTTTATCGTGCCCCAGCGGTTATAATTTACGGGCAGGGTCGCCTTGCCGGCCGAGAAGAGCTCCCCGCTTATCGTGCCCGGCGAGAAAGAAGCGCCGTCGGCGCTTGCCGGCGAGACAAATACGGGCGCGAGCCTCATATCGCCCTTATAATTCGGCGTAAGCTGCCCCGCGAGGTTCTTCGCCTCGATGGATATGTTGAAATTCCTTCCCGCGACCTGCGGGCCCTGCGCGGCCATCGTGAAATACGACGGCAGGAATTCTATCGAGCCGGATGTGCCGCTCAACTCCGTATCATCCTTATCCCTTACGGTAACGGCTATTACGCCCGCATCGGGATAGTTGACCGCCAACTCAAGCACGCCGCGGGAAAAACCGGATGCCTCCTGTTTTGACAGCTGCTTCGTGCCGGACGCCGGCAGGATGTAATCCGCTTCGAGCATAACGGTGCCGGAATAATCGAGGTTTACTTCGCCGTCCTCATCCTTCGCGGTCACGGTAAGCTTGAAATCTTCGCCCGCCGCCTGCGGGGTCGTCGACGAGACGGTAAAATGGGCGACCCTCTGCATGACTCGCTGCTGCTGCAGTGCTTCAAGCCAGCCTATCTCGGGATATTCGGCTGCGGATAACATCGGCCTTCCCACGGCGGAGTCCTTATAATAGAATGTCACACCCTGGCTGTACTTCGGTATTGTGACCTGGGTCACGTTGACCCAAGGGTCTTTCCTCAGCGAAAATTTCCCGCCCGCCGAGGACGATTTCAGCTCAAGCGTATAATCGTCCAGCGCGGTCTGCGGGGCCGAATCCGCATCCTGCAGCTGGACCGTTATCGGCCCGGATACCTCGTTTTGCACAAGGACCTGCGGGGTGTTTATGAATTCGAGCCTGTAAATATATGAGATGGATATGTCATCGGCATACGAGTTCGCCCTTCCGGAAGAGGAATATGCGCCGTAAAAATAATACCCGCTTAACTTGTTTACCGATGTGTCTATGAACTGCAGGCCGGATTTTACGGGCACGAATTGGACGTCCGGGTCATTGTAAAGCGATACATAGAGGTCATACTTGTGCGTCGAGAAATCGAGTTTCATCGTGACCGTATACCACTGGCCCGTCTCGTAAGTCAACCCGGTATCGGCCCAGCTCGCGCCGTTGCTCGCGAGTATCTTGCCGGTATAATCGAAGGTAACCGCGGCGATGCCGGACGCCGGGACGCTCCTTTGTTTGTTGCCTGAGGCGGCCATGACGTTATAACTGACCCACGTCGGTGAGACGCCCCCGTAATCGGCGGGCCTTCCCGCGATGACGGTCGGCGACGCGTCGGTTATCCTTAAACTGCGCCCGGTCCCGTCGGGCGTGGTCTGGTCGTCGACGATTGCGTTATCGTCGCCGCCCTGCGTCACGGCCCAGTGGTCCTGGCCGTCTATCGTGACGCCGGGATTGCGGCCGCTGAAATCCTCAAGATAGCTGTCGGTGACGGCAAACGCCGTGCCCGCAGCCAGCATCAGCAGTACGGCGAATATGCTAGTGCGATACAACGTGGACATATCCCGCAGGTCTATCCCCCGCTTTGGATGTTATGCAATCGTCCAGCTTAAAGGTGTCCGCTTCCGCCCCGGGCACCGGCCCTTTCGCCAGCAAGTTCAAAAGCAGCAATACGGCGATGATCGCCAGTAACGCGTTCGTTACAAACATGCTTTTCATGACACTCTCCTTTACCGTGTAGTGACGGCGACTAAAATGCCGTTCTTGAATTGCATCGTCGCTACGGTGCCCGCCGCCGAACCGTCTATGTTATATGTGCCTGTTAGGCCAGCGGTGCCGTCCGATGATTTGAACGCGCCCGTACCGCATTGGACCGCGCCGCTGCCGCCGGCCGTTATATTCCCGTTGCTCGTCGTGGCTATATTGCCGTCCACCGATACGTCGCCGCCGGCCGGGTCAAGCGTTATATCATCGGTGCCCGCGGACGAGAGCGTCAGGAAATTATATGTAGCTCCTCCCCTGTTAAAATTCATCACATCGATGCCGCCGGCCCTTCCGAAGTTGACCGTCGTCGCAACGGAAGTGCTCTGAAGGTTGCCGATCGTGAAGACCCCTGTGTTATAGGTACCTATATAATCGTCATCCTCCTCGAAGAGGATATTGCCGCGCATCTTAAGCCACCTGTTCGTCGCGGCAGTACCTACAAGAAGGTCGCTGTATGTCTCTATCGTATCTCCGATGCGCATCCACTCCGTGCCCCAGCTTACGTTGTCGGTCGACTTATAGAACGAGAATCCCGAATCATCGGAGAACGCCATCCTCCAGCTGCTGTCTATGCCCAGCCATTTCGATTTTGCCGCATTATATCCGAAATTGACCTTGACAGTCTGCGAGTCCGGGAACGCGATGCCGTTATGCTTTACGCCGGTAAATCCGCCGTCTGCGAAGGTCGGATTGATATATAACGCGTTAAGCGCATCGTTATTAGCCGTAGCGGTCAACGTCTGCTGTAACCTTGCGCCGTATGCGTTTGCCGAGGCCGCGGTGACGGCGGTCTGCACGTCGAGCGCCGCTGCGGGTTCTGTCGACAATCCGGTGCCGATCCCTACCTTTCCCGCGCTCGATATTATCATTTTCGAGTCGGCATTGGTTATGCCGTTAGTCTTGAATTCTATCGCCCCCTCGAAGTTCTGGGTATACCCGATTGCAGCGTTATATTCTCCGCTGTAACCAAAATATATCTCTGCGCCGGCGCCACTTGTGGACATCATGCCTAAACTCGCTTCTTCATTCAGGGGCGGAGCTATGGTCAATAGATAATCCGGTACCGCCGTGCCGATGCCCACCCTGTTCGCATCCGCGTCTATCGAGAGCGTATTCGAGTCGAAGTTCAGCGCGTCCGCGGCGGCATTGAGCGTGACGTCTACGGTCTGGGTCGAGAGGTCGAGGACACCGT